>Ga0208922_1000006_pt1 | contig 187891 bp, 156 predicted proteins | sample ColrivemetaGS743_FD_187614 | JGI IMG/M metagenome (GOLD analysis project Ga0208922, IMG submission 187614) | Estuarine microbial communities from the Columbia River estuary - Ebb tide non-ETM metaG S.743 (SPAdes) (version 2) | ecosystem: Environmental > Aquatic > Marine > Intertidal zone >...
TATTGGCGGAAACAGAATTCCTTTTATGCGTAGCAACACCGCTTACAGCGAGGCCAGCAATATGGATATGCTGTCAGCCACCCTTCAAGGGCTTGTTGAGCGCTTTAACCTTCATGGTGAGCGTCTGGGTGAAGTCGCTGCAGGTGCCGTAATGAAGCACTCGCGCGATTTCAATATGGCACGTGAGGCCACCCTAAACTCTGGATTATCGTTAGAAACACCCGCCTACGATGTCCAGCAGGCCTGTGGTACGGGTCTTGAAGCGGCTATTCTCGTGGCCAATAAAATCGCGCTAGGACAAATTGATGCAGGTATTGCAGCGGGCACCGACACCGCCAGCGACGCGCCTATCGCGCTCAATGAAAAATTTCGTCGAATGATGCTTGACCTCAACAAGGCCAAAACCGCTGGTGAGCGACTGAAAATCCTACTGCGTTTCCGTCCCAGCTTTATTGTTCCAGCCATCCCGCAAAATGCTGAGCCACGCACGGGCTTGTCTATGGGCCAGCATTGCGAAATCATGGCAAAACATTGGCAGATCAGTCGAGAAGCGCAAGATGAGTTGACCTGGCACAGCCACCAAAATTTACTCGCCGCCTATAATGAGGGCTTTTTTGACGACCTTATCAGCCCATTCAACGGTGTTGCCCGCGACGGCATTATGCGTGACACGCCCTTGGAAAAATTAGCCAAACTCAAACCCGCTTTCGATAAGCAAAACGGCACCTTAACCGCGGCCAACTCCACCACCCTTACCGATGGCGCCGCCGCCGTGCTTCTGGCCAGTGAGGAATGGGCAGCAGCGCGCAACCTGCCGGTTCTGGCCTATTTGTCATTTAGCGAAGTGGCTGCCGTTGATTTCTATTCTCAGGGCGAGCAGAGCGAAGGTCTATTAATGGCGCCCGCCTATGCAGTGCCGCGCATGCTAAAGCGCGCCGGTATCAGCTTGCAGGATTTTGATTTCTATGAAATCCACGAGGCATTCGCTGCACAGGCGCTGTGTACTCTAAAGGCTTGGGAAGATGCAGATTTTTGTCAAAACAAACTGGGATTGGAGCAACCATTGGGCAGTATCGACCGCAGCAAACTCAATGTGAAAGGCTCAAGTGTCGCGACCGGACATCCATTTGCGGCGACTGGACCAAGAATAATTGCAACTTTAGCAAAAATATTGGAACAAAATGGCAAAGGCCGTGGTCTTATCTCTATCTGCGCCGCAGGTGGCCAAGGTGTGACGGCCATACTCGAGAGATAAGCTTGCAAGAAACAGTCTATGAAGCCTCAATGACAAGAGGTTTAGGGAAATAGATACAGAGCGACATTAACGCTCGAGGAGATCGGCGCAGTTCCCACGGTATAACGTGGGCCCGGTTCCTCCCCGAAGGGGTCTTACGATTGGATATGTAAGACCCCTTTTTAATGTCCCAAGCTAAATACCAGCACCCTTTGTGACGCTAGTGCCAGTCGCTCAAGACACTAGAACTTAAGGCCACTAAAACTAAAGACCAATAACAACAAACAGCACAGCGGCCATCGCACCCGCGATCAGGGCATAGGGCAACTGGCTGAGCGCATGTTCCATAACGCCTGTGCCGGAACTCTGGGCCACCAAGACCGTTGAGTCACTGTAAAAACAGGCGTGGCTGCCAAAAGAACTTGCCGACAACAACGCACCAATCATCAACGGAATAGACACATCCATGCTGACCGCTAAGGGAATAAAGATCGGAATGGCAATGGCAAAAATGCCCCATGACGAACCTGTCGCAAAGGCCAGCAGCGACATCACCACAAAGGTCATAAGCGGCAGCATCAAGGGCGACATAAGTGGGCGCAGCGATTCGATCACGTACTGAGGCAGGCCTAGCTGATCATTTACGGCTTTAAACATAAAGGCACAAATTACCGTTCCTAGGGGCGGCAACATTATCTTAAAGCCGTTCATCACCGCTTCGAGGGCCCCTTTTCCGGAAATTAATTTCTGCGCCACCAGGAAGGGAATGGTTACTGCGAGAGTCACGATAATGCCCTTCAGCAGGTCTATATCGAAGTAGATTGAGAAGCCGATGAGAGAAATGAGTGGCAACAAGAAAGTCCAGAGATTCGCATTGCCCGCTGGTTCATCTGCATGATCTTCAAAATCAACCACATCGGTAAGCGACAGCTGTCCTTTCTGAGCCATCGCTTCGGCGTGCTTCATCGGCCCGAGCAGAGGAAATCTTCCGGTGGCAACCAAGGGAACCAAAATCACCGCAATCCACGCATAAAACATGTAGGGAATACCGGAAATGTAGAGGCTCAACCCACCGCCACTGCTCGCCGCGCCGGCATCTTCAAGCAGCGCAGCAAAATACACCGCCCAGGTTGAAATCGGCACAATCACACAGGTGGGGGCCGCGGTTGAATCCACCACATAGGACAACATGGAGCGCGACACTTTAAATTTGTCAGTCACTTTTTTCATCGATGAGCCGATGGCAATGGCATTGAGATAGTCATCAATAAAAATCGCCATTCCCAAGAACCATGTGACCAGCAGGGATTTATTGCGCGTGTTGGCTTTTCGCGCCATGTTCTGAGCGAAAGCTGTTGCAGCCCCCGTTTGAATAAGCAGCATGATCAAACCGCCCATCAAGCCACAGACCATGATCACCCAACCAATAGTTTCATCTGCCATAATCTCAAGCGAAAGATCAGCAACACCGCCGATAACGGCCGTCGGATCAATAAACAACAGACCCGACACCACACCCGCCAGCAGTGAGAAAATAGGACGGTGGGTAATCACCGCTAAGGCCACGACAATCAACGTTGGTATTAGGCTTAAAGCACCGTAGGTTTCCACATCAACTCCCAGGTTGTTGTTTTTGTTGGCGCAATAATACAGACAATTTACCGCGTCTGTCTCTACCCAATTTACGCCGTTTTGCGCAGATAACGCTGCGGCAATAAGAGACTATAATGAAAGGCTAAAAACAGTTGCCTCTCGCGGAAAAATAATCGCTACTGCGAGCACAAACAAGAATAGATACACTGCACCACTAATGAGCCTGCGCCATATTTTCGATAATTAAATCGCAAAACCGCGACAGCAGCGGCTCTGGCAGCGTGTGCCCCATACCGTCGAACAGTTCGAGTCGCGCGTGGCGAATATGCTTGGCTGTATCGATACCTCCACTGACGGGCACAAGACAGTCTTGCAGGCCATGAATAATCAGCACAGGCGCCTTGATCGACTTCAACAGCGCAACACGATTGGGCGCGGCACTAATCGCCGCCATTTGGCGCCTATAACCTGCGGGATTGCTCGAGCGCTTATGCTCCGCTACAACCACGGCTCTAATTTCATCGTCGCTTTGCGGATACGCGGGGCTGCCAATCATCTGCCAAGTCTCAACGGCAATATCCAAGGCTGTCTGCGACTTCGATCTGGGTTTCAGCATTTGCAGTATCACCTTGGTGGAAGCAGTGCCAACCCCGCGAACGCCGCTGGTCGACATAATTGAGGTGAGTGACAGAATGCGGTCGGGATAGCGCGCTGCAGCGATTTGGCTGATCATGCCGCCCATAGACATGCCGACAATATGGGCCGACTGAATACCCAGCGCATCGAGAAGCCCAATGGTGTCCGCCGCCATATCTTCGAGCTGATACGGTACCTTGAAGCGCCAGCCCAAGCGACGCATAAGGAAGAGCTTGAACAATCCCGGGGCTGCCTGACCATCCATTTTGTCGGTTAACCCAATATCGCGATTATCAAACCGAATAACGTGAAACCCTCTATCGGCCAATTCTTGGCAAAATGACAGAGGCCAGCGCACCAGCTGGTTGTAGAGCCCCGCCACCAACAATAGGGTTGGATTATGCGCGTCGCCAAACGTCTCGTAGGCCATGCGCAGACCGTTAGAGTGCGCAAATTGAGTGCTCGCTACAGTAACGCCTAGGCTTTTCGAGCTGTGTTCTGAAATCATTATTTTCCCAACCGGTGTGACAGCACGTGTAGGTGCCCGCTCTGAGCAAAACACCGTGGCATCGCTAGGGCGTCACAATATTAAAGCTATCGTTCGATGCGCCCAGTATCGAAAAGAACGTTATTAAGCGCAAGACGCTACCATCCACTTTTAATGCATCACTTTTGATCATATCGAGAACGCTAACCTGCCCGCCAACCAATCCGAGGAACATGGATTTTGTCAGGGTCAAACTGGCATCGGCCTTTGGATCGGTCGCCGCCTCGCGATAATAGAGTACGGAATTGCGCACTTGCAGAACGAAGTTTTGATCGAGATCGCTAAAGCGGATATTAATCACCAGCGCCTCACCCTCCGCCTTGTCCGCATCAAGCTTGACTGACAGCGCCTTCATAAATTCAAGCAATGGCACTTCGTTTAAAAACGCGGCTGACGATGCTACCGAACGCATTTTTGGCGGGCCGTTTTCCAATTCGTCAACGCCCATCAAATAGATATCGCGCCAGAGCGAAGATTCCGCCTGATAACCCAGCTGTCGATAGGCGTCTGCCAACATGGCCTTGGCTGGGCGGTTATCCGGATCGGCGAAAACTACATGGTTCAACACCTCAGCCACCCAGCGATATTCGCCGCGCGCTTGATAAGCCGCCGCTTTGCTCAAAATGGCATCTGCACCACCCATAAATTCGACATAGTGTTCAGCAGCATGCAGCGGCGGCAGTGGATCTAAATTCGCTGGATTGCCATCGTACCAGCCAAAATAGTGTTGATAGACTGCGCGACTGTTGTGACTCAATGTCCCGTAGTAACCGCGCAAGTGGAAATTACCTGCCAAACTTTTCGGGAGCTTGAGGGCTGCAGCAATCTCTCTAGGCGTGTAGCCAATATTGGCTAACCGCAGTGTCTGGTCGTGGGTGAAGCGATACATATCCTGCTGCTGTTGCATTTGCGTGATGATGCGCTCATGCCCCCAGGTCGGCCAGTGGTGAGAATTAAAGAACACCTCAACCTGATCGAGGCGATCAATGGCTTCGCCAATATAGTTGCTCCACAGCAGTGCATCGCGCACTTTAGCGCCGCGCAGCGTCAGCACATTGTGCATGGTGTGACTGAGAACTTCAGCGCCGCAGAAAGCCTTCCAGCGCGGTAAGTAAAAAGTCATTTCAGCGGGTGCTTCAGAGCTCGGCATGTTGTAAAACTCAAAATCAACACCGTCGACAACAAGATTGACCTGACCTTTATCGATAACCACATTGGGCTGCAAAATCGAGGTGCTGCCGAAAATGACCTGCTTGCCTAAACCGGAATCCACATGACCGGTAGCAGACTTTTCTAAGGCGCTGCCATAGATGCTGGCTGCCCGCCGCAACATGGTCGGGCCGGCCATTACATTCTCGCTGGTCGCTTCAGCAATAAACCCCTCGGGGGCGATGATTGGGATATTTTTTTCAGCGGCATCCTGTGCCGAGAGTATGCCGGCAGCGCCGCCAAAGTGATCGACATGGCTGTGGGTGAAAACAATCGCCGAAACAGTGATCTTACCCAACTGCTGCTCAGCAAAGGCCATCGCGGCCGTGACAGTTTCAATGGTGGTGAGAGGGTCGACAACAATCCAACCAGAGTCCCCTTTGATTAACGTGAGGTTGGCAAGATCGAAGCCTCGCAACTGATAGATGCCCTCTTCAACCTGGAACAACCCGCGAATATTGTTCAGTTTCGCCTGTCGCCAGAGACTGGGATTGACCGTGGCCGGCGCATCTCCCTGCAAAAAATCGTAGTCGGAGGCATCCCACATTTTCTCGCCAGCGGCACTGACAACAACGTCCCCAGAGGCAGCGGCGATCAAACCGCGGCGAGCGTCATCAAAATCTTGCTGCGCCGCCAAATCCAGCGTTTCCGCCATCCGCTGATGACTCGCTACGGTGTGCTCACTAGCCTGTAACTTATCACTAGTTGGCGTCGCAGAACGATCGCAGCCCGTGACAAACACCATGGTAGCAAGCACCAGTGCAGGTACTCTTTTTTTGCTCAATCCGATCTGAAACATGATGAGGAATCCTTTTTTCTTAATCTAATAATGGTGACAATTTTTTGGTTGGCGCTTCTCGCTAGGGGCGCAAAAACAGCGAGAATTTCACCGGCAGCAGGCGACTCAAATAGTCCATCACATTAGAACCTTTACCCACTTTTATGCGCACCTTGCGCTTTCGCACACCGGTGAGAATGTCACTCGCCGCTTCGTCTGCGGTGGTCCAAAACCACGCTTCCGTCTTCGCCAACGCTTCCTCGGCCTCTTCGGGGCTCTGCTCTACCGCTGTGCGTCGCGCATTTTTCGCGATGGACGTTTTTATTCCAGAGGGAAAGGCGCAGGCAATATGCATATCTTTGCCGAGAAACTCAGCTTCATGACGCAGCGCATCGGTAAAGCCGCGGACAGCGAACTTTGAGCTGCAATAAGCTGTCTGAGTAGGCACGGTAAATAAACCAAACACACTGGAGACGTTGACGATACACCCGCGCTCAGATTGCGCCATGATGGGCCCAAACGCTTTGCAGCCGTACACAACACCCCAGTAATTAATATCCATCACCCAACGCATATCCTCGAGAGACGCGTCCTTAAATAAAGCCCCTAGGGCAACGCCAGCATTATTTATCAGTAAATTAACCTGCCCGTGTTGGCTAACCACATCGCTGGCGAAAAGCTGCATAGCCTGCCAATTGGCGACATCGACACAGTGCAGGGACACCGTCACGTCGGACCGGAGGAGTGTTTTTGTCTCATCGAGACCCGCTCTGTTAATATCGGCGAGGGCAAGATGACAGCCTTGAGTGGATAACTGAATCGCCAGGGCGCGGCCAATACCGGAACCGGCACCTGTAATCACCGCGACTTTGTTGTTGAAATTTTTCATCTATCAGCCTTTTTTATTATTAGAAAACAGCCCCGAGTCTATTGCAGGCTCGAGGCTGTTCTTTGATCGGCTTTCTATTTTTACGCTATCGTCTTTAACACACTTCAAAGAGGCCCGCAGCACCCATGCCGCCACCCACACACATGGTGACAACCACGTACTTAACACCGCGACGCTTACCTTCCATCAAGGCGTGAATAACCATCCGCGCACCGCTCATGCCAAATGGGTGGCCAATTGAGATCGACCCGCCATTGACATTTAAACGCTCCATAGGAATGCCCAGCTTGTCGCGGCAGTAAATCACCTGTACGGCGAAGGCTTCGTTCAGTTCCCACAGGCCAATATCATCCATCTTCAATCCTGTACGCTGCAGCAACTTGGGGATTGCGTAGACAGGGCCGATACCCATTTCGTCGGGTTCGCAGCCTGCCACAGCCATACCGCGGTAGATACCCAGCGGCTCCAGATTGCGCTGGGATGCCAATGTGCTGTCCATCAAAATAACCGCAGCAGCACCGTCAGACAACTGAGAGGCATTACCTGCAGTAATGGTTCCGCCATTGCGCACGGCTTTAAGGCCAGACAGATTTTCTAGGGTGGTACCTGGACGATTGCCCTCATCTTTCGTCAGGGTAACTTCCTGTTGAGTCACTTCACCGGTTTCACGGTTGGTGACATTCATGGTCGCTGTCACGGGCACAATTTCGTTGGCAAATAAATCGGCTTCCTGTGCCGCTGCCGTGCGCGTCTGAGAAATCAGTGCATATTCGTCTTGGGCTTCGCGGGAAATATTGTAGCGCTTGGCGACCACTTCAGCCGTATCGAGCATGGGCATATGAATAGCGGGCGCATGTTTCATGGCTAAAGGGTCGGCGACGCGATAGGTGTTGAAATGTTCGTTCTGAATCAAGCTGATACTTTCACAACCACCCGCAAGCACAACAGGAGCGCCATCAAACATAATTTGCTTGGCACCGGTCGCGATTGACATCAGACCGGACGAGCACTGACGGTCAATAGTCATGCCCGAGACAGTCAAAGGCAACCCAGAGGCCAGTGCTACCTGACGGCCAAGGTTCATGGTCTGCGTGCCCTGCTGCATCGCGGCCCCCCAGATACAGTCGTCAATTTCGGCGGGGTCAATGCCGGCACGCTGCACCGCGGCAGTCACGGCGTAAGAGCTCATGGAGGGCGACTCAAGGTTATTAAATGCACCACGGAAGGCTTTACCAATGGGCGTGCGAGCGGCTGATACAATTACGGCTTCTTTCATAACGGGGTCCTTAATCAATAATAATGTGATGAGGGCTGAAGGCAACCGCCGCCAGCCGTCGGAATTTACTCGATCAGCTACGCCTTTAGCGCAGCCATGGCTTTCATGACAAACTTTTCAGTCTGCTTGCCACCCGACTCCAGCGCCTGCTGGTTGGAACTGTCAGACAGCGCGTCCCAGTTGGCAACAATTTCATCGGGATTTTGCTGCTCGACGGGTAGAAAAATACCGTCGGTTTCGTACATGCTGGCCTTGGCGTAGCCGCCGGCACCCGCACATAAAATCGTTCTTGTTGGAGCACTCTCAGCACAGAGCACCAGCGCGCCGGCTGTTACCGACTCTGGCGTCATCACCGCTAACACAGGCGCTGGCAACAGGTCTTCCGTCATGCGCGTTCCGGCTGTTGGTGCCAGTGCGTTGACGTGAATATTATTTTTTCCACCCTCGAGTACGAGGGTATTCATGAAACCCAGCACCGCCATTTTCGCGGCGCCGTAGTTACTCTGACCGAAGTTTCCGTACATACCACTTGATGATGTGGTCATGACGATGCGGCCGTAGTTTTGCTCCCGCATAATGTCCCAGACGGCTTTGGTGCAGTTGACTGAACCCATTAAATGCACGTCCATAACCAGCCGGAAATCTGCCAAATCCATCTTACTGAATGACTTGTCACGCAAAATTCCAGCGTTGTTGATCAAAATATCAACACGTCCCCACTTGGCCATGGCCTGCGCCACCATATCGGCGACTTCGTCGTACACAGCGACGTTGGCACCGTGAGCGATGGCTTGGCCGCCGGCGGCTTCGATCAGTGACACCACTTCGAGTGCTGCAGCTGAAGAGGCGCCGGTGCCATCTCGCGCACCACCTAAATCGTTGACCACCACTTTTGCGCCGCGAGCGGATAACGCCAACGCATGCGAGCGACCCAAACCGTTGCCGGCACCAGTCACAATGGCGACTCTTCCTTCAAAATTAATACTCATGATGTTCCTCGTTGTTCGTTAATAATGGCGTAAAAAAGGGTTAACGCGCCATTTGCACGCTTAACCACTCAGCGATTAATGCGGGTTTTTCTTCGCCCTCAATCTCAACCGTAACTTCGATTTTAAAGTCGAACTGGCCGGGGCGCTTTTCGATAATCTCTAACACAGTTGCGTGACAGCGAATATTGCTGCCCACTTTAACGGGCGCTAAAAATCGGACTTTATCAAAGCCTTTATTGACGCCCATATACATGCCGTTAATCACGAGGCTGTAGCTTTCTGAAAAATAGGAGAGCATCGACAGGGTTAAAAAACCATGGGCGATCGTGGTACCAAAAGGGGTTTTAGCTGCGGCCACGGGATCGACGTGGATAAACTGGCGGTCTAAGGTGCAGTCGGCAAATACGTTGATTTGATCTTGGGTGACGTTAAACCAAGCCGTGGGCTCAGCAACATAACCGATATACTTTTCAATTTCGCTTTTTTCAATAACCATTGGCATAGAATTTCCCCTCACATGACTGCATTTGTTATCAATCCGTATTGAACTGGATTGTTCTTTTATAGTGTGACCAGAATACCCTGTTTTGACCGTAAAATGCTATGTCTAGTTGGCTTCTGTTCACTATCAGCAGGGTCAATATGCACTTTTTTTTGCGGTTGCCCGTGCCCTTGTGCATAACGATTGCAAGCTACGAGCGATGCTCTGCTGTACTCATTAACATTCCAAGCGCGACGGTTAGGATTGCTCCGTCCCGTTGAGTAAATTGAGTTGTAGACGCAGACCGTCTTCGCCGTCCTCATAATAGGCGGGCAGTTTTTTCAACAGAGTAAAACCAAACTTTTGGTAAAGAGTGCGTGCGGGTGATGGCGATGCTCTCACCTCTAAACGCAGCCGCTGACACCCACGCTGTCGCAGTTGTTCGATCAGCGAAGTGAGTAACAGCGTTGACAGACCCCTACCCTGACACTCAGGCATCACAGCGATGGAATAGAGCCGCGCCGGACGCTGCTGGCCGGGCACCAAACACACAGTGTAAGCGACTGGTTTGCCGTCCAATTCCGCTACTGTATTGAGCGCAACACCGCGACTCAGGAGGTAGCGCATCTGCCTCGGCGATATCTTGTCGCTGGTAAAACAACGCGACTCAATCACCAGCAGTGCTTCGGTATCGGCAACGGTGGCTGGCCGCACCTTCGCATCGAGCACGCTAGCGTCCCCGCAATTCAAGGCGACGGCAGAACTCTGCCATGACTTGCATATAGAGTTCGTCACCCAAATAGGCGTCTTCCACTTTGTAGTCCATGCTGGGATTATCATTGACCTCGATCACGTAGGCTCGCCCATCGACCTCTTTGATGTCGACGCCATAAAGACCATTGCCAATAATTTTGCAGGCTTTGATAGCGGCATCGAGCACCACTTTTGGCACTTCAAAGGTTGGCAGCGTTTCAAAACCACCGGAAAAATAACGCTTTGAATTATGGTTGTAGATTTGCCAGTGGTTGCGTGCCATGCGGTATTTGCAGGCGAAGATAGCCCGGCCGTTGAGCACGCCTATGCGCCAGTCGTAGTCGGTAAACAGGTACTCTTGCGCCAGAACCAGTGCGCTGGTCTCGAATAAGCGATCTAAGCGCTCGACAAGTTCGCTGCGGGTGGTTGCTTTAAAGACACCATTGGAAAAGGAGCCCTCGGGCATTTTCAGCACCATGGGATAGGAGAGCTGCTGCTCCAGTTGCTCGAGAGTGGCATCGCTGCGGTCAGTGATAACTTCAGTGCGTAAACTCGGGACATTTTGATAGCTAAAGGCGTCGTGCAAAAACACCTTATTGCAGCAGCGTAAAATCGATGCAGAATCATCCATCACCACAAGGCCGCTTTTCTCGGCCTTCAGTGCTAAACGATAGGTGTGATGGTCAATACCGGTGGTTTCGCGAATAAAGAGTGCATCGTAGTGGCTGATATTTTGCAGTTGGTCAATACTGAGAGCTTCCGCGTGAATGCCCTGCTTGGCCGCGGCTTTAATAAATCGCGCAATCGCTTCTTTGTCGCTCGGAGGGTTTTTCTCCTCAGGATTAACCAATATCGCCATCTCCCAGCGGTGGCGTTTCTGCGGTGCGCCGGTGCGCCAGACGGTTTGGATAAATTCGCCTAGCCTGACCATAAAGTCAACGCGCTGTGCACTAGTGAGGGCGCCAAGGGGCCAGCGTTTGATATTGAAACTGAGTTTTCCTGCGCTGTCTTGCAAGGTTATTTTTAAGATTGGAGCGGGATATTGTGCAAAGATCTTACCCGCGACTTTTTTCAGTGACGGTTCATCGATCTTGCCAAAGTACACTAAATGCTCGCGAGGAATATCACTGACTTCAAGCTCTGGAACTGCGCCGGTGAAGTGCAGCATGCTGCCTGATTCACTGCTTAAAAAGCGCAGCTCGTTAATGGTTTTTACACTCGGCAGCGCGATGTGCGAGCGGGCTTCGGCAAGTAGGGAGCAGTAGTAGCCTTTACTCAAATAGGTCTCGGTATCACAGAGATTAATAATCCGTGTCTTGGGCTCGTTTTGTTGCGGAAAATCGTTTAAATACTGTCCAAAGGTGACCACCTCAGCGCCGTACCCGGCAAAATCCTCTTCACCACTATCGACTACAAGCAGGGTCTTAATCATGTTTTATCTCTGTTAGTTGCGCGTAACGCGCGATTGTTTCTCTGGGGGCTGGCAAGACAATAAATCTGCCCACTCAGGAGTGCTATATAGGCTTAATTTTGCTCGACAGCAACTTTAGTTTTACGCCTTGTACAGAGTGCCAACGGTGTCCTGCTCAAACAGTGGCGGCACAGCGCAAAACTGTGGCCTCAGTTACGGGAGTGCCATAAAAGTGCCATAAAAAAACCCCATTCAACAGTCTGAATGGGGTTTCCTATAAGTCGCTGTATCAGCTTGCGTTATAACCTGCCTGCCCAGCGCTGCACGCCTGTTACAGAATCCTTTACCAACCGCAGGCGCGGTCTTTGTTCTGATCCTTTAACCAGCTATTGAGCGGCGCAAAGTAGTCAATAATCGCGCTGCCGTCCATTTGGCGCTGCCCTGTTAACGCTTCCATTGCATCTGGCCAAGGCTTGCTCTGACCCATCGCTAGCATCGCGCCCAGTTTGGCACCGGCGACTTTGTTGTTGTAGATGGAGCATTCATTGAGCGGGCCTTCATAGCCTGCCGCGGCGCAGAGTGCTTTGTGAAATTGAAACTGCATAATAAACGACAAGAAGTACCGGGTATAAGGCGTGTTGCCCGCAACATGGTACTTGGCGCCTGCATCAAAATCGGCCTCACTGCGAGCCACTGGGGCACGCAAACCTTGGTACTCTTCGCGCAACTTCCACCAGCTGGCATTGTAATCTTCCGGCGCAATTTCACCGGAGAAGACCTTCCAGCGCCACTCGTCAATCATCTTACTGAACGGCAGGAAGGCAATCTTGCTCAGCGCCAGTTTCATCTGCTTGTTGATGGTGGCTTCGTAGCTGTCGGTAACTGCTCCGATTAATCCTTTCTGCTGCAGATAGCTCGGTGTCATAGAGAGCTGAATGGTGTCGCCAATGGCTTCATGGAAGCCATCATGGGCACCGCCTTTGAAATACGAAGGCTGATCTTTGTACATTTGGTAGTAGTAGATGTGCCCGAGTTCGTGATGCAGGGTGCCGAACTGCTCTTCGTTAATTTCGACGCACTGCTTGATGCGCGGATCGCTGCCACCGCCCATATCCCAAGCGCTGGCATGACAAACCACATTGCGATCGCGGGGCTTTTTAATCATTGAGTTTTGGTAAAAACTCTCAGGCAATGACGGCAGTCCCAGCGAGGTGAAGAATCCCTCTGCGGTTTTGGTCATCTTCATCTCATCATAGCCTTGATCCACTAAGGCTTTGGTGACATCTAACTGCCCAACCCCTTTGTAGGGCTCCATAATGTCGTAAATATTGTCCCAGGTCTGAGACCACATGTTGCCCAGCAGGTGCGCTGGAATCGGCTGATCTAGCGGCACGCGATCGGCACCATAGGTCTCGCTGAGTTTAGCCCGCACATGGCAGTGTAGCTCTTCGTAGAACGGCTTGACCTGCTCCCACAGACGACGCGCTTCCACAACAAACTCTTCGCTCGGCATGTCGTAACCGCCGGTCCAGAGCTCAGCTAAGTTCTTAACGCCAAACTCCTTGGCGCCCTCATTGGCAATTTCGACAAAACGCTGGTAGTCCTTGCGATAAGGTGGCGACACTTCACGCCAGCCCTTCCACACATCGAGCAGCTCATCGTAATCGCGGGACTGCGCGAGAACGGCTTCAAGCTCCTGCAGTTCACGGCATACGCCCGCCTCATTACAGTATTTGCCGGCGCCGTATTGGCCTTCCATATTGGTGAGGATTTCCGACAATTCCGTGCGCAGCGCAGCATCGTCTGGTGCTGGGGCCGAGGACCCACGCAACATTAACTCGATGGCGCGAGCGGTACGCTCGTCCATCTCTGCACCCTTATACTGTTTTGCCTGCTTGACCACGGCGCTCTCAAAGGCAAGACCGCGCTCGCCTGCCTTCGCTGCCAGGACGGCCGTATCCTGAGTAATGTAAGTGCTGCGCACCCAGGCTGCGGCATAACTCTCTTTCGCCAGCTCATTGCCCTCGCGCTCAATACGCGAGACAAAATCGGCGGGCGATTCAGCAGGCGCCTTGGCCTGGTCACAGGCACCCAGTAATAGTGCGCCCATTAGGGGCACGATAAATTTATGTTTCATCAATCTGCTCCACGCATCATTTTTGTAATTATGGGTGACACTAACAACATCAGAACGGCAATACCCAGGGCGATATAACCGACCTGAGTGTAAACTTCCACATACCCCGCCTTGGCAGCTGCGACGTTAGTCATCTGCCCGCCGATAGTCTCTGCGCCAGTGGTGCGCGCAATCATACCCGCGAGGAAATTCGATAATCCCGAGTAGAGAAACCATGCACCCATGGTCATGCCGACAATTCGTGCAGGTGCCAGTTTGGTCACCGCAGACAACCCCACAGGCGATACCATCAACTCACCCATGGTGTGAATCCAGTAAATCGCGAAAATAAAGAACACGGGTGTATAGCCCATAGGGCCAGAGCTTTTCATACCCGCCACCAAGGCGAGGAAGCCGAGACCCGCCAAGGCAACACCCAAGGCAAACTTGACCGGTGTCGAGGGGTTCAGTTTGCGCTTGGCCAGCCACACCCAGAGCCATGCCATCAGCGGGGCGAAAATAAAGATAAAGCCTGCGTTTAGGGACTGGAATACGGGACCGGGAACAGACCAGCCAAACATTTCTCGATCAACCAAACGCGCCGTAAACAGATTCAATGATGATCCAGCCTGCTCAAACAGCGCCCAGAAGGGAATCTGCGCAAGAATAAAGTAAATCGCCGCGAACATACGCGAGCGCTCGTCACCCTTCAGCGCTACAAATCCATAACCGACAAGGCCGACAAACATAATAATGCCCAGCGGCCCAAGAATGCCGCCAACCAACTCTTCGTTCATGACCAAAAACATCGACACAGCGATAATCGCCACACCAATGAGGTAGCAGAGCCATTCGACATTAATAAACAAAAAGACCTTTTGCTGAAGCTTTTCCAGTGATGGTGGCTCGGCTCTGCCTTCCAACCAGCTTTGGTTTGAGAGGAAAATAAGCAGCCCGCCGAGCATGCCAATACCGGCCAAGCCAAAACCATATTTCCAACCGTAGACGATACCAAGGTAGCCGCAGAAGATTGACGACAAGAAGGAGCCTAAATTAATCCCCATGTAAAAAATGGTAAACCCAGAGTCACGCCGGGTATCGCCAAAACCATAGAGCGAGCCGACAATGGTCGAGATATTGGCTTTCAAAAATCCGCAACCGGCAATCAGCAGCGCCAGCGACAGGTAGAGCATGTTCAGGTAAAACGGCTCGGTGACAACCGTCATATGGAAATCTTCGCGCTGAATAGTTGCTGGCAGCCCAACCGCTTCTGGCTCAGCGATATCCATGGTCGTCTCGGTAAACGTCACGTAGGAGGAACCGAGAGGGGAAATAATCTGCTGTTTCGCATCGCCACCGCGGCCGTCCAGCGCAATCTGGTACTCACTGTCTGCATAGTGCAGCAATTGCTTTGAGCCACTGCCCTCAAAGGTCATACCAAAGTGCCCCAAGGTCAGCAAAATCGCGCCGAAGGTCACCGCTTTTCTGGCACCCAAGTACCGATCGGCCAGCGAGCCGCCAATAATCGTCATAACATAGACCAGCGCGGTGTAAGCGCCGTAGAGTAGGCTCGATTTTTCATCGGAAAATAAGAAGTGTTGGGTGAGATAGACAATTAACAGTCCACGCATCCCGTAGAACGAAAAACGCTCCCACATCTCGGTTAGGAATAAAATTAACAGCCCTCTTGGGTGGCCAAGAATCGTGCGCTCACCCGCCGCGCCGTGGTCTGTGAGCGGATTAGTGGTAGTACTCATCGGTTGATATCCTTTTAGATTAGGTTCCGGTGTCTCACAGTACTGGCGAACTGCAGCAGGACTGACGACACTCTTTATTTTGGGATGCGCTGTGTGGCGTCAGACTTGACCGGCCAAACAGCAACAGTGCTGGCCAGTATAGACAAACCGCTCGAAAAACAAACCTTTTATCGCTCGCCCAAGATAACGACTCGGCGCAGGCGAAAATTGGCATCTGTTCAGCGATAAATGGCACCCATTACTAAGACAGTTACACCCTGCGCAGATAGGGTAGAGCGCAACCTAACAGAGTGCCGATCTATGACTATTGCCAACGCTCCGAAAGAACTACCCGAACACGCCGAATTTCGCAAAGAAATCGCCGCTTGGTTGCGCGCCAACACACCCGCAAACCCAGGCTTTCTGTTGCCGCAAACCTTTATGGAAGTCGGCTCCGACCAAGTCCTCGACTTTCTCCGCGAATGGCAGTTCAAAGTCTGGTCTGCAGGGTATCTCGGCATGGCATGGCCCAAGCAATACGGCGGTCAGGGTGCAGCGCCCATTTATCAATCCATCGTCGACCAAGAGATGAAACGTCTGCGCGTGCCGATCTGCTTTAACGTGATCGGTTTGGGCTGGGCCGGCCCACTGATTCTCGATATTGGCAGCGACATGGAAAAAGAGAAGTATCTCAAAGGTATTCTCAATGCCGATGATATCTGGGCGCAGGGCTTCTCCGAACCCAATCACGGCTCAGATCTCGGCAGTATTCAAACCCGGGCCGAGCGCGACGGTGACGACTACGTCATCAATGGCAGCAAAATTTGGACGACTATGGGCAACTATGCCAAATACATGATTTTACTGGCCCGCACCGACCCGCAGGCGGAGCGCCGCTACAACGGTCTATCCTTTTTCCTCGCACCCATGAAAACCGCAGGCATCACCACCCAGCCGATAAAAAAATTGACCGGCGAATATGGCTTTACCGAAACCTTTTTCACTGATGCACGCATTCCCGCCAATTGCATTATGGGCGACGAGGGTCAGGGCTGGCGCATTGCCATGAAGACTCTGCAGTATGAGCGCGGCGCTGAAGCAGGCGCGGCCGGTGGTATTTCGATTCTATCGATTGCGATGAATGATTTACTGAACATGGCGCAAGATATCGAGCGCGACGGCCAGCCTCTGCTAAAAGACCCCATTACCCGTGACAACTTGGTTAAGTTTTTGATTGAAGAACAGGCTCTCTATCTCGCCGAGCAGCGCGGCGCCATCCCCGCCCTCACCCGCGACTATCCCAACTCAATCGCCTTGTCAGGCAAGCTTCGCGGCACCGAGTTCTTCCGCCGCATGCGCCAGTACGCCCTGACCCTGCAAGGAGCCAATGGCGCGCTATACGTCGGCGACAGCGAGGCGACCGACGGCGGTTTCTGGCAGCGCGCCTATCTCAACAATTTCTCGACCACCATCGGTGGCGGCACAAGCCAAGTCCAGGCCAATATTATTGGCGAACATGTACTCGGCCTACCAAAGGATTAAGGGAAAAAATCATGCGAAAAACCAATCTAGCAATGGCCTTTAGCGACGAACAAGCAATGATTTTGGACAGTGCAAAAGCCTTTTGCAGTGACAAATCAACCATCGCAGCCGTGCGCAATTTACTCGACAGCGAAACTGGGTTTAACCCACAGGTGTGGCAAGAGATGGTTGCCCTCGGCTGGACCGGCATTGCCATCCCCGAAGAGTATGGCGGCTTAAATCTTGGCGTAGGCGCCCTGGTGCCACTGGTTGAAACTATGGGTCGCCATCTACTGGGCACGCCGCTTATCTCTAGCGCGCTGACCGCACAAGCCATTCTGCGCAGCGGCACTGAGTCCCAGCGCGCTGCCTGGCTGCCTGCGTTGGCCGACGGTGCTGCAGGTGCCCTCGCCCTGCTCGATAACGTAGACTGGGGCGGCGACTTTAGTGGCTGCACAGTGAGCGGTAGTGGCGACAACTTAACCCTGACGGGGCGCAAGTTAATGGTTGCCGATGGCGCTGTTTCGGATCTTTTTGTGGTGTCAGCCAGCCATGCGGGGCAGCCGGTTCTGGTTTTGGTCGAAGCCAAGCAATTGCCGGCTGGCGCACTTGAATCTAAAACACTCATTGATGAGACAAAACGCGCCTGCAACGTCGATTTCAGTGGCGTGACAGTGACCTCAAGCGCCCTGCTCACACCATCCGCAAGCACGCTGCATGAGCTTCGCCTGATCGGCGCCCTGCTCACAGCCGCGGAGGCTACCGGCACTGCCGCAGCCGCGCTCGACTTGATTGTCAGCTACCTCACCACTCGCGTGCAGTTTGGTCGCTTAATTGGTTCTTATCAGGCATTAAAGCACCCCACTGTCGAGATTTTGTTACAGATGGACGCTGCTCGCTCGCTGATTTACCACGCGGCAACCTTAATTGGCGACTGCCCCATCGACAGCAACACTGAAATTGCCTGCCGTATGGCAAAAGCGCAAGCCACCGAGGCACTCTTGTTCGCCGGCGACCGCGCCGTGCAGTTTCACGGCGGCATGGGCTTTACCTATGATTGCGATGCTCAGCTCTATATCCGCCGAGCGCAGTGGGCGCAGCATCAATACGGTGACGCTCAGCATCACCGGCGCAAACTTGCAGACTTGTTGTTGGATTGAGCCAGCTAACACGAGGGCAGTCTCAATGCTGCTACCCTGTGACGCGCAGCGCAATGCCAGCAAGATCTGTACTTGCGGCAATCTAGTCTGACAACAAAACCGTAAAACGCTTTAAGCTGGTCTTGAGGGTGCCAGTGAGACGTCGGGGCGTGCTAAAGTATGGCATTGTCCGGACTGCTAAATAGTTCAAAAATGCGGCGACATCTGTAAAGGGATATGCGATAGCCTCCGTGCACTATCGTCACAACGAGAATAATAAAAAATGAAAAAAGCACACACTATTATCGGAATTGTCATCTCGCTGGTTATTGGCGCATTGGTCATACTCGCCGGCAGCCACGGCAGTATTCCAGTTGCTGGCCAGCCTCTGTTCGCCCTGTGTGGCGTCATTGGCTTCGCGCTCCACTGGTCGGTATTTGTCCCATCTTATATTTTCCAAACAGAGCACTACTTCGATTTAACCGGTTCCATCTCCTATATCAGCACGGTGGCCGTGGCTGCGGCACTGAACCCCCAACTGGACGCACGCGACATTATTATTTGTGCGATGATTTTTATCTGGGCTGTGCGACTCGGCTCGTTTCTGTTTTGGCGAATCAAGAAGGACGGTCAAGACAAGCGTTTCACCGTGATGAAAACCCAGCCGATTTGGTTTCTCATGACCTGGACCCTCGGCGGACTGTGGGTGCTGGTTACCATGGCGGCCGGCCTTGCCGCCATCACCTCCAGCACAACCGCAGAGATGGGCCCGCTATCTTGGCTGGGCTGTGCCCTGTGGCTGTTCGGCATGACTGTAGAAGTGATGGCTGACCGCCAGAAAACCCAGTTCCGCGCTGTGCCTGAGAATCGCTCCCGCTTTATCACCACCGGTCTCTGGGCTTGGTCGCGACACCCCAACTACTTTGGCGAGATTACCCTCTGGCTCGGCCTCTCATTAGTAGCTTTGCCCGTGCTCTCTGGCTGGCAGTTGGCGACCATGATTTCGCCGGTGTTTGTCTATCTGCTACTGACGAGGGTCAGTGGTATTACGCTGCTGGAGGCAATGTCGAACAAAAAGTGGGGTGATGACCCCGCATACATCGCCTACCGCGATTCCACGCCAGCACTGATGCTGCGCAAACCGCGGGGGCGTTGAGAAGGGTTTGCTCTAGGCTGAGTGGCGTTGTAAAAACAGTTTGATCTGCTCAAACGACGCCTCAGCTTCGGGCAGCTCTGGATAGAAAATCTGCCACACATGGGGCACGTGCTGCCAGCGTTGCAGTGTGGCGTCAGTGCCCGCTGCCACAGCCTTATTCACATAGCGGCGACCATCGTCGCGCAACATCTCATGGTCACTCACCTGCACCAAAATCGGCGGCAAGCCGGACAGGTCGCCTAATAATGGCGAAATCGCTGGCGCTGTAGGCTTAGCTTTACCCGACCACCACTGCACCGCAAACAACAGCCATCGAGGCACTTTATTTAACCCTTTGGCCAGCGGTTTGAGAATAATATCGGTATCCATATTAGAGCTAAGGCTTGGGCTGACCATGCGCGCATCAGTCACGGGAGAGAGCGCCACGGCCGCATTCGGCGCCCGCCGGCCACTATCCCGCACCCAAGCGAGCAGAGACAACGTTAAATTACCACCGGCAGAATCCCCAGCAACGTAGACCGTGGTAGCAGGTGCTGCGCCATCAGGACCCTGCTGCAGCATCCAGTCGTAAGCAGTGCGGCAGTCTTCCACCGAGGCCATGCGGTTGTGCTCAGGCATCAGGCGATAATCAATTGCCAGCACCGCTGCATTGCTGATTTCAGATAATTTACTGGTAATCGCACGATGGCTTTTCGGGCTGCCAAAATAAAATGCACCGCCATGAATATAGAGCAAGCGACGGTCGCTATTGGCGCCGGGAGCAACAACCCACTCTGCGGGAATGCCGCCGGCATCAGCGGCCGTGACAGCACTGACAATCGGCGCGTTGGCAAACATATTGTTAATAATGTCGCGGGTAGCCACTAACCGCTCAGTCACGCCCATATGCGCTGTTGCGCGATGACTGCCGCCGATGCGCTCCATGATGGCATCGAGCGCGGCAGCAGAATCCATCGCATCAAATTGATGCCCCTCAGGCAGATCAAATTCTGCCATCGGGTCATTCCGAGTGACAGCATAGGCCGTCACAGCGGCCCCCACTGCCACAGCACCGCCGATTATTAGTGCACTCATAAGCTGCTGTAACTCAGGTGGTTAAACTTTTTCTGGTGATAATCACCGTCACCAAAGGTCACATTGATAGTCATTAAGCGCTTTACATAATGGCCAATATTCAGCTCGTCGGTCATGCCAATACCGCCATGTAGCTGTATGGCCTCCTCGCCCACTTTGCGGCCAAACTTTGCGACGGTGGCTTTGAGGGCGTGCACAGACTTGAGCAGCTCGGTGTTATCCATTTCCGGGTTGGCAGCGATATCATTGGCGTCGCAAAGACCGCGGTAGAGCATCGATTTGGTTTGCTCGCAAGCGATAAACATATCCACCATACGATGCTGCAGCGCTTGGAAAGAGCTGATCGGCGTACCAAACTGCTGGCGCGTTTTTGAGTACTCAACCGTCAGACTGTTCAGCATCGACATAATGCCCAGTGCCTCAGCGCTGAGCGCCATCAGTACCGTAGGCATAACGCCATCAACAAGATCTAAGCCTTCACCCACACCGTTTAACAGCTGGTCTGCAGCGACAATAACATTGTCAAAGGTGACGGTCGCTGCGCGCTGGCCATCCATTGTTTTGTAGCTTTTAACCGTGACGCCACCAGCTTTGGCATCCACTAAAAAGAGACTGATACCCTGACGATCGAACTGAGTGCCACTGGTGCGGGCAGTCACGACAAACTTATCCGCAGTTCCGCCATTAAAGACCACGGTTTTTTCACCAGTGATGCTGTACCCGCCGTCGCAGGCAGTCGCTGTGGTGGTGACATCGGCCATTTCATAGCGCGATTGGCGCTCTAAAAAGGCAAAGGAGCCCAGACAGCTGCCGTCGATCACCGACGGAATAATGGCGTCTTTCAAGGGTTCATTAGTGGACGCTGAGAGCAGGCCGCCAAATACAACCACGGTGGAGACAAAAGGCTCGACCACTATGCCTTTGCCGAGTTCTTCCATAATTGCGGCGAGATCTTCTGCCGTGCCGCCGAAGCCGCCGTACTCTTCCGCGAAGGGCACTGAAAGCCAGCCTAACTCGGCAAATGTTGCCCAAAAGTCGCGGCTCATGCCCTCTTCCGAGTCGATAATTTTACGGCGGGTATCAAAGTCGTACTCGTCGCGAACAAAGCGCGCAACGCTGTCTTTGATCATGGTTTGTTCTTCTGAAAAATCAAAATTCATCTGTGTAAACTCCGAAAATCTGTTGTCTGTCGCTTAGAGGCCAAGTACGGCTTTGGCGATCACGTTGCGCTGAACTTCGTTGGAACCGCCGTAGATGGTTGCGGCTCGTCCATACATGTAATTTCTGCGCGCTTCGTTGGCAAAGTTGTGTCCCAGTTCGGTATTGTCCAAGTCGCCTTGCAGTGCACCGCCGTAGTAGGAAGCCAACTGCAACTGCAGCTCTTGAATCGCTTGGGTAATTTCAGTGCCTTTGATCTTCAGCAGCGACGACTCGGGACCGGGCTGGCCGCCAGCGGCCATCGAGGCGAATACGCGCAACTCGGTGTACTCCAGAGCCATGAGCTCCATCTCAATATCGGAAAGACGCAGTTGGAAAATAGGATTTTTAATCATCGCTTGACCACCGTTAACTTCCGCAGCGGCGCGCAACTTTAGTTCACGAAGCGCACGCTTCGAGTCCGCGACTTCCGCCATACCGGTGCGCTCGTGGGCCAACAGCGCCTTGGCGTAGGTCCAACCCTTGTCCTGCTCACCAATTCGATTAGCTACCGGCACCAGAACGTCTTCAAACAGCACTTCGTTCAGGCTGTGCTTACCGTCGATACTGACAATGGGCTTAACCGTAATGCCGGGAGTTTTCATATCGATCAGCAAAAAGCTAATGCCTTGCTGGCGACGAATATCTTTGGTGGTGCGAACTAGGCAGAAAATCCAATCAGCGTACTGAGCGAGCGTGGTCCAAATTTTGCGGCCATTGACGATATAGTTGTCACCGGCATATTCGGCCGTCGTGCTCAGCGCCGCGAGGTCAGAGCCAGCGCCTGGCTCAGAGTAACCCTGACACCACCAGTCATCGCTGGACAAAATGCGCGGCAGAAACTTAGCTTTTTGCTCTTCCGTGCCGAAGGTATAGATCACCGGCGCCACCATTTTTAAGCCAAAAGGCACAACATCAGGGATACCGGCGGCCCCGCGCTCTGTCTCGTAAATAAACTTTTGTGTGACGGTCCAACCGGTACCACCGTATTCTTTTGGCCAACCCGGCGCAATCCAGCCCTTGGCATAGAGTTTTTTCTGCCAGCGAATCATGGCGTCTTTATAGTCGTCTTCGGGCTTGACGCCCTCCGGGCTCACCTGTGTTGGCTTGTATTCGTTGGCAAAAAATTGACGCACTTCATCTCTAAATTCAAGATCCTGTGCTGAGAAATTAATATCCACGTGGTTCACTCCCCGGTTGTAGTATTGTTGCCACAGCATAAGTTGTGGCATTTAGTGTGTCAATACGATAGAACTCGCCGGTCAGCGATCGAAAACCATGGCTGCAAGAGTCGGAGCACAGGACCTGGACCATAGGCTGATGGCACTGCGGCGGCTGACGCGCAAAGCGAGATATCATACCGCCAGAGCGTATATCACCCTCAGAGGGCCGGAACGCAGTCTAAGTTTTACAAACAATTGTTTCGGTGAATGGAGGGGTTACATTTACCCATAATTCTGGCGCGTATGTTGGTTATAAAAAAAGGAGAGTGAACTATCTTTATAAAAACCGCCTTACAAACAGTATTCCGATGGCGACGCAGGGGCCAATGCCAAAAGCGAAAAACAGTGTACCTACTCCGACCACACCACCAAGATACCAGCCAATTGAAACCACCGTGACTTCAATCCCTATTCGAATAGTGGCGATAGGCATTCCCGTTTTTGCCTGTAAGCCGGTCATGAGACCATCACGAGGTCCTGCACCCAGATTCGCGGTAAGATAAATTCCTGACGCTAGCCCCACAACCAACACACCAATTGCTGCTTGTATAAGCTGCCACAGCAAGGTTTCCGGATAAGGCAGTAATACCAATGAAAAATCTATCATGAAAGCTATAATTAAAGCGTTCAGCAGCGTGCCCATACCCGGTTTTTGCCGCAATGGAATCCATAACACTAAAATAGCAAAACTTACGATCATGGTAACAAAACCAATACTCCATCCGGTTTTTCCGCTTATTCCCTGAGCGAGCACCGTCCACGGACTTACACCCGCTCCGCTGGCAATTAAGATCGATTCCCCCAATCCAAATAAAACCAAACCAAGGTTCAGGTAAAAGAACGTGAGCAGTTTAGGTCGCATGTTGTAGGGGGTTGATGAACTCCAAAGCAAACGCGGTACTTTTTTGACAGAAAAAATTTTTAACACCGGCTATAGCGCTTCGAGCAACATGGGTGTAATCCTTTTCGGTAATAAGAAACGAGCATTCAGTCCAACAATCTGCCAGAAATATTTATTTCATGCAGATATCGAACTCGTCGAGAAAATTTGGCTCTCACACCACAATCACAGACTGGTAAGCCAATCGAAGATTAGACGAGGGAACCACAAAAACCAATTAAACGCTGGCCGCCAGATAGCTTGCCTGCTTGATCGCGGCCTTGGCATCAAGCTCTGTTGCTTCAAAAGCGCCACCAATTAAGCTGACCGAGAGGCCCGACTCCAATAGTTGATCATAGAGATCACGCTGCGGCGTCTGGCCCGCGCAGACAACTACTGTGTCTACCGCGAGAACGTGCTCTTGGCTCGCGATGCTAATGTGCAGGCCACTGTCATCAATTTTGCGGTATTCAAGTCCGTTCATCATCACTACACCGCGCTTGGTCAGCGACAGGCGATGAGTCCAGCCAGTGGTTTTGCCCAGCCCACGGCCCACGGGCGTCGCTTTGCGCTGTAACAAATAGAGCTGCCGATCCGCTTTTTCAACCTGCGGGACAACACCGGTGACACCGCCGCGGGGATGGTTTTTGAAATCGACGCCCCACTCCCGGGCAAACACCTCTTTGTCCAACGCCGCGCTGACACCGCTGTGCATAAGCAGCTCAGACACGTCAAAACCAATACCGCCAGCACCCATCACGGCAACCCGCTTGCCCACCGCCACCGTGCCTCGAATAACATCGATATAACTCACCACGCTGGGGTGATCTATTCCCTCAATCTCTGGCCTACGCGGTGTGATGCCCGTGGCAATAACAATTTCTTGGTAACCGCCCGCTCGCAGTTGCTCGGCATCCACTCGGGTGTTCAAGCGCAGGTCGACCTTATGAATGTCGAGCATGCGCCGGTAATAGCGCAGGGTTTCGTAAAATTCTTCTTTGCCTGGAATTTTTTTTGCCAGATTGAACTGACCGCCAATCTCGGCAGCGGCGTCAAATAGCGTCACCCTATGCCCCCGTTGCGCTGCGACCGTGGCGTAGGCGAGTCCGGCAGGCCCAGCGCCGACCACCGCAATGGTTTTGTGGGATGTGCTTGGCAGATAGTTGAGCTGAGTTTCATGGCAGGCGCGCGGGTTGACTAAACAGGAGACTTCAAGACCGCCAAACCCGTGATCCAAACAGGCCTGATTACAGGCAATACAGGTGTTTATTTCGTCTTCGCGGCCTTCGTATGCCTTGATTGCGAGATCAGGGTCCGCGAGCATCGGGCGCGCCATGGAGACGATATCGGCATGGCCGTCGCGCAGCACTTGCTCGGCCACATCGGGCATATTGATTCGATTGCTGGTGATTGTCGGAATCGATAACTGCGCCCGCAGACGCCCCGTCACCTCGGTAAAAGCGGCCCGCGGAACCATGGTGGCGATGGTTGGGACGGTCGATTCATGCCATGTGAAGTGGGTGCTGATAATCGTTGCACCAGCCTCTTCCATGGCTTTACCCAAGGCGACAACTTCCTGCCATGACATTCCGCCCTGCAACATATCCATGGCTGCAATGCGAAAAATTAGAATAAAGTTTGTGCCGAGTTCAGCGCGACAGCGTCGCATAATTTCCAGCGGAAAACGCATGCGGTTTTCATAGCTGCCGCCCCACTGGTCGGCGCGGCGATTGGTTTTCTCAACCAGAAAGGTGCTCAACAGATAACCTGCAGAGCCAATAATTTCAACGCCATCATAGCCCGCCAGTTGAGCCATCTTGGCACAGTTAACATGATCATTAATCTGCTTTTGCACACCGGCTTCGTCTAGCTCATTGGGGGTTAAAGGCGATAACCGCGAGCGCACGGCGGAGGGCGCAACAAGCTTGGGGGTTTCGGCAAGCGCGCCGGCATGCAGTATTTGCATACAGATTTTGACCGCTGGATCGACCTCATGGACCGCCTGAGTAATTAGCCTATGCTGGGCCGCATGAGCCGGGGAGGACATTTCAGAGCCCATACCGCCCTCTTCATTGGGCGAAATACCGCCGGTAATCATCATGCCGACGCCACCTCTGGCGCGCTCGGCAAAATAGGCCGCGAGCCGCTCAAAGCCGCCGTCGACCTCTTCGAGTCCAGTGTGCATCGAGCCCATAAGAATACGGTTTTTTAACTGAGTAAAGCCAAGATCTAGCGGCGCAAACAGGTGTGGGTATTTGGGGTGAGCAGGCATTATTTATCGCCCTCGTGGGCCATGGCTGTCTCAGGTATCACTATATCGAGCAGCAGATCGTCGGCGGCCACCTGCGTACCCGCAGCCACCATTACCTCTCCCACTGTCCCATCGATTTCAGCCAAAATTTCGTAGTGCATTTTCATGGCTTCCAAAACTGCTAACCGCTGCCCTTTTTTAACGCTGTCGCCTGATTTTACGAGCACTTCAAGCAACATGCCGTGCATTGGCGCTACCACACGCCCTCCGCCGACGCCTTCAATGGCGGTGCCGTCGAGCACTATTCGATCGCGATAAAGTGCACTGCGGCCCTCGACAGAGCAATGCAGGTGACCCTTTTTCGGCTGCATAAAAATTGCATGTTGCTTGATTCCGTTGACTTTTACGACAGCCAGCGCGTCTTGCCGCGACAACAGTTCAATCTCTGCTGACAGTTCGGGATTATTGATGCAGGTGAGTCGATAGGTGTTGGCAGCAACCGGGGTTACCGCGAGATCGTAGACGCAATCGCCAAACTTGTATTGCTTGCGCGACACCAGCGCGCTGGCACTCGACCAGTCTTTGAGGCTAGCGCTAACTTGCAAACTGCGCGACATCAGTTGCTCATGGTCAAGGCTGAGATCAATCACCGCAGCGACGGCGCTATCTGCAAAGCTCGCTGGAAGGCTCTGGAGATCCTCTTCAGAGAAGGCTTCAGCGATAAAAGCTGTGGTTGCCTCTCCATCAATAAATTGTTGTTTTTCAAGGCATTGAATAAGAAACTTAAGGTTATTTGGAATTCCAAAAAACGCTGTTTCACGAAGCGCGCCAATTAACCGTAGACGGGCAACCTCTCGCGTTGGGCCGTAGCCAATCAGCTTTGCTACCATGGGATCATAGAACGGTGAAATGCTCTGACCGGACTGAATACCGCTATCTACCCGCACACCCACACCACTGCCCGGGCGCCATAAATCGACGGGGCCCGATGCGGGCAGAAAATCTTGACTTGGGTCTTCGGTGTACAGGCGCACTTCAATCGCGTGGCCGTCTAGGGTGATATCTGACTGCGTTAGACCCAGCGGCAAGCCCTGCGCTACTTGAATCTGCAGGGCGACAAGATCGAGCCCCGTAATCATCTCCGTCACCGGATGCTCTACCTGCAAGCGCGTGTTCATTTCCAGAAAGTAAAACTCGCCGCGAGCGTCCAGCAGAAACTCCACGGTGCCAGCGCCGCGATAATTCACGCTCTTCGCTGCATTAACCGCTGCTTCGCCCATTTTTGCGCGCAATTCAGGCGTCATAATTGGGCACGGTGCCTCTTCAACCACTTTTTGATGACGGCGCTGCACCGAACAATCGCGCTCACCCAAATACAGGGTGTTGCCTTGTGAATCAGCAAACACCTGCACTTCTACATGACGTGGCTTAATAATGGCTTTTTCTAGAATCAATTCTCCTGAGCCGAAGGCGCTCTCTGCCTCTGCCCGTGCCAGCTTGAGGGCGTTGGCAAGATCTTCGGCGCGATGCACCAAGCGCATACCGCGCCCACCACCCCCTGCCGCGGCTTTTACCATCAGCGGCAGCTCAATCTTTGCCCCTTCAGCCAGCAGTGCAGCGTCGGATTGATCGCGGCCCTCGTAACCCGGCACGCAGGGTACGCCAGCAGCGATCATGCGACGTTTAGCCTCGGCTTTATTACCCATCACTTCAATCGCTGCGGCGTCTGGACCAATAAAAACCAGTCCGGCAGCCTCTACCGCTGCCGCAAAGTCGGCATTTTCACTGAGAAAGCCGTAGCCGGGATGCACCGCTTCAGCGCCACTCACCGCAGCCGCCTGTAAGATCTGCTCGGCCAGCAAATAGGACTCACCGACGGGTCCAGGCCCTATACGCACGGCGTCGTCAGCCATCTGCACGTGAGGCGCCGCTATGTCGGCATCGGAGTAGACCGCCACCGTGTGATAACCCAGCTGTTTCGCTGTGCGAATAATACGGCAGGCGATTTCGCCGCGGTTGGCAATCAAAATACGGTTGAACGGTGTAGCGGTTTTGATGTTTTTCATCGATAACATTCCTAAACTCGTTGTTCGCTAGCGGTGGTCAGCCGCCCAATAGGGCTTACGCTTTTCAACAAAGGCGGCGACACCCTCGCGCCCTTCGTCACTCAGCATGCAGTGGGCGAAGCCTTGAGACGCAAAATCCAAAGCCTCTGGCCGCGGTCGGCGTAGGGTTTCGAAGAGAATACTTTTGGTCACGGCATTCGCGCCTGGCGCACAGGCGGCAACTTGACCTAAAACGGTCTGGCATTGCGCCTCAAGCTCTTCAATAGTCTCAGCCACGGCGTGAGCGATACCCAGCGCAACAGCCTCAGCGCCACTAAAACGGGCGCCTGTGAGCATTAAACGCCGCGCTTGGGTAAGACCGACACGCTCGGTGACAAACGGGGCGATTTGTGCCGGCGGAATACCGAGACTGGTCTCGCTGAGCCGGAAGCGCGCGTCGGCCATCACGAGGGTGATGTCGGCAACACAGGCCAACCCTAGACCACCGCCGATGGCGGCGCCCTCAACGAGAATAATCACCACCTGCGGCTGTTCATTGAGCTTAATCAACAGATCGCCAAAGCTGCGGTTGCTTTGCGCCACTTCTTCAGCGCTGATCACCTGCATGCCTGATTTGAAGCCTTTGATATCGCCACCGGCGCAAAACACGCCGCCTTTGCCGCGCAGCACAATCGCCCGCAGACTCCGGTCGTTATGCACGGCGTCGAGCACTGCGGAGAGCTCGTCGCTCATCTCTGCGGATAATGCATTTTTGGCCTCAGGGCGGTTTAGCCAGATGGTTAACACAGCGCCCTGCCGCTCTAGCAACAGTGCTTTGGTGTCGGGTAATACTGTTTTTGCTAAGTCTGTCATGGTTTATCTCACTAGAAAGCGGTTAGAGGCGTGCCACGCCAAAGCTATTTGGCCGCACCACGCGATGGCGCCCTTCGCGGACGGTCTCAAGCAGCATGCCGAGCGTCTTGCGCAAATTGCGCGGATCAATCATGCCGTCGTCCATCATGTGACCCGAGGTATAAAAAGCGTCGGACTGAGAGTCGAAGATATGCGCCAATACCTGCTCCTGCTGAGCGAGCATTTCCTCATCCGGCGCCACACCCATAGCCGCAGCCTTGCCGCGGGCTACCATCGACATGGTTTTAGCGGCCTGCTCTCCACCCATCACACCCATTCGCGCATTGGGAAAGGTGTAGAGGAAATCTGGATTGTAGCCGCGACCACACATGCCGTAGTTACCCGCACCGAAACTGGCACCCGTCATCACAGTGATGCGCGGCACGTCGATATTGCGCACGGCTTGAATCATTTTCGAGCCGTGTTTGATCATGCCCGCCTGCTCAGATTTCGTGCCAACGATATAGCCGGTGGTGTTTTGGAAAAACAGGGCTGGAATATTGGCCTGATCGAGTAGCTGCAAAAACTGCGTGGCTTTGTTGGCACCCTGAGGGTCAATCGGACCATTGTTGCCAATAATACCGACCGATTGACCAAAGATTTCTGCCTGCAAACAGACAGTAGAGACTCCGAAGCGGGGTTTAAAATCGAGGAAATCCGAGCCATCCACTACACGCGCCACGAGCTCACGCATGTCGTAAGGCGTGCGATAGTCTGTTGGAATCACCCCCGCCAGTTCGTCTGGGTCATAAATTGGCTCGAGAAAATCACGTTTTGGCGGTAATGGGCAGTTGTCATTCCACTGCAATCGATTGATCAGCTCACGGCATATCTGAATACCGTGGCCATCGTTTTCCGCGAGATATTCGGCAAGACCCGAGACTGTGGCATGCATCTCCGCCCCGCCCAACTCTTCCTCTGTGGCTATTTCGCCGGTTGCCGCTCGCAGCAGAGGTGGGCCCGCCAAGAATGCGCGCCCTGTGCCTTTTATGGCAATCACATAGTCGCTCAAGCCCGGCATATAGGCACCGCCCGCGGTGGAAGAGCCATGCAGAATAGAAATCACCGGTATTCCCGCTTTACTCAGCTTCGCCAGAGAGCCAAAGAGTGCCCCACCGCTGCTAAATCCTTCGACGGTATAATTCATCAGGTCACCGCCAGCGCTCTCAACCAGATGCACAAAGGGCAACTTCTGTTCCAGTGATATCTCTTCTGCGCGACTGATCCGATAGCCACCCGCGGTGGTTAACGATCCCGCCAAAATACCACTGTCGTCAACCACGACGGTGCAGCGCACGCCCGAAATAAAGCCAATACCGGCAATAACCGTTGACCCGGGAATGGATTTGTCAGGATTTTTTGTATCAACCAAATACCCAGCAAGGTTGCCGATTTCAAGAAACGGCATGCCGGGATCGAGCAGGCGCGCCAAGCGCTCACGAGGCGTTAGCTGACCCCGCTCATCAAACCGTGGCTTGCGCTTTTCAGAGATCTCGCGCCCTCTCGCGTTAAGCATATTAAGCTTATCGACAAGGGCGAGCATCTCCGCACGTTGACGCAGAAACGTCTCTGAGTTGGTGTTTATCTTTGAGGCAAATACTGCCATGTCGTCTCTCCACTCGGGGCTAATGCGTTGTTAGTCATTTCTCCGCGCAGGTCACGGATATCGGTTCAAGGAATCGCCTAGGTCATAACTGCCGAAGTATCTCGGCACTGACTGGAATCTGTGCGTCGAGCAGCAACTGGCCAAAGCCTTTTCCTTGGGCATCGTTGCGAATACTGGCCATGCCACCGCCGCCCAGTGCCTCGTGCAGTAAAAAATTGATGCCATTGATGCCAGGCATCAAAAAGCGCTGCACATAACAGCTGCTGTTGGTCGCCGCGGCATCGGGCAGGAAGTGCGCAAAGCGTGAAGCCACCGCCTGCTCGGTCAGGGCTGCATAAATGTAAGGAAGGTATTCAGGCTTGCGAGCAATAATGCCAATATTCGACTTGTCGCCCTTATCACCGCTGCGCGCCCAAGCCAACTTGACTAAAGGCACCGCTGTCAGGACGTCCCCATCGTTGATAGACGGCGGCACCGGCCGATCGATTGACCGCGAACGATGAGATATGCCGCACGGATCGGCACAGTCGATAAAAACGCCCTCAAGTTCAACCTGAATGGCTAGTGCGCCTTTGGGTAAGGCGAAGGAAAATAGCCGCACAATGGGCGAGGGTTTCGGGCGTCCCCCAGCAAAACCTGAAAGGCCCGGTGGCGTTGCCAAGCCAAGCCCCGTCATTTCTTTTAATAAAATGCCCACGCCGGCAGCGTCGGGATGTTTTACTGCAATCTTCATCGCTACTTCGCGAGACTCACGCTGCTGCGCGGCAGCGCCATACTGGCTTTCACAGCCAATCAACTCAACGCTGGTCTCGCTGAAGTCCGCCAACCCAAACTGTTTAAACGTGCGCCGGGAGGCTGCAAAAACTGCATCGGCAAACTTCCGCGCCTTTTTATCTGCATCTATACCGTACAGCGTCATAGTATGCCCGCCGCGCCACTGATCTGCGTAGGTGGTGCAGACTTTATAACTATCCGGTGCAGGTGATCCAGTTGCGCCGTGAACAGCGACTTTGTTCTCACCCACTTGTTCAATCTGCACCTGAGAAAAGTCGCAGACTACATCGGGTAACAGATAGGCTTGAGGGTCGCCGATTTCATAAACCATCTGCTCCGCCACTGTCCCCACGGAGACAAGACCACCCGTCCCCTCTGGCTTTGAGCAGACAAATTTGCCATCTCGGCTGATCTCAGCAATCGGGTAGCCAATGCTCTCGAGGTTATTCACCAACGTCCAATCGGTAAAATTGCCGCCGGTAGCCTGAGGACCACATTCCAAAATATGTCCCGCGAGAGAGCCCATGGCCAGACAGTCGAGATCGTCACGCCCCCAACCAAAGGCGTGGATACAGGCGCCTAGGGTCACAGCACTGTCGACACAGCGGCCCGTCACAACAATATCAGCGCCTGCCGTTAGCGCAGCAGCGACGGGAAATGCACCAAGATAGGCGTTAACACTGGCAATTTTTTCGGTCGCAGGAAAGGCGTCGTCGCTAAACATTTCGCGATAGCCCTGGGCGGCAAGTGCATCGCGCTGGTCGAACAAGTCGTCGCCCAGCACACACGCAACGTTGAGATCGAGTCCAAGATTGGCGATAACCTCGCGCAGAGCATTCGCACAGGCCTGCGGATTAACACCGCCGGCATTGGAGATAATCTTAACCCCTTGTCGCGCAATTTCACGTAAATTGGGCTTCATGGCCGCTGTCACGAAGTCCAGCGCATAGCCCGCATCGGGACTCTTGGTGCGGGCGCGGGCCATAATCGACATGGTTATTTCAGCGAGATAGTCGTAGACAATAACGTCTAAGCTGCCGTCTTTGAGCAGTTGCGCGGTGGCATGCTGTGCATCACCCCAAAACCCACTGGCACCGCCGATACGAATTGTTTTATCCGACATCTAACCCTCCCCCTAACCGCAAACACAGCGCACAAAACATGCCCTTTACGCGGAGATAGTACTGGGTTATTCCCAGTCGCTCTTGGGAATGGATGCCATCAATCGCAGCGGAGATGCCAAATCGCACCCGTCAGACTAATTACGCAGCGACTTCCGATGCCTGCTCGCGAACGCGCCGCTGCAAATAATAGGAGGCGACAAAAAATGCCGGGGCCGTGAAAATACCAAAGAAATCGCCCACCAGCAGTGACTTGGTCAGAGGCTCCGCCACCTGCGCCGCAAACAACAGGTCGCTGATAAAACCAATCATCAATGCGCCCAAACCGAGCCCAAACAGATTGCAGGCAACTAACAACAAACCCGTCATTAACCCTCGCAGGCGCACAGGGGTAATATCCTGAACGGTCGAAAAAGCCGGCCCATAGAACGAGCTCACGCTGAACAGCGCTGTCGCCAACCCAATATAAAAGAACGGCGAACTAGGGTCTGCAAAGCGATAACCAATGGTCAAGGGTGCAATAACCACCATCATTATGGCCAAAAACCGAATGCGCCCGCCGGGCCAGCGCGCTTGATACCAATCACTGAGAATACCGCCCAAAAACGTGCCTGCAGTGCCGCAGACAATATAAATAAGCCCGTACAGCGTCGCCATTTCGCCGGGCGCAAAGCCGCGCTCGCGCTCCATCCAGACCATCACAAAGTTGCCAGCGCCTATCGGAATATGCAGCAAAATCGCGCCGATCATCGTCCACGCCAGTGCTGGATTCGCGCGAATGACCGCCCATAGGTCGCGAACCGTATTGCGCAGTCCAACAGGGGCAATGGGTGGCGCTGCAGGCGCAAGCGAAGGCGGCTCCATAGCACCGCGGACAGGGTCGCGCATCAGCAGCAATCCAACAGCCAAGACAACCCCCAAACCGCCCATCAGATAAAAACAGTTGCGCCAGCCAATCATCGGCCCAAGTATACCGGCGACAATAAAACTTCCCCCCGCCCCTAACGGCACCCCAAGATAGTAGAGCCCGCTGGCTGTACCGCGCTGCGACCGCGGGAAAATATCTGAAATAATCGACATTGACGCAGGCGTCATAGCCGACTCACCGACACCAATAAATAACCTCGACACGCCGATCTGAAGGAAATTTTTCGCCGCCCCAGACACTGCCGTCAGCACACTCCATAAAATAAGCCCCGCAGCAATAAGCCGCGGACGGTGGACACGATCGGCCAATGCGCCCATAAACAGACCCATAATCGCGTAGAAAAATACAAACACCAGCCCCGTCAACAGACCGAACTGCGCATCAGTAAGCTGCAAATCCTCAATAATTCGCGGGCCAAAGCTGGCGATAAGATTGCGATCCACCATATTGAGGATATTTAACAACATTAAAAAGACGAGAATCCCCTTGGCTCTCGGTGCGGCTTTAATCGTACTCATGAATAGACGTCACTTTTTGTTGTTATAGAGAATTGCCCCACTGTATAGAGGCTCAGCGCAAATGTCAGCCCTGCTGTGCCAGCCACGGTTAGGCCTAGCCGCTTTTTCAGTGCCTCGCACTGGTGCGACTAAATACGCTACCCCGTGCGATTAAAATATTATGGCAGTGTTTATGTCTTGATTTTCTGAGCAGACATTTCTACAGTAACAGTAAGCGGTCTCAAGCCTAGGCATGACCTAGGCACCATAAAAATTCAAAACGAGGTAGATGCTATGTCATTGGATGCAGTAACAGCAGGCTTAAGAGAAAAAGTTGGGGAAGATTGTGGATTGGGCGCCGTGCTCAAATTCGATTTCGGCACCGATGGAATATTAACCTTAGATGCTTCACAGGTGCCCAACGTTGTCAGCAACGATGATATCCCTGCGAAATGTACTGTCATTATCAGCATGGACAACTTTATGCTCATGGCCGACGGCAAGCTTGATGGCACCTCAGCCTTTATGTCTGGCAAGCTCAAAATTCAAGGCGATATGGGTATGGCGATGAAGTTAGGCCCGCTGTTGGCGTAACATTCGAGCGTAAAATTCTAGCGCAAGAGTTTAGCTCAAGATTTTGGTCTAAGATTTTGCGCTAAGGTTGTACTAGCGAAACAAAAACGCCCCGCGGTTGCTAAACAGCGGGGCGTTTTTTATGTGTCTCTGTTTTCTTCTGTCTCCCTGCTTCTTCTGTCGGTCCATCACGCTTTCCTTGCCCTGGCTCGCACATTACTTAAGAAAACTGCTCTCCGTGCCAATAGAAACGCTTTTTACAAACGCTGGGCGCGCTTTTAACCGTGCCAGATAATCCTTCACCTGAGGCGTATAACGCTCGGAGAAGCCGTTTAACTCGCCAAAGTAAAGCGCATAGCCCACGGCAATATCAGCAATAGTGAACCGGTTGTCACAAAGAAACTCACGATTTTCCATATGCGCATTCAGCCGCCGCAACCGCGCAATATACCAGTTGGCATAGTCCTCAGCCGCCTGCGGCAATTTGCGCTCAGCCGGCTCTAGGAATGTGTATCTCAGGTAGATGGTCTGTGGAAATGTCAGCGTGGCGTCGCTGTGATACAGCCAGTTAAGATAATCACCAAACTCCGCATGATCCACCTGCAAGCCAAAATCATAGCGCTGATAACGCTCCACCAAGTAATGACAAATACCCGATGACTCTGTCATATGTGTCTCGCCATCGACAAAGTAAGGCACCGTCCCCAAGCTATTTATCGACAAAAAGTCTTTCTGAAAGACGCGCGGGGGAAAAGGAAGTTCGACCAAGTCATAGTCCATCCCCATCTCTTCGAGTGCCCACAACGCGCGCAGTGAGCGTGAATTGTGGCAGTGCCAAAGGGTTGGTTTCGTCATAATTGCAATACTCATCGTTGTTTTTAAAGGCCGTACTGGCGCGCCGCAAGGTCGCGCATAATTTCTTCAGAACCACCGCCAATTGCATTAACGCGCACTTCGCGATAAATACGCTCAACGCGACCACCGCGCATATAACCCATACCACCGAGAATCTGCATCGCCTCGCGCGCACAAAACTCCATGGTCTGACTGCACTGAACTTTCAACAGCGCAATATCACCGGCATGCTCTGTACCCGCTTGAATCTGTTCAGAGAGAAGCTGCAAATACGCCTGAGTTGCATTAATACGCTGTTTCATCTCCGCGATCTTATGGCGAATCACCTGATGATCTGCGAGCCGCTGGCCAAACGTTTGCCGCTCGCGGGCCCACTGTACAGCATCTTCCAGACAGACCCGAGAAAACGCCTCCATCGCAGCCGACATACCCATACGTTCGGCATTAAAGTTATTCATAATCACTTTAAAACCACGGTTCTCTTCGCCAATCAAATGGCTCACCGGAACGCGCACATTATCAAAATAAATCGTCGCCGTGTCTGAACACCACCACCCCTGCTTTTTATCCAGTGCAGTGCGGGAAACCCCCGGCGCGTCCGCCGCAATAAGTAATGTCGAGACACCGCCAGCGCCCTCACCACCGGTGCGTACTGCAGTGGTAAACCAATTAGCATTCATACCGCCGGTAATATAGGTTTTCGCGCCATTGACCACGTAATGGTCTCCGTCCAAGCACGCCGTTGTGCTCAGATGCGCCACGTCAGAACCAGCACCAGGCTCCGTAATCGCCAGCGAAATACGTTTTGTACCCGCCAAAACTTGAGGTGCCACTTCGCTCTTAATCGCCTCGCTGGCAAAGTTAATCACCGGCGGCAACCCAATGCCGTGCACCATCAACGTCGCACTCACACCGCCGACGGCAATGCGCGCCAGCTCCTCGTTGAGAATATTTTTGTGCCAAATATCAATACCGTCCGAAACACCGCCATAGGCCTCCGGATACCCCAGCCCTAAAATTCCCACTGCCGCGGCCTTTGGCCACAGCTCGCTCGGTATACTGCCGTCCTCATCCCACTGCGCAGCAAATGGAATCACCTCGCGATCAAAAAAGCGCCGCAGTTGAGCGCGCCATTCGTGGTGTTCTGACGTTAAGTTTCGGTTGGGGAGGCGCGCGCTATCAAAGTCTAAAGACATCAGCTGTTCTCAGGAAGTCATTAAGTGAGGTTTACTTGATAGTATGGACAGCCGTCAGCACCAGCAAGCGAATCGGCGCCAATCTTTTCGGAATCAACGCCAAGTCATACAGCACTTATTTCTTGCGCCGAAAATCGCGCGGTGACACGCCCTGCCAACTTTTGAACGCACTGGAAAAGGAACCCTGATCGGCGTAACCCAGCAGAAACGCAATCTCAGTAATACCCAAACGATCGTCTGCCAAATAGCGCAAAGCCATGCGCGAGCGAACATCCTGCAGCACATGTAAGAAGTTGGTATTGCGGTCGGCCAAACGACGCTGCAGCGTGCGACGAGAAATATTCATCTGGCTCGCTAAATTATCAATCGTCACCTCACCCTCAGGTAAATGGCGAATGATAAATGACTTTAGATTGGCTAAAAATGAATCGGCGGGATGCTCATTCTCAAACAACTCACGAAACGGATTCGACGCGTCGGGACCTTGGTGATAGTCCTGCTTAACAATCAAATAATCCAACGCAGCACTGTCAAAAAAGAGACTGCTATAGGGCTGATCAAAACTGATCGAGCGACCAAAAATCGCCTGTAATTTAGACGTATCCACCGGCTGCGCATAACTAAACGTCGCCTTCACCACCGGTACCGGCAACAGACACAAAGAATTAATAATCGCCGCCGACGCCGCCAAAACCTCGTCGCTGCAATAGCGCGTGCGCCCCGTAGTCGGCAGCAACGGCACCCAGCGCAACTCCACCAAGTTGCCCTCGCGAAAGGCATGAATCTTGCCAATATCCCCGCGCATCTTCAGGGTACTCGGAATCAAATTGAGATAATCACGAAAGGATTTACACACCGAGCAGACATACAGTTGCAGGTTCATCCCCTTGAGAAACATAATCCGACCGACCGACAGCCCTATATCCGGATTCCCCGAAAGCCCTGCCGCCAGTGAATAAAGCTTGTAATAACTCGACACCGGAAACCACCGATCAGCAAGATCAAGCTGCGCCTCAAGCAAATCCGCCTCGCGCAACAGTAGCTGCCGACTAACTCCCTCCTGCTCCGCCGCATCCAAAATAGCCATCAGTGCAGGCGCACAAACCGTCCAATTCGGATTTAAATAGTGTTCAGCACATGAAGACAACGTCATAGTTTTTATACAGTAATGGAGCCAGAAAAACGGCTAGTACTGTAACACTTGCATGGAATTTTGTTCAATGTCGGAAGAGATACGCTTAAATTTTTTGCCAGCTGAAATTCCCAGATATATCAAAATTACACGGTTATATCAGGGAGTTCCGCGGCCACTCACAAAGCTCAGGAAAGCAAAATATGCTGATGACAAAACATTAAATACTGTATATATTAACAGTAATATAAGAGCGTCACTCATGCCCAATAACAACATTATAAGCCAACTCCTCAATCGCCATGACACCTGGCAGGGCCTTAGCAAGCGTGCGCCACAGCGCAGTATTGCCACGGGCGAAAAGTCTATCGACTCGCTGCTGCACGGGGGGTGGCCGAGCGCGTCATTGATCGAGCTTATTCCACGCCGCCATGGTGTGGGCGAGCTATCGCTATTACTGCCAACTATCGGTGAGTATTGTCGCAATGACCATCTGAGCGTGTGGCTGAACCCGCCGTTTCAACCCTACGCGCCAACACTGGCGGCGGCGGGCATTCCATTGCAGAAGGTGCTGGTTGTGCAGAGCCGCAGCCATCAGGAGTGGCTGTGGGTGGCAGAGCAGTCTATTCGCAGCAACGCATTGTTACTGGCGTGGACGGAGAAAAAACTGCCCTCTTACACAGAGATGCGCAAATTGCAGTTAGCCGCAGCTGATGCGGGACATGTGGCTTTTTTATTTAGCCCTGAGAGTGTTTTGTCAGCCTCATCACCAGCAGCATTGCGTCTTGAGATTGATGCGCCCGACACCAACAATATGCAATTAACGGTGCATAAGTTACGAGGGTTTCCAGCGGGTGAAACGCTTCTGGTCGCGCGCGAAAAAAGATTGGGGGCGCAGTGTTCGCTATCGAAGCTGCCGATTAATAGTCTGTTGCCTAGTGCAGACAGGCGTGCGGATATCGTGGCATACAACAATAAAGCACAGAGACTTAGCCTCTGAAAAATCTGCGTTATTCCAATGCAGGGAGCAACCAAAAAGGATTTTCGAAACCACCAATACGGCCGTTGGAGGGGACACTTTATAGTGAAAAGATTTGGCTTTATTTGCACTTTCCACTACTTCCTTTAGAGACGTTAATTGCAGGTCAAGACGCTGACTTTTGCTTACAGAAGCCTACCGCTGTGGTTGCTCAAGTAAACAATAGTTATCGTATTGTATGCTGTAATACCGGTGCGGATAGCACTGGCATAGAGCCTAATCTGGCGCTCTCTACCGCACTTGCACTCTGCTCTGAGCTGGTTGTTTTGCAGCAGCAGCCAGAGCAGGAAAAGGCGGCACTTTATCAGCTCGCGCTTACTGCTTATAACTTTAGTCCGGTTGTGATTATCGATGAGCCTCAAGGCATTTGGCTCGAGTTAAGTGGTTGCGATCGTTTATTTAAAGGCTATAACAATCTTCTCGATAAGCTTCATTTGGCGCTGCTCTCACAGTCTTTTACGGCAGATGTAGGCATTGCTTTTAGTGCGGATGCTGCGCGCCTACTTTGCCAGCCTGGCTTTCCGTCACACCTACCCTGCTCGACCCAAATTGCCGAACAATTACAGACTCTTCCCCTGACTGAGTTTGCGACCAGTGAGAAACAGTTGCGCCATTTCCACCAGCTTGGCCTACACAGCTTTGGGGACTTACTTGCTTTGCCTCGCGCGTCTTTAGGCCAGCGTTTTGGCATCGAGCTGTTGCGCACCTTAGAGCTGCTTCTGGCAGAAAAGCCCTGCTCTCTTGAACGCTTCGAACCCGCTGAGACGTTTTATGATGTGCTGCAACATCCTCAAGGTATTATTAGCAAAGAGGGGTTACTGTTTCCCATGAAAACGTTGGTGCAGCGTTTTCAGCTTTACCTGCATGCGCGTCAGTGTCGCTGCAGAGATTTGGAATGGCGATTTGAGTCTTTATTTGGTGAAACCTGTTCGATGACTGTCACGCTCTCTAACAGTGAAAATAACGGGGCGAGCATATTAAGCCTGAGTCGCTTGCAGTTAGAGCGGTTGCTGTTGCCAGGGAGTATTGAAAAAATCAGTTTATTTAGCGATAACTTCGCTGAATCAACTCTGGGCAGTTTTGATTTGTTTGGCGATCCTCTGCAAGCAAACACAACCTCAACCAGCAGTCTTATTGATAAGCTTAATGCGCGTCTCGGCGCGGAGGCTTTGCGACAGCCCATGCTGAGCAATAATTATTTACCTGAAGATGCGAGCACGTTGGTGGCGGCACTAAATTACAGTGATCTAGACGTCCCTAGTGATGCCTTGCAGCCTCTGTGGCTATTACCCAAACCGATACCTATTCAAATGCGTCAAACACAATTATTTTGGCGTGAACCACTTTATATTCTTAGTGGACCCCGGCGGCTACAGGGCAATTGGTGGCAGAGTGAGCAACAGCGCGATTACTATTTGGCCTGCGATAAGAGTGGTGCCCGCTACTGGCTGTTTAAAGAGTGTGCTAGTGCCCACTGGTTTGTTCATGGCTTGTTTTCTTAATGCTGGCAGGCTGGTGGCAACCTTGATGGATATTGGTCAAGCCCTGAATGCAGCAGGCTAACGAGAAAAACCCCGCTAGCGGCTCTCCTAGCGGGGTTTTATTGGAAAGTCTCAGCCTAGCGTCAACAAAAAGCGCTCAGAAGAGCCTGACTTGTCGCCTATTCTTTCACGGCGAATAATGATCTTCTCACCGTAATGGCTGGCAAAGTCAGCGCAATTTAGGGCCAAAAATGGCTCTCTATTGCGTCGACTCTCGATGTGACAGGCTTTGGCCACTAACTCTTTCCCAGTACCTTTCTCACCAGAAATGCACAGTGGAATACTGGTGCGGGCCGCCTTCGTTATGCGCTGAAACAAGTGGTGCATTGCTGGATTGGCACTGTGCATCCCATGGAACGTTGTCTCACTCACTGTCTCACCGTGTTGGCAACTTTGCGCCGCGCTTGCAGTTGGCTCGCAACAATAGTCACGAGAGATTCAAGGTCATAGGGAACAGTGATTGAGCCAGTGGCAGCAGCCTGCCGTGACTGTTTGTCCGAAGCGCCAAAGTCGCAGATATTCGCAAGCACAACACCCACAACCTGAGGACAGACGGATTTCACTTTACTTAGCAGCTCAGCCCCCTGCATTGTGGAAAAATCTTGGGCGGTAATCAACACGTCAGGGGAGCGATCGGTCACAAAGCTCAGAGCGTCTTGAGGGCATTGGTAAGCAAACAAATCAACCGCCAATTGTGCCAGCGAATGTTTAAGTAGCTGCAGAATTTCGCTATCGGGGTGAACTAGGGTAACAGATTGAGTATTACTCATTTTGGTGGGTCCCTCTTTTAGTGGTCTGCTTTTGTCGACAGGGTTATATCCACATCTGGCAACCAGCACATAAATGCGTCTTGCATTTGTTTTATTGCTCCGTTGCGTCTTTCCGAGAAGCCCTATCGCGCAAACGTTTATAGGCCAACGTTTGTTAAGGGGATTCGCATAAAGCGCACATACTTTAAAAGTAGTCCAAAATATCCAAGTATGTATAAAATTTTCACAATGCAATTATTCAGTCGCAAATAGCACTTTTCAGCAGACAAAAAAAACCCCGAAATAATCGGGGTTTTCACACTGCTAGGTCACTAGACGAAGTACGACTTGAGCGGCGGAAAGCCGTTAAACTCAACCGCAGAGTAGCTAGTGGTGTAAGCGCCTGTTGTCAGCCAGTACATGCGATCGCCAATGGCCAAGTTGAGCGGCAAGCCGTATTTGTAGTTCTCATACATAATATCAGCGCTGTCACAGGTTGGACCCGCGATTACCACCTCCTCAAGCTCGCCCTCTTTTTCGACATAAATAGGGTATTTAATCGACTCATCCAAGGTCTCGATCAAGCCAGAGAACTTACCCACATCCGTAAATACCCAACGGTTCAGCGAGGTGTGCGACTTGCGTGAAATCAATACGACCTCACTAACCAAAATACCCGCATTACCTACCAGAGATCGGCCCGGCTCAAGAATAATCTTCGGGATTTCGTCGCCAAAGTCTTCCTCTAAAAAGCGGTTAATCTCTTCGGCATAGGTAGTGACTTCATTGGCCTTGGTGATGTAATTCGCAGGGAAGCCACCGCCAATATTAATCATTTGCAGGTTGATACCATCTTCGTCTTTAAGACGCTCAAAAATCACTTTTGCTTTGGCAATTGCCGCATCCCAAGCACCGATATCGCGCTGCTGGGAACCTACATGGAAGGAGATGCCATAAGCGTCTAAACCGAGATCCCGGGCCATTATAAGAAGGTTCATCGCCATATCCATCTGACAGCCAAATTTGCGTGACAGCGGCCAATCAGCGGTCATTGAGCCCTCTGTCAAAATTCGTACATAAATCTTTGAACCAGGCGCCGCTTTGGCAATATTGCGCAAGTCTGCTTCCGAATCCGTTGCATACATACGGACACCCTTCTCGTAAAAATAACGAATATCCTTACTCTTCTTGATCGTGTTGCCATAACTAATTCGATCAGCCTCAACACCACGGCCCATTACCTTATCCAGCTCATAGATCGACGCAATATCGAAGCTCGAGCCTTTGGCTTTCAGCAGATCGATAATTTCAACCGCTGGATTGGCCTTCACAGCGTAATACACCGCCGCACTGGGAAAGCCAGTTACCAACTCGTCGTAGTGATAGGAAATAGTTGCCAAGTCATTGACAACAAAGGGGGTTTCTTGCGTGTCGGCAAGAGCTTTAATGCGCTTAAAAGCTTCTGGTGAGAAGTAATCGTGTACGTCAATTTTCTGTTGCATATCGGTTGCCCCATGAGAGTTGTGAAGTGGATAAAAGCCTTTTTAATGTCATAAACATAGACCTAAAACGGCTTTGAACGTCTTCACAGTATCCTCACTTGAGGTCGACAATGAGTGTCGATGGGGTGTCGCGTGGCAGCATGGACGTTCAGGCGCGAAAAATAATCCCAGAGAGGTTTCCGGTCAAGTATTTATTTCTTACAAAACCTCACTTCAATGACTAAATGCACAAAAAGTGGACTTTTTAATAATTTATAAGCACCGATTACGCCTTATCACTAAAAAAGGCCATCTACTTGCGTAGATAAACCGTGGCAGGATTTCATTCGGGCCATACCTGGCCCTCACCCTTCGGGCGGCTTCGCCGTGCTCAATCGCTCGCGCGATTGAGTGAACCTGGGCGCTTTAACACTCAAAGCCTTCCGTTCCGGCAGATAAATAAAAAAGGCCATCTACTTGCGTAGATGGCCTTTTTTATTTATTGGTCGGGACGGCAGGATTTGAACCTGCGACCACTTGACCCCCAGTCAAGTGCGCTACCTGGCTGCGCTACGCCCCGATTTAAGTGGCGCAATCATACAGGCCAGCGCTATTTTTGCAAGCTGTAAAGGCTTACTTGATCAATGACTCTCGAGCATGGAGATAACATCTTCCAATTCGGAGATCGTCTGGTCAATCAACTGTTTGTAAGGAGTTTGCTCTTCCTTTGCGGCTTCGCCATCAATGCGCTGGCGGGCACCACCGATTGTAAAGCCTTGCTCGTAGAGGAGCGATCGTATTTGTCGAATCAGGACAACATCTAGCCGTTGGTAGTAGCGGCGATTACCCCTTCGCTTGACGGGGTTGAGACTGGGAAATTCCTGCTCCCAGTAACGCAGCACATGGGGCTTGACCGCGCATAGCTCTGCAACCTCACCAATGGTGAAATAGCGTTTCCCGGGGATTGCGGGCAACTCGTTGTTGTTACTTGGTTCCAGCATAATTCTCTACTCTTGCCTTTAGCTTTTGACCAGGCTTAAAGGTGACGACTCGTCGCGCAGATATTGGTATTTCTTCGCCTGTCTTGGGGTTTCTGCCGGGACGACTGTTTTTGTCGCGCAATTCAAAATTTCCAAAACCTGAAAGCTTCACTGAATCATTTTTTTCCAGCGCGACGCAAATTTCGTTGTAAAACATTTCGACGATCTCTTTGGCTTCACGCTTGTTGAGCCCGAGTTCGTCAAACAACATTTCTGCTAAGTCAGCTTTGGTGAGTGATCCCATTACCTATTACCCGTTTTACTTACGTTATCTTTTAATTCTGCGCGCGAGAAAAAATCGCACACTGTCTTTTTTTGTGTCAGCTGCGAAGCTGTGCATTAAATTGACCACCAACTGTTTCAATCACTCGATTAACCGCAGATGTTATTTCATCGTCGCTAAGAGTGCGTGAACTGTGTTGAAACGTCAAGCCAAGAGCAAGGCTTTTTCCTTTGTTATCAACATCTTTGCTGTGATACACGTCAAATAACTTTAAATTGATCAAATCAGCGCCAGCAGCATCTTTAGCGACAGCGATCAAATCAGCGGCCAAGACACTGTTATCAACAAAAAACGCTAAATCGCGGCGAACTTCTGGAAACTTGCTAACTTCCTTGTGCTTAGGCAACTTGCTTTCCACAATTTGACTTAAATCGAGTTGAAATAAGTAGATCGCTGTACTGATATCCAACGTCGCTTGCAATTTGGGGTGTAACTGGCCCACCCATCCAATTGGCGCGCCATTGCGCAGAATAGAGGCGGACTGCCCTGGGTGCAGCGAAGGATGCTGTGCGGGAACAAAGCTGAATTGCTCCGACAAGCCGGTGTGCGCTAAGACGGCCTGCACATCACCTTTGATATCGAAGAAATCGACCTTATCTTTACCCGCGGTCCAACCTACGGGTGTTCTGGACCCACAAATCAATCCTGCAATAGCCATATTCTGGGCCAGTGCTTCACCCTGCTTGGGCACAAAACACTGCCCTGCTTCGAAGATTCGCACACGGCTCTGCTGACGGTTCAGGTTGTGCATGGCTGTTGACAGCAACCCAGGCCACAAGCTGGTGCGCATTACCGACATATCCGCTGAAATGGGGTTTTGCACGCCCACGGGGGTAACGTCTGGATCGATGTGCTGCTGAAGCTGCGGATCGATAAAACTGTAGGTGATGGCTTCTTGATAGCCACTGGCGATCAACTGTCGTCTAAACAGGCTCAGGGGTTTGATGGTTTCAGGATTGGCCTGTAACTCTAGCGCCATCTTCGGCGTCGATGTTGGCAGATTATTATATCCGTAGATGCGCGCAACCTCTTCCACCAAGTCCTGCTCAATGGTGATATCAAATCGCCAGCTGGGTGCAATCCATGTCGAGCCCAATTCAGTGCGCTCGACAAAGGTCAATCCCAGTCGACGCAGTATGTCATCGACCTCTTCCGCTGCAATGGCGACGCCTAGTTGCTGTTGAAGGCGCTGATTGCGGAGCGTTACGGTCGCAGGCTGTGGCAAGTACTGCGCCGATTCTTGAACAATCAATGGTCCCGGCTGACCGCCGCAAATCTCAAGCATCAGCGCCGTTGCGCGCTCGATAGCTGCGACCTGCAGCTGTGAATCAACGCCGCGCTCGAATCGGTGCGATGAATCTGTATGTTTACCATAGTTACGCGCCTTGCCGGCGATCGCCAGCGGATTAAACCACGCACTTTCGAAAAGAATGTCTGTGGTGCTACCGCTAACCGCAGACTCATCACCACCCATGACACCGGCAATGGCTAACGCTTTCCCGTGATCGGCGATAACTAGAGTGCTGCTGTCGAGGGTGACCTCGGAGTCATCGAGTAATTTAATGGTCTCATTGCGCCCCATACGGACGACGATACCGCCATCAATTTTAGCCAAGTCAAAAGCGTGCATCGGCTGACCCAGCTCGAGCAGAACATAATTGGTGACATCGACCGCTGGCGCGATACTTCGGACGCCGCTGCGTCGTAGCTTTTCTTGCATCCACTGCGGTGTTGTTTGGCTGAGGTCAAGATTGCGAATAACCCGCCCAACGTAGCGGGCGCAGGCCTCTGGCGCCTCTAGTGTCACGCTGACAACATCATCAACGGTTGCTGCAACGGGCGCGCAGGATTGCGAGATCACGTCGACTTTATTTAAGACACCCACTTCGCGAGCCAGACCACGGATACTTAGGCAATCTCCACGATTAGGGGTCAAATCGACCTCGACAATGGTGTCATCAAGATCGAGATACTCTATCAGATCAGTACCCACAGGTGCGTCGGCTGGCAGCTCCCACAGCCCGTCATCATCATCGCCTAGCTGCAGCTCTGTTTGCGCGCAGAGCATACCGAAAGACTCGACGCCACGAAGTTTGGCTTTTTTTATCACGAAATCACCGGGCAAACTCGCCCCGACTGTCGCAAAAGGAATTTTTATGCCTACACGAGCATTGGGTGCGCCGCAGACGACCTGCGCAAGCTCGCCTTGACCTGCAACCTGACAGACGCGCAACTTGTCGGCGTCTGGATGCTGCTCAACGGCTACAATCTCACCGACCACAACACCCGTTAGCGCCGGCGCTGCGGCTTCAAGGCTATCGACTTCGAGACCAGCCATGGTCAATTGAGCGACAAGCTCATCGACGGAGACGGCTGGGTTGACTGATTCTCGCAACCAGGATTCACTGAATTTCATTGGTTACCCCAGTTTAAAATTGTTTAAGGAAGCGCAGATCGTTTTCAAAAAACAAGCGCAAATCATTGACGCCATAGCGCAGCATTGCCAAGCGCTCGACGCCCATACCAAAGGCGAAACCTGTGTACTGGTCAGCATCGAGATCACAGCTGCTGAGAACATTGGGGTGGACCATGCCGCAACCCATCACTTCGAGCCAGCCAGTCTGACTACAGACGCGGCAGCCTTCGCCACGACAGTTAGCACACTGAATATCTACCTCCGCGGAGGGCTCGGTAAATGGAAAATAGGACGGCCTAAAGCGCACAGGTAGATCGGCTTCAAAGAATGCTTTCAAAAACTGATCAATAACGCCTTTGAGGTCGGCGAAACTGATGTCTTTATCTACCACAAGCCCTTCAACCTGATGAAACATGGGCGTGTGTGTAATGTCGGAGTCACAGCGATAAACGCGGCCGGGGCAAATAATGCGTATCGGCGGCGCTTGATTTTCCATGGTTCGCACCTGCACGGGAGAGGTGTGCGTGCGCAATACGGTGCTTGGGTCAATATAAAACGTGTCGTGCATTGCCCGCGCTGGGTGGTGACTCGGAATATTTAGGGCTTCAAAATTGTGGTAGTCGTCCTCAATCTCTGGGCCTGTCTCAACGTCATAACCAATGCGGGTAAAGAACTCTTGAATACGCTCCATCGTGCGTGTCACAGGGTGAAGGCCGCCTATCTCTTCAGCACGACCTGGCAGAGTGACATCTATCGTCTCTGTGGCCAATTTGCTATCGAGGGCTGAACGCTCTAAGCGCTCTTTGTGCTCATTGATTTGGTTTTGCAGCGCCTGTTTGACGTCGTTTATCTTGGCACCTGCCGCGGGGCGCTCGTCATTCGACAGCGAGCCGAGGCTTTTCAACAAGCCGGTCAGCCGACCCTTTTTGCCAAGGTATTCAACACGCAAATCGTCTAATGCAGATAGCTCGGTTGCCGCCGCTATGGCCGCCGCCGCTTCACGGGCGATCTGTTCCAATTCAATCATTATTCGTCACCACGGTAATGGGTATATTCACAACAATCTGTTCATCTACTGATAAAAAAATAGGGAAAGAGCACTGGCCCTTTCCCTATCTGGTTAGCTTTCCAACACCTGCGCGAGGCAGGTCGAGCGCTGTATTAAGCTAGGGCAGCTTTGGCTTGGTTAACAACTGCACCAAAGGCTGCTTTGTCATGAACTGCTAAGTCAGCAAGAACACGACGGTCGAGCATAATACCGGCTTTGCTCAAACCGTTGATCAGACGGCTGTATGACAACCCTTCCATACGGGACTGAGCGTTGATACGAGCAATCCACAATCTGCGGAAAGTGCGCTTCTTAACGCGACGGTCACGGTAAGCGTATTGACCCGCTTTAGTGACAGCCTGAACCGCAACGCGGTACACGCGACTGCGTGCGCCGTAATAACCTTTTGCCTGCTTGAGGACTTTCTTGTGTCGACGGTGCGCTTGAACACCACGTTTAACTCTAGCCATTTTCTTCTCCTACCAAAATCAGTTAATTAAAGTGAACTACGCAACATGCGGTTAACGCGTGGAACATCGGATGCACTAACGATGCTCGTGCCTCTCAACTGACGCTTACGCTTGGTAGTCATTTTGGTAAGAATGTGGCTTTTGTGCTGGTGCTTGTGCTTGTAGCCCGCGGCCGTTTTTTTGAAGCGTTTTGCGGCTCCACTGTGTGTCTTAGCTTTTGGCATTTCTGTTCTCCGTTGTGAGATTTTAGTTAATATTCAAGAAGAGACGCCCGGACAGCCTGCCAAAAAAATTGGCTGAACGCGGGTCGCGTGAATTACTTCTTCTTGCCTCGTGGCGACAACGTCATAATCATTTGACGACCTTCCATCTTTGGAAATTGCTCCACTTGTGCCAACTCAGCGAGATCCGCTTCAATGCGTTTCATCACGTCCATGCCGAGCTGCTGGTGAGCCATCTCACGCCCGCGAAAACGCAGGGTAATTTTGGCTTTATCACCATGTTCCAAGAAGCGCATAACATTGCGCAACTTGATTTGGTAATCGCCCTCATCCGTGCCTGGGCGAAACTTCATTTCTTTAATTTGAGTCTGTTTCTGTTTCTTTTTCTGCAGAGCAACTTTCTTCTTGATGTCAAAGACATGCTTGCCGTAATCCATAATTTTACAGACCGGAGGCACCGCATCAGGTGAAATTTCAACCAGATCCAGGGTCTCTTTCTGCGCGGCTGCAAGGGCATCCTCTAGGCTAACAACACCAACCTGACTGCCGTCAGATGCAACTAATCGAACTTCGGTGGACGTTATGTCGTCGTTAAGACGCGCCCGCTTGCTGTCTTTTTTAATAAACTTTACTCCGTTTCAACAAAAACACGCCCGCGTCGTTCCGTTTGCTCTGTAAACAGGCTGAAGATTTGCTCCAAAGGCATACTGCCGAGGTCTTCGCCGTCCCGAGTTCGGATCGCCACCGTGCGCGACTCTTTTTCTTTTTCACCAACAACGAGCAGATAAGGAACTCGCTGAATAGAATGACCGCGGATTTTAAAGCCGATCTTCTCGTTTCTCAAGTCACAAATCACTCTAAACCCTTTATTTTGCAATGATTTAGTCACTTCTTGCGCATATTCGCCCTGCGCGTCAGTAATATTCATCACAACGGCCTGTTCTGGGGCTAACCAGAATGGAAAGGCGCCTTCGTACTGTTCAATCAAAATACCGATAAAACGCTCGAAAGAGCCCAAAATGGCGCGGTGTAACATCACCGGAACTTTGCGGCTGCCATCTTCAGCGACGTACTGCGCGTCGAGTCGGCCTGGCATGGAGAAATCGACCTGGATTGTGCCCAACTGCCAAACACGGCCAATGCAGTCTTTGAGTGAAAATTCAATTTTGGGCCCATAGAAAGCGCCTTCACCAGGCAACTCCTCCCAGGCGAGGTCCTTTGCATCAAGCGCTTCTGCCAGTGCTTTTTCCGCGCGATCCCAATCTTCGTCGCTACCAACACGCTGTGGAGGACGCGTCGACAAGCGATAGATAATTTCGTTAAACCCAAAGTCTGCATACACTTCATGGAGGAAGTCGATGAACTGCGCAACTTCTGGTTGAATCTGCTCTTCAGTACAGAATATATGGGCGTCATCCTGCGTGAATGAGCGCACGCGCATGATGCCGTGCAAGGATCCAGACGGTTCATTTCTATGACATGAACCAAACTCTGCTAAGCGCAAGGGCAGGTCTCTGTAGCTCTTAAGGCCCTGATTGAACACCTGCACATGGCACGGGCAGTTCATTGGTTTCACGGCATAGCTGCGGTCTTCCGTGTGCAAGGTAAACATATCATCGCCAAATTTGTCGGCGTGGCCCGAGCGCTGCCATAAGCTGAAATCAACGATTTGCGGGGTTTTAATTTCTTGATAGCCCTGCTCGCGCTGTTTTTTACGCATAAATTGTTCGATGGTGTTGTAGACAGTCCAACCCTTGGGATGCCAAAACACCGAACCCGGGGCCTCTTCCTGCATATGAAAAAGGTCCAGCTTTTTGTTCACTTTGCGATGGTCGCGCTTTTCGGCTTCAGCCAATCGAGTAATGTAGGCGTTCAACTCTTTCTTGTTGCTCCACGCGGTGCCGTAAATACGCTGCAGCATTTCATTGTTGCTATCGCCGCGCCAATAGGCGCCAGCCACTTTTGTTAATTTAAACGCAGGCAGCTTACTTGTTGACGGCACGTGAGGGCCCCGGCAGAGATCGATAAAATCGCCCTGCCGGTAGAGACCTATCGCTTGATCGTCCGGAATGCTGGCAATAATTTCCGCTTTGTAGTGTTCACCGATGCTCTTAAAAAAAGCTACTGCGTCATCGCGCTGCCACTCTTCTCGGGTAATACCGTGATCTTGCGCCACCAACTCCGCCATGCGCGTTTCAATTGCCTCAAGATCTTCTGGGGTAAAGGCGCGCTCGAACGCAAAATCGTAATAGAAGCCATCATCAATGACCGGGCCTATGGTTACCTGGGCAGATGGGAAAAGCTGCTTAACGGCCATGGCCAGCAAATGGGCAGACGAGTGGCGAATAATATCGAGGGCTTCATCGGAACGGTCGGTGACGATGGACAGTGAAGCGTCCCCAGTGATGACATAAGACGCGTCGACCACATTGCCGTCAACCACCCCAGCAAGGGTCGCCTTGGCTAAACCGGCACCAATATTGGCGGCGACTTCACCGACCGAAACCGGTGCGTCAAACAGGCGTTGAGATCCATCAGGGAGAGTGATTACGGGCATTTTTCGTTCCTTTCCAGTGGTGACCCATACCAAAGGCCACATGCGTTAAATTTAATCAGCGCGCATTTTACCCTGTATCGATTGAGTTACAAGCCTTACGGCAATTACTTCGCGCTTGCAATGCGCCCTCAGGGGCCCTATAAAAGCGCTCTGTAACTCATCCAGAGACGACCCTTGAAAATTTACGTTGATGCCGATGCCTGCCCTACTGTAATCAAAGATATTCTTTACCGTGTTTCGCAACGCACGGGCATTGAGGTGATTTTGGTCGCTAACCAAGCCCTCGCGATTCCGCGTATTCCAACCGTGCGCGCGGTTCAAGTGAGCGCGGGGTTTGATGTGGCTGATAAGCGTATTGTTGAACTGGTTGCGAAAGACGATTTAGTGATTACTGCAGATATTCCGCTGGCCGCAGAGGTTATCGAGAAAGGCGGCAAGGCGCTGAACCCGCGAGGTGAACTGTACACGGCCGCCAATATTAAGGCGCGGCTGAATATGCGCGACTTTATGGACAGTATGCGCAACAGCGGTGTTCAAGTCGGTGGTGGCCCGCCACCTCTTTCGCAGCGCGATCGAATGATTTTTGCCAATGCGCTGGACACCTATATCGCCCAGAACCATCGTCTGTAGATCATCTATAGACTGACGGTTATGCGCTGCCTTCCCCATCGAGCATGCGTGCAATCTGGGCAGCCGTAAACGGCCAGCCTTTTTCTTCACCATTGGGCAGTGCCACAACTGGGATGCGAATGCCATAGACCTCTCGCAGCCCAGCATCTGTGTTGATGTCAACCTCAATCAAGCGCCACCCTTTCTCAGTCAACATCGGATACAGGATCGCTTTTGCCTGATCGCAGAGGTGGCAATTGGCACCGGTGTAAATTGTTAGCTGCTTATCCAAAACTGCTGCGCCGAGTTATTTTCCACACATTGTGGATGCGTGGGTTGCGCTCGAAATCGAGGTCTAATGTCTGCGCAGTAATATTCTCCACATTGAACTGCCGCGTAACCAATTCGTCCATTTTAAATTTGCGGAAATTATTGGAGAAGATCAACACGCCACCGTCGGCCAGTTTGGACATGGAATTGCGGATCAAGTCGCCATGATCGCGCTGCACATCAAGCACTGACTCCATTTTCTTGGAATTTGAAAAGGTCGGCGGATCGAGAAAGATCACATCAAATTTCTCGTGGCTTTCTGTTTCCAGCCATTTCAAACAATCGGCCCGCAACAAATGATGCGTGCTAGCGCTGAGATTGTTCAGGTCGTAATTGCGCTGCGCCCAGTCGAGATAGGTGTTGGACATATCAACACTGAGTGTGCGCGCTGCACCGGCCAAGGCCGCCTGCACTGAGACCGCTGCGGTATAACAAAATAGGTTGAGCAGGCTTTTCCCCGCGGACATCTCTGCGATTAAGCGCCGCACTGGGCGGTGATCGAGAAATAGCCCGGTATCGAGGTAGTCTGACAGGTTGATTTCAAACTCTGCCTTACCCTCAAAGGCGCTAATCGTCGCGCTTGGGCCCTGATTAAACTTTTCGTACTGACTATCACCCTTTTGGCGACGACGCTCTTTATAGTGCACCTGACCGCGAGCCTCGCGGGCAAACTCTTTGACCGCTTGTTTTACTTCAGCAAATCTGTCGCGGGCGACTTTTTCAGCAATACTGGCCGGCGCAGCATATTCTTGAACGTAAACGGAGTCTTCATAGATATCGATCGCGACGGCATATTCGGGGATGTCGGCATCGTACAAGCGATAGCAGCTAATGGCATTTTTGATCAACCAACTATCCAGTCGTCGTTGATTTTTAATCAGTCGATTCAACACCATAGTCGCGCCTTCGGTGAGTACCGGTTCTGGCGCTGGCGTGTTGAGTCGCTCAGCGATATTCGCCGAGCGTGAACTCAGATCTTCGAAAACTAACAGTTTGCAGGGAATGGTGCCGTTAAATAAGCTGTACTGCTTTTTCGGCGTCAGATCTGTCTCGCGCCCTAGCTCGGTGTTGCCAGTAAAAATACCCACTTTCCAGCCGTGGAAGTTCTTCTGCAGCACTGCACCCAGCTTCTGATATATCGGCTTGAGCCCTTCAATATCGCCCAAACGCTCACCGTACGGAGGATTCGTCAACAGCAAGCCGCGATCGGCCGTGGCTTTGCCAAACTGGTCGATGGGTTTGTGAGCAAGACGAATGTGCTCGTCGAGACCGGCCTTCTCAATATTTAGGGTGGCAAACTCAAGTACATGGGGGTTAGCGTCGTAGCCGCGAATATCCAGAGTCAGCTTTTCCAGTCCACTGATTTTGCGCTGTTGCGCCTCATCGACGAGCGCTTGCCACAAGGCGTCATCGTGCTGCTTCCAGCCACTAAAACCAAAACGTTCCCGCAGTAGCCCAGGGGCGATATCAGCGGCCATCATGGCGCCTTCGATAATCAGCGTGGCACTACCACACATAGGATCGAGCAGCGCACCACCACTTTCGGCAATTTCCATCCAACCACAGCGCATCAACAGTGCAGCGGCGAGATTCTCTTTGATCGGAGCGCTGCCCTGCCCGCTGCGGTATCCGCGGCGGTGGAGGCTCTCGCCAGAGATATCCAGCGATACCGTTACACGGCCTTTGTGCTGGCGGGTTTGAATACGGATATCGGGATCTTTGGTATCGACATTAGGCCGCTCACCTTCCACCCGACGGATGCGATCAACAATGGCGTCTTTGACGCGCTGCGAGCCATACATGGTGTTATCGATGGAGCGCGAGGTGCCAATAAAGTCGATGGCGATGGTCTGCTCTGACGAGAAGTGCGCTTCCCACGGGATATCCAGACACTCTTGATAAAGCTGTTCTGCGTCGTCCAACATAAATTCCCGCAGAGGCATTAAAACTCTATTGGCCAATCGGGACCACAGACAGACTCGATAGGCAAGCTCGCGCGACCCAGTAAAGTGCACGGCAGCAACAGTTTCTTTTACGCTCTCGGCGCCAAGCTGCTGCAACTCCTGAGCGAGCAGTTGCTCGAGACCTTTGGGGCAGGTCGCTAGCCACGCCTGCTGACCGGAAAGTGAAGACAAAACGCTGTTCCTTTGATTACTTTGAGGAATAAAACACACGCTGGATAGACTAACAAAATCTTCGACAGGGTCGACGGATTTCGGTTTACTGTACTCAGCGCACAAAAATTTGGCGCTCATCATATCGCTCTTTACACAATTTTGTTTGATAAAAACTGCGCTCGGCGCGTTTTACAGGCTGAGTGTTAGTTTCCTACATTAACCGTTAGGAGATATAAGTGAAAAAACATAAAAGAGATCAAGAACATCGTTCATTCGTGAAAGGTTATCAAGCTGCAGTTCAAGGTCGGTCCCTCGACGTAATTCCCTACAAAGAAGATTCCCCAATGGCATTTCATTGGACTAGAGGGTGGCGAGAAGGACGCGAAGATTATTGGAATGGGTTTAACCAGTATTCGTTCCAACAGAAAGCCGCCAATTTTTAACGACTTGTTTCTAACTGAGTGTTTCTAACTACGTGTTTCAAACTACTTGTTTCTAATTAAATGCCCAGCAGCGTTTTATTAGCAGAGCGGGCTCCAAAGTCTGTAGCGCCACCAGTTTAAAAGGCGCCGTCAGGTAAACAACCGTCACGTAAAAAAAGGTACTTAACGCTATATCGCAACACCCGAAAGGCATTTTATAAACAGGATCCCTCCTGTTTCCGGCTCACAACGATGAGCCACCCAAATGGCCGCAGCTCAATAACAGTTGCGGCCATTTTTTATGGGGAAGAATTACTTGATGAACGGTATGCGCTCTTAGTGCGCTTTGGCCAGCTCCTCAGCTTTGAGTTCTTTGCGCAGTACTTTGCCGACGTTGCTCTTCGGCAAGTCGTTGCGAAACTCCACAAACTTCGGCACTTTGTAACCCGCCATATTGGCGCGACAGTATTCAATCACCTGCTCTTGCGTGAGGTTGGGGTCGCTGGCGACGACAAACATTTTCACTACTTCACCCGCTTTATTATCGGCAACGCCAATGGCGGCGCACTCGAGAACAGCGGGATGCAACGTTAGGGTCTGCTCTAATTCACTGGGATAGACGTTGAAACCTGACACGATAATCATGTCTTTCAACCGATCAACAATTTTGACGTAGCCCTCTTCGTCCACGGTCACAATGTCACCGGTATGCAGCCAGCCATCGACAATCACTTCGGCGGTTTGCGCTTCACGCTGCCAGTAGCCGCGCATTACTTGGGCGCCGCGCACGCACAGTTCGCCAACACCACCCACCTCTTGTTCCACGCCGTGTTCATCGACCACTTTGATTTCGGTGCCGGGGATTGGAATACCGGCAGTACCGATCTTTTGAAAGCCTGAGGGATTCATGGAGATGATGGGCGATGATTCGGTCATGCCGTAGCCTTCGCTGACGACACAGCCGGTCACCCGCTCCCAATCGTGTGCAACGGCATCCATCAGCGCCATCCCGCCGGACAGGGTCAACGACAGCGATGAAAAATCCATTTTCTGGAATTCTTTGTTTTGTAACAGGCCGACAAATAGCGAATTCAAGCCACAAAAGATTTCAAACTTGACGTTTTTAATGGTTTTCACAAACGCGGGAATATTGCGCGGATCGGGAATCAACAAGCTGTGGCCTCGGGTCGCTGGCATAAGCCCCATATTCAGCATGTACGCGTAGATATGGTAGAGCGGCAGTGGCGATACGGTGGTGAAGTGCTTTATAGAGTGCCCACCGATTGCAACAATTTCCAGCGCTTGCGCAATATTACTCAAGATCGACTGTTGAGTGAGCATCACGCCCTTGGATACTCCGGTAGTACCACCGGTGTATTGCAGTGCGCAAATATCCGCTAGCGCAGGGGAATGGGCAGGCGCATCGCCCTGTGCCGCGAGCAATTGGGAGAAATGGATAACCTCCGACGCTGGCAGCGCAGGTCGCTTGCCTAAGACTTTCATCACACCCGCCAGCAGCAACTTTTTCGGCTGCGGCAACAGATCAATCGGGCGCGTGACAATTACGTGCTTTACACCTGTCTCCGGCAAGGCGGCCCTGAGAGTCTCATAAAATTGATCAAGCACAACCACCACGGTTGCGCCTGAGTCATTAAATTGGTGAACCAACTCCCGATGGGTATACATGGGGTTGGTGTTGACTATCACCAGCCCCACTTTCCACGCGGCAACCACCACGACGGGATACTGCAATAAGTTGGGTAACTGAACAGCTAAACGATCACCGGCGCGAAGATTCATCTCGTGGTAAAAATAGCTCGCGGCACGGTCGGCGAGCTTATCGACATCACCGTAGGTTAATGTTTTACCCAAACAGGTGAAAGCGGGGCTATCCGCAGAGTCGGCGACGGCTTGCTGCCACAATTGCAACAGTGACTGCGCGGGCAGCGGCGGTTGCTCGCTGGTTAGACCCATGCGTTGTTGTGCTTTTTTTACCGCGTCCTGAACCTGCATAAAACCCACCTTTTTATAAATTTATTGTAATTATAGTGCGCAAACGGGCCGGCAAAAGCCAGTTGGAAAAAGTTTTAGGAGTACTTATTAAGCCTACTTAGAAAGCAGACGCATCCCTTTTTCGAGTCCCCCTAGGGTCAGGGGAAACATCTTACCCTCGACCAAATCCCTCAGCATTAAAATAGAGGGCGTGTAGTCCCAATATTTTTCTTGGACTGGATTTAACCATATTAATTTGTCAAAGGTTTGCGACATCCTGTGCATCCAGACATTGCCCGGCTCTTCGTTGTGATATTCGACGCTGCCGCCAGGGCTATTGATCTCATAGGGCGCCATTGACGCGTCGCCGACAAAGATTACCTTGTAGTCTGAGGAGTATTTATGCAGCAAGTCGTAGGTTGATATCTGCTCGTCGCGACGGCGGTAGTTGTCTTTCCAGACATAGTCGTAGAGGCAGTTGTGAAAGTAGAAATATTCGAGGTGCTTGAACTCCGTTTTTGCTGCCGAAAAAAGTTCCTCGCACAAGCGCACGTAGGAGTCCATTGAGCCGCCAATATCGAAAAAGATCAGTACTTTTACGGCATTGTGCCGCTCGGGAACCATTTTAATATCCAGTAGTCCAGCGTTGCGCGCGGTACAGCGGATGGTGTCGGCCAAATCGAGTTGATCGGCGGCGCCTTCGCGGGCAAACTTGCGCAGACGGCGCAGTGCCACTTTGATATTTCTTGTTCCAATTTCAACCGAATCATCTAAATCTTGAAATTGGCGATCTTCCCATACTTTTACGGCACTGCCCTGCCCGCCTTCCCCGCCAACTCGAATGCCCTCAGGGTTGAATCCGCCATTGCCGAAAGGCGATGTGCCACCTGTGCCAATCCACTTGTTGCCGCCCTGATGCCGCTCTTTCTGCTCTTCAAGGCGCTTTTTAAACTCTTCGATTAACTTCTCAAGACCACCCAGACTTTCTATCTTGGCTTTTTCTTCATCGCTAAGATGCTTTTCAAATTCCTTGCGCAACCAATCTTCTGGAATCAGCGCTTGAATGATGTCGTCTATATTTTCAAGGTTTTTAAAATAAGCGCCAAAGGCACGATCAAAACGATCGTAATATTTTTCATCTTTGACCAAGCAGGTGCGTGACAGCAGATAAAAATCATCGATCGATCCGAAGGCAATGTTTTTTTCCATTGCCGTCAGTAAGTCCAGCAACTCTTTGATCGAGACTGGCACATTAGCGCGCTTGAGTGTGTAAAAAAAGTTTATCAGCATCGGTTAATTGTCTTAGCGCGCTTCGCGGCGTGTCATAAAGGCCAGACGCTCGAGCAGATGCACGTCCTGTTCGTTTTTCAATAGCGCGCCATAGAGCGGCGGAATGGCTTTGGTCGGATCGCGGTTAGTCAGCACGTCTTCGGGAATATCGTCAGACATAATAAGTTTTAACCAATCAACCAATTCAGAGGTGGATGGCTTCTTTTTCAGGCCTGGAATTTTGCGCACATCAAAGAAAATATCCAACGCCTGATCAACCAAAGTCTTTTTAATCACGGGGAAATGCACATCGACAATTCGCTGCATGGTGCTGCGATCGGGGAAGCTGATAAAGTGGAAGAAGCAGCGGCGCAAAAAGGCGTCTGGCAGCTCTTTTTCATTGTTACTGGTAATAATAACAATCGGGCGCTGGATTGCTTTGATCGTTTCGCCTGTCTCGTAAACGTGAAATTCCATGCGATCGAGTTCGAGCAAAAGATCGTTGGGAAATTCAATATCGGCTTTGTCAATTTCATCGATAAGCAAAACAACCTGCTCATCAGCTGTAAATGCTTGCCACAACTTACCCTTATCAATGTAATTGCTAATATCGTTCACCTTGTCATGACCCAGCTGAGAGTCGCGCAGTCGCGATACCGCATCGTATTCGTAGAGACCCTGCTGAGCTTTGGTGGTCGACTTAATGTGCCACGCCAGCAGTGGCTTACCGAGAGCTTTGGCCACCTCTTCGGCGAGTAGTGTCTTTCCTGTTCCGGGCTCACCTTTAATCAGCAGTGGGCGCTGCAAGGTTACGGCCGCGTTGACCGCCATCTGCAATTCAGCAGTGGCGACGTAATTTTCTGTACCTTCAAATTTCATAGGGTATCAATCCACGTCAAAAGTTATAAAAGCAGTTAGCCCGTCATAATAAGCTAAAATAGGTCGATGAGATGAATCCAATTTCCGTTTCAACGCATCTAACCAGTAAGACAGCGGCAACTCCCCAACGGAAGAGTAGTCGTCAAGTATGGTGCCGCTGTTGGCACACTGTCTTCAAGAGAAAAAGTGCGTAACTATGACCGCAGAGTATTACTAAGCTTTGAGTGCCTTAGCTAGAGCTAGACTCTTAGCGCTAAGGAGTAAATAAGCACTGTGTCGTGGTAAATTAAAAACATTTAAAAAGGATATTACTATGAACAAATTACTTCTTCGTTGTGCCCTGCTGCTGAGCTTGTTTGCGGCACCACTTGCGATGAGTGACGATCACTCGACTGTGATTATCGCTGATAAAAACGGTGTTACTGCCGTTGAGCTAGCGACAACTGATGACGCTGCACCCAACCAGACTGCAGAAAACCCCAGCGACAGCTCCGACTACGACTCAGAGGTGCAAGCGCTCGTCTCTGGCATTGTGGCCGAGCTGAAAGGCGAATGGGCGCAACTGGATGACAGCGAGCGCGAAGAGATCAAAGCAGCGCTGCGCTCGGTGCGCGATGGCGTCTCCGTTGAACTAGATCAGTCGATGGATTTTAAAACCATGATCGTCGCTGTTGTAGCCATCGTCTTTACCATTGGTTCGCCGATTCTCATTGTGATTTTGCTGCTGTTTTTCACTTATCGCAGACGTAAGCAGCGGACAGCCTTAGTCGAGAAGTTTATTGATGCAGGTAAAGATGTTCCGCCTGAGGTGTTGTCAGTTCTTAGTGGCAACCGTGATCACACCGACAATTTACACCGCGGCTTGTTGCTCTCGGGCGTAGGGATTGGATTCTTTCTTTTCCTAGGTTTAATGGTGGACTGGGACGTGGCCTCGATCGCATTAATCCCGCTCTGCGTCGGTATTGCACGACTATTGATTTGGAAGCTGGATGCGAAGAAATCGCTAGAGCATGACAGTGACAGCGATTCTGCTGCCTGATCTCCATGTCCATTTCAGATCAGGCCCTGATCGACAGGGTTATCAAGGACGATAATCATTTGGCCTTTGCGGAGCTGGTGAAACGCTATCAATCCCAGCTCCGCTATTCCCTGCGCCAACTGACAGGTTGGAACGAAGCGCTGGCCGATGACCTTGCACAAGAGACTTTTATTAAAGCTTATCGCGCTATCGCAAGCTTTGAGGGCAGTGCAAAGTTTTCCAGCTGGCTCTATCGGATCGCCTATAACCAGATGGTGAGCCACTTTCGCGTAGCGCGCAATCGCGAGCTGAGTTTGGATAGCGTGGGTAACGACACTGCGCTGAGTGACCTGAACTTCGAATCAGCCTTTGACTTGAGCGATTCAGACACGCAGGTGTCTGCAGAGCACTACCAACAGTTCCATCAAGACCTCGCCAAAGCGATGGCGGGCTTGCCGCAAAATCAACGCATGGCGCTGCACATGCATTTACACCGAGAGTGCACACAACAAGAAATTTCAGATATTATGAATATCCCGTTGGGCACCGTAAAAACCCTGATAACTCGGGGGAAAATCAGCCTCAGAGAACGGCTCGCGGATTGGCAGACTGGAGAAACACCATGAGCACCAGAAACAACATTGACCCTCTCGACACTATTTTCGCGCGTGCGCGCAGTACTGAGCCCTACGTGGTTGCGGGTGAGTTTTCAGCGAGCGTGATTAAAGCGCTACCGAAAGGTCGACGCTTGATGGATTGGCAAGATGCCGCGATAACGCTGGCATTTACCGTCGCAGGCTGCATTCTGGCTTATTGGTTTTTCCCCGTTGAGCGACTGTCGCACCTTGTGCCAAATCAGTTTGTGATTACGCCAATGATGCTGCTCGGCATGACTGGATGCGTCGGCGCAGTCTGTGGCGGCGCCTATTGGGCGGCAGAGACGAGTAAACTGTAGTCGCGAACGGAGTCGCTCACGAGGTCTGTCGCGACCTAAAAAATGACCCAACCACCCGCAAAAGAATATAAAGAATAAGCACAAACATCAGCACAGCCAGTATTGGCGCCAAGCCTCGCTGAAATCCCAGATCATCCCCAGATGCCAAAAGCCCCTCGTAGAGACTGACAAAAAAAGCGGGTGCAAGATGTTTATCATCTGGATACGCCGTGACAGGTGTAACCAGTATCGCAGCACTGACCAGCACCGGTACATGTCGCACCCACGCCGCACGAGCCTTGCGCAGCAGGTAACCCAACACAATTAATAAACAGACGCCCCCAGCAATATAGGCGATCCAACCGTACAAATAATCTTCGGCAGAAAACATAATTAATCAATCCATTTAATAATATGGTCTTCGATATCGTCGTCATGAACAAAGCGTTCAGAGATTACTTTACCACGCAGCGATGCGCCATAACTATGCAGGGTTTGACGATCACCCGAGCGCAGATGATGCCATTCAGGTAACGGCAAGCCAGCGTCAAGTAGGCGGTAAGAGCAACTCTGCGGCAGCCAGCTGATTTCGTTGATGTTGTTGCGATCGAGTTTGATACAGTCGGTGACAATTGCATGCCGTCCAGCGTAGTCAGAGCATTGACAGCTCTCAGTATCGAGCAGCTCACAGGTAACGTTGGTGAAATAGATATCGTCGTTATCGTAGTCTTGCAGCTTTACCAGACAGCATTTACCGCAGCCATCACACAGTGACTCCCACTCGGGCTCACTCATCTCGGCGAGAGATTTTGTTTGCCACCACGACTGTTCGCTGGTCATTTGGGCTCGCCCTGCGGATAAAGGGGTGGCGGCATTTGCAGGTAAAATCCGTTGTCGACGATCTCAGACATGACCTTGAGAACATCCGCCTGAGCCAGTTTCTTTTTCTCACTCAGTAACATAGTGGTCACCAATATGGGCTTGGCAAATCGCTGCAATAGAAACTCTGGCACGCGGGTTAACTTGTCTTCTCGAGAGACGTAAAGGTACATGCCCTCTTTGCTCGCAGTTTTATAGATATCGCAGAGAATCTTCATAGACTGTCACTGCTGTCCATAACCGCCTGCAAGGCCGGTGTGACAAAATCCACACGCCAACCCTCGACCAACCGCAACGGCCACTGGCAATCGCCCTCGACGGCACTGCGCAAAATCGACTCCAACTCTTTTTTGTTGCACATCAACTCTTTTGGAATCGCATTGTTTTCAGCAACTTCGTCGAGGCTGACGCGCATTTGTTTCATGACCTCGGCCACCGGTCGCGATAGTGGCTGCGGCAAACTCTCGGGTACAGGGCTGTCATCGACCGACGCAATAATCTGCAAAACTGCCTCGCCAAATCGCTTCACCGAGCGGCCGTACCAGTCATCAATTTTGTAGAGCTGCCCCATACTGGTGGGCAGCTTGCTCGCCAGCTCCATCAGTACATTGTCTTTCACAATGTGTGAGCGCGGCTTGTCGAGACTTCGGGCAGTTTCCTCGCGCCAATCGCAGAGTAACTTGAGCGCCGTGAGTGATTTACCCTGCAAGCGCCATGCACCTTTAATGCGCAGGTAATAATCCGCGACTTTGCGCCGCTCGACAGCGGTCTGCAGCAGACCGCGCATCTCCTCAGCAAACCAGCTCTGGCGCTCTAATCTGTCGAGCTTGTCGGCGAGCAGCGTGTAAATTCGGTGCAGATATAGGACATCGTCTGCGGCATAACTCTTTTGTCGCTCACTCAGTGGGCGAGCCATCCAATCTGACCGCGTATCTTCCTTGCCTAACTCTACGCCGAGCATCTCTTGCACCAAGCGTGCATAACCCATGGAATAACCAATATTGGCCAGTCCTGCGGCGACTTGCGTGTCAAAAATAGTCGCGGGGCAAATCGACAGCACATGTTCAAGAACTTCGAAATCTTCGCCGGGGGAGTGAAAAATCAGCGTTCGACTGGGTGCTTCAAGCAAGTTTTTGAGCGGTCCGAACTGGTCAATGGCAAGGACGTCAATCAACCAACACTGCTCACCATCGGACAGCTGAATCAACGCTAACTTGGGAAAGTAGGTGTCGGTGCGCATAAATTCCGTATCAATCGCCAGCGCCGGCAGCGCTGTCAGCGCCTCACACAATGTTGCTAATTGCTGGTTATCGGCAATCCAGTGATAGTGCACATCCGTTTCTGTTGTCATCTAGAGGGATTTCCTACTTTGCAAGGCCATATTGAGGGTGCCACCATCGACATACTCCAGTTCGCCACCCATGGGCACGCCATAGGCGATGCGCGATACAGCTACGCCAATGGCCTTGGCTTTATCCGCAATAAAATGTGCGGTGGCCTCGCCTTCAACGGTCAGGTTAGTCGCCAGTATTAACTCGCGGACATCGCCCACCTTGAGCCTTGCAATAAGCTGATCGATACCGAGCTTTTCAGGGCCTATGCCGTCTATCGGAGACAAATGCCCCAGCAGAACAAAATACTTGCCGCGGAAACTGCCCGCTTGCTCAATGGCGTAGAGATCGGCCGGACTCTCGACCACGCAAATCTGTTCGGGCAGGCGTCGCTCGTTGCTGCAAATACTGCATAGTTCGTGCTCTGTGAGGGTGCGACAGCCGCCACAGCGGCCCACTTTATCGACTGACTCAATAATCATTTCTGCGAGACGCGCCGCGCCGCTGCGATCGCGCTCAAGCAGGTGCAGGGCCATGCGCTGGGCGGTCTTTGCGCCAACGCCCGGCAGCACGCGCAGGGAGTCAATTAGTTGATCAATTAAATTACCGTACACAGTTGCGCCTTTTATAGTGGGTTTTGTCGTAGGTCTTAAAAGGGGAAAAACGCCGTTAAAATGGCATCTTAAAGCCAGCGGGCAAGTTTAAGCCGCCGGCCATTTTACTCATTGCGCTCTTGGTTTGCGCGTCCACTTTGCGCACAGCATCGTTCACGGCTGCCGCTAATAGATCCTCTAGAAACTCTTTATCCTCCGCCATTAATGACGGGTCGAGCGTCACTTTGCGTACGTCGTGGCGACCTGTCATGACCACTTTAACCATGCCTGCACCAGACTCGCCCGTCACTTCCGCGCGCGCCGCCTGCTCTTGCATTTCAGCCATTTTTCCCTGCATCTGCTGGGCTTGTTTCATTAACTCATTAAGATCCATACATTCCTCAATCGTCTTGCGCACCCTGACTCTCAATCAATCGGTTGCACGCTTCGTTCATCTAAAATGCCTTCAAATACCTGCTTAAACTTGATCACAGCAGGATCGCTCTGCAATGTCTCTATGGCCTCTGCCAATCGTTCCGCTTTCTCCCGCACATTGGCGGCGCGGGGGGTTTCCTGCTCAGCGACACCGAGGCTAATTTCCACGGTTACCGGTTCTTGGAAATAGTCGCTTAGCGCCTCACTCAGCTGAGCTTGATGGGCGCTGTCGTAAAGACTGTTATGGTCGCTATCAATCAGAAATTTCAGCGCTCCGTTATCAGCTTCGTGACGACCGAGATAGACACAATGGCTGGCAATTTCACCCAGAGAGGCGCCAATGGTCAGCTGTTTGCGCAGCTCAATCCAGTTATCGGGGCAGAATGCGTTTAGGGCAATCTTGCTCGGTGCCTGCGGTTCAGGGGCGCCTTGCTCGGGAAGCTCGGGGGCAACTGGCGCGGGCGATTGCTTGGGCATTTGTGCGGGCGATTGCGCAGGGCTCGGCGTCTCAAGCTGTGTCAGCTCGGATGTCGCCCATGGCGGAGCATCGTCTTTGACTGGCGCTTCAAACTTTTTTACGCTGGGCTCCACCTCCAAGGGAAGCGGTGCAACGTCGGCTACGGGTGCGGCTGCAGGGGCGGCGGCGCGCACACCACTGCCCCGCGGCGATGTCTCTGGTCGGAATGCCAACGCCCGCAGCATCACCATTTCAAATCCTGACTTGGCGTCTGGCGAGAGTTGCAGATCTTTGCGCCCGAGCAGGCAGATTTGATAGAAAAGCTGCACATCTTCCCGGCTGACTGCGGCGGCTAGGGCGAGTATCTCGCTGTAGTTGGCAATGCCTTTGTCCAGCGCTTCAGGGACTGTTTGCACAATGGCCACCTGATGCCAGACGGTCAACACGTCCGCCAAGGCGGTGTCATAGTCGGGCGCCTGCTCGGCCATTTTGGCGACTGCGGCGAGGATATGGGGGCCTGCGCCGGCGGCGAGGGCTTTGCAAATATCGATAACGTAGCTGCGTTCGATGGTGCCGAGCATGGCATTGACATCGGCTTCGACCACTTGACCGCCGCCATGGCCAATCGCTTGGTCAGTCAGACTTAGGGCGTCGCGCATGCTGCCATCGGCGGCGCGCGCCAAGGACCAGAGGGCGGCCTCTTCGAAGGGGAGCTTTTCCTCACCCAAGACAAAGCGCAGGTGCTCTGTGATGCGCTCGGCGCTGAGGTTTTTTAAATTGAATTGCAGGCAGCGTGACAGCACGGTGATGGGCAGTTTTTGCGGATCCGTCGTGGCAAACAAAAATTTGACGTGGGGCGGCGGCTCTTCAAGGGTTTTTAAGAGCGCGGCAAAGCTGTTTTTCGACAGCATATGCACTTCGTCTATCAGGTAAATCTTGTAGCGCCCTCTCGAGGGTGCGTACTGCACGTTGTCCAACAGGTCGCGCATATCGTCGACGCCGGTGCGCGATGCCGCATCCACTTCGATCAGATCAATAAAGCGCCCTTCGCTAATTTCTTTACAGGACGCGCATTCACCGCAGGGCTGCGAGGTTACACCAACTTCGCAGTTCAGACATTTGGAGAGAATGCGTGCAATGGTGGTTTTGCCAACGCCGCGGGTGCCGGTGAAGAGGTAAGCATGATGCAGTCGGTTGTGATCCAGCGCATTGATCAATGCCTGAAGAACATGTTGCTGCCCGGCCATTTCGGCAAAAATGCGGGGACGCCATTTGCGGGCAAGAACTTGATAACTCATAGCAGCACGACTTTAAATTCAAAAAAGCATTATAGGGAGATAAGCGGAGCGCTGGAAGGGGCGTTGACCAATCAACTCTCGATGAGCGATATGGCGGTGACCCCCACCAGCCACACCTCGGCACACAGCGTAACCACTACCGTTGCTCCCTTCCGGGCCTGGCGGGGTTCGCGGCTGGCTGTTGCGAGGGGACCAGTGGGGGTCACCATTAAAACGAAGCGGCCGATTATCGGAGGTTTGTCCAGCAAGTGCAACAAGTGTTGGCGCTAATACGGCACATGTTTGATTTAGGCCAAATCTTATCGCCTGCAGCGGTTAAATTTGTTGTGGTTTAATCTGCCGCGATCGTTACACTATGACGAAATAGAGCTTAAAATAATTAAAAAAAAGCGGACTTCCCTCAATGGATTATCACTCAATGTCAGGTCAACAATCGACAGCAAAATCGCTCCCCGCCCGAACATTTCATGCCCTCTGCCTGGCCGCGCTGTTGCTCGTGGTGAGTGGCTGTGGTGGTGGTGAGTCAAATGTAAGTTTGGGCAATCGCACTGGCACGCTGCACTGGGGCAATGGCACGGAACCGCAAAGTCTCGACCCGCATATCGCGACAGGCGTTCCAGAGCACCACATTATCACCTCACTTATGGAGGGGTTGGTGCTGAAAGACAGCACGACTCTGGCACCTATTCCCGGCGTGGCAGAGTCGTGGGATGTGAGCGATGATGGCCGCGTGTACACCTTCCATTTGCGTCAAAATGCGCGCTGGTCAAATGGTGATCCGCATATTGCGCAAGATTATGTCTGGTCGTGGTGGCGTGCGCTGCAACCGGCTTTGGGCAACCTCTACGCTTACATGTACTACTCGATTAACAATGCGCAGGAATATTACGAAGGAACCATAACCGATTTCGATCAGGTCGGTGTGAAGGCGCTGGATGATTACACGTTACAAGTCACCTTAGAAAATCCTACGCCCTACTTTTTACAGTTGCTCGACCACTACAGTCTGTTCCCGGTGCATCAAGCGACCGTTGAAAAATTTGGCACGGCCGACGAGCGCGGCACGCGTTGGACTTACGAAGGCAATATTGTTACCAACGGTCCCTTTCAGCTACTCGAATGGCAGATTAATCGCCGCGTGGTCGTTGAACGCAACCCGTTTTACTGGGATGCCGAAAATGTCGGCCTGAATAAGATTATTTTCTATCCAACTGAAAACGCAGTGAGTGAAGAGCGGATGTTTCGCTCCGGCCAGCTGCATTACACCAACGATGTTCCGACCGACAAGATTCCTGTCTACCGAAATGAGGGTAACCCGTCACTGCGCGTTGCGCCCTATCTCGGATCCTACTTTTATCGAATCAACACCAACGTGCCTCATCTGCAAGATAAGCGAGTGAGACGAGCGCTGGCCATGGCGATCGACCGCGAGCAGATCACCGAGCACATTCTGCAGGCTGGCCAAATGCCGACCTACGCCCTGACCCCGCCGGGCACAATGGGCTACTACCCCAAAAGCGACTTAACCTTTGACCCCGAGGCCGCGAAACAACTGCTCGCAGAAGCGGGTTATCCCAACGGCGAGGGCTTTCCGGTAACCGAAATCCTCTACAACACTAATGAGAGCCACCGCAAAGTCGCTGTCGCCATTCAGCAAATGTGGAACAAGTATTTAAATATTGAAATCAAACTTCTCAATCAAGAGTGGAAGGTCTATCTGGATAGCGAAAGCGCTGGGCAGTACACCATTTCCCGCGCGTCCTGGATTGGCGACTATGTCGATCCCAACAGTTTTCTTGATTTGTTTCTGTGCAATGGCGGCAACAATCGAACGGGCTGGTGCAACGCGGAATATGATCGCCTGATTTTAGACGTAGCGCCAAAAATGAAGTCTCACGAAGAGCGCCTTGCGGTCTTTCAAGAGGCGGAAACGCTCTTGCTCGACGCCATGCCAATGATTCCGATTTACATCTACACCTCGAAACACCTAATGAATTCATCGGTAAAAAACCACAACGGTAATTTGCTCGATCAAACCACGTTCAAAGAACTCACCCTTGAGTCAGACAGCTCAGATTCCACTGGCGGTAACCACTGATGTTTAGATTTGCCATAAACCGACTTCTGCAGGCCATTCCCGTTCTACTCGTTGTGATCAGCATTACCTTTTTGTTGGTTCACTCCGCGCCGGGTGGCCCCTTCTCTGCCGACAAAGCTGTTCCGCCAGAAGTTTTGAAAGCCCTTGAATCGCAATATAAACTCGACCAACCGCTGTGGCAGCAATATGTTGGCTACCTCAACGATGTTCTACACGGCGATTTTGGCCCCTCCTTCAAGTATCCGGGGCGAACCGTCAATGAGCTAATTGCTTCAGGTCTGCCCGCCACTGCTGAGCTCGCCTTTTATGCGATGCTCGTCGCGCTATTTATTGGCGCCTCCGCAGGGGTTGTGGCCGCCACTCGGCCCAACACTCTGCAAGATTATCTGCCCATGTCGGCAGCCATGCTGGGTATTTGCATGCCATCGTTCCTGCTGGGGCCGCTGCTCGTTTTAGTCTTTGGCATTCACCTCGAGTGGGTGCCCGTGTCCGGCTGGGGTGACAGTGCTGGCGACAAAATTCTACCCGCTATCACCTTAGGCACAGGTTATGCCGCGTACATTGCGCGCCTGTCCCGCGGCGGCATGCTAGAAGTACTGTCGCAAGACTATATTCGTACCGCTCGCGCCAAGGGTTTGCCCGAATCGCTGATTATTGCCAAACACGCCCTGCGCGGCGGTTTAATACCGGTTATTGCCTTTATTGGCCCTGCCTTTGCGGGACTGCTCGGCGGCTCCTTTGTGGTTGAAACAATCTTTCAAATTCCCGGTCTTGGCCGCTTTTACGTGCAGGCTGCCTTCAATCGCGACTACACCATGATTTTGGGTACTACGATCTTTTTTGCCACGCTGATTATTGTTTTCAACCTCCTCTCCGACATGCTCGCCATCTGGCTCAACCCCAAGCTTCGCCAAGAAGCCAGAGGAGATCACTAATGGATCGCGTTATTTTGGAAAAAACCGATGAACGCGGCAGTTCACTGTGGCAAGACGCATGGGTAAAGCTGCGCAAAAATCGGCTTGCACTGTGGGGGCTCGCGGTACTCGTCATACTCTGCGTGGTGTCCCTGCTGACGCCTTGGATTGCGCCCTACGGGTATGAAGAACAAGACCTGATTCTTGGCGCCACACCGCCGTCGGCTGAGCACTGGCTCGGCACCGATATTTTTGGTCGCGATATGCTCACACGAATCATGTACGGCGGTCGCGTCTCTCTCACCGTTGGCTTTATTGCGACCGGTGTTGCTCTGATTATCGGGGTGCTATGGGGAGCCATTGCTGGGTTTGCGGGTGGACGGGTTGACGCGGTGATGATGCGCATTGTCGATATTCTCTACGCCCTGCCCTTTATGATTTTTATTGTGTTGCTGATGGTAGTGTTTGGACGCAATATTTTCCTGCTGTTTTTCGCCATCGGTGCTGTCGAGTGGCTGACCATGGCGCGTATTGTCCGCGGTCAAGTGATGGCACTGCGCAAGCAGGAGTTTGTCGAAGCCGCCTACTCGCTCGGCCTCTCCCAGTGGATTATTATCCGCCGGCATATCATTCCCAACACCTTGGGTCCGGTCATTGTCTACACCACATTGACGATCCCCAGCGTTATGTTGCTAGAGGCCTTTTTAAGCTTTCTCGGATTGGGTATTCAGCCCCCTCAGAGCTCTTGGGGCCTGCTGATCAGTTACGGCGTGGAGACCATGGAAGAATTCCCATGGTTGTTGATATTCCCTGGGCTAACACTCTCTTTGACGCTCTTTGCGTTGAACTTCCTCGGTGACGGTCTGCGCGACGCGCTCGACCCAAGAACGTCCAAAGACTAATCGACTTACAAGGCGAATACGCGAATGGCACTACTCGAAGTAAATGGACTGAAGGTCTACTTCCACACCAGAGACGGTCTCGTTAAAGCGGTTGACGATGTCAGCTTCAGTGTTGATAGCGGCGAAACATTGGCCATTGTTGGCGAGTCGGGTTCAGGTAAATCCGTGACCTGCTACAGCCTGCTTGATCTGCTGCCGAAACCGCCTGCGCGAATTGAAGGCGGCACAGCCATGTTCGATGGCGTTGACCTGCTGAGTTGCGATGCCAATAGCATGCGTCATTTTCGCGGCAACGATATTGCCATGATCTTCCAAGACCCAATGACGTCGCTAAATCCGTTTCTAACTGTCGGCGAACAGCTGATTGAACCACTCATCTATCACCCCGACAAAACCCGCATTCAAACTCGCAGCAATGCCCGACTGCGCGCTATCGAATTGCTGGACGAGGTGGGGATTATCGAGCCAGAAAAGCGCTTCGACTGCTATCCCCACGAGTTTTCTGGCGGTATGCGTCAGCGTGTAATGATCGCGATGGCGTTAATCAACGAACCGCGCCTGCTGATTTGCGATGAGCCCACCACAGCGCTGGACGTCACGATTCAGGCACAGATTCTAAAACTCATCAAACAATTGCAGCAAAAACGCAACGTTGCCGTCATTTTTATCAGCCACGACCTTGGGGTTGTCGCCGGTATTGCCGACAAAGTGATGGTGATGTGCAATGGCACAGTGCGGGAAGCCGCAGATACTGAGTCGGTTTTTTATCGCACCGAAAATGACTACACCAAGAAATTGCTAGCCGCCATTCCAGAGGGGCCCAAGGTTATGGAGACCCGCGCGCAAGCTGGCGCGCCGCTAGTTGAAGTGACCAACCTAAAAACCTATTTCAAAGACTACAGCAAAGGTGTTGCAGGCACCCAAAAGCGCTTTATCAAAGCGGTTGATGGCGTCTCTCTGCATATTCAGCGCGGGGAAATTCTTGGATTAGTCGGTGAATCTGGATCAGGCAAGTCCACCCTTGGACGCTCAATTCTTCAGCTGGCGCCGATCACCGAAGGCACCGTCAGCTTTGCTGGAACACAGATTAGTGGCATGAGCCCGAATCAGCTGGTGCCCTGGCGTCGCAAGATGCAGATGATTTTCCAAGACCCCTACGCGTCGCTAAATCCGCGCATGACCGTCTATGAAACGCTGGCGGAACCGCTGCTCTATCACGGCATTGCCACCCGTAAAACCATTGATGAGCAGGTGCAGCACCTCATGGATGATGTTGGACTGGCGCGCGCCAATATGCGCAAGTACCCCCATGAATTTTCCGGTGGTCAGCGCCAGCGCATTGCGATTGGCCGCGCCATTGCGACCAAACCTGAGCTGATCATTGCCGATGAGCCTGTGTCAGCCCTCGATGTCACCATTCAAGCGCAGATATTGGACTTAATCCTCAACCTCGTTGAGCGCCACAACCTGACCATGATGTTTATCTCACACGATCTCTCGGTGGTTCGATACATCTCAGACCGCGTGATGGTGATGAACAAAGGGGTTATTATCGAAACCGGTGATACCGAGTCGCTCTGGGCGGATCCACAAGAAAAGTATACCCGTGAACTACTCAAGGCGATTCCGCTGGCTGATCCCAAGCTGGAGCGCGAGCGAGTGCTCAGCCGCTCCCTGTAATTCCTGCGCAGTGCAAGACGAGATTAGCCAGCCGAGGCTAGCCAGAAAAGACTAGCGAGAAAGCGACTATAGAGCGCAGCTAATACCCGTGCCGCGCAGACCGCAGTATCCGCCAGGATTTTTGGCGAGATATTGTTGATGGTACTCTTCGGCGTAATAGAACGTTGGCGCCGCACAAATATCCGTCGTAATCGCACCAAACCCGAGAGCTGTCAGCTGCTTTTGCACGGTCTGCACTGAGACCTGCGCCTGCGCCAACTGTTCGTCTGACGTACAATAGATAACCGAGCGATACTGCGAGCCAAGATCATTGCCCTGCCGCATACCCTGGGTGGGATCATGGGCCTCCCAAAACACCGCCAGCAGCTTTTCAAAGCTCGTCTGAAGGGGATCAAACACTACCAAAACCACCTCAGCATGTCCGGTAAGACCGGAGCAGGCTTCTTCATAGGTCGCATTTGGCGTGTAACCACCGGCATAGCCAACCGCTGTTGTCACCACGCCCGGCTGCTGCCAGAAGCGGCGCTCGGCACCCCAAAAACAGCCCATACCAAAGACTGCAGTGACCAGTCCGTCGGCAAATGGCGGCTTCAAAGGCTGACCGGTTACATAATGCTGATTGCTGATCTGCATCTCATTGCTGCGTCCCGGCAGCGCCTGCTCTGGCGTAGGAAGAACCGACTTTGACATTGACCACCACCCCGTTCGTTAAATTCACCTGCCGCGCCTTAAACGCGCACTTTCGCGTACGTTCAAGAATAATCGCAGCATTTTCTCGCTAGATAAGATCTAAGCCTCGAGCCAGATCATTTTTGATATCAATAAAATCTTCCAGTCCGACGGCAATGCGAATCAAGTTTTCGCCGATGCCTGCGGCCTCGCGATCCTCCGCGGACAGGCGGCCATGGGTCGTCGTCGCTGGATGGACAATAGTCGTTTTTGTATCACCAAGATTGGCAGTGCGCGACAACATCTCCACGCTATCAATCACTTTCCACGCCTGTTCTCGACCGCCCTTCACGCAGAATGACAACACGCCACCAAAACCACTCTGCTGCTTTTTCGCCAAGCCATGACCGCGATGCCCTTCAAGTCCTGCGTAGTAAACCTTGGTAACCTTGTCATGGCTTTCCAACCACTCCGCCAGCGCCATAGCATTGGCACAATGCGCCTGCATGCGAATGCGCAGCGTCTCCAAGCCTTTGATAAATACCCAAGCGTTAAAGGGGCTCATGGTCGGCCCCGCGGCGCGAAGAAAGCCCACAACCTTATCCATTAATTCAGCACTGCCGACAACGGCACCACCAAGACAGCGTCCCTGGCCATCGAGATATTTGGTGGCTGAGTGCACAACAATATCGGCGCCGAACAGCAGCGGCTTTTGTAATACCGGAGTGCAAAAACAGTTATCCACCACAAATAATGCCTTGGCCTGCTTCGCGATTGCCGCAAGCGCTTCAAGATCAGCCACTTCGGACATGGGGTTGGAGGGTGTTTCGCAGAACAGCATTTTAGTATTTGGCCGAATAGCCGCCTGCCATGCGGCAAGATCAGTGAGCCCGACATAACTCACTTGCACACCAAACTTTACAATATAGTTGTTGAGCATAACGCGAGTGCTGCCGAAGACATCTTGCGAGCAGAGGATATGATCGCCTGCCTGCAGCAGTGCCATGACCACGCTCAAGGTTGCCGCCATGCCAGACGCAGTCGCCACGCACTGCTCGCCCTCTTCCATCGCCGCTAGACGCTCCTCAAAGGTGCGCACAGTGGGATTGGTATAACGGGAGTAGACATTACCCTGAAGCTCGTTGCTGAAATATTTCGCGGCCATTTCGGCGCTGTCGAAAACATAGCTTGAGGTTAAAAACAGCGCTTCCGAATGCTCATGCTCATGGCTGCGTGTATAGCCACCGCGAATTGCTAGGGTGTCCTGCTGAAAATCTTTAGGCGACAAAGTTTGCGGTTTACTCGGTTCTTTTGACATGGCTCTCGCCTCTCTAGGTTCTCGGCTCGCTATGCGCTGGCAGCACTATTGTTGTTATGTAAGCCCAACACTTGAGTTTTGCGTTGCCCATTAGCATGAGCCGGCTTGAGTTTAGCGTTGTCGTTGCGCGCTTGGTCAATGCGCTGCAGATAGGCGTCGTCAACATCGCCAGTGATGTAATTGCCATCGAACACAGAGCACTCAAAGCGCTGAATTTGCTCGTTACCTTCGGCTGCGGCCAGCACCAAGTCTTCAATGTCTTGATAGACAATCCAGTCAGCGCCAATAATTTCGCCAACTTCCTCATCGCTGCGACCGTGGGCAATCAGCTCGGTTGCCGACGGCATATCGATACCATAGACATTTGGATAGCGCACACCGGGCGCTGCAGAGGCCATATAAACCTTATTGGCGCCAGCGTCTCTGGCCATTTGAATAATTTCTTTCGATGTTGTGCCGCGAACAATCGAGTCGTCCACCAGCATTACATTCTTGCCAGCAAACTCAAGCTTTACCGCATTGAGCTTCTGGCGCACCGACTTTTTACGCTGGGTTTGGCCCGGCATAATAAACGTGCGGCCAATGTAGCGGTTTTTCATAAAGCCCTCACGCAGCTTCACACCGAGCGTCTCGGCCATCGCTTGCGCAGACACACGACTGGTGTCGGGAATCGGAATAACCACATCAATATCGTGATCGGGGCGCAGGCGCAGGACTTTTTCGGCGAGTTTTTCACCCATTCGCAGACGGCATTTATAAACCGAAATATCGTCAATCATGGAGTCTGGACGGGCAAAATAAACATGCTCAAAAATACAGGGGACCAATTCGAACTGATCGGCGCACTGCTTAATATGAAATTTACCAGTGCTATCGACAAACAGCGCCTCACCCGGCTGCACATCTTTAACGGAGCCAAAACCCATGCTGTCCAGCACCACACTCTCGGAGGCGACAGCATATTCAGTGCCGGTTTCAGTCTCTCTTGAACCATAACAGAGCGGACGAATACCAAACGTGTCGCGAAAGGCGAACATCCCGTAATTAGCAATAAGGCCTACAACCGCATAGGCGCCCTTACAGCGCTTGTGAACATTTGTCACTGCGGCAAAAATATCATCGCTCGAGGGTTCCAATTTACCGCGCAGTTGCAGTTCGTGAGCAAACACATTGAGCAGTACTTCAGAATCTGAATCTGTGTTGAGATGGCGCAAGTCAGAGCGGAAAATATGTGTGCGCAACTCATCGGCATTGGTCAGATTGCCATTGTGCGCGATACAGATACCGTAGGGAGAATTTACGTAAAACGGCTGAGCCAGTGCGGGCCCTGAACTGCCGGCAGTGGGATAACGCACATGACCTATACCCACATTGCCAATCAATCGCTCCATGTGCTCGCTGTCAAACACATCGCGGGCAAGACCAACGTCTTTACACTGATGGATTTCACCATTCGACTCGGTAACGATTCCCGCGGCATCTTGACCGCGATGTTGCAAGACTGTCAACGCATCATAGAGGCGCACATTAACACTAGACGTTCCGGAAATTCCTACAACACCACACATCGATTAGACCCAACCCATTATGAAATTTTTGACGGCCGCCGCCGCTTCCACACCCCAATCTGCAAAGCCTTGAAATACTGGAATCAGCGCCGACGCCTGCCACCAGGCGTCTTGATCGACCGGTAGCGCTTTTGGCATAACAATCACCAGCGCTAGGACAATCAATAAACCCCTGAACACTCCAAAAATCAGTCCCAACATCCTGTCTGTTCCGCTCAATCCGGTAGAGCTGACCAGTTTTCCCAATAAAAAATTTACCATCGCGCCCAACAGCAAGGTACCGACAAAGAGAATACCCCATGCCGCCAACTGCCTGATTGAGGCCAAACCAATAAAGTTGACCAACAGTTCAGCGGCCGGCTCTTTAAAATTCATGGCCACAGCGAAGGCGGCAACCCAAATAACCAGTGACATCGCCTCTTTGATAAAACCGCGCACCAAACTCACCAGCGCCGAGAGCACAACAATACCAATAATGATCCAATCCGCTGCCGCTATCTCCATGATTTACTCTCCAGATCCGTATATTTTGCGCTGGCGCTAGCCGTTAAGGAACGTATTGCAGCACAATCGCATCGGTCTTAAACGCGAGGTCGATCTTCTGCTTTTCCTCAGTCGCCCTGCGCTTATCAGCTTTTGGGCCAACATAGACTCGGTAATAAGTCTTTGAATCAACCGCGGCCGCTTTGACGAATGACTTGAACCCGCCATCGCGCAGCTGCTGCATTAAATTGTCAGCCTTATCGGCAACTTCAAAGCTGCCGACCTGCAAAACCCACGCCTGCGGCAAGTTATTTTCATCGAGACCGCGAGACACATCGCTGCTCTCGTTGGCCGGTGCTGACTTGGCAATATCAAACAGCGTGTCGAGAACACCGCTCTCCTCCGCCTTTTCGGGGCGCTGAGCTTTGTTTACTTCAACTGGCGCTATTTCAGGTGCAGCGGGCAGTCTGCTGCTGTGATCAATTTTCAATGGATCAGCAAAATCAAACAGTATTGGTAAAATAATCAATCCCAGCGCACCGAGAACCAGTGCGCCGACAATGCGCTGCCTTAAGCCACTACTCATTCGTATACCCACCGCTGCTGCGTTGCATTTTAAGCACTGCTGACACTGTGTGGAAAGACCCAAAGACCACCACCACATCATCACTTGATGCCTGACTGACGGCACTTAAAAATGCCTGCTCAAGCCCATCAAAAAGCACTGCTGAAAGGCCAGCATTGTATACCACTTCGAACAGAGTTTGGCCTTTAGTCGCCCTGTTAGAGTCGCTAATTTCTGCAATACACCAGTGATCAATAATAGAACTCAGCGGCGCAACGATGCCCGGCCAATCTTTGTCGGCCAAAACCGATGCCACTGCCCAATAACGGCCTGCGATGGGCGCCAGTCGCTGCGCTAAAACAGCCGCGGCAGCGGGATTGTGGGCTACATCTAAAATTACCTTGACGCCGTTGATGCTGCAGCGCTGATGGCGGCCGGTTAACCCGAGTCCCTGCATGGCCGCTCTGACTTTTTCTTGATCGAGTGAATACCCCGCACAAAGCAGCGCCTGTATTGCCGCGGATTTGTTACTTGGCAGCAATCCATCGCTGGGGAGATCCTTGAAAAAAAGTGTCTCGTTGCTTGGGGTGCGCACGCGCAGATCAAAAACATCGCCTCGGGGATCAAGGGAAAACGCCTCGCCGATGCGAAAAACCTCAGCGCCGGTATTTGCCAGCATGTCAGCAAAGCCAATCGGTGCGTCCGCCTCAGCAATCACCAGCGGCCTGCCCTCGCGGGCAATGCCCAATTTTTCAATTGCGATAAGTTCGCGGGTATCGCCCAGCCAAGCTTGATGGTCAAGCCCAATACTGGCGACCACGGCAACATCCGCATCGATGATATTAATTGCGTCTAGCCTTCCGCCGAGGCCAACTTCAAGCAGCATAATGTCGACGTTCGCATCGATAAAGACGAGCAGTGCCGCCAGACAACCAAACTCAAAGTAAGTGAGAGAAATATCTCCGCGGGCGGCCTCAATTTCGACAAAGGCGCGGGTTATAGACGCATCGTCAACCGGTGTGCCCTGCACACAGATGCGCTCGTTGTAATCAATAAAATGTGGCGATGTGAAAGTGCCCACACGATAACCCTGTTGCAGCATAATCGCTTGCATGGTGGTTACGCAGGAGCCCTTGCCATTGGTGCCGCCGACCGTGATGGCCGTTGGCAGCGAAACGGGATTATTCTGGGCGCGAAGAGCAAGAATGGCGCTCCAGACAGCAGAGACGCGCTGTAGTCCTAGATCAATTTCGCTGGGATGACGAGCCTCCAGCAGAGTCAACCACTCCGCTAGAGATCGATCAGGCATCGACAGGTTCAGCGACGCGGAGAAACTTGGAGAGGATACTTGCAAGACGATCACGCATTTGGTGGCGATCGATAATCATATCAATCTGGCCTTTTTCGAGCAGGAATTCACTGCGTTGAAATCCCTTTGGCAGCTTCTGGCGAATGGTCTGTTCAATAATATTGGGGCCGGCAAATCCTGCGCGAGCACCCGGCTCTGCCACATTGAGATCACCCAGCATGGCGAGACTTGCAGATACGCCGCCATAGACAGGATCAGTCATAACCGAGACATAGGGAACGCCCGCAAGCTTTAGTCGCTCGAGGATGGCACTGGTTTTGGCCATCTGCATCAGGGAAATTAACGCTTCTTGCATGCGCGCACCGCCGGTGGCAGAAAAGCAAATCAGCGGTTTTCTCTCGGCCAGCGCCAACTGCGCAGCACGGGTGAATTTCTCACCCACGGCATACCCCATGGAGCCGCCATGGAATTCGAATTCAAAGGCCACCGCAACCACCGGAATGCCCTTCACCGTTCCGCTCATCGCAACAAGGGCGTCTTTTTCACCGGTTTTTTTCTGCGCTTCGATGAGACGGTCTTTGTACTTCTTGATATCGCGAAACTTCAGGCGATCGATGGGCTCAACCTCTACCGCTAACTCTGTGCGGCCAGCACTGTCGAGGAAAATATCGAGGCGCCGTCGGGCGCCGATGCGAATGTGATGCTCGCACTTGGGGCAGACATCCAAGTTGCGCTCGAGCTCAGGGCGATAAAGGGGAGAGGTACATTTTGGACATTTTTTCCACAGGCCCTCTGGCACAGAGGCTGAGCGCTCACCTTTAGTTGGCGCCGGTCCTTTTGGTTTAATGCGTTGCAGCCAGTTCATCGTTTTCCCTTTTCGCAGAAGTCAGAGCGATTGCACAGTGTTCGCCGGAATGTGGCGAGCAACTCGCCGGTAACAGTCGCGACAATCGCTGCCACCTTGAGACTGACTGTGACGCTGATTGTTGCACCGATTGTCGGGCTGAAGTTTAACACGACAGTTTGATCGAGCTAAACACCGAATAACATTATTTTAATGCCTCGGCGGCGGCTTTCGCGCGCGCGACAAAATCGCCCACGCGCCGCTCATCTTTAATGCCAGCTGACGCCTCGACGCCACCGCTCACATCGACCATGTCCGGCGCCACTGCCACTACTGCATCACCTACATTGCCTGGAGTTAGTCCGCCCGCCAATATCAACTTAAAATTTCGCTGTTTGGGCAACCGCTGCCAGTCAAAGCGCTCTCCGGTACCGCCATATTGATCGGCATGCCACGCATCGCACAGCAGTCCGTAGGCGTCGGCATAGTCTTCTGCTTCAGCGTTGATATCAAGGTTGTCATGCATGCGCAGGGCACGAATATAGGGGAACTGAAATTGCCGACAAAACGCGGGAGTTTCGTCGCCGTGAAATTGCAAAAGATCGGGCTTTACTTCGCGTATCACCTGCTTCACAAAGGCCGCGTCGGCATTCACCAATAGCACCACACAGAGACGATCCGGTGCGATTGCCGCGCGGATGGCGATCGCCTGCTGCAAATCGATGTAGCGAGAACTTTTTTCGTACAGCACCAACCCTAGGGCGTCGGCCCCAGCGGACTGAACCATTAGCGCTTGCTCGGGCGTGGTAATTCCGCAAATTTTCACGTCAACAGACATCGATTTGGCGCCTCTCTGCTTCTTTTGTTATCTTAATAATGGACTTTAAATAATAGCTATAATTTATTGTTTTTAAACAATATAAAATAGCTATTTAGATAAAAATATGGGCCCACCGGATGATAGTGGCAGGCCAAAATACTCGGGGTAACAGACATCCACTAAATATAATCCTTTTGGTGATGCCGTTGCCGCACTTTTACGGCGGTCTTTGCCGCGCAACAGTTCCGCGATCCAGCTCGGGTCGCGACGGCCAAAGCCGACTTCCATCAGTGAGCCAATGATATTGCGCACCATATGCAGCACAAAGGCATTGGCACTGACTTCAAAGACCAGCAGCTCGCCAACGGCGGTTATGCTGGCGCGGGTAATGTTGCGATTGGGCGACAAGGACTGACAGCCTGCCCCGCGGAATGCGCTGAAATCCTGCTCGCCCAGAAGATATTGACAGGCCTCCTGCATGGCGGCGGCATTCAGGGTGTAAGGCACCCATGTAACCCCTTGCGCAAGAATGGCGGGCCTTGCCGGTGAGCAGTGCATAATGTATTTGTAGGTGCGTGAGGTGGCGCTAAATCGCGCATGAAACTGCTCCGAAACCTGACCTGCCCACAACACAGAGACGCTATCCGGCAACTGGCTATTGGCGCCTTTTACCCAGTTGCGGCCGGTGCGCTCAGCTGATGTGTCGAAGTGAATAACTTGATAACTGGCGTGAACCGCGGTGTCAGTGCGCCCTGCGCAGCTCACCACCAGTTCAGCATTGGCAACTGCGCTTAAGGCGCGCTCTAGTTCCTGCTGCACGGAGGGACTGTGTTTCTGTTTTTGAAAGCCACAAAAAGCGCTGCCGTCGTAGGTGACGACGGCAGCATAGCGTTTGACTCCTGGAGGAAGGCTCTGGCCCTCTGGAATCTTGGCATTTGGGGTGTACACCCATGCTAATTCAGACATGGCGGAAATTATACACAGTCAGAGCCAGATAAGCCTCTTTTCAATGGTTGTAACCGCTGTCTATTTGCCCGCTAGAGCGTTTCAAGCAGTGCCTTAGCTTTGGCTGCATCCTCTTCGCCTGACTCCTCGATTAACTCCTGTAAAATCTCCCGAGCGCCCTCTGGGTCGCCCATTTCAACATAGGTTTTGGCGAGATCGAGTTTTACATCCACGGCGTCTAAGACATCAATATCATCCAGATCGGCGAAGGGCTCTAATGATATTTCGCTGATCTCAGCGAAAAGCTCATCAGCGCTGTTATCACTATCAATCTGTTCACTGGAGAGAGTGTTGGAGGTTAGCTCATCGATCTCGGTCGAGCTGTCACTGCCGGCTGGCTCAATATCAAAATCGTCAGCTGTGAGGTTGTCTAAATCCATGTCTTCAAGATCGATGGCATCGAGATCGTCAATGTTTTCTAGTTCCATGCCTTCTAGGGTGAAATCCTCTAGCTCAAGACCATCGTCAGGCGTATCTACAGCATCATCAGTTGACGGTAGCGGGGCTTCATCATCGCTGCTGTCGTCACTGGCGCCATCATCGCCGTCGAAGGCTGACTCACTGTCACCTAAATCGACATACAAGCCATCAATTTCGAGCTCTGCGGTGTTCGCCTCGTCAGCGCGCCCTATCACCACATCACCCGACACCTCGGGCCCTGCAATAATAGCCGCCATCTCTATAGCAGCCTCATCATCGGTGTCCTGAATTTCTTTGTAGAGAGGCGCCAGTTCTGCCTTGCGATCTTCTGTAAAGAGAATTTCCATAAGCTTTAGGCGCGATGATGCATCGAGTGGATCGGCTTCGCGGGCCTCTTCCAGCACTTGAATCGCTTGCGCTGTATTGCCTAAGGAGAGATACACCTCAGCTTCGGCAACGGCTTCGACCATCATATCGAAAGTTTCAGCGTTGGCATTTTCCTCGGCGCTGTCGAAAATATCTGCGTCGCTTTCGTCGAAAAGATTGTCGTCGGGATTGAGGTCAAGATCGTCCAGCGCATGCAATGTTGAGTGCGATGGCGCCGCGCTCACCGCATCACCATCGTAGCTCTCATAGCCCGAGGGAAGCTCGTCACCGTAGCCTTTGTCTTCGGTCGCGACGGTCGCTTTACGCGCAAAAAACACACCAACAACGGCGATAAGACCCACCACTATTGCCCAGATATAGCCAGGCAGAGCCATAAGCCATGCCGTAATCGAATTGTCTGTGGCTTTTTTCGCTGGGGACTGCTTCGCAGGCGCGGCAGCGGCACCATCCACCAGGGCGGCCATGGTTTCTACTTGGGCTTCAAGCAGCGCCATACGCTCACGGAGCTCGCTGTTTTCTTGTTGGGTTTTATTGACTTCATCAGTGGCGACTGCGAGTTCGGCGGCCAACTGACTAATATCATTTGTGTAGGCTAACAGGGCGTCATCAGAGGGTTCAGCCCCTGTCGCCCCGACCGCTAGAGTGCCACTGCCTTTTTGGTTCTCATAGGACGATGCCAGTTCTAGGCGACCCTCAGTATTCGAGGTGAATGCATCGTCCTCGGATTGAGATTGCGATGTGGAGCTGCCATCGCTGTCTGCGGCAGTATCTGTGATCGCTGTAGTTTCTGACTGACCCGCAACAGAGAACGGTGTCAGCTCGGCCGCTGGAACCAGCCCAATTTGCGCAACAACTCGAGTGCCCGATTCTTGCTGAATTTCGCTATCTGTGGGCAGTCGCAGCACAGAGCCTTCTTTAATTTGATTGGCATCACCCTGAACGAAAGCGTCTGCGTTATGGCGGTAGAGGGCGTCCATAGCTTGCTGAATCGTGGCATCTTGAGGGCGCAAGCGCTCAGCAACGTTCCATAGCGTGTCGCCAACTACCACTCGGTGCTGATCACCGGACAGCGGTGGCTGTGACCTCAGACGCCGAGTTTGACTGAAACTATCGCTTTCTCCCTGCTTTCCCTGCGCGGATTTATTGCTTTGAATGCGGGTATTTGACACGGCGGCGGTTTGCGCGGGTGCTATCTGAGCTGTACTGTTTTGCGCGCTGTAAATTGGCAGGTCGAGTAGCACTGTGTACTCTCGCTGCACGCGACCGGCGGGCCATTGCAACTGCACAAGAAAGTTTAGGTAGGGTTCGGTGATGGCTTGTTCGCTGCTGACTTTGATCACACGGACGTTCGCGCCATCTCGCTCAACCGCGAACTTAAGCTGGGTGAGCAAAAAATCGCGCGACAGGCCTACGCGCTCGAAGGCTTCCGGCGAGGCCAGTGATACCAGTATCTGGCCGTCCTGAAGATCCTCTGAGCTGAGTAATGCGATGCTCGCATTGAGCGGCTCGTTGAGGGATGAGTTGACGCTTATCTCACCGAGCCCAACCGCCAAAGCAGAGGGGGCCGCCATCAAACCACCGCAGAGAATAAGCGGCGCGATGGCCGCTCTCTTAGCTATTACTGCGACGGCCGTTTTTAACGTTTCTACGACCCATGCTGACCACTTCCGAGCTGTCATAACTATTTTCCTATTAAAGACTTTTTAATCAGGGGCTTACAGTAAATGTTTAAAGCCTAACCTGCAATATTTCACAAGGTGATGAGTCTCTAAGTTTTAGCACAGTCTGTGGCTTTTTATCGCTCAATAATAATTCTTAGCATTCGTCGCAACGGTTCCGCAGCACCCCACAGTAGCTGATCGCCAACGGTAAAGGCTGACAGATACTGAGGACCCATATTCATTTTGCGCAGACGACCCACTGGCACATCGAGACCGCCAGTCACCGCGGCGGGCGTCAAATGCTTGATAGAGGCCGCTTTGTCATTGGCAATGACCTTGGCCCAGGGGTTTGCTTCGGCAAGCATGGCATGGATTTCGTCCATCGGAACATCTTGCGTGAGCTTGATCGTCAAGGCCTGGCTGTGACAGCGCATAGCGCCGATGCGCACGCAGAGTCCATCGAGGGGAATTGGGTTGTTGCCACGACCAAGAATTTTGTTGGCCTCTGCCTGATTCTTCCACTCTTCGCGGCTTTGGCCGTTCTCGAGCTGAGAATCGATATAGGGTAGCAGGCTTCCCGCTAGCGGATAGGCCCAGTTGTCCACGGGGAAACTCGCAGAACGCATGGTGTTTGTAACCTGACGATCGATGTCGAGAATAGCCGAGCTCGGATTGGCTAGACTGTCCGCCACTGCGCTGTTGATGGCACCCATTTGGCTGATCAGCTCGCGCATATTCTGCGCGCCGGCGCCCGACGCAGCTTGGTAAGTCATGGAGCTCGCCCATTCGACCAGCCCAGCATTAAATAGGCCACCGAGGCTCATCAGCATTAAACTCACGGTACAGTTACCGCCGATAAAGTCTTTCGCGCCGTGCGCCAAACCGTCCTTGATCACGCTCAAGTTGACTGGGTCAAGCACAATTATCGCGTTGTCGTTCATGCGCAGTGCAGAAGCTGCGTCAATCCAGTAGCCCTGCCATCCGGCGCTGCGCAACTTTGGGTAGACGTCTTTGGTGTAGTCGCCGCCCTGACAGGTGACAATAATATCCATCTGCGCCAGCGCGTCGATATCAAACGCGCTTTGCAGCAATGGCGTATCAACACCTACGTCGGGGGCCGCTTGACCCGCCTGCGAGGTGGTAAAGAAAAAAGGCTCTATGTGGGCGAAATCGTTTTCTTCGCGCATTCTGTCCATCAGCACAGACCCGACCATGCCACGCCAACCGATAAATCCTGTTTTGTTCATGCGTATAACCCTTCAATATTAATTCAAAAAATTATGGTGCCGATTACTGCTGGCGCGGGGTTGCCTGTCAGTTACAGCCCGTCAGTTACAGCGCGGCAACCACGGCGTCGCCCATGGCCACAGTGCCCACTCGTGTCATGCCGTCAGTGTAGATATCCCCTGTGCGCAGGCCCTGATCGAGCACATCGCTGACCGCTTTCTCGATCGCGTCCGCCGCGTCGGCAGCGTCGAGGGAGTAGCGCAACATCATGGCTACGGAGAGTATAGTCGCCAGCGGATTGGCCACGCCCTGCCCTGCGATATCCGGTGCTGAGCCGTGGCAGGGTTCGTACATACCACCGCCCTTTTTATCCAATGACGCTGAGGGCAACATGCCAATCGAGCCGGTCAACATGGCCGCTGTATCGGACAAAATATCGCCAAACATATTGCCGGTGACAATCACGTCAAACTGCTTTGGCCGCATCACCAGCTGCATGGCTGCGTTGTCTACGTACATGTGGCTCAGCTCTACTTCTGGATAGTCCGCCGCCAATTCGTTCATCACCTCACGCCAGAGCATGGTTGCCTCTAGCACGTTTGATTTATCCACTGAACAGAGCCGCTTGCCGCGCACCATGGCCGCTTCAAAAGCCATTCTGCCAATGCGGAGAATCTCTGACTCGCTGTATTTATAGGTGTTGTAACCCTCGCGCTCGCCGTTTTCTAGAATGCGGATACCGCGCGGTTCGCCAAAATAGATTCCGCCAACGAGCTCGCGAACAATCAAAATATCGAGGCCAGAGACAAATTCAGGCTTGAGTGATGAGGCATGGGCTAACTGCGGATACATAATCGCGGGGCGCAAGTTGCCGAACAGCTCAAGCTTCGAGCGAATGGTTAACAGTCCTTTCTCGGGGCGCAAGTGACGCTCTACATTGTCCCACTGTGGGCCGCCAACAGCGCCCAGCAGAATAGCGTCGGAGGCTCTGGCTTTGTCCAGTGTTTCCTGCGGGCAGGGTTCACCGACAGCATCCAGTGCGGCGCCGCCCAAGTGCGCGTAATCCAAGACGATGCCTAGATCAAACTGTTGGTTGACTTTGTTCAACACTTTTACCGCTTCAGCAATAATTTCTGGGCCAATATTGTCGCCCGGCAATACCAACACTTTTTTCATTTTGCTCGCCATTATTTAATTGCCCCAAAAACCCATGGATGCTGCTGTGCGCGCTGGGTTTCATACTGTTTGATGGCGTCCGCCTCTTTCAGCGTCAAGCCTATTTCGTCCAATCCGTTCAACAAACACTCTTTGCGAAACTCGTCTAATTCAAAGTGAAAAACATGCCCTGAATCAGTGGTGACTGTCTGCGAAGGCAGGTCAATTGACAGTTGGTATCCCTCCTTCTCCGCCATTTCTTGAAACAGGGTTTCCACCTGCTCTTCGCTCAAATTTACCGGCAACAAGCCATTTTTAAAGCAGTTGTTGTAAAAAATGTCGGCGTAACTCGGTGCTATTAATGCGTTGAAACCGTAGTCTTCCAGCGCCCATGGCGCGTGCTCGCGGCTTGACCCGCAGCCAAAGTTTTTCCGCGCCAACAGGATTGAGGCACCTTGGTAGCGGGGCAAGTTTAGCGGAAAATCTGCCTTTATCGGCCGCTGGCTGCAGTCGGCGCCGGGCTGCCCCTCGTCGTGGTAGCGCAGTTCGTCAAAAAGATTGGGGCCAAAACCACTGCGCTTAATCGACTTTAAAAACTGCTTCGGAATAATCATATCGGTGTCGACATTGGCGCGATCCATGGGACCGACTAAGCCGCGATGTACTGTAAATGCTTTCATTAGTGATTCTCTCCCATCAATGTTCGTACATCGACGATATGCCCTGCCACCGCGGCTGCAGCGGCCATCGCCGGACTCATCAAATGTGTGCGACCGCCATTGCCTTGGCGTCCCTCAAAGTTGCGGTTTGAGGTTGAGGCGCAGTGCTCTCCGGCACCCAACTTGTCGGCATTCATGGCCAGACACATTGAGCAGCCGGGCTCTCGCCAATCCATCCCCGCAGCGATAAATATCTCATGCAGACCCTCAGCCTCGGCCTGCGCCTTGACCATTTGCGATCCAGGCACCACTAACACTTGCTTCACTGTGCTCGCTACCGAGCGACCTTTGGCAACGGCTGCCGCGGCGCGCATATCTTCAATACGGGAGTTGGTACAGGAACCAATAAATACACGATCCACCGCAATTGACTGTATCGACTGACCACCCTCGAGACCCATGTACTCCAGCGCGCGCGCGAGGCCTTTGCGTTTTTCTTCGCTCGGCTGTTCTGCCAGCGTGGGCACGGAGGCAGTTACCGGTGCGACCATTTCGGGGGACGTGCCCCACGTGACCTGCGGTGCGATTTCGTCTCCATGCAGAACCACTTCTGTGTCGAAAACAGCATCGGCGTCGCTAACCAGTGTTTGCCAATAGCTTGCGGCACGCTGAAACATCTCACCTTTGGGAACAAACTGACGACCTTCGCAATAATCGATAGTCTTTTGATCGACGGCCACCATACCGACACGGGCACCGGCCTCAATCGCCATATTGCAGACTGTCATGCGCCCTTCGATGGACATGTCACGGAACACAGAACCGGCGAACTCGATCGCGTGTTCATTGCCGCCAGCGGTGCCAATCTTGCCGATAATCGCTAGCACCACATCTTTTGGGGTAACACCTGTTCCCAGCTGGCCATTGACCGTGACACGCATATTTTTCATTTTTTTCGCCACTAAACACTGGGTGGCGAGAACGTGCTCAACTTCTGAGGTACCAATGCCGTGCGCGAGGCAAGCCAAGGCGCCGTGGGTGGCGGTGTGTGAATCACCGCAGACAACGGTCATGCCTGGCATGGTTGCGCCCAATTCAGGGCCCATCACATGCACAATACCCTGCCCCATTTCGTTTATTTTGAACTCTTTGATACCGTAAAAATCACAGTTGTCATCGAGTGTCTGCACCTGGATGCGCGACACTTCATCGACCATGCCGGCAACACCAGCGGCTCGTTCAGATTTGTCGGTCGAGATATTGTGGTCTGGCGTGGCGATATTGGTATCTAATCGCCATGGCCTGCGACCAGCGAGACGCAGGCCTTCAAAGGCCTGAGGTGATGTCACCTCGTGCAACACATGGCGGTCGATATAAATAAGCGATGAGCCATCGGTATTTTGTTTTACCAAGTGGCTATCCCACAACTTGTCGTACAGTGTTCTTCCCGTCATAGCCGTCTCCAAGACGTTATTTTTCTAATTGCAGTCATTCTAGCCTTCGCATAAGATGAAATAAATTCATATTTAGCATATTTATCATTCCACAAAGGCATAGATAACCCCTATGGACCATCAAAACCTGAAAGCATTTATTACTGTTGCCAAACGCGGTTCATTTTCAGATGCGGCCGATCAGCTCTACCTAACACAATCCGCGATTAGCAAACGAATTGCGCAACTTGAACTGCAGATAGGCAAACGATTATTCGACAGAATAGCGCGCCAAGTCACTCTCACTGAAGCGGGAAAAGCCTTGCTACCGCGTGCTCAGCGCATCCTGAGTGAATATGAAAGTGCGCTGCAGGCCATCAACGATCTGTCTGGCGAGGCCTCTGGCACCTTGCGCCTGGCTATCAGTCACCACCTCGGCTTGCACAGACTACCACCACTGCTGAAGATATTCTCTCAGCGCTATCCGCATGTCACACTCGATATCGATTTTATGGACTCCGAAAAAGCCTACGAACAAGTACTGCGAGGCCAATCTGAGATAGCCGTTATCACCCTCGCACTGGAGAGCCATGAGAATATCAAAAGCAGGAAGATTTGGGATGATCCGCTGCGCTTTATCTGCGCCCAAGATCACCCGCTCGCGGCACTGGAAAAACCGAATCTCAGCCATCTCGCTGAGTACCCCATTATTCTACCCGGCCTGAATACCTACACCGGACGCATTATTCAAAGCCTGTTTCAGCGCGAAGGAATACCCCTGAAGTCACCTATGTCGACGAACTATCTCGAAACCATCAGCACAATGGTTGAAATCGGTTTGGGGTGGAGTGTGTTACCCGAGACGCTGGTGAAGGGTTTGCATGTAATGCCGATGCCCGGCATAACCATTGAGCGTGAACTGGGCTATATCCATCACCGAAAACGCAGCCTGTCTAATGCCGCAGTGGCGTTTATTGCGCTGATGGATGGGGCGTAGAATCGGGCGGAAAATGGCCCGTAAAATGGCCCGTAAAATGGCTCGTAAAAAAAAGGGCCGCGCAATTTGCGCAGCCCCTTTTCGTTACACCTGATATTACAAGACCAACAGAGGTTAGAACTTGTACTGAGCTTGCAGTGCCACGTTGGCAGGACGGTTGACAAACGCATAGTACGAATTGCCACGACCACCTGTCAGTGTGCCAGCCAGTGGCGTGTTGCCACCAAAGTTAATCACAGTTTCATCAGTTAAGTTGCGACCGATCAAGGCCAGCTCCCAATCTCCTTCAGCACTGGTCAATGAAATACGCGCATTAAGCAATGTGTAGGCGTCTTGAACAGTATTGGTGTCCAAGTTGGCGGCGTAAAGGTACTCGCCCATATGTATCGCATCCACAGAAACATTGACAACCATGCTGTTGCTCAACTCGTTTTCCCAGTTTGCGCCGATGTTAGCCTGAAACTCTGGCGTGAACTCTTTGCGCTTGCCGCCCGCATCACAGAGACCTGGGTAGGCCGCTGAATCTGGCGTCTGGCCGAAGGCGCACTGGGAGTTTGGGAACTTGTCGTAGTTGAAGTCAAGGAACGCCACAGCGCCCGTTAGCGTCAGGCTATCAGTCACTGCCCAACGGCCATCAGCTTCAAGACCCTGAACCGTTGCTTCACCCGCGTTGGTCACGTTAAAGCCAAGCACACCATCAAATTGCGATACTTGCAGATCGGTGTACTCAGTCATGTACCACGCTAAACTCAGTTCCGCAGCGCCGTCAGCAAGGCTCATTTTAGAGCCCAACTCATAGCTCAGAGCTTCTTCGCGATCGAACTCCCAGCTACCAGTGATTGGCGTGCCACGCAGCGGGTTACCTGCGTTATTGACCAGCGGATCGGGGTGGCCGTTAGAGCGCGCATCAAAACCGCCAGACTTGAAGCCCTTGGTCCACGTCGCGTAAACCATGGTGTCGGCATCAGCGTCCCACTGCAGTGTTACTACTGGAGAGAATGAACTGTCGTCGAGCTCACCATAGATTGTGTCGTAGGCTTCAATACTGAAGATACCGTAGAGCGCGTTGTAAGCACCTGATACTGGATCAATAGTCACTGGAGACTGAACTTGACCGCCAAAAGCAGCGTTCGCCTGGTGGGATTGCGTGCGATCAGCCGACTTAGTCTCGGTGCTATAGCGGCCGCCAGCGGTTAAGCGCAAATCGTCGCGCAGATTCCACGTTACCTGTGCAAAGGCTGCCCAAATTTCGCCGTCCTGATTAAACGTGCGACCAGTTGATGAGTTAGGTGCAGCTGGTGCCAGCGCTGCTGCTGTTGGAATACCTGCGAGCACGGTGTAAAGCAGCGTGTCGCTAGGGAGAGCGATCTGATCCTTGTAGGTCAGATTGTTTGACTGGAAAAACAAACCGCCAATATAGTCAAAGGTGTTGCCAAGCTCAGAGGTAAAACGGAACTCTTGGCTAAATTGGTTGTACTCTTCTTGACGGGCAGCATCAAAAATTGACGCACCAGTAAAATCACAGTCGCACAATTCATCAAAATTGTAATCAACATAGGCGGTTGTTGAACTTACCTGAAGGCCATCAAGCTGCCAGTCCACGGTTAACGTTGAGTTGTTGACTTCGTTATTGCTGAAATGACCATTGTTATCGGCAACATAGTTCAACGTGCCGTCAACAGGCGTGTTCGGCAGGCCGAAGTTTGCTGCACCAATTGCCTGGATGCCCGCAAGAGCGGTCAAATGATCGGGCGTACCAATGCTGTTGTAAACTTCCATATTACGGCCGATGGTATCAAAGGTCGCGCGAGATGTTTTCAATGTCGCGGAGACAGCGTCGTTGATGTCCCAACGCACAGAAAGACGCACAACGTCTTCTTTTTCCTGCTGCTCATCTTCACCTGAAACGGTATTTTTGATGTAACCATCCATGTCGCGGGTCAGCACAGCTAAACGCGCACTTACGGATTCAGTCACTGGGCCTGACAACACAACACGCAAATCTTCCTCGCCTGCCTCCGGCTCGTAGAGTGCAGTGACAGAGCCTTCAAACTCATCGGTTGGTTTTGCTGTGATCTGGCTTACCGCACCGGCAATACTGTTCTTACCGAATAAAATGCCTTGTGGGCCGCGCAATACTTCAACGCGCTCCATATCAATCATTGGAATTCTAGCCAACTGGTCGCGACCATAGAAAACACCGTCGTTGTACATGCCCACTGATTGCTCGAAGCCCGGGTTAATGCCAGAACTGATACCGCGAATAGTCACTGTGGTTGAAATGCCCGTTTCGTTGATGCTGAAGTTAGGGATCATTTCTGACAGTCCCTGTAGGTCAACAATACCTGCATCAGATATTTTTTCCGCCGTTAGCGCGGCCACTGACACTGGAACGTCTTGTAGAGACTGGGCGCGCTGCTGTGCGGTCACGATCACTTCTTCGAGTACTGCTGCGTTAAGTGCGCCGGCAGCGCTCGCGATAGCGAGTGCCAGCATGGATTTAGAAAGTTGTTTTTTCATGGTATTTCCCCTCAGGTTAAGATCGTGGACTAACTTCTTTTTATATAGTACAAATGCGGCGAGCGTGTTGGGCAGCTCACCACCTATACAACAGTTTTATGGATAATTTAGGCGCAAAAATAACCGATAAATCGGTTATTTTTTAAGAGTGCGCAGTAGTACTCAAAGCGTAATGAAATCGTCTGCCGTCATGGCGCGCGCATAGTTCTCATTGCGCTGTAGACTTGTCAGGTGCGAATGGCTACGTGGGAGAATTTGCGTTGCATAAAACGCCGCAGTCGCTATTTTCTGATGATAGAAACGCTCGTCGGAGCCATCGTCAAGGCGCTTTTGAGCCGCAGCGGCAAGTTTGACCAGCAGCCAGTACCCCACTGCAGTGCCAAAAAGCATCATAAAGTGATAGGCGGTGGCCTGCGACTCATCACTGTGCGCAAGAACATGCTGCAGCGCCGCGCGGCACTCCGCAATCGAGCCATCTAAGCTCTTGCGCAATTGCGCGACCTGTCCTGAGGCAGAACGCAGACTATCACTCGTGGCTTGCATCTGGTCGATTAGGCCTTGCACACCCTGCCCGCCGTCGCGCAGACATTTGCGTCCAATAAAGTCGAGAGCTTGAATACCATTAGTACCCTCATAGATGGGCAGAATTCGCGCGTCGCGCATATGTTGCGCAGCTCCCGTCTCTTCAATAAAGCCCATACCACCATGAACCTGAACACCCAGCGATGTTGTTTCCATAGAGACTTCTGTACACCAACCCTTGACCAAAGGCGTCATCACCTCAACCAACAGCGCATTCTCAGCGCGGACGTTAGAATCGGTGTGATGGGTGCTGCGATCTTCCGCGGCAATGGTATAAAAAGACATCGCGCGACCCGCTTCTGTGAGCGCGCGCATCTGCATTAGCATGCGCTTGACGTCGGGGTGATGAATAATCGGTGCACGGCCTTCAACCCCAGACACTCGCCCCTGAACGCGGTCGCGAGCATAGCCAACCGCTTGCTGATAAGCGCGCTCGCCCACTGCTACACCCTGGTGACCCACCGACAAGCGAGCGTTGTTCATCATCGAAAACATGCACTGCAAACCTTTGTTTTCTTCGCCGACGAGGTAGCCTACTGCACCCCCGTTGTCGCCAAACGCAATGGTACAGGTCGGGCTAGAGTGAATGCCGAGCTTGTGCTCAACACCCACAGGCTTCACATCGTTGCGCTCGCCGAGGGAGCCATCCCTGTTAACTAAGAACTTGGGCACTAAAAACAGTGAAATCCCCTGATTGCCTTCGGGGGCATCAGGCCGACGTGCCAGCACGAGGTGAATAATATTTTCAGCGCAGGCGTGATCGCCCCACGTGATATAGATTTTCTGACCGCTGATTAAATAGTGATCACCATTGAAAACGGCCTTCGTCTTCACGGCAGAGAGGTCACTGCCGGCTTGAGGTTCGGTCAAATTCATGGTGCCTGACCAAACGCCAGAAATTAGCTTTTCAAGGTAAACCGCTTTTTGCTCGTCTGTGCCGTACAACCCTAGCGCGTGCACGACGCCGCGCGTCAACATGGGCAGCAGGCTAAATCCAACATTGGCCGACTGCAGCATCTCTTGTACGGCTAAATCAACCACGCTGGGGAAGCCTGCACCACCATACTGACTGTCACCATTAAGGCAACACCAGCCGGCATCGACCATCTGTTGATAGATTGCATCGAGCCCAGGCGTGGTGATCACTTCACCGTCTTTTAAAAAGGCTGGCTTCTTGTCTCCTTGGGGATTGGTGGGTGCTACCACTTCTTCGAAGAACTTGGCCGCTTCGGGCAATACTGCCTCGACGAGATCGACACCCGCCTCTTCAAAGCCGGGCATTTTGCAGTGCTCAGCGTACTGAATAATTTCTTCAAAAATGAACGACAATTCCTTTTGGGGCACTTTATAAACACTCACAACCATTCTCCTAGAGTTGACCTAATTTAGGATCGCAATTTAGGAGCAATGGCAGCGCACTGTAAACCCCTTTAAATGACCATATGGTCTATGCAGGTTTAACGGTCGGTCATGGCGGGGGTTGGCGCAAATACGCGCAAGAAAGGTCTCAAGGAGCGTTAATGGACTAAGCGCGCTTTATTCTGCTGCGGGAGATTGTGACTGGTAGCTCAACAATGACAACAATAGAGCCGCCACCCAGGGGCACGTCAGGCGCAGCTCATTGACACTTGCCCAGCACACAAAATGTTGAACAGTTAGGATGATTAAGCTTTACCGAACCAGCCGCTTTGGCCAAGGTATCGCCCAGAGTAAATTGTTGATCGTAGGCTAACAAAGGGCAGGCCATGACATCAGGGCGGCTAGCACCTTTGCGCTTAACCACCTTGCGCGATGAAGCGCACATCAGGCTGGAGGGATCCACATCGAGCTTTTCCCAGCAGGCACTGGTGACTTCAGGGACAGATTCACCCGCGCCCATCTCAGGAAGGAGAACCAAACGCTCCTCATCAAAGGCTGGCGTTGGAATACGGTGGTGTTTAAACAACGCGTCAAAGCCTTGGCGCAAACTCGCCTCATCTTCACCCCAACAGGTGCGTCCGGCGACATCAACATTAAAGCCCTGCTCCGATAGCCAACAGAGCCCATCGAGCATTGGCTGCCACGACTTGGCGCCCCGCTCTGCTTCAAACAGCGCCTTCTGGTAGTGATCAACAGAGACGCGCACGGTCAACCGTTCGCCATAAAACGCCTGCAGCTGTAACAATCCGGCCTGTCGCTTCATCATCGGGCCCATGGCGTTGGTTAACACCATCAACTTAAACCCACGACGCAGAATAACCGCCATTATTGCAATAATATCGGGGTTCAAAAAAGGCTCACCCCCGGTCAGGCCAATAAACTGGGTACCGAGAGCTTGGTTTTGGATCTCGTCCAGAAAGACCTGTACCTCAGTGAGGGTTAAATACTCAAGACTGTCGTTGGTAGGAGAGGATTCGATGTAACAGTTGCGACAGGAAAGGTTGCACAGAGACCCTGTGTTAAACCACAGCGCGCGCAACTGGACGAGACTGACACTGGCCCGCGGCGACCCGTCTGCAGTGACATTGGGGTCGGAAAATTTAACCTGTTGAGTATCCATACTCGAACCCTCGGTGGGGAGTAGTTTAAAGCCTGTGCTCTGGCCCTAAGCATAGGCAATAAACCGACAGGTGCAACGTTTCCACATCGGCAACCTTCAGATGAAAGGTTGTCACTTAATCCAGATAAACCGGCTGGGGATCGGGGCGAGTCACCGTATACGCCCAGTAGATAGCGACAAATTGCAGCGCCAGACGAACATAGAGCGCGACCACGGGAATATCAGGAAACAACTGCGGATTAAGCGCCATATGGATATTTGCGGGGTACACCGCAATCAACAACGCCACTAATCCCAAGCCGGCCGGCGACCGCAGGCGAGGAATTAAAACCCCAATGCCCGCCATAATTTCGCAGACACCGCTGATATACACCAGCTCAAGGTGCGCTGGAATCCACGGCGGCATAATCCCAACGTAGAAAGCGGCATTGGTGAAATGGGTAATACCGGCATAGGTAAAAAACAGACTTAGTGCAAACAGGAAGAACACTTTAATATTGCTCGCCGGCAACTGCAGAAACCCGCCTCGGGGGCGCTTGTTATGAGATTGGTTCACACTATTCCCCTCTTCAGGTCGTTAAAGAACTGACGTTGAGCCATATTTTTCGATCAGCTCCCGCGCCATTTTGCTCTGCTCGGTCAATGCATCAAAACTGGCGCACTGCCCATTGTTCCATGCGTTGTAGCGCTCAATATCACGATCACCAATATTGACCAGCGTGTCCCAGACCATCAAACACTTCTCCTCGCGCTGTGCATGGGAGTCTGCAGCTACCTTGGCCAGCAAGCTGTCGAGGGTGTCAGTTTCACGATCAGGTCGCAGAAAAGCATCTTTGTCTAAGTGGATATACGCTTTGTCTGCGCTGGTGAATCGCTGCCAGGCGAAAGGTAGAGACTTGTCTGGCGTTGCGCTGGCGGCAAAATCGCCCCACGCATTCTGCACCGTGCGCTGCATCTGATCGCGGGCTTCTCCCTCGGGGTAGATATAGGACGTAATCGGCCCGTACTTAAAGTCACCGGTCACAAAGGAAATGTCCGTTCCGTGTGCTGCGCCTAGGATGTTTGGAAAGTCGATAAAGAACGATTTTTCTTGATCATCCCAATCAAAGCGATAGGCGTAAAGCTGCTGGTAACCGGCATTCTCAAGAGCGGTAAGTGGCACGTCCACACCCCGCACTTTCCACGCGTGGGAACGGGTTCTCACCCAAAACTGGTACAACTCGGGGTTCTTAATTGTCACCTTCGGCGGCAGCAACTTGGTAAACGGATAGCTGGTTGCCATAAAGTAGCGATGCAACCCCAACCACAGCGTCACCTCATCTTTGTTTGCGCCCGACATCACCGGTACGTTTTTCGCGTACTCTGGATTCCCCAGCGCCGCTTCGAGCCCTTCAAGGGGAACCACCACGCCATCTGCAGTGGTTAAGGGTGTGAAGTCAGCGTCGGAGGTCTCTGCGTAAAGCGCTATAAACTGCCGCGCATCAGCGCCCTTCAGAATGCCGTAGAGCACCTCTGGCGCGAGTGTATCCTGCCCAGCCGCCTGCTCTTGCGCCAGTAAATCGTTGGTTACCTGCCACGAACCGCGCGTCACAAAGCGATCTGCACCCTCCCGATTGTAGGCATCTTCGAGGGTGCTACTGGCCGTGTAGCCCGATTGAGCAATCGCTTTATGAAAGAGCCCCTTCGCCAGCGGCGATGCCAGTAACGTATAGACATTATGACCACCCGCCGACTCACCAAAAATCGTAACATTTTCAGCATCGCCACCGAACTGGGCGATATTGTCACGCACCCAGCTCAACCCCTGAATAAGGTCTAAGGTACCAAAGTTCGCCGCTTTATCGGCGCCCTCTTGCAGCCCTTGAATCGCTGGGTGACTGAACCAACCCAGCGCACCGAGGCGATAATTAAGCGCCACAACGACAACCTTTTTTCCAGCCACCAGCGTGCTGAAATCGTAATAGTCTTTGAGGCCGGTTTTGTTACCGCCACCATGAATCCAAACCATCACAGGGTAGTTTTTTCCGGCAAAATCGTGCGGCGCTCGGATATCCAGATAGAGGCAATCTTCAGCGCCAACAATACCCTCACCTTCGGCACCACCATAATTGCTCGCCGGCTGCACACAGGCCGTACTCTCTTTCTCGGCAATCGCTGCCTCAGGCGTTAGCAAGGGCCGCGGCGCACGCCAGCGAAGGTCGCCTAGCGGCGGCTGGGCGTAGGGGATATCAAACCAACCAACCACATCCAGCGCGGCACTCTCTTTAGCCGAAGCCCCTTTCTGACTACTATTTGCGCGGCCCTGAGTAACACCACTGGTGGTTGCGACCTTGTAGGCACTGTCCTGTGCAGCGGAGTCTTGCGAGTCAGAATGTTTGCAAGAGACGAGTGCAAGCGTTAGGGCGATAAAGAGAAGTGGCTTCATGTTGAGAGTCTTTTATTGTTTTTATATTTTTTATTTTTCTGGCAGCCATTGCCGCACTGCGCAGTTCCCTATGGTTAGTCAGACTTACGCAGCACCCAGTCTAGTAGATCAGCCGGAGAATAGAAACTGCCCTACCGAGAGGGACAACACCGCAGCTATTGTTCAGACTCTTCCACCGACTCTGCTGAGAACTGTAACTCAGCCAGCCGCGCATATAGCGGGCTCGACTTAAGCAGTTGTTGATGGGAGCCCTCCGCCACCTTCCTGCCGTGATCAAGCACCACAATTTGATCGGCGTGCAAAATGGTCGCCAAACGGTGCGCGATAATCACGGTGGTGCGGCCTTTCATCAGCTTTTCCAGCGCCAACTGCACTTTGTATTCACTCTCTGCATCGAGTGCACTAGTCGCTTCATCGAGCAATAAAATACGCGGATCTTTCAGCAATGCCCGCGCAATCGCAATACGCTGCCGCTGCCCACCGGACAAGCGCACACCTTGCTCACCCAGATCGCTATGATAACCGTTCGGTAATCGAGAAATAAAATCATCCGCATGGGCGGCTTTTGCAGCCGCGAACACTTGCTCGTCCGTCGCGTCGGCACGGCCGTAGCGAATGTTGTACATAACATCGCCGGTAAAGAGCGTCGGCTGTTGCTGCACGACCGCTATTTGACTGCGCAACGCGCTGGGGCAGAGTTGCCGAATATCAACACCGCCAAAATAGATCTCACCATGCTGCGGATCGTAAAAACGCTGCACTAAATCGAACAACGTCGATTTACCGGCACCAGAAGGCCCAACCAAAGCCAGCACCTTGTCTTCCGCAATGGTTAGTGAAAACTCACTGAGTGCTGGCTGATCAGGCCGTGACGGATAACAAAAGGTCAGGTTCCTAAGCTCTAATGTCGGCGCTAGAGCGCTGACATCCGTCGACGCATCGGGTGCCACAATAATGTCGCTCTCTGCGTGCAGCAGCTCCATCAACCGCTCAGATGCACCCACAGCCCGCTGCAACTCGCCGTAGACTTCCGACAGCGCACCGACGCCGGTCGCCATTAAAATCGCATAAAAAATAAATGCGCCAAGATCACCGCCCGTCATTCGGCCATTAATCACATCGCTACCGCCAACCCAAAGCATTCCAGAAAGCGCACCGAACACCAGCAAAATAACCACCGCCATTAGCACAGCGCGCTGCGCCACACGTTTGCGCGCAATGGCAAAAGCGCGTTCAACTTCAGCGCCAAATGCGCCCTTCTCCTGCGTCTCGCGGGTAAAGCTTTGCACCGTTTTAATGTGCTGAATAATTTCCCCCGCATAGCTGCCCACATCGGCGATAGAGTCCTGACTATCCCGCGACAGCTTCCGCACTCGGCGGCCGAAAATCAAAATCGGCATTAATACCAGTGGCACCGCCAAAAGAATCATCAGCGACAACTTGAAATTGGTGATCAATAGCATGATCAATGCACCGCTAAAACTGATGCTGCTGCGCAGGGCAATGGATACCGACGAGCCAATAATAGATTGCAGCAATGTCGTGTCGGAGGTGAGCCGCGACATAATGTCGCCACTGCGATTGGTCTCAAAAAATGCAGGGTGCAGGCCAACAATATGATCAAACACGGCCTTGCGAATATCCGCAGTCACTCGTTCGCCCAGCCATGAGATAAGGTAAAAGCGCACATAAGTGCCCAGCGCCATCAGAATCGACGCCACCACAATAAACAAGATGGCACGATTCAGCTGCGTCAGCGACTGCTCGACAAAGCCCTGATCGATAACCATTCGCAAACCCTGCCCAATCGACAGCGTGATACTGGCCGTGAAGATCAGGGCGGCAAGGAAAACCCACACTTGGGTTTTATAGGGCTTAAAGAACTGCAGCAAAGAGAGTAAGACAGAGAGCTTTTTTGGTGGAGTATTTTCAAGCGGAGTATTCACGGACACAAAGTCACCGGTAAGGTTTTAGTACACTTTAAATTAAAAAAGAAAGGCCCGCTCAAAGATGCAGGCCAAACCGACAAATCACATCACACAGAAATCTCTGACGCGATTATCCTTCCAGCGCGACATAGACATCTTGAACATCGTCATGGGCATCAATCGCCGCGAGGAACGCCTCAACATCCTCGAGTGCCTCGCCTTCCAACTTAACCGGATTTTTCGGGCGATAACCAATTTTGGCAGACTCAACCTGATAGCCAAACTCCGGCAGTGCCCGACAAACCAGATCGAGATCCGTGGTCTCCGTGATAAATAGCGTGGTGATTTCGCTGTCGCCGTTCTCATCCTGCGACTCACTCACCTCAACGTCCTGAGCACCTGCCTCGATTGCCGCTAATTCAGCATCGGCATCAGCCTCTGTCGCTCGCGCTTCAATCAGGCCGACATGATCAAAATCCCACGTCACAGAGCCTGCTGAGCCTAGCTGGCCAGCGCGAAACAACACGCGAATTTCAGACACAGTTCGATTAATATTATCAGTCAAACACTCGACAATAATCGCCACATTGTGCGGAGCAAAGCCTTCGTAAACGAGCTTCTCATAGTGCACAGCACCATCCAGCAAACCCGCCCCTTTTTTAATTGCGCGCTCCAGCGTCTCGCGCGGCATCGAGGCCTTTTTTGCCTGCTCTACAGCCAATCGCAAGCGCGAATTGGTATCTGGGTCAGCACCATTACGCGCCGCAACCATAATTTCTTTAGTCAATTTACCAAACACGCGACCTTTTAGATTCGCCGCCACTTCTTTGTGTTTTACCTTCCACTGAGCGCCCATAAATACCTTCTTTTGCCCTTTATTTCACTTAAATGAACGTGCGCAACGCACTGTCTCCATTGTACTGTAATGCTGCATCGCTGACTGTGGGGAATTATGCCCAGCTAGATAACTTATGCAAGGTGGCGCGACTTAACGATCACCCTTCAGGAAAAAGAAACCTCGCTCAGCGCGCAAGACTGGAACGAATATTGCTTTCCCATGGCCATCATGCATTAATTGTCGTAATGCTGACACTTTATAAAAAAACCGTGAGTGCGAGATAACAAAATGAGTGATCTATCCATTAGCCCAAACGCCGGTGATGTAGCCCGAAAAATGGCGCCGCCTCAAATGGGTAACGTCCAGCAGAACAAAGATATCCAAAATGCGCAAGCCGAACGCAACAGTGCCAACAGCGTTGATCAGGATTTGATTAACGCGAAGATCAAGAAAGTTGACACCCAAGACGCTGAGGCTAAAGACAAACGCAGCCGCGACGAAACCATGAATGTCAGCTTGATGAATGAGCTGCAGCAAGAGCTGGATCAGGTCGATAACGAGCCCGAAAAATTACAGATCGACCTGCGCGAGCGCCTGAAAGAAATCGCCGCCGAGACCGTCGTCAGCGCGCGGCGCGGTGGCATTATTATTGATGTAGAAATTTAATCGTAGGCTACTGACGCCAAATCCACGGCTCTCGCCTCTCTATTGTCGCCACTTGGACGCACACTCAAGATCACCCTCAATACAACTCGTTGTCCGTCAGAGGAACCTCTAGCGCATTCGACGCGCCTTTCGGCGGACCACCGACCATCTCATCGTAGGCACTGGTATGGCGCAAAACCGTCTTTTCAGGCGCCAAAGAACGTAGCTCTTTTTGCAGTTCTACAAGGCTTCGCGCCTTAAGCAATTTGCCATTGTTGTCGGTGATGTAGTGCTCTTCACCCTCGACAATAGCCGACACTTGATAGAGGCTTAAATCAACCGAATGGTAAATCAATTTTTCTATCACAAAGTATTTTTGCAGTTTGTTCAGTGAAATCGTCATATCACGCCCTCTTCAACGCCTCGCTAGATGCTTACCTTAAATAGTAGCATGGGGCAAAAACAAATTGCGCGAAACGGTTTAAAACAGCTGCGCAAGCAGTTACCCTGCTTCCCCCGAACGCGCCGGTCTGCATTATTGAACGTCATCGGTAACAAACCAACGAATAATAAACGACCGTATAAAAGAGTCACCGACACAGGATTAACTATGAATTTTTTGGCAAACCCGCTGGTACTCGCTCTTTTAATCCCTGCGTTGGCGACAGCAGAAGACTCGGTTGTATTAATGGATAATGATGGAAAAACCGTTCGCGAATCAACGGCATCGCCAATGATGGAGACTGTGATTGTCACCGGTCGGCGCAACGATCAACAAGCCCGCACCCTAATCGGAGCAGTGGGTCAGCTCGCAGCGAACGATTTAACCCGTGTTGGCCACGCCCATATCAGCGAGGCCACCGCTCGACTCCCCGGCGTTTGGTTGAGCCGCGGCAATGGTCAAGAACTCCTCCCCTCCGTGCGCTCGCCTGTTTTTACCGGCGCTGGAAGCTGCGCTGAGATACTCGTAACAGAAGACAGCTTACCGATACGCCCCACCGGCATGTGCAACGTCAATCAGCTGTTTGAAATAAATACCGAACAAGCCGCAGGCCTCGAAGTCTGGCGCGGCCCCGGTACGGTATTTTACGGCTCAAATGCCATGCACGGTGTGATAAACAGTCTCTCTGCTGACATTGATCGCAACGCGCTCTCAGTTGAGATGGGCAGCCACGACTACCGCAGAGTAAAGTTAGGCTGGCAGCAAGAACAGGGTTCGCAGCGCTGGCAGGTGGCCGCAAATGTTGTCAGAGATGGCGGGTTTAAAGACCAATCGGGCTTTGATCAACAGAAAGTCACGATCAAACATGCATGGACTGGCGATACCTTGACCGCCAAAACCCATTTAAGCGCCGTGAATCTCAATCAAGAAACCGCAGGTTACGTGCGCGGTGACGACGCCTATAAAGACCCTGCAATCTGGAAAACCAATCCCAATCCAGAAGCCTATCGCGACGCTCAAGCCCTGCGCCTGTCAACACAACTTAGCGGAACCACACCAACTGCCGCAGAGTGGCAAATAACACCCTATTTGCGCCACAGCGACATGATTTTTTTACAGCACTTTCTGCCAGGACAACCTCTGGAAGAAAACGGTCAAATCAGTGCTGGCGTGCAATCGAGCTATAAAACAAGTCTAAACGCGTCCATCACTATTTGGCTCGGCAGCGATATTGAATGGGCCAGCATGTGGGTAAAAGAGTTTCAAGCCAATGCGCTCGGCTCGCCTAACAATGTTCGTTTTCAAGGACAGCACTACGACTTTGATGTCGATAGCCAGCAGATAGCACTGTTTGCCAACGCCGAGTGGCAGGCCAATGATCGCCTAAGCGTTGAAACAGGGCTGCGCTTCGAATACCTGCAGTACGACTACCGCAACAATATGCTCTCAGGCACCTCGCGAGATGACGGCAGCGCCTGCGCCTCAGCCACCGGCAGCTGTCGCTACTATCGCCCACAAGACCGCACCGACAGCACCAGCAATACCAACATTCACGCAGGCCTCGACTATCGCTTGAGTGAACAGTTATCAGCCTATGTGCGCGTCGCCAGCGCCTATCGCGCACCACAAATTAACGAGCTTTATCGCCTACAACTCGAGCAAAATATCGACGCCATTGACGCGGAAAAACTGCGCAGCAGTGAAGCAGGCTTGCGCTTCCAGCAAGAAAACCTCAGCGCCGAAGTGAACGTCTACACCCTGCAAAAAGAACAGGTGATTGTGAGCGACTCCTCGGGCTATATAGTCAACGACGGCGAGACGCACCACCGCGGTGTTGAGTGGCAACTGCGCTACGCACTGGATGCCAAATGGCAGATCGCCACCGCGGGGGCATGGTCAAAACACCAATATGCTCATACCAGTTTATTAAATGGCTTAAATATTAATGGCAATATTATCGACACTGCACCGCAATCTCAGGGAAGTGCCCATGTGCTCTTTCAACCCTCAGGCAGCGCCAGTGCCGAGCTGGAGTGGCTCTATCTGGGCCGCTATTTTCTGGACTCAGAAAATGATCACGAGTACCCCGGCCATCAAGTCCTCAATCTAACCCTACAAAAAAGCTATCGTCTGTGGGAGCTGCGCCTGCGCGCAACCAATCTTACCGACAAGCGCATTGCCGACCGTGCAGATTATGCCTTCGGCAGTTATCGCTACTTTGTCGGCGAAGGTCGTGGATTTGTCGCTGAGGTAAAGCGTTTCTTTTAAACCTTGGGGCGGACATAAATTGCCCGCGCAAGACAAACAGCGGGCGATATCCATGCTAAAATTGTCCGCCTACCCCTGTTCACTTAAGCCCGATCACGCGCCATGCTAAGACTCAATGAAATCAAACTGCCACTGAACCATAGCGATGACGACTTGCGCCTTGCCATCCTTCAAAAGCTGGGTATAGGTACAGAGGATCTCTTGGACTTCAGCGTCTACAAACGCAGTCACGATGCCCGCAAAAAAAGTGCTATTTTACTGATCTATCAACTCGACGTTACGCTGACCAAGGCCACGGAAGCACGCCTACTGGCGCAGCTGCCCGCGCTTTCCCAAGTCGGCCCAAGCCCGGACACCAGCTACAACTTTGTCGCGCAGGCAGACGCGACCTTTCCCGCCGGAGAGCAACAGCGCCCGATTATTATTGGTTTTGGTCCCTGTGGAATTTTAGCCGCACTTGTGCTTGCCCAGATGGGTTTAAAGCCGATTGTCGTCGAGCGCGGACAAGACGTTCGCAAGCGCACTCAACAAACGTGGGGCTTTTGGCGCAAACGGAAACTCAACACCGAATCCAATGTGCAGTTTGGTGAAGGTGGTGCCGGCACCTTTTCCGATGGCAAACTCTGGAGTCAAGTCAAAGACCGCCGCCATTTGGGACGCAAAGTTTTAAATGAGTTTGTTATTGCAGGGGCACCCGAAGAAATTCTCGTCGAGAGCAGACCCCACATTGGCACATTCAAGCTTGTTGGCATGGTTGAAAATATGCGTGCAGAAATCGTCCGCCTCGGCGGCGAAATCCGCTTTGAACAAAAAGTTGAAGGCGTTTTGCGAGAGACCAGCCCAGACGGCCACGGCCAAATTACCGGTATTAAACTCAGTACGGGTGAAATATTACACAGCCGACACATTGTTCTCGCCATCGGTCACAGCGCCCGCGACACGTTTGAGATGCTACTCGATCATGGCGTCTATATTGAAGCCAAACCCTTTTCTATCGGCTTTCGTATTGAACACCCACAATCCGCGATCGATCGCGCACGCTTCGGCGACCAAGCGGGACATCCGGCACTGGGTGCCGCGGAATACAAACTTGTCCATCACTGCAAAAATGGCCGCAGTGTCTACAGTTTTTGTATGTGCCCCGGCGGCACCGTCGTTGCAGCCACCTCCGAAGAAGGCCGTGTAGTCACTAATGGCATGTCCCAATATTCGCGCAATGAACGCAACGCAAACGCCGCAATTGTGGTGGGAATTTCCCCCGAAGAAGACTTTCCCGGGCATCCCCTCGCAGGCATCGATCTGCAGCGGCAACTGGAAAGCCTTGCCTACCAGCTTGGCGGCGAAAATTACAACGCTCCAGCACAGCTGGTGGGTGATTTTTTGCGCAATCGCCCCTCTACCGAACTCGCCAGTGTTATCCCCTCCTATCAACCCGGCGTAACCTTAGGCGATTTATCCAAGGCACTGCCTGCCTTTGCTATCGATGCTATCCGCGAGGCCATTCCGCAATTCGACAAACAGGTGAAAGGTTACGCCATGGCCGACGCCATCATGACCGGCGTAGAAACCCGCACATCGGCACCCGTATCTATTAAGCGCAATGAGTTTTATCAGAGCGTTAACACAAAAGGACTCTACCCTGCAGGTGAAGGTGCGGGCTATGCCGGCGGAATTCTCTCTGCGGGCATCGACGGTATAAAAGTTGCTGAAGCATTGGCATTAGATCTCCTAAAACAACCATTGGCACCATCACTCAAGCGTCCTTTAGAACAATAAAAACGCTGCACTGAATGGCATGTTGCGTGGCTTGCCAAACAGTTCTTAGCAGACAGTTCCTAACAGACAGTTGAGAACAGGCATTTTGAGGTCGATTGGCATCATGAAGGTTCTGAAATATACTCCTAGACTAGATCCAATCGATATTCACCCGAGAACAAGACTATGAAAAACATATCGAAGTCCATAGACGCCTGCGCAGCTTATTACGGTGATCAGTCTGCCGACATGAAACAGTATTTGTTAGACGGCCAGGCAAGAGCGCTCGCACTGCCGAACAGAGGCCCGATTCGTTTAACCGCGAGTGGTGATATTCACCCTGAAATATTAGCGGCCTACTCAACCTACGGTTTTTACATTTTTGAAAATGCGCTCAGCCCTGAAGAAGTCAACGATCTTCAGAACGACTTACAACTGATGCGTGATAATTTTCCAACCGAAATGGGTGCAGAGCTGGATGCAAAAGGACGACCAGCACTCGGCTCCGACCGAGGCGGTTTAACCTTGCAGTGGGCAAAACCACTGTCGGATCCATTGGGCGGCACGGCACTGTTTAACGGCCGCCATCAAGTTAAATTATTTGAGCCTACCGCTCATGCCGACGCACCAAAGGCAACACCGCTCTACTTAGGTGGTTCACTGCAGTACTCTGACGCCTGCCTGCGAACATATGCGCATCCTCAATTACTGAAAATGGCTGCGGCGATCAATGGAGAAGATTTTGTACCCTTTCACGAAGGCTTATTTATTAAGGATGCAGGACTTGGAGCCGCAGTCTCATGGCACCAGGATGGCGATACCCACTGGGATAATCCAGACTTCCACGAGAATATTCACGGCTTCAATTTTATGGGCCAAATCTTTGGTAGCACCGCTGTAAATGGCGTCTGGGTAGTGCCGGGAAGTCACAAAGAGGGACGTATTAACATTGCCGAGCTGATAGCCACTATCGGAACAGAGCGGCTGCCCGACGCAGTGCCGATCATCTGTAACCCCGGTGATGTGGTGATCAATAACCGTCAGCTGGTGCACGGCTCATTTGCCAACACGGGCCTCGAAACGCGAGTGACTGCCAACTTTGGTTTCCACCCTCGCGCATCAGTACTCAATGTGCGTGGCGCTGGCCTGCATGCCGAAGCCGCCGTGTTCGACGAAGCCTTTATCAAGCACCGCGCTCGACTCATTGGCATTGCCATAGCCGCGCGACAGCAACGATTCCCTGATGAGACGCCCTTCAACTATGCGCCAATCAGAGATGCTGACGACACACCAGTGTGGAACGAGACCGTCAAGGCATCGCTCAAGAACTATCATTTGATGGATTTGAGCATATAGCAGAGACTGGTTGATCCACGGTTACCGCAACGCCGTACTCACGCTGAATGATTAACTGCAAAAAACTCCGAGAAGACATTATGGCAAAAAATACCGCGGCCCTACTCCCTTATGGGACCACCTCAAGCGCGCCGGCGATAACATTGCCCGACACCGATCTTTTTAAATCAGAGCGCGGCTCTTTAACTAAAAATTATTTTGATGCAGCGATTGAGTCTCTCAATAAAGAATACAACTCCCTTAAGCAACTCGCTGAAATCAATCAAATGGCTTACGGCGCTGCCTATAATTTTGTCCCCCGTGTAGGTCAAACCTACTACCTCTATCGCACCTCCGACCAACAATATCTTCTTAGCATGATCCAAGACTGGAATAAGTATGAATTTGTAGTGGCACTGGAGTACTCGGCAGACAGTGTTTGGAAGCCTTTGAGTCTTTAGGCTTTAGACTATTCACATGACCGATTCCATGCTTTGAACGTCGTTAGTCAGCACAACATAAAATCTTTTGGAATCTACGAAGTATATTTGCCCTTCCCCCGCTCTAACTAATATAATCGATGGTCCTGAAAATAATAAAAACGAGGACGTAGGATGAATATTAAGCATAAATACAAGATTAATTTTATCACAGCGATATTAGTTCTTTCAGGGAATGTCGCAGCTCAAAACCCGATCGAAGCTTGCCAAACTACCCCAAGTTCGATGACCTCCAACATTCAATCTTGGAATGATATTGCCGCCAACGGGAAAAGTATTATTGAACAAATTGATGAGCTTGCGTCAAACGTAAATGGAATTTTAAAAATTGAAGCAGATTTAAAAAAAATGGATGGAGATTTGAAGAATTCCAAAAAAGTTTTTGACATGTTTATCCCTGTTGTAACACCAGTTTCATCTGTCAAAAACGTTTTTAAATTAGCGTCAAACACGCTAGGAACAATAAGATCAAATGGCGTTTCGCCCGCGAAGGATACAGCCACCAAAATTGCAACAGAATCTGGGATTCGCGAACTTCAAAGACAGCTAGATGAAAATGTTAAACCCCAAATTCAAGAAACGATTCGAATTGCAGAGCAAAATGCGGCGGAATTGACAGAAAAATTATCTTTATTAGAAACCACCTGTAGCGTCATCGCAGCAGCCAGTTGTGCAGTGAATCAACCCCTAGATGAAATTTCCAATGCCACTAAACCGGCACCCTCAGTCGTAAACTCAGCAACAACGGCTCAAAACGAATACCTCAACCTTGGCCAACAGCTTAATTCAAGTCTGAAAAAAGCCAATAACACCCTTGCTTTTACAGATGATTTCTCCAAACAAATCAAAGACATTCAAGGACCACTCAAAGATATCACCGGTGGTGTCAACAAGCTTGGTGGTATTATGGAACAGAAAATTAAAATCAAGGCGGGACCCTTTAATGAGTCATTTAAATTAAAGACCGCTTTCAAAGAAGCAGGCAAAATAGTCAAAAAACTGAAGAAAATCCCTGGCGTTAAACAGGCAGAAAAAATAGTTAATGAACCTATTGAGGCCGTTATGAATGAGGTCACCAAACCAATCGAAAAATCGTTGAAACCACTAACCAAAGGTTTGAAACTTCCTTCAGTTGATTTCAACGCCCTTAATATTGGCTCAGTCCCTAATTTTGATCCAAATGGTTTACCCAACCCTGCTGACATAACCTCTCCGCTGCAGCCACTTCTGACTGCATGCGCGCCATGATGAAGCACTAAGAATGGACCAGTGGCTCGCTCAACGATCAAAGAGCGAGCCACTAGTTCCGTTATTTTAACGCGAACACGCTGCAACCCACTTCTGCCTTACTCATAAATGCGTAAGAAACGCCTCAATATGTTCGATTTCCAAATCTTTTGGGTGTTGCTTGCTGTAAAAGTAGATGTACTGTAATCCCCCCGAAAAATAATCGTAGTTTTAAGTAGAGACTTTTATGATGTTAATCAGAGGAGTTATCTATGAAGAAATCACGATTCACCGACAGCCAGATTCTGTCGATCTTGAAGCAGCATGAGGCGGGTGTTCCGGTCACCGACTTGGCGCGCGAGCACAGTGTAAGCATGGCGCTGATTTATCAGTGGCGTTCCAAATACGGCGGTATGGATGCTGCGTTAATGAAGCGCTTGAAAGAGCTGGAGGCTGAAAACTCCCGCCTGAAGAAGATGTACGCTGAAGAACGGATTAAGGCAGAGCTTCGCCAGGAGGCGCTTGAGGGAAAGCTGTAAAGCCATCCTGCCGTAAAGCGATAGCGAAAAAAGTCGTTGAGCGGGATGGCATCAGCATTCGGTTAGCATGCACGACCTTCGGGATCAGTGAGACCTGCTATCGTTACGAAGCCAAGTTATCCAGCGAGAACCAGCAGATCGCGGATTGGTTGCTGCGCCTCACTACAACACACAAGCGCTGGGGATTTGGCCTGTGCTTCCTGTACCTGCGCAATGTGAAAGGATTTGGTTCGAACCATAAACGGGTCTACCGTATCTACCGGGAACTGGAGCTGAACCTGCGTATCAAGCCCAAGCGCCGCATACACAGGGATTACCCCGGCGAACTGGATGTGCCGATAGCGCCCAATCAGGTGTGGTCGATGGATTTTATGTCGGATCAGCTCGCCAGCGGCAAAACCTTCCGCACCTTCAATGTGATGGATGATTACAACCGGGAAGGTTTGGGCATAGAGGTAGATACCTCACTACCCTCTGCGAGGGTTGTCCGTGCGTTAGAGCAGATCATCGAATGGCGTGGCAAGCCTGCCGCGCTACGTTGTGACAACGGCCCGGAGTATCTAAGCCAGACACTGGTGGGCTGGGCTAACGAACACCGGATTACTTTGTTGTACATCCAACCGGGAAAGCCAACGCAGAATGCCTATATCGAACGCTTTAACCGCACTGTGCGACACGAATGGTTGGACATGCACCAGTTTAACAGTATTGCTCACGCTCAGCTTCTAGCGACACAGTGGCTTTGGCAATACAATAACGAGCGACCTAACACGGCCATTGGCGGTGTGCCGCCAAGGCAGTTAATGGCGGCGGGTTAATCCTCTACTGAAGAGCTCGATCATTAATGGTGGGATTACATTCTACTATACTTCTACTCTGAAAAATTCCACAAAGACTTCGCCAAAGAGAAGCCCAAAAAATTACAGTAATCCCTTGATTTTATTGGTGCCCGGGGCCGGACTTGAACCGGCACGGTGTTGCCACCGAGGGATTTTAAGTCCCTTGCGTCTACCGATTTCGCCACCCGGGCAGGGTCTGGTGCGGAGGCTGGTGAAGCCTTTTGGCCACTGTTGAGTATGGGCCGATGGAACAGACGTCTTTAAAACATAAGTCTTTAAAACATACGTCAGTCAAACTTGGAGGCGCGGGTCGGAATCGAACCGACGATGGCGGAGTTGCAGTCCACAGCATTACCACTTTGCTACCGCGCCTTTTAAAACCTTCTCTTTCCCCTGTTCCCGCAAGACACTTTTACCTTACGGTGCAAGGAGGCGGTATTCTAGGGAATATCCCGCAGAAATCAACTACTTAATGGTCTGGCCTACGACTTGTTATCTGTGGCGCTGAGTTGTGGCCACGCCGCTCTGAGATAATGCACCATCGACCAAAGGGTCAACCCCGCCGCGAAATAAATCGCTACATAGCCAAGCTGAGTAAACAGTTGATCTTCAGGTCGCGCGGCCAACAGTAGCGCAATAGCGGACATCTGGACCCATGTTTTTACCTTGCCAATCATGGCAACCGCAACAGTCCCGCTGTAGCCTCGCTCGGCCATCCACTCACGCAGTGCTGAAATAATGATTTCCCGCCCGATAATCACCACAGCGGGCAGTGCAAACCAGGGCGTTGAATATTGCTCAAGCAGCATAACCATGGCCGCAACAACAATGAGTTTATCGGCTACAGGGTCAAGAAAAGCGCCAAAGGGCGTTACTTGGTTGTATTTGCGTGCAACGTATCCATCCACCCAATCGGTAGCTGCCGCCAGCCCAAAAATCGCTGCAGCCAGCAAGTTGTGCCATTCCCACGATGTGTAATACACGGCGATAAACACAGGGATAAGTGCTATACGCATCAGGGTCAGTATGTTGGGTAAATTCCACATGGATGATCTTCTATTTCAAAGGGTTGCACGCGTCCGGCGTCACTCGGGGACGTTACTCATTGTACAGTGCGCTGTAAATAGCATCAGCAACCTTTTTGCTTATATTTGGCACTTTCATCAAATCTGCGACGCTGGCTTTCTGCACTTCCCGAATACCGCCAAAGTGCTTGAGTAGATCGCGGCGGCGCGTCGGCCCTACGCCAGGAATCCCTTCGAGGGGCGACGAACTGCGCTTTTTGTCGCGGCGCTGCTTGTGGCCGGTGATGGCAAAACGGTGTGCTTCATCTCTGATCTGCTGTATCAGATGCAGCGCTGCTTGCTGCGGGCGACCAATAATTCGATTGTTCTGGTCGGCGATAATAAGGGTTTCAAAGCCAGGCTTGCGGGTTGTTCCCTTCGCCACGCCCAAGATCATGACGCCGCTTACACCGAGATCGTTTAATACATGTTTTGCGACGCCAATTTGACCTTTGCCGCCATCAATCAGCAGAATATCCGGCAGTTTGCCTTCACCGTTCATAAGCCGCGTGTAGCGGCGTCGAGTGGCCTGCTCCATGGCGGCGTAGTCATCCCCTGCTGTGATATTGTCGATATTAAAGCGCCGATAGTCGCTTTTTAGCGCGCCATTTCTGTCGAATACCACGCATGACGCCACCACAGCCTCGCCACTGCTGTGGCTGATATCAAAACACTCTAGGCGCTCAGGGGTGCTCTCAAGCTCTAGAGTTTGGCGCAGTGACTCAAAGCGCTGCTCTTGCGTCTGTTTTGAGGCGAGTTTACCCGCTAAGTTTTGTTCTGCGGTGCGCTGCGCCAGTTCGAGCCACTTTGCGCGAAATCCTCTCACCGAGTGACGTATTTCGATGCTTCGCTGCACCTGCAGCTTAATCGCTTCCGTCAGCGCCTGCGCACTGGCGATTTCGGTGTTGAGCAATATTTCTTTGGGTAAATCAGGCCGGCCGCTGCCATCGAGATAGAGCAAAGGCAGAAAATCGTCGAGCAATTCGCCGCAATCTTCTGCCAGCGGTGCTTTGGGATAAAAGCTGCGACTGCCCAGTATGCGTCCCTGACGGATATAAAGCATGTGAACGCAGGCCTGACCGTTACTAATAGCGGCTGCAATAACGTCAATGGTGCCACGCCCTTTCTCAATGACCTGCTGAGTTTGAATTTGCCGCAGCGCCGCAATTTTGTCCCGAGCCTCTGCGGCCTCTTCGAAATCTAATCGACTGGCTGAAGCCTCCATATCGTGCTCGAGCTGCTTCATGATTTTGCTGCTCTTACCGTCGAGGTAGAGCCGTGTAAGCTCGACATCCGCGCTGTAATCTTCGGCGCTGATGAGGTTCACGCAAGGCGCTGTGCACCGTTTGATCTGATACTGCAAGCAAGGCCGTGAGCGGTTCTTGAAAAAACTGTCTTCGCACTGCCGCACCTTGAAGGTTTTTTGCAGAAAGCTCATGCTCTCTCGAACCGCGTAGGAGTTCGGAAATGGCCCAAAATAACTACCTTTGGCTTTTTTTGCGCCGCGATGGAAAGACAGCCGCGGCCACTCGTCCTGATCGGACAGAAAAATGTAGGGATAGGTTTTATCGTCCCGCATTAAAATATTGTATGGCGGGTGATATTGCTTGATCAGGTTGTGCTCGAGAATCAGCGCTTCAGTTTCAGTCTCGGTGACCGTCACATCGATCTGCTCAATACGTTTGACCAAGGCCACCGTCTTTGGCGTTAAACCGGTTTTGCGGAAGTAACTCGATAGACGATTCTTTAAGTTTTTCGCCTTTCCCACATACAATATGTCACCGGCATCATCAAACATCTGGTAAATGCCGGGACGCTTGGTGAGAGATTTGAGGAAAGTTTTGGGATCGAAAGCCATAGGCGATTGTAACGGTTTTCAAGCATAAAAGAATCCGCTCGATCAGCAACCGAGGCGCTAAAAAATATGCTTTATCAGCGCATTAATTTGCTCTGCACTGTTGCACAGATGCGGCGATAGTCGAATCCCCTTGGCTCGGCTGTCAACGTGAATCTGCTGCTCATGGAGAGCGCTTAACACGGACGCCTGACGACCAGAAAATTGCAGTATCACGGTGCCGCTGCGCTGGGCCGCTGGTCTTGGCGAGACTAACTCGCCCCCGTTCGTCGCCTGAATAATTTTGTCCGACAGCCTCAAATTATGCTCACGAATGGCCTTAATGCCGATCTGGTTAATAAATTTCAAACTGTTGGCAGCCACAACAAAGGGGTACACCGAGGGGGTTCCGCCCCAAAACTTCAACGCATCGGGCGCGTAGGCAAAGTGGTGAATATCGAATTCGAATGGGTTCTCATGGGAAAACCAACCAACCGTTTTTGGCTGACAGCGCTCCACTACGCTGGGAGCAACCCACATAAATGCCGCGCCGGGGCCGCCGCCAATCCATTTGACACAGGATCCAACCACAAAGTCTGCAGACCACTGGCACAAATCAATCGGCAGAATACCCGCGGACTGAGCGACGTCGATCAGCGACAAAATACCTTTATCGCGGCTGAGCTGCGTAATTTCCGTGACAGGCAATTGGCGGCCATTGTTTGATTGCACATGGGTGACCAGCACCAACCCAATATCAGGGGACATGTGACGCGCCCACACAGTCAAATCCGTCGTATCCTCTGCGGCGGGAATAAATTTAAGTGGCAAGTCGGTTTTCTGCAGGGCGAAAGCGATTGACGGGAAATCCTCTTCGCTGAGCAGAATCGTCGTCTTTTGGGTGGGTAGTGACAATGAGATGACAATCTTAGAGACAGCGCTGGAGAGGCTGCTCTGCGGGCAAAAATAGTCCATGTCCCCATTAAATAACTGGGCGAGTTCGCCGCGAAACACATTAATTTCCTGCAACCAGTGTTGCCAGATATCTGCATTGCCCGCCTGCCACGGGTGCCAGAATGCCTCTGCTGCACGCTGTTCCGCATCGCGAAGCGGCAGGCCCACCGAGTGACTGAGCAGGTAGGTGCCCTGCTGTTGCACAAATCGATCGCCCATCATGACAAACAGTCCTTGAGTCGCTGAATATCGGTGTAACGGGTTCTAAATTCGCCTCCCACATCAGCGGCGCAGCGCATATCACACAGTTTTTTCAGCCCCTTGAGCAGCACCGGTAACGGTGGGCCGCTCGCAGTCAACCCCGCCGCGTGCGTCAACTCTCCGGATGCTGCCGGTTTTTCAATAAACTTACTGACCAATTGTTCATGATGCTGACGCGCCGTCTGCCCATGGGCTTCACAAACTTGTAGAAACAGACGCAGGTTCAATTCAAACCATGGCTCTTTAGTCAAACCCTGCTGCAAGGCCTCAACAAAGCTATTAAGCAAACTTTTGCGCCTCATGGCATCGCGAAGTACTAGCTGATCATCGGGACGCATAAAGAGAAACTTATCGACCAGCAATTGCGAATAGTACGGATCGTCCGCCTCACACAATCCCAGCAACAGATCGATCACATTAATGCCCGCAAAGTCGCCCGCATTTGCCCCTCTGTACTCATGCAACCCCACGCGATGGGGCCGATAATAGGGCCTCACACAGTAAAAAAACCGGTCAGTATCAAGCGAGTCAAAGAGTATCTGGTTATATCTGACAACGTCTTCAAGTGCTGTTTTGGCAGTGAGCAACAGATCATAGGTGACCGGATGCGATATCCCCAGCGGCAGTGCTTGCCGCAGGGCCTCTGAAGCTCGAATAAACGCGAACACGCTGCGGGTGTTGTAATCGATAAAGATTTTTTCATCATCGAGATTGGTGAAGGTTTTGTACACCCCATTCACAGCGAGATTGTGAGTTTCCAAGTGACTGGAAGCAAACCGAGGAATAACCCCCAGAGACGCGCCAAGCTGCATGGCCAGCGCAGATGCTTCATGGAGAGGCGATCGCGTCTCGCGCGCGGGATCGGTAATATCGTGGCGACGACAGGCCGCCATGTAAAAGCCAACGTTGCCAAGCAGATCAAACCCGCGATCAAAGCCCTCGTCAGTGTTGCCCTCTCGGAGCAATGTGCTCACCAGCGCCGTCCCCTCAGCCACTAATTGCTGTTTCAATACGTTACAAGAAGCACTGTCGGATAATTTGCCGGGGAGTTTGTCGGGATGGGAAAAGTAGATTTCTTCCAGTGCTGTATTTATCTGCCGAAAATCGGTGCGAATCCAGTGATCGAGTGCCTGCGCGTTGTCGGTCATAAAGTCTACTGCCTGCGATTGGCTCGCTATTTTTCTGAGAATCAAATAGTAGCAAAAAGAACTGAGCGGTTTCGGCTAAACATTAACCAAAAAAAGATTAATTGAAGTAAGATAATGGCTCTTTTGTCACAATTATTGGCCGATTATGTCATCAATGGAAAATAACTTAGATAGCATCGATATCAAAATCCTCACAGCGTTGCAGCAAAATGCGCGCATCAGCAACGCAGAGCTGTCAGCCCGAGTCAATCTCTCACAAACTCCCTGTTTGCGACGACTGCGAAAGCTTGAACAACGTGGATTGATCGAACAGTACAGCGTGCGTCTCAATCACGGCATGTTAGGTCTTGGCGTATCGGCTTTTGTGTTTATTAAGCTCAACAAAAATACCACCAGCAATGCCTCGTCGTTCGAGTCTGCGATGGTCGACTTTAGTGAAGTATTAGAGTGCTGTGTTCTCGCTGGCGTGCACGATTATGCGCTGCGGGTAGTGACCAAAAATCTGCAAACTTTCGAGTCGTTTCTCAAAGACAAACTCGCAAATGTGGAACAGGTAGAGTCAATAGAATCGACCATTATTCTCAATCAGACCATGACCCACCGCTCACCGAACCTGCAAAACAATTAGTGGCTAGGCACTCGATGACTCGACATGGCGTAAATCAAGATCAGCAAGCACCGGGCTAGCCATTACCTTGACATAGTGGTCCCAACTGTATGGCCACACAATCGCATCACCGTCAGCATCGAGATACCAGCTCTGGCAGCCGCTGGCCCATGTACTGCCCTTCAACCCGTCGCGAATAAATTGTTGATAGCGGTCCACGGCCTCTTGTTGTGGCGCAACCGTGTCGAAATCGCCCAGCATCCAAGCATCGATCAACTGCATAATGTAGTCTCCTTGCACTTCCGACATGGCGATAACCGAGAAATTAGCAATCGGAGTGTGGGGACCTAACATTAAGAAAAAGTTGGGATAATCTTTTAGCAGTACTGAGTGATAGGCTTCAATTTTATCTTTCCACGCCTCGTCGATCGCAACATTGTTGTCCCCAACCAGTGCCATCGGGCGCATATAGCTGAGCGCCTTAAAGCCCGTCGACAGCACCAGCACGTCGCATTGATGCAGAGTGCCGTCGTTCATTAACAGACCATCCGGGGTCACCTCCGCAATGCCATCGCGAACCAGGTGAGCGTTGCCCTGCTGCATGGCTGTGTAAAAGGTGGTGTTTACAATCACGCGTTTGCAGCCCACCTGAAAATCCGGCGTTAACTGATCGCGCAAGTCTTTATCTTTGACACTAAAACGCAAATTCAAACGCACCAACTTGTCGAGTAGCCAAGCGCGAATTGGAGCGCCCGCCAAGGCTTTGTTGAAGAAGTCTCGTATCAGTAAAGTGCTTGCCCAACGATAGAGGCGCTGCATCAGCACTGAATGTTTTAGCAGAAAACGCTCCCAGGCCATAATGCTGCGATCAGGAATCCGCACAATCCATTGCGGCGTGCGCATAAAGACAGAGACCTGCGCCCCTGTTTTGACCAGCTCAGGAATAAATTGCGCAGCGGTCGAACCGTTGCCAATCACCCCTACTGATACCGATGGATCAAATGTCACATCGTGGTTCCATCGCGCTGTATGAAAAACTTTACCTTTAAACGACGCCAATCCCTTTATGTCCGGATAGGCAGGGTGGTGCAAAATCCCAGTGGCACAAAAGACAAAATCGGCCTGGTACTGACGCCCGGCACTGGTACTGATCAACCACTGTCCGTTATTAAACTCACTGGCGGTGACCTCTTCATTGCAGTGAATCAATGGTTCCAAGTTATAGCGCTGCACCATCGCTTCAAAATAACCCTGAATCTCACTGCCTCCCGCATAGTAGCGACTCCAGTCGGGATTCATCGCAAAGGAATAGGTGTACATATGCGCCGGCACATCACAGGCAACTCCGGGATAGGTGTTTTCACGCCAGGTGCCACCAATACGGCCCGCTTTTTCCAGAACGACAATATCCTGAATGCCTTTTTCGCGGCATTTAATAGCCATTAAAATACCGGTCATCCCAGCCCCGATAATGACTATTTTGGGGTGTCGCAGAGAATTACTCATTAGATTGCCTTTGGGACATGAAGCGCTGCTCGCATAACTATCTGTCTATATTGAATGTTTTTTACGTGCTCTTTTTAGATATGACACGCTATCACCTCACACTAACCGACTGTGATCCTTCTGACAATCAGTAATCTGACGCAAACTAAAAGATGCGCCTTCGACCTCCTATGTTGAGGGGCGCACTCTATTTTGAGGGGCGCACTGCGCGAAAAAAGTGTGTAAAATCACCGCCATTGCGCGCACGGTCAACTGTAAGCCACGGCGCACCATTACCGATGATTACCCATGCTTGATAGAAAATTCTGTGTCGCACCCATGCTCGATTGGACAGATCGTCACTGTCGCTACTTTCTGCGCCTGATCAGCAGCAACGCAGTGTTGTACACCGAGATGGTCACCACCGGCGCAATTATCTATGGCGATGCCAAGCACCATCTGCACATGGACCCCTTTGAGCATCCAGTTGCCCTACAGTTGGGTGGTAGCGACCCGAAAGATCTCGCACTTGCCTGTAAGATGGCCACCGATTACGCCTACGCAGAAATTAACCTCAATTGCGGCTGCCCCAGCGATCGTGTGCAAAATGGCATGTTCGGCGCCATCATGATGAAAGATGCAAAAACCACTGCCGCCTGTGTCTCAGCCATGCGCAACGCGGTAGATTTACCGATCACGGTAAAGCACCGCATTGGTGTTGACGATCACGACTCCTACGCGTTCTTAACCGATTTTGTCGGCACAGTCGCAGAGGCAGGCTGCGACGTATTTTTAGTCCATGCCCGCAAAGCTTGGCTGCAGGGACTCAGCCCAAAACAGAATCGCGAAATTCCCGAATTAAACTACGCGCACGTTTACCAGTTAAAAAAAGATTTTCCGCATCTCGAGATTATTATAAACGGCGGTGTCACAACCCTTGCGCAATGTCAGGAGCATCTTCACAATCTCGATGGCGTTATGATTGGCCGTGAGGCATACAGTAATCCATACTTGCTGGCAAATGTGGATCAGCAACTGTATAAAAGCAGCAATCCCGTCAAAACCCGCGAACAGATCGCTGAAGAATTTTTGATTTATGTGGAAAAAGAATTAACCAAAGGCACAAAGCTGAGCGCCATGACGAGACATATTTTGGGCTTATTTCACGGCATGCCGGGGGCCCGCCTGTTCCGGCGGCACATTAGTGAAAACGCCTTTAAACCCTCAGCGACGATTGATATATTAAAAAATGCGTTAGAAAAAACCACCGGAGTAATCAGTTGATGACCAATAGCAAAAGTAAACTCGCACAGCTCAAAGAGATGACAACGGTGGTCGCCGACACCGGCGATTTTGACGCAATCAAACAGTACTCCCCGCAAGATGCCACGACCAACCCTTCACTGCTGCTTAAAGCCGCCCAGATGCCTGCCTACCGCAGCTTAGTGGATTCAGTGGTAGCGTCGTCACTCAACGGTAGACTCTCCTCCAGCGAGCAACTATCAGACTGTATGGACAGATTATCTGTCGCCTTTGGCTTAAAAATTCTCGAGCAGATACCAGGCCGTGTATCCACAGAAGTAGATGCAAGACTCTCTTTCGACGCCCCCCGCTCCATTGAAAAAGCCCGTCATTTAATTCGTCTTTACGAGCAAGCAGGTATCGGTGCAGATCGTGTTTTAATCAAAATGGCGTCAACATGGGAAGGTATTCGTGCCGCAGAGCAGTTGGAGAAAGAAGGTATTAATTGCAATCTGACACTGCTATTTAATTTTACACAAGCGGCAGCCGCAGCGGATGCTGGGGCGTTTCTAATTTCACCCTTTGTGGGTCGCATACTTGACTGGTATAAAATTTCCACAGGCCTCACCGAGTATGAACCGGCGGATGATCCAGGTGTGCAGTCCGTCACGCGCATCTACAACTACTACAAACAAAACGGTTACAAAACAGTGGTTATGGGTGCAAGCTTTAGAAATACCGATGAAATTACCGAACTTGCCGGTTGCGATCGACTCACTATTAGCCCGCAACTTTTGCAGGCCCTTGACGACGATTTCGGACAACTTGAGCGCAAACTGAGCCCGTCAGATACTGGATCGCGTATTCACTACACCCTTGGTAGTGAGAGTAAATTCCGTTTTGAACTGAATGCTGATGCGATGGCGACAGAAAAACTCGCTGAAGGTATCCGTGGTTTTGTGAGCGATCAAATTAAACTCGAAACTTGGCTTAAAGATCTCACCTAATGATTGAAAAAATAAAAGCATTTTTCGCAAAAAATATTATCGACTCGTCACGCTCTGCCGTGAACAGCGAGGAGCTTGCTGCGGCTGCGCTACTGATTGAAGTCATGCTAATTGACGGCAATTTAAGCGAAGATGAACTTGCCTCAATCAGCGGAACGCTAGAGACTTTACTGCACGTAAGTCGCGAAGATGTCGATGAACTGTTTTTGCTGGCCCGTGATGAGGTGGCCGATGCGACCTCGCTCTATCAATTCACCCGGGAGATAAATACGCATTTCGATCACGCCAAGAAAATGGCTCTAATGGTTGCGATGTGGCGCGTTGCGCTGGCAGACGGTCATTTGGATAAGCAGGAAGAAGGGATTATTCGACGCGTGGCCGATCTGTTGCACTTGCGCCACAGTGAGTTTATTCAATGCAAATTAGCGGCCAGAGACGGCGCTTAAGAATCTGATTCTAACGCGCGAATCAGATCGGTAAATTCAGCACTATTTTCTGGGTTTAAGCGCACCAAAATTCTATGCGCTTCGAGTACCTGCTGGCGAATTTCGTCAACGTCGGCGTTGACGGGGTCAATACTGTGTAGCTTGGCGTTAAGATTTGGAATCTCTTGGAAAATATCGAAAATTTCATCAAAACCCATGCAGTCTAGTGTTCTGAGAATACTTGGATTTTGGCAAAAAACCTGGACATGAACACCGTACTCTTTGCGACAGTGAAGGCCCAGTTTAGCGGTCAACCCGAGTGTAGTGCTGTCTAACCCATCGGCCTCAAGCATGTCGATAACCACTTTTTTAACATCGCTGCTGCCAAAAATCCTGTCCATGTAACGATTTAGCGAGCCACACAATGTTACTCGAACATCGCCAACAAACTTCAGAAGGTAGTCACCCTCCTCGTCTGACACCAAAATTTTGCCCGCCGACATATTATCCACCTTTACTCAGTAGTAGGACCGAAATGTCGTCCTCTAGGTCTTCAATATAATCGACAAACAGCGCTTTCTTTAAATCTTCAATACTCTCCGAGTTCGAGGCGAGATAGTTGAGAAGTGTCTGTTCTTTATCAGCAATTTCTTTATCGGGGATCAGCTCAAAAACGCCGTCTGACAAAATAATTAAGGAAAACTTTTCGGGCAGTTGGATTTCTTCGATCGTCCAACTCGCTTTTTCGAATATTCCTGCGGGTTTGCCCTTGCCGGGCAGATAGCGGGCGCGGCCCTCTTCAACCAAAATCGGCCCCGGTTGCTGTGCTCCAACCACATACCGCAGTGTATTACTCACAGTATCCAACGACCCGGCCACGATGGTGAGATGCTTGCCGAGACCGGTGGCCAAAAGTTGGTTGTTTACATGCTCAATCAAACCCTCTGGCGCTAGCGCGAGAGCGTCGTAGTCTTTCTCAAGCTCATGGCGGCGGATCACGCGGCCAATCATAAATCGCAGCAACACAGTGACAAAGGCTGAGGATGCACCATGACCGGAGACATCGGCAAAGTAAAACAGTAGGTAGCGTCCGAGAACAAAATTGTATCCGACAAAATCGCCACTTAAATACAGTGAAGGAGTAATCGAGTGAGAAATTTCGTAGTCGCCGAAGACGAGCGGACTTTCTGGCATTAAGCTTTTTTGAACTTCTAGACCTGCCATTTGGTCTTGTTTGAGAAGGCGCAAACTCTCTTGCAGCTCTTGATTAGCGGTTTCTAAATCGTGCTGGTAGGCCCTTTCCTGCAGCCGCGACTCAGCCAATTCATCGATGCGCACGAGGGTATTTTTTAACTCGGAGGATTTAGCCTCAGGAAAAACAACATCGGCAACACCGAGTCGAAAATAATTGGCGACCTGAGCAATATGCTCATCTGACAGAGCCACGATCACCAAATACTGTTCCGCCAAGCGTTTCAGCGCCTGTCGTTGCTCTGCTGTTTCGATAATCGTTTCTTGAGACCAAATAACCAGTGGTTGAATGAGCGCATCAGAGCATGAGCTGTCGACGACGGCAATATTTTCTGCGGTCGTCACAACAACACCGAGAGCCTCAAGGCTGCTGCTTAAACGCTGCACACTAGGCTCATTACCCCTAAGGAGAAATATACCGCCCGACGGTGTTTTCATTGCTAATCCGGCTTTTGCTCGTTATGGATAGGCATTGGCTGCTGGCCTGCCGTTATTATCATTCAAAGTGACCGGACGGCGTCGGCAGACCACAATCAATAATCTTCAAAATCGCCAAAATCATCTTCTATTGCACCATCATTGACAAGGTAACGATTTCGTTGCAAGTACACATCGCGGACAAAAAGATACTTGTCACCCGAAATAATCTCGTCGTACTCCAACAAGCTCGCACGCGTGGCCAATAAATCCAGAGCCCTCGCAGAATTGCGAGCCGATACATCATCAACATAGGACAGCGGACTGGTCAAACTGTCTACAAACTTACTCGGCGCATCCCGCAAAGTAGATGGGCCAATCAAGGGTAACATTAGATAAGGCCCCTCGCCTACACCCCAAACGGCTAGGGTTTGACCAAAGTCTTCACCTTCACTTTTCTCGATTCCGGCGCGCGCTGCAACATCAAACAACCCAGCAACACCAATGGTGGTGTTGATCAAAAAACGGCTGCTGTCCAGACCAGCTTGCTTAAACTTACCCTGCAACACGTCATTGACGACATTGCCAATCTCACCAAGATTGCTGAAAAAATTATCGACACCACGCTCTAAGGGGTCGGGGATAACCTTGGTGTAAGTAACAGCAACGGGGCGCAACACATAGTGGTCGAGGCGTTCGTTGACATAGAACACTTTGCGATTGATCCCTTCGAGCTTATCGGCCTCTTCAGCTTGGGCAGACAATGCTGTCACGTTCGCCAACGCCGCTAAAACTACAGTGGTGGCAATCCATCGCGCATTTATCAAAAATTTCGAAATCATCATGGAGAGCTCGTCTCTTGGTGGCAATTGGGTGCATTTTACTGCTCAAATACCGCAGCGTACACAGGCAATTGCTATACGGAGCGCGAAATTAACGGAAACCACAGATAATCTCTTTGCCCTGTAATTGAGTCAAAATATCTCGTCCAAATGCAAGTATGGCCGAGAGATCAGCGTAGCCCATTTCGCCAGCCAACTGCACAAGGGCCTGATGACCAGTAACCTCGCCCTGACCTATGATCTCAAGCAATCGTGCAGTGCTTGCATTGGTTTCTATAAAACCCACCTTCATGCTGCGATCGCGATAGACAATGAGGTGGGTTATCGCTTGCTGTTCTGCACTCGGCTGATACTCGATGCCAATACGCTGAACTTGATAGTTATAGCACAGCGGCCATGCCAGTGGAGAGACAACGGGACAGTCATCCAAAACATCGCCCTGCTGGCGCACCTGAGGCAACTCTAGCGTTGATATATCGAGCGCCAATTCAACCCATTCGTAGTGCGCCAGTTCCAGCAAAAAGGCGGGGTCATGGGGCTGTGGGCTGCGCTCGTGTTCCAGGTAGTGCAAAAACTCTGCTGAGCTGTCGAGAAAATAGGGACTTTGACTTTGATGGCGATGCATAAAGTCCCGCACCAGCGCCGTCCAGTGATCCGCGGCAGTGATCGATTTTAAAATCGGAAACCCGTTGGCTATAAAGCCTTGCAGGTTGTTAAAAAACAGATTTCGATAGATAGCGAGACGACGATCTTCGATGTCCACGGGCGCAGGATGGCACTGGGGATTGCGAATATGCGCGGCAAATTCATACTGCGCGCGCTGAAATAATAAGCCATCAGTGGTCTTTGGCTCAGATGTCACAACGCGCACTCTTCGCGATACTCAGCCTGTTTCTGATGGCGAGCCTGATATTCGCGGACTTGCTGAACTTCGCGCAACAGCTCGTGAACGGGCGGTATATTAAAATCCCGCTCGAGTAAGGTTGGAAAAACACCAAACTGCTCATAGGCGGCGTCGAGTAAAGACCAAACCGGATCGATTACATCAGCACCATGGGTGTCAATGCGGAGATCGTCGGCTTCGTCGTAGTGACCTGCGATATGTCCGTAGGCTATGCGTTCGCCGGGCAGCGCCGCTAAGAACTGCTGCGGATCGTACCCATGATTAATACTGTTGACGTAAATATTGTTAACGTCGAGCAGAAGGTGGCAGTCCGCTTTCTTCAAGACTGCATTGGTGAACTCAAGCTCGGACATTTCTTGCTGGGGCGCGGCATAGTAAGAGACGTTTTCCATGGCTATGCGATGGCCCAAAAAGTCTTGCACCTGACCGATACGCTCCGCGACATAATCAACTGCTTGTGCGGTGAAAGGAATTGGCATGAGGTCATACAAATGACCCGTATCGCTGCAATAGCTGAGATGTTCGCTGTAACAGCGGATATTGTGTTCAGTCATAAAGGCTTTGATTGCCCGCAGCAAATCCCAATCAAGGGGTGCCGGTGACCCTATCGATAGGGAGAGCCCATGTATGACAAAGGGGAATTTTTCGCTGTACTCTTTTAACGCGGCGCCATAGCGGCCGCCAATATTAATCCAGTTTTCGGGTGCTACCTCCATAAACTGGATTTCCTCGGTCGAGACGGAAGAAAGCGGGCCACAAAGTGCCCGCCTAAGTCCTAATCCAGCTCCCTGAACAGGGTAACTTTTTTTCATGCTTTAAGTGTGTACGTGATCAGGCTGCGCCGCCACATTTACCTTCGCTGCACTTGCCATCACCACACTAGCCTTCTATTTTGGGTTTATCCATGCCTTCGCCGCACTTACCTTCGCCACACTTACCTTCGCCTTTGGCTTTGTCCATGCCTTCGCCGCACTTACCTTCGCCTTTGGCTTTGTCCATGCCTTCGCCGCACTTGCCTTCACCGCACTTACCTTCGCCTTTGGCTTTATCCATACCTTCGCCACACTTACCTTCGCCTTTGGCCTTGTCCATGGCTTCGCCGCACTTACCTTCGCCACATTTTCCTTCGTTGTGGTGTGCTGCGAGGTTATAGCCTGACTGCAATAGATCAGCTTGGAAGGGGTTTTCTGCGGCAGATAGGTTTGTCGCAGACAGTGCTGCAGTGGCAATAAACGCGGCGCTTATTGCTGTGACCAGTGGTTTTGCAGTTTGATTTTTCATTCGACTTTCTCCATTGTTGGCGTGTGTTGCCAAGTTAACGTCCTTAGGTCCCGAGCCACAACGGCGTCCGGACAGAGGTTAGACCCAGCAATTAGTTAATAGTTTCACCCTATGTTCAGTATCTGGTTGGCCGTTCGCAAACCTGCGCGCTATATTCTGACGCGTCGCAGCTGATCGTCGATCTCCTGCCAGCGTTTTTGCAGGCGTTTTAGCGACACTGGAACCCGGGTCTTTAGCTGTTGTGCAAACAAAGACACACGATATTCCTCAACAAGCCAGGTAAAGTCTCGCAATGCACCTTCAATTTCAAGAGGGAGCGGCTGATCCTCTACCAAGGCCAGCTTACAAGGTGCCAGCAACTCGTGCAACTCAGCGATATATTCGCGATCTTTGCTGGGTTGGCCGGCAACTTTTTCAAGCCGCACTTGAATTGCTTTTACGTATCTCGGGTACTGGGCGATCACTTCGCTATTGGCTGCGGCCAGCGTATCCACAGAAAACAACCAATCGATTTGTTGGCGAATATCCTCTGCTGCGTAAATGGCCGGTAAGCCAAGAGTACGAAGCTGCTTTTGCGCGGCATGAAGCGGGGTCAACAGGGACTCTATGGCGAGGCCGTAGCCTTGAGCAAGGCTAACAACCTGACCAATACCCGACTCAAATGCCTGCTCGAATTGCTCTTTATCTCGGACAATTTTACCGTTTGGAAACAGCGCTTGTTGAAAACTGGCACGAATTAGCGCGTCGACAATACTCTGCCGCTCGCCTATTTTACTCGCCGTCAGCGCCAATTCCTTGCCGCGCAACAACTGCTTGCTGAGGTACTTAACTTGCTCACGACCTTTCAGCAGCATCAATCGAAGTTGCCCATCACGGCTCAAGCGCTCTGCTTGCAATGGATTGTCGATCACTTCAAGGGCGACAGACTCGCCGCAATCGCGCAGTGCTGGCCACGCCTTTATCGTCATCTTTCCGTGAGCTAGAGCGACTTCTTGGGGTAACTCGTTAAAATCCCACTCAGTGATGCCTTGCCGCGAGGCACTTTTATCGGCCGCTTTTTCCAGTCCGCGGCTAATCTGCTGTTTAAACTCAAGCTGTAGTTTTTCCAAGCTGCGCGCCTTGGCGACAACATTTCCCCGCTCATCTTCCAGAATAAAATTCATCTGGTACCAAGGATCGAGATTCGCGCTGTTCCAGTGCTCTGGCGCGATAGAAACGCCCGTCACTCGCTGCAGATGCTCGCCTAATCTTTCCGTCAGTGGGCGATCTTGGGCTTTCTCTTTGGCCAAGAAGCCATCAACATAGTCTGGAACAGGGACAAAGTTGCGTCGTGTCTGCTTGGGCAGACTTTTCACCAGCGCGATGCATTTGTCCCGCAGCATGCCTGGCACGAGCCATTCAAAGAAGTATTTTGGCAACTGGTGTAGCAGGGGCAGCGGCACAACGACGCTTAAACCGTCATCGCTGTGACTGGGTTCGAAATGATACTGCAGGGGGTAATTCACGCCATCGCACTCAACAGACTCTGGGAATTGCGCCTGTTCATCTTGGGAAAGGCCGCGTAGCAACAAATACTCTTTTTCGAGAAACAGTAATTTAGGCTGCTCTGCCTCTGCCTGTTTGCGCCACTTTTCAAAGGCCACAAGGTTGTAGATATCCGCTGGCACGCGCTCATTGTAGAAGGCAAAAATTACCTGTTGCTCGGCGAGCAAGTCACGCCGACGGAAGCGATCTTCAAGGGCTTGCAGCTCTTCGACAAGCTGTTGATTGTGCTGATAAAAGTGGCCTTTGCCACGATAGCCCTCCTCCACCAGCGCTTGTTGGATAAAAATACTGCGCGCTTCGTCTGGAGCAACTTGGCCGTAGACACGATTTTTGTTTTCGACAATGGTTAAGCCAAACAGGATCTGCCTCTCTTTGGCCATCACCTGACCAGACTTAACACTGTAGAAGGGTTCGCTGTAGGTTTTATTAACCAAATGGGCGGCCAATGGCTCGAGCCAATCTGAATCGATTTTTGCCACATCGAGGGCGAACTGCTTGGTCGTTTCCATTAAAGACCCGGCCATCAACCACTTTGGCGGTTTTTTACTCACACCGGAGCCTGGAAAGATAAAAAACTTGCGATTGCGCGTGCCGAGATACTCCCACTTTTCCTGAAGCATACCGATTTGACCCAGCAGGCCAGCCAGTAGCGAGCGATGAACCGCTTCCGGCTCACTGGGCTGGGTGTTGTCAGTCAGTTTTAAGTCGCGACAGGCGCTGTGTACTTGGTGGTGCAGGTCGCGCCACTCCCGCATGCGCAGGTAAGAGACATAATTGCTTTTGCAATAGCGGCTAAATTGGTTGCTGGAGAGGGTTTGTCGCTGCTCTTCAAAGTGCCGCCAGAGATTTAACAGTGAGATAAAATCAGACTCAGGGTCCTGCCATTGCTTGTGGCATTGATCAGCCGCCTGCTGTTTGTCCGCTGGCCGCTCGCGAGGATCTTGGATACTGAGACCGGTGGTGATGATGAGCACTTCGGCGAGGCAGCCATTTTTGGCTGACTCGAGCAGCATCCGCGAAAAGCGTGGGTCCAGTGGTATATTGACCATCCGTTTGCCAAGGGGACTCAATTGGCCATCAGCAGTAACTGCCTGCAATTCTTCAAGCAATTTAAAGCCATCGCTAATCATTCGACTGTCTGGTGCGTCGACAAAGGGGAAGTTGCGAATATCGCCAATCTTTAAATGCAACATCTGCAAAATAACAGCCGCTAAGTTGGTGCGCACAATTTCCGGATCAGTAAATTCCGCTCGCGCGTTGAAATCATCTTCCCCATACAACCGGTAGCACACGCCTTCGCTGACACGGCCACAGCGGCCCGCGCGCTGATTAGCACTCGCTTGCGAGATAGGCTCAATCGGCAAGCGCTGTACTTTAGTGCGGAAGCTGTAGCGTGAAATACGTGCACGGCCAGTGTCGACAACGTAGCGAATACCGGGCACTGTCAGGGATGTTTCAGCGACATTCGTACTCAGTACGATGCGGCAGCCACGGTGCGGCGAAAATATTTTACTCTGTTCAGCAAGGCTTAACCGCGCATACAGTGGAACCACTTCGGTGTGCGGTAACTGGGCGCGCTTAAGCGCAAGATTGACTTCGCGAATCTCCCGCTCACCGCTGAGAAAAATTAATATATCGCCGGGCTTTTCGTGTGCTTGAATATCTTGCACACAGTTCACAATGGTTTGATCGCGATCGCTGTCCACATCGTCGGGATCTTTATAGATAACTGTTACGGGGAAGCTTCGTCCCGTCACTTCAACAATTGGCGCACCGTCAAAATGATTGGAAAACTTTTCTACATCGATGGTCGCAGAGGTAATGATGATTTTTAAGTCAGGCCGCTGCGGCAGCAATTTTTTAAAGTAGCCCAGCAAAAAGTCAATATTCAGACTTCGCTCGTGCGCTTCATCAATAATTAAGGTGTCGTATTTGCTCAGAAAGCGATCGTGCTGAATTTCTGCGAGCAAAATACCGTCTGTCATCAACTTGATATAACTGTCGGGCGATGTCTGTTCAGAAAAGCGCACTTGATAGCCCACTGCACCGCCCACCTCCACCTGCAGCTCTTCGGCAATTCGGTTGGCTACAGTGCGCGCAGCGATTCTGCGAGGTTGTGTGTGGCCGATTAACCCTCTGACGCCGCGGCCCGCTTGCAGACAAATTTTCGGCAGCTGGGTGGTCTTGCCAGAACCGGTCTCGCCAGCCACAACAATGACTTGATGCTTTTGTATTAAGGCGGCAATTTCATCGGCACGGGCGCTGACGGGGAGGTCGGGAAAGCTGAATTTGGGCAGGTTCTCACTGCGCTGCTGCAGCTCGGCTTGATTACTGAGTAGCGCTGTGTGCCATTTTTCCCAATCGCGATCTATCACTTTGCCGCGCTGACTGGCCTGTTTTAGGGTAGCTAGCTGACGACTCATACGATGGCGGTTACGGGTGGTTGCCAACGTATCGACAAGCGATTGAAGTTGCTTAAAATCACTCGCCGTCTGCGGCAGACCTCTGTTTTCGGTGTTGGACATGGTCTGTGATCAATCGCTGTTGCGCAACCATACACAGGCCCCGCTCTTCTTGTCGATACCTTCAAGTCTCTGGTGATGCAGGGCAATCTCTGCGTCACTGGCGCGGACAACTGTCAAGGCCGGACGATCTGCGGCAAGGCGACGAATAGCGCTCTTGCCACTAACCTCCCCCGAGTCGGATGCCTGCTGGTCACTCATATTGAAATTGACTTGACCGCCAGTTATCAACAGATAAACGTCGGCGAGAATTTCCGCATCGAGGAGCGCGCCGTGCAAATCGCGCTGGGAGTTATCAACGCCATAGCGTTTACAAAGCGCATCGAGATTGTTTTTTTGCCCCGGATGTTTCTGACGAGCAAGGGCAAGGGTATCAATAATGCGACAGCCGCTTTCTATCTCGAGATATTTACCATTGAGTTTGGCAATTTCATGGTTGATAAAGCCGACGTCGAAGGGGGCATTGTGGATAATCAGATCGGCGCCATCCACAAAACTGAGAAACTCATGAACCACTTGACTAAAAACAGGTTTGTCGAGCAAGAACTCATCGGTGATTCCATGCACTTCCATGGCGCCTTCATCCACTTTTCGCTGCGGATTCACATACTGGTGATAGTGGCGGCCTGTGAGCTTGCGTCCGATAAGTTCAACGCAGCCAATTTCAATAATACGATGGTCCTGAGAGGTTTCTAAACCAGTCGTTTCTGTGTCAAGAACAATTTGTCTCATAATATCTGCTGCTTGGGGTCGTCTTTTATGGGTTAGAGTTCGTCAATGCCGCGATTGGCCAACTGATCCGCAATTTCGTTTTCGCGATGGCCGCTGTGTCCCTTAACCCAATGCCAATCAATGTCGTGGCCAAGAATGGCAGCATCGAGCTTCTGCCACAAATCCACGTTTTTCACCGGCTGCTTACTGGCGGTTTTCCAATTGCGCTTTTTCCACGCCGGCAGCCATTCTTGGATGCCTTTTAAAACATAGGTCGAGTCTGAGGTCACGGCTATTTTACAGGGTTCCGTCAGCGCAGCGATGCCCTCGATGACCGCAGTTAACTCCATACGATTGTTGGTGGTTTCACGCGCACCGCCAAACAACATTTTTTCTTTGTCGCCGTAGCGCATCAAGACGCCCCAACCGCCAGGGCCAGGATTGCCGCGACAGGCCCCATCGGTAAATAATTCAACTGATTTCATCTAGTTCTCGTTAGCTGTATGTCTTGTTAGCGAATGGCTGCTCTCTTTTCGCTCGGCGCTGTGCTTCAGCCCCTGCGTGACTCTGTAACCGGTCACTGCCGCTTGCCATGATTTTGCGGGGTTAATAATACCGCGTGGCACGCGTTTAATGGCGTGGATCATATAGAAATTCGCCATAGGCAGGCGAGCTTTTTGGCAGACCTTTTCCCAGCGGCTGTCGTGATCGATCCAATGAGGATAATTTAACGGCACATTATACGCCCCATGCTCCACCGCCATGACGTGAAAATTGAGTAGAGACAACCAGTCAATAACGCGTCCAAGGCGCAAATTATGGAAGGAATACTGCGCGTGACCAAAGCACAATTGCATTGAAAATTTTGCCATTCCCATGGGGCCATAGGGGTTGAATGCGCAGAGCAGAATATGGCCACCCGGCATAACGACTCGACTGGCTTCCGCCAAAACGGCTTTTGGCGACCGCGAAAACTCTAACGCATGCTGCAATAACAGCACGTCAATGGTCTCAGACATTAGCGGCAGCTCAACAAAGGTCGAGAGCGCTGAGTGAGCGCCCTCTAACTCATTGGGATGTATGCTAAATCGATGAATATGGTTGAAGCAATCGAGCGTTTCCGGATCTGACGTGAGCCCCAAGCGCATTAACCGATACCCCGGCAGCTGTGAAAAGTGCTCTTCGATCACTCTGCGCTCGCGCACCTGCAAATACCGACCAAAATCACTCTGCAACCAATGGCGCAGCGCTGGGGCTGTGTTCTCTAGGTCTTTCACCTGCAAGCGCTCACGGAGCGATTGAGCAGCATTTTTCAGAAGCGTAAAAGCCATAGTATCTAATTAACCGTGGGTGAAGACCTATTATGTTCGCTGCGCTAACCAAAGACCAGCGTGCGATTTCTGTACAGCTGCCACATTAGCGAAGTGTCGCAGATCTCATTAATCGCCCGCAAGCGGAACTCTTTCGTTGTTTCAACCGCGACTGATCGATACAATTCCAAGTCCTAAATGCGACAAGAGTGCCCAGTTTGCCGTCAATCGCTTTTCATATTCAAGCATTCGCCCTTGGCACAGCTCTTTTATTGGCGGGCTGCGCGCAGCTCTCTGATCAAACGACAACCGGAGTCGATAAGCAACCCGCTGTCCGACAGGTCGCAGAGGTCGCAAATCAACGGCCAACTATAACGTCAGACGGCAGTGGCAGTTCTGCGCAGAATGACGAGCCTAATCGAGCAATTCTCACCCCAACAGATATGGACCTTTGGCAGCGGCTGCGTGAGGGATTCGCAATAGCGCCCACGACACTCCACCTAAGCGTTGAAGCTCAGCGCGACTGGTACCTTGAAAACCCCAGTTACCTAGAGACGGTTTTTGCGCGAGCACAACCCTATATATTTTATGTCACCGCCGAACTCGACAAAGCCGGCCTGCCACTTGAGTTAGCACTGCTGCCGATTGTCGAGAGCACCTACGACCCGCTGGCATACTCACACAGCCACGCAGTGGGCCTGTGGCAGTTTATTCCCTCGACCGCCAAGTCTCTCGGTTTGCGCCGAGACCGCTGGTACGACGGCAGGCGTGACGTTATCTCATCGACGCAAGCGGCGATCACCTATTTAAGTAATCTCAATGGTATTTTTGACGATGACTGGCTTTTGGCATTGGCCGCTTATAATTCGGGACAAGGTTATGTCGGCCGGTCGATGGCGCGCAACCGAGCGTCGGGCAAGGAAACCGACTTTTGGTCAATCGATCTGCCGCGAGAAACACGCAACTACGTGCCGCAGTTACTTGCCTTAGCGGAGCTTATTGGCAATCCTGAAAAATATGAGCTGCAGCTGCCAGAGATGCCCAACCAGCCCTACTTCGAAGTCGTCGAAATTGATTCGCAAATTGATCTAGGTAGCGTGATCAAGCTAACTGACACTGATGTTGCTGAGTTCACCAGGCTAAATCCCGCCTATCGCCGCGCGTTAACGCCTCCAACAGGCTCTCACACGGTGCTTCTACCTATTGGCAATGCAGACCCATTACGCGAATTTTTAGCGTCCACAGACCCTAAAACGTGGATTCCTCACACGGAGTACACTGTTACAAAAGGTGACACGCTGTCTCAGATAGCCAGTCGCTTTAAAGTTCCCACGCAGTGGTTGCGCACACGCAATGATTTAACCTCAGATCAGCTGAAAATTGGACAGTTACTGCTAATCCCTCACGCCGGCGATGATAGCAGTTTTGCTTCGACCAGCCGCAGCAAGGTGCCCAACTACTATCATGTGCGCCAAGGGGATTCGCTCTGGAGCATCGCAAAGGCAAGTGAGACCAGCATTAAGAGGCTGCGAGAAATAAATAAACTCAGTAGCGATACACTGCAGGTTGGCGACCGGCTGCTGGTTGAAGGCAAACTCGACAAGGCCACCAACACTGCAGGCGACACAGAATCCGATAACCTGCGACGGCTCTCCTATCGCGTCAAACGTGGCGACTCGTTGTCGCGTATAGCGAGTAGATTTGATATTGCTATTCGCGACATCAGGCGCTGGAACAAATTAAGTCAAACTGCTCTCTTGCAACCTGGGCAGCGGCTAACGCTTTTTATTGATGGCCTGAAAATCTAGCAAAAGCTGTCCAGCACAAAAGCTGCCGAACATTTGTGCAGCGCCATAAGAAGCTAAAAAGAGAGAGAACCACAGAGAGCGAAACAGAGAGGGAAACAGAGAGGGAAACAGGGAGGGGAACAGGGAGGGAAACACGGAGGGAAAGAATAGGCTGGCCCGCTCTGGACCAGCCCCAACTGCTTTAACGAACGATATCCGCATTGGCCTGCAATGACGATTGCAAGCCTTGTAGCTCACGGCTGGTGCTCGATGAAGCACCCAGATAGGCTAAGCTGGCTTGCTGCTCACTGTTTAACTTGGTCGCATCACCCAGCGTTACCTCGGTTAAGCGCACCGCAACAAAATCACCACTGCGAGTATAAAAGCTCTCTACCCCGCCAGCAGAACTGGCCGACAGTGTGAACACAAAACGTGCCACTTCTGGATTGTTGCCACCTGCAGAGCGGGTAGCATCCATCACGACCTGCCAATCTAACTTTTGGCTTTTCGCAACAGCTTCAACGCTCTCACCGGCCTTGATACCGGCAACCAGAGCTGCGCCCTGGGCGGCTATTTCGGCGCGCGCTGTTTCGCCTTTCAAGGTATCCGTGATCAGCGATTTTACTTCCTGAAGCTCTTTCTGGCGCGCTGGAATGTAGTTCTTCATTTTTAAGACAAGATAGCGATCATCGCCTAAGTCTAAAACATTGCTGGCATAATTATCTTTTAACACATCGCCACCAAAGGCCGCCTCTACCACCGATGGATAGGCAGCAATGCCGTTGCCACCGTCGCGGGTAAAGGGTTCGGAGACTTGGGCAGTCAAGCCTAAATCCGTTGCTACTTCGGTCAGGTTCTCCGCGTTAAAGCTAAGTTCTTTGAGCTTGGCCAATTTTTCTGCCATCCACTCACCACTCTGCTCCGCAAGCAGTTGATCGCGAATGCGTTGACGCTCGCTCTCGAAATCCACTTTTTGCTCTTGAATATCGAGCAATTTGATTAAATGGGTGCCGCTATCCGTCTTCACTGGCGCGGATACTTGACCCAAGGCCAGAGCGGCGAGAGCGTCTTCAAACGCTTCAGGGAAGGTATCGCCGCTGGTGTAGCCTAGATCGCCACCAAAGTCAGCAGAGCCAACGTCTTCAGAGTAGGTCTTGGCGAGGGCTGAAAAATCGTCGCCCGCGTCTAACTTGGATTTAATCTCAGCAAGTAACGCATCTGATGGCTCAGTCAGCAAGATGTGCGCCGCTTGACGTGAAATGGTCGACTCGAGGGCGTCCACTTGCTCGTCAAAACGCGCTTTGATCTGCTCTTCACTAACCTCATTGGTTTGAATAAATAGACCACGATCGAGCTCGATGTACTCCACAACCACTTGCTCTTCCGCTTGGAAACGATCTTTATTGGCGTCGTAGTAACTCTGAACTTGCTCGTCAGTCAGAACCACAGCACCTTCAATCGGCTGAATTGGCAGCGTCAGATAATAATAATCACGCTGCTGTTCAGTAAGCGCCGCGAGTTGCACAAACTCGTTTGGCGTAATAAAACTGGACGTTGCAAAACCACGCACGTATTGCTCGATGACCATGTCTTCTTTGATCATCTCGAGAAACGTGCCATTGGTGTAGCCTTGATTGCGAATTTTGTAGAGATACAGCTCTTGATCAAAACGGCCATCTGTTAGGAAAGCCGGCGTGGCCAACAATAACTTGCTGGTCGCTCGCGAGGAGATTGCCATGCCGCCATTTTGGGCAGCCTGCGCTAGGAGCTTGCGCCCGATAATCTGCTCTACAACCTGAGGTCGGATAAGATCATCTTCCAGCAACGCGGGGTCAAGCCCTTCGTTTTGATTGAGAATTCGTTGTTTTTCGGTATTTATCGCCTGCTGAATCGCAAACTCTGACACAGGCTCACCATTTACTTCTACGGCCGTTTGGACAGCAGTTCCAGAGACGTTTAAAGAACCGATTCCAGAAAACGCAAAAACTATAGCGATTAAAATAACGATACCAAACGCTATACCTTTCATATTATGTCTAAAGCTGTCTAACATTATCCGTTCCCTAATACAGTAGTGACTCTAATTAAAAAAGGCGCATCACCGATGCGCCTTCTAAGCGATATTAATTCAATAACAAATTAATTCACTGCATCCTTCAGTGCCTTGCCAGCTTTGAAGCTGGGCACGTTGGCAGCTTTGATCTGGATTTCTGCGCCAGTCTGTGGATTGCGACCAGTGCGCGCTGCGCGGTGCTTAACAGCGAAAGTACCAAAGCCAACCAATGAAACTTGGTCACCATTCTTCAAAGAACCTGCTACTGCAGACAGAGCAGAATCAAGTGCACGTCCTGCAGAAGCTTTAGAGATGTCTGCGCCAGCAGCGATTGCGTCAATTAGTTCAGATTTATTCACGGTATTCCCCTTTTTTGGAGTTAGTTATTCCTAGTCAAATAGAAAGGCTTTGAAGAGTCCAAACAGCCTAAACAAGCGGTCTTCAGCACAATCGTGCGTACGTTATACCAATAGCCATTTAGCGGGTCAAGCTTCGATTAACTAAATGGCTAATTTCTTTAATGCTAGTGAGTACTTGGCCTAGCGGCAGAAAGATCACTACTGTTGGACACACTACTGCGATTAAATTCTTCTTCACTCAGCGATTCAGGTGTGCTCTCCAACGCGATCGCCAACACCTCGTCAATCCATTTGACGCGACAGATGTTGAGGTCCGCTTTAATATTGTCTGGTATCTCCTTCAAATCACTACCATTATCGTCTGGAATGATAACAGTGGTGATACCTCCGCGGTGGGCGGCGAGGAGTTTTTCCTTCAACCCCCCTATCTTCAAGACTTGCCCTCGCAGGGTGATCTCGCCGGTCATGGCGACGTTCGCCCGGACGGGTATGCCGGTCAAAACCGAGACTAAGGCAGTACACATCCCCACACCGGCTGAAGGGCCGTCTTTGGGCGTCGCACCTTCAGGAACGTGAATGTGTAGATCGCGCTCTTGGAAGATGTCTTTGCGAATACCGAGGGATTTTGCACGACTTCTGACCACGGTTAAGGCAGCCTGAATCGATTCCTGCATCACATCACCCAGAGAACCGGTTTTAATGATGCGCCCTTTACCGGGCATGGCGGCAGACTCGATGGTCAACAATTCGCCGCCAACCTGTGTCCATGCTAGCCCTGTGACCTGCCCTACCTGATTTTCAGCCTCTGCGCGGCCATAATCAAAACGTCGCACGCCAAGCATATCTTCTAAATGTTCAGACCCTACTTTTTCTGTGCTCGAGGTATTGTTGCGAATGTGCTGCGTAACCGTTTTGCGGCATATTTTAGCAATATCGCGATCTAGTCCGCGCACGCCAGCCTCGCGGGTGTAATAGCGAATAGTATCGCGCAGCGCGTCTTGGCTTATTTCTAGCTCGCCTTCTTTGAGCCCGTTGGCCTTGCATTGCTTTTTCACCAAATACTTTTCGGCAATCGCGACTTTTTCACCCTCTGTGTACCCAGGAATTCGAATGACTTCCATGCGGTCGAGCAGCGGCCCTGGAATATTCATCGAGTTGGCAGTACAGATAAACATTACCTCAGAGAGATCGAAGTCAACCTCAAGATAGTGATCATTGAAGGTGTGATTTTGTTCTGGATCCAAGACCTCAAGCAATGCGGACGCAGGATCGCCACGCTGATCCATGCCCATCTTGTCGATTTCGTCCAACAAAAAGAGTGGATTCTTGACCTTCACTTTGGAGAGTTTTTGAACGATTTTGCCGGGTAGAGAGCCAATATAGGTTCTGCGATGACCACGAATCTCTGCCTCATCGCGTACGCCGCCTAAGCTCATACGGACAAACTCACGCCCTGTTGCGCGGGCAATGGATTCGCCCAAGGATGTTTTGCCGACGCCGGGTGGGCCAACCAAACACAGCACGGGGCCTTTTAGTTTCTTGACTCGCTGCTGCACCGCAAGAAACTCTAAAATCCGCTCTTTCACCTCTTCAAGGCCATAATGGTCTTGGTCAAGGGTGGTCTGCGCTTCAATCAAGTTGTGTTTGACACGACTGCGCTTACTCCACGGCATACCAACCATCCAGTCGATATAGGTGCGCAAAACTGACGCCTCGGCTGACATTGGCGACATCAACTTTAATTTGGCCAGCTCAGCACGCGCCTTTTCCAGCGCTGCTTTGGGCATTTTCACGTCTTCGATTTTTTTCTCGAGTTGGTCGAGCTCTGAGCCTGCTTCGTCATTGTCGCCCAGCTCTTTTTGAATCGCTTTTATCTGTTCATTCAAATAATACTCGCGCTGGCTCTTCTCCATTTGCTTTTTCACGCGCCCGCGAATTCTCTGCTCGATTTGAAAGAGATCAATCTCGGATTCCATCAAACCCATGAGATGTTCGAATCGCTCGGTGAGATTCGCCACTTCCAACACATCTTGCTTTTGCGCCAAACTCAGGGTCATGTGGGCAGCAATGGTGTCGGCGAGCCGATTTGGGTCGTCAATACCCGACACAGTGGCAATCACCTCTGCCGGTATTTTTTTGCTTAAATTGACATACTGCTCAAACAGAGAGACGGCTGCACGGGTAATCACATCTGACTCACGTGGTTCTATCGCGCCGGTAGAGAGCTCCTCCACTTGGGTTTGAATAAAATCATCGCCTTCACGCACGTTGGTGAGGCTCACTCGACCGATACCTTCAACCAATACTTTTAGCGTGCCATCAGGCAGTTTCAAAAGCTGTAAAATCGTCGCTAACGTGCCTACAGCGTAGAGATCATCAAGGGTTGGGTTATCTTCGGAGGGATGCTTCTGAGCCACTAGAACGATTTCTTTATTTGTCGCCATGGCCTCTTCCAGTGCCAATATGGACTTTTCGCGACCGACAAACAGCGGTACCACCATGTGTGGATAAACAACGACATCGCGCAAAGGTAACAGCGGATAGGTTGCAGAGACGGGATCAATTGGTTTTGCTGCCATGATTACCTCTGGTTAAGTCTGGATCGTGGGCGGTAATGTTTCTGAACAACTGTGATTCAACACAAGTACGGTGTGAGTCGTCAATTGATTCACACCCATAAACATTAGCGCCAATGAATACACTACTCTTGTATATTGGGACGCACAAAATAAAAACAAGCGTAAACGTTACTTAATTCTCAAAATGAGACTGTGCCGCGCGGTGACCGGCATGCGCAGTTAACCGACAATAAAAGGATAGCAGGCAATAAAAAGCAGACAATAAACAGCAGACAATAAAAAGGCGACTCTCGTCGCCCTTGAACGCTTAAAGATGGGAAAGCTTAGCCTTCATCACCCACCAGTTTCTGATCAGTCTGCTCGTGAACCAACAGAGGCTCGTTTTCGCCATTGATCACGGCAGCATCAACCACCACTTTCACCACGCTGGGATCAGAGGGGATCATGTACATCGTATCGAGCAGAACTGTCTCGAGAATTGAGCGCAGGCCTCGAGCACCAGTTTTGCGCTCTATGGCTTTGTCAGCAACCGCATCCAGCGCATCTTTGCGTAGATCCAGCTCCACTCCTTCCATCCCGAACAGCGCCTGATACTGCTTAACTAGAGCATTTTTGGGCTCAATCAGAATATTAACCAATGCTTCACGGTCCAATTCTTGCAACGTGGCTACCACTGGGAGACGGCCTATGAATTCGGGGATTAATCCATAGCCAATCAGATCGCTCGGCTGGACATCTAACAGCGTTTCACCAATAGATTTTTGTGAGGATTTGCTATTCACCTCAGCCTTAAAGCCAATCCCACCCTTTTCAGAGCGATCGCGAATGACTTTTTCCAAACCTGCAAAGGCGCCACCACAAATAAACAGAATATTGGAGGTGTCTACTTGAAGAAACTCTTGCTGCGGGTGCTTGCGCCCACCCTGAGGCGGAACCGACGCTACAGTGCCCTCAATTAATTTGAGAAGAGCCTGCTGCACGCCTTCACCAGACACGTCGCGGGTAATCGAGGGGTTGTCTGACTTGCGCGAGATCTTGTCAATCTCGTCGATATAAACGATACCACGCTGGGCTTTTTCTACGTCGTAGTCGCACTTCTGCAACAACTTTTGGATAATATTTTCGACGTCTTCGCCCACATAGCCGGCTTCGGTCAGCGTTGTCGCGTCGGCAATAGTAAAGGGAACATCGAGCATTCTAGCGAGGGTTTCGGCGAGCAGTGTTTTACCACTACCGGTGGGGCCTATCAGCAGAATATTGCTTTTGCCGAGTTCCACGCCAGTATTATTTTTGCCAGACTGACTTACCTGTAGTCGCTTGTAGTGGTTGTAAACGGCAACAGAAAGTATTCGTTTGGCGCGCTCTTGACCGACAACGTATTCGTCGAGATTGCCTTTGATGTCGGAGGGGACAGGTAACCGATCACTGCCCTCTTTGGCGTCAGCGACAACCGCTTCCTCTGTAATGATGTCATTGCAAAGATCGACGCACTCGTCGCAGATGTATACCGAAGGTCCTGCAATCAAGCGCCGCACTTCATTCTGGTTTTTCCCACAGAATGAACAGAAGAGGAGCTTTCCGCCTTCTCCTAACGTGTCACTGTCGCTCATAGTCTCTCTCCAGAAAATCCATTAACCCGCTCTAAAACAATCCGTATGGCTAGAACTTTAAAGTGTTTGCGTTAAAGCCTAATGGCTAGACTAGCGCTTGTCCAGAACCTCATCAACCAAACCGTAGGCCTTTGACTCTTCTGCACTCATAAAATTATCGCGCTCTGTGTCTTCGGCGATCTTTTTAACGGTCTGGCCAGTGTGCTTAGCCATAATATCGTTCAAACGCGCTTTAACTTTAAGAATTTCTTGCGATTGGATGTGAATATCCGTCGCTTGACCCTGCGCACCGCCACTTGGCTGGTGAATCATGGTGCGTGAGTTGGGCAGTGCGTAGCGCTTGCCCTTCGCGCCAGCCGCTAACAAAAAGGCGCCCATGCTCGCGGCCTGACCGATACAAATAGTGCTCACATCAGGTTTGATAAACTGCATGGTATCGTATATCGAGAGGCCAGCAGTGACAGAGCCGCCGGGAGAATTGATATAAAGATGTATATCTTTGTCTGGATTTTCGGATTCTAAGAAGAGCATCTGCGCCACGATAAGATTGGCCATATGATCTTCCACTTGACCGACCATAAAGATAACGCGCTCTTTGAGAAGGCGCGAGTAGATATCGTAGGCTCTTTCTCCGCGCGACGTCTGCTCTACCACCATTGGCACTAAACCGCTGGCCTGTGGATCCTGAATAAGACCGGCACTTGATTGCTGAAAATTCATCGCTTCCTCGCTATTTTCTCTATTAATGCACTTAATGCATGACAATACAGGCCGGTATACGCTTGTCAGTGACTTTTTGGATCCACCATAAAGTCACTGACACTCGTTCTAGAGGAAATTACTCGGCCTCTGTGCCCGGCTCAGGATCTGGCTTTACTGCGTCTTCATAGGACAGCTCTTCCTGCTTGACCTTCGCTTTTGACAGCACCAGTTCAGTGACCTGATCTTCTAAGACCACAGCTTCGACGGAGCTTAACAGTTCCTGCTGGCTGTAGTAGTAGTCAACCACTTCTTTTGGCTGCTCGTATGTGGATGCTATTTCATTAATTCGCTCACGCACACGATCTTCATCGGGTGTAAGCGCTTCAACTTTAATGATTTCAGACACAATAACACCTAGGGCTGCACGGCGCTTGGCCTTGTCCCTGAACATATCGTCCGGCAACATGCTCAGATCAATCTGACGACCACCACCAAACTGCTGAACCATCTGCTGCTTGAGCTGGATTATTTCATTGGCAACCAAGGCACTTGGCAACTCAACCTTATTGAGGTCAAACAACTGATTCATTACGCGGTTTTTGACTTTGTTACGGATTGCATTGCGCAGCTCGCGTTCCATGTTGTTTTTGACGTCTTCACGGAATTTTTCTTCGCCGCCTTCATTAACGCCATAAAGCTTGAAGAAATCGTCGTTCATCTCAGGTAGCGTCTGCACTTCAACTGCATTGACAGTCACGGCAAACTCTACTTTCGCGCCCTTGAGTTCTTCGGCGTGATAATCTTTCGGAAACTTAAGCTTTAGCGTCTTAGTGTCGCCAGCTTTCAGACCAATTAATCCGTCTTCGAAGCCAGGAATCATGCTGTTCGAGCCCAAGACCAAGGTCTGGCCCGCTGCCTTGCCGCCGGCAAACTCTTCTCCACCCTTGGTGCCAACGTAGTCGATATTTACACGTGAGCCGTCTTCAGCAGGCGTATCTACCGCTTCAAACTTGGCCTGCTGCTTGCGCAACACGTCAATCATGGTCTCGACATCTGCGTCCGTAAGGTCGGTGACCGGGCGAGTAATTTTCACTTTGCTTAGGTCAGCCAATGTTAGCTCGGGGTAGACTTCGAAAATCGCTAAATATTCGAGATCGGCGCCTTCAGTGTCTTTCAACTCATCGATACGAGGCTGCCCTACTGGACGAAGGTCTTCCTGTCGGATCGCTTCATAGAAGGTTGAATTGATAATCTCACCAACAACTTCTTGGCGAACGCCCTTGCCGAATTGCTGTTTAACAACCTTTAAGGGGACCTTTCCTTTGCGAAAGCCTTTGATTTTGACTGTTTTAGTCGCCTTCTCAAGACGTTCGGTAACTTCTTTTTCAACACGTTCGGCAGGCACACCAATCTTCAGCTGACGCTCAAGACCTGTACTTGACTCAATGGAAACCTGCATGGATTTGCCTCTTGATATCACTTAATAAATGGTGCGAAAGGGGGGACTCGAACCCCCACACCTTGCGGCGCTGGAACCTAAATCCAGTGCGTCTACCAATTCCGCCACTTTCGCATAAAACGGGCTTTTAAAGCTTCTTTTAGCACGGCATCTCAGATGATCGAGACCCCCTTTAAAAGCGGCGTGAAGTTTGCCACAGCGCATCTGGATCGGCAACTAATTCCAACCAGAATAACGCCATCAATTAAATTAACCCTTTAAATCGGACTTCACGCTGCAGCTGCGCCAGTTATTTTTCTGAAATGGGCTTCACGCTGGTAACGCGTTAGACTATGCTTTAGCTGAGCTTTAGCTAACCGTGATGCTTGGTTCAAAAAATTTGGCAATCAATTACAAAATCTGGAAAGGAGTAGACATATGAAGAAGTACAACGCTTTATTAATCGCCATGCTGGCAACTATTGGACTGAGTGCTTGCGATCGCGATGCCGCAGAGTCCACCGCACCTGCTGTTGAAGAAGCAACGATGAGCGACGCTGTTGAGCAAGCCGCTAGCGACGCACAAGAAGCTGTAGGCGAAGTGATGGAGACTGTAGAAGAAGCTGCTGGCGACGCGATCGATAGCGCCCAAGAAGCTGCAGAGGGCGCTGTTGAAGAAACGTCTGACGCAATTGACGAAATGCTAGAAGAATAAAGCTCGAAAAAAACGTAAGACAAAAAAACCCCAGCCAAAAGCTGGGGTTTTTTATTCCTCGCGGAAAGGCTCCTTGCCGACCGCTCAGAATGCGTTAGGCTGCGATTTTGCGACGACGCAGGCCTGCAAGACCTAGCAACGCAGAACCGAACAACCAAACAGCGGCAGGAATAGGCACTTCGTTAATTCCGGCAACGTAAAGATCAGTCGTTGTTTCTCTGCCATACTTCTCAGCCATAGCACCAGTCATGGTTCCAAATACTTTTAGCGTGGTCAGGTAAAAACCCAGTGTGATTTTGTCTGACGCTACTTGAAGCAGATCCCAACCCTGGGTGTCAGTCCAAATTCGCACCCACTGACCATTGGCAGAAATGTGCGGACCATTGATGCCAACCACAGACACTTTTTTAGCTGCATCAAAGACAAACTTCAGAACTTCGTTTGCCTGTAGGTTGTCATCGCTGGCAGGATTACACCAGTTGGTGCCCTGCTGTTCGCTGAGCAACTTTCCACAAACGCCGATACCTGCTTTGACACCGCTATCTAAATAGGCATTTGCCTCAACGCCATTTTTATAGCCGTAGACGTTTAGATCGCCAAAGTTCAATGGCTGTGCGCCGCGCTCAGCTTCGTCTGCATCAAAATCATAATCGTAGGTGGCAGCCATTGAAAAACTGGCTGATGACAACAACACTAAGCCTGCGAATGACTGCAGTAATTTTCGATAACTCATTTTCATAACGTACTCCTCAAACTCCTGAAACTAATATTCCGCATGACTACCTGAAGATTCCCGTACCTACAATCTAGGTACCCAGAACACAAGTAAATGCGACCAAATCCAAATTTTGGAACTTAAAAACATAACTGCTTAACAGGCCAACTAAACGTAGTTCTCATTTTTGGAATTGTCAAAAAATAAGCGGGGTTAAAAACTTGATTTTTCGCAAGAAATCAACAAGTTACCTAGCGGCGGGAGGGAGTCAAAAATATTAAGGGAAAGCAGAAAAAATAACACATTGAAAAACAGTTAGTTATGGCGCTTTATTAATAAAAATATTAACTGCGCAGAGCGCCACGGCCTCAATTTGGCCGTCGTCTGTGTAGATACCATCTATCCACAACTTAGCTATTCCATGCACAGCGCCCCAGATAACTTGAGATGTGCGCAGAGGGTTATCGTCCTTCGACAGCAGCCCGCACTCCTGCCAACAGCGGATCATGTCGACGCTGTGCTGAAAACAGGGATACGCCACGTCGCGCAGCTCTTGAGTGCTGTTTTTCTGCTTCCATATACTGCGCCCAAACATCAACTCATACTGTTCTGGGCTCTCAACAGCAAAGCGAATGTAATCGCAGATATAGGCTTCAAATTTTTCCCTTTGCGTCTTACTGGGATCATTGAACGAGGCAATCGCCTCTCGGTGTCTGCGCTGAAACCCCTCGGCAGCAATGGCGCAGAGCAAATCATTCTTGTCCTGAAAGTGATGGTATGGCGCTGTGCGCGAGACACCCGCGCGCTCGGCGAGCTTGCGCAGCGACAAACCCTCAATCCCCGCCTCCGCGATCATATCCCGCGCGGCAGCCAACAGTGCGGCGCGCAAGTCGCCGTGGTGGTAACTTGAACGTGAAGTTTCGATGGACGTTGATGCTCTCATACCGGCAATGTATCAACGTATCTTGACAGTGTCAAAATTACCCCTTAACCTGCCATTTCGTCGCCAAAAACGGTGCATTGCAGAACTGTCAGGCGCACCGATTTTAAGAGCTATAGTTTTTAAACCTGTAGATTTATAACAAGAACACAGCCACAACCTAAGATCGGTTGGCGGTGCTAACACTATTTAAAGGTAGCCAATTGCAAAAAAAACGCCCAGTAGCCGTTAATGGCGCTGTTGATGACACGTCGGAAATGCTTAACGGCAGCCGTGACAGCAATATCAGTGATAGGGTCAAGCATGCTGCAAATAAAGGATGTAATGGAAACCGTAGAGTCTGGCAAAGAAATGTGTGAGCCTCACTTTAACGATCTGCTGGCGCTCTGAGCGCCGTAAGACCTTCGACAGAAAAAACCTATAAAAATAATCCATCTTTGGAGAATGTTATGCCACACAACACCTACCCTCACCTACTCGCCCCGTTAGATTTGGGCTTTACCACGCTCAAGAACCGCGTATTAATGGGTTCGATGCACACCGGCCTAGAGGAAGTGGAAGATGGCCACGAGCGTATGGCAGCGTACTTTGGCGAGAGGGCCAAAGGTGGCGTGGGCCTTATTGTGACTGGGGGTATTGGTCCAAATACCGAGGGCGGCACACACCCAAACACGAAAAAATTAGTCAGCGATGACGATATCGCTGGGCATCGACAAATCACCGATGCAGTGCACGAACACGATGGCAAAATTTGTTTGCAGATTCTCCACACGGGCCGCTACGCCTATTCGCCCGACCAAGTGGCGCCCTCGGCGATTAAGGCGCCTATCAACCCATTCACGCCACGAGCTCTCACTGACGCTGAAGTTTACAAACAGATCGATGATTTTGTCTTCACCTCACTACAGGCGCAAAAGGCGGGCTATGACGGGGTTGAGATAATGGGTTCTGAAGGTTATTTCTTAAACCAGTTTATCGCTGCGCGAACCAATCAGCGCGACGATGATTGGGGTGGAAGCTATGAGAATCGCATCCGTCTGCCGATTGAAGTAGTCCGCAGAGTTCGCGAAGCCGTTGGCAAGCATTTCATTATTATCTTCCGCCTCTCAATGCTCGATTTGGTTGAGGGCGGCAGCACCGCGGAGGAAGTGATTCAGCTCGGTCAAGCGGTGGAAAAAGCCGGCGCAACGATTATTAACACCGGTATCGGCTGGCACGAAGCGCAAATCCCAACGATTGCGACAAAAGTGCCAAGAGCGGCATTTACATGGGTGACGGCACATTTTAGAAAATCCCTTTCGGTGCCGGTTATTACGTCGAATCGCATTAACACACCAGACGTTGCAGAGGCTGTGCTGGCCCGTGGCGACGCTGACATGGTATCCATGGCGCGCCCATTCTTAGCTGACCCAGAGTTTGTGTTAAAAGCGCAGGAAAATCGCGCTGATGAAATTAATACCTGCATTGGCTGTAATCAGGCCTGTTTGGACCATGTTTTCGGCGGTGTCATGACAAGCTGTCTCGTCAATCCCCGCGCCTGCCATGAAACACAACTCAACATTATTCCAACAACTGCCAAGAAAAGAGTCGCTGTTGTCGGTGCCGGACCTGCCGGTCTGTCTGCGGCAACAACACTGGCAACACGGGGTCATGAGGTGAGTCTGTTCGACAGCGCCAGTGAAATTGGCGGGCAATTTAATATTGCCAAACAGATTCCGGGCAAAGAAGAGTTCAGCGAAACACTGCGCTATTACGGCCGTCAAATCGAACTGCTCGGCATTACTCTGCACCTGAATCAGCGCGTCACCGCAGAGCAGCTCAACAGCGGCGGTTTTGATGAGGTAGTGATCGCCACCGGCATTGCGCCGCGCACGCCTGACATCGCTGGCATCGATCACCCCAAGGTGATGAGTTACCTCGATGTGATTGGCGCGAAAAAACCGGTTGGTAAGAAAGTGGCCATTATCGGCGCGGGTGGAATTGGCTTTGACGTGGCGGAATACTTGACCCACAGCGGTGAGGCCAGCAGCCTCAATATTCCAGCGTTTATGAAAGAATGGGGTATCGATATGACCTTTGGCTCGCGCTCAGGCATCGAAGGTGTCAAGGCTCAGCCGGAGCCATCCCCTCGCGAAGTTTATTTACTGCAGCGCAAGAGCTCAAAAGTGGGCTCTGGACTGGGCAAGACAACTGGCTGGATTCACCGCGCTGGTCTGGTCATGAAAGGTGTACGTATGATGCCGAGCTGTGATTATGAGAAGATAGACGATGCCGGCCTGCACCTTACGGTTGGCGGTGAGACAAAGGTGCTTGATGTGGACAATATTATTATCTGTGCCGGCCAAGACCCTCTGCGTGAACTGACAAAAGGCTTAACCATTCCTCACCACTTAATTGGCGGCGCGGATATTGCGTCAGAGCTTGACGCCAAGCGCGCGATTAATCAGGGTACTCGTCTGGCAGCGCAGCTCTAGCAATGGAATCGGATACCCTGTTGGGCGACCATTCGTGGCTGACCCAATAGGGGTTTTGTATAAAATAGAATTTTTGCACATTAGCGGCGCTTCGTTGGCCGCGGGGCACAGCCCCAGATTAGCTGAGCACCCAAACAATTATTATTAGCCCGGCTCGCTCCACCCTCCTCGGCGCGATCCAAAAATAGGACCTAAAACGGAAAATATATGACCGACTCAAACGCTATGGCCGAATCCCCGACCAACAATACCGGCAATTTTCGCAATGCTCTGGGCAGTTTTGCCACTGGGGTCACGGTGGTCACCGCCATCGGTAGAAATGGCGTAAAAGTGGGTATGACAGCGAACAGTTTTAACTCTGTGTCTCTCGACCCAGCGCTGGTGCTGTGGAGCATTGACCGAAAGTCGTCCTGTTTCGATGATTTTATGCAAGCCAAAGCCTTTGCAATTCACGTGCTTGCCGCCGACCAGCAGGCGGTTTCAAATCATTTTGCCAGAAGTGGCCGTGAGAAGTTTGCCGATCTGCATTACACGTCAGGCATCGACGGCGTGCCCATTCTGTCGCACTACAGCGCTTGCTTTCAATGCAGTACAGAGAGCCAGTACGATGGTGGCGATCATGTCATCTTAGTGGGGAAAGTGATTGAATTTGTCAACAATGAGTTGGAGCCACTGCTGTTCTACCGCGGGAAATACGCCACACTATAGATAGAGCCTTTAGCGCCGTTCCAAGCCCTATTCGGCCAGCGTGACTCGTCTACGCAAGCTTAGCGAGCGTGGGTAAATAGGCGAGTATCTCGCTCACAGACTGCACGTCTGCGTACTTGGCGTTGAGGTCAAATAAGTTTGCGCGATGGGCCTCTGGATTTCTATCGCCCACAGCCTCCTCCGCCACAACCACCCGATAGTCATTCTGCAAGCCGTCAACTACGGTTGCGCGCACACAACCGCTGGTTGTGAGGCCGGTAACCACGAGTGAATCAACCTTTAAGCTGCGCAGATGGTCATCGAGCTGTGTTTTAAAGAAACCACTCGCCCACTGTTTTTCGATGAGCATTTCGCTAGTTTTGCGTCCAAGGGCGGGATCAATCTGCACCCAGTGCGAGTCAGGGGTAAGAACATTGAGCGCCGGCACCTTTTGACGAAAGACTTGCGCTTGCTGTTCGCTGCGATAAACAACAGTGGTAAAAAATATGGGCAGCGAGAAGGCTCTAAACGCGTCTAAAAGCTGAATGTTCGCGGCGACAACGCTTGGGCAGGAGGTGCCCAGCGGACAGTCTGGATCGGTAAATCCGTTGATCATATCAACCAGCACCAACGCTGGAGTGACGCCCAAACCAAGGCGATTTTTAGGTAGATTTTTTATTGTTTCCATAACACGCCTGACACTGTTTTTGCGGAATAAAAAAAGCGGGCCGCCTTTTCAGCACAGCCCGCCGTTTAAACTACTTTTTACGACTTAGAAACGGTAGCTAAAATCAATACCGTAGGTGTCTTGCGCGCCCGGATGAACGAACGAGCCACCAAACTCTGGTGCTGGAATGACTTCCTCAAGATACTTCTCATCGGTGACATTCCGGCCCCACAGTGTTACGCCCCAGTTCTCACCATCAATGGATATGCGAGCATTGAGTGTATCGTAGGCATCTCTCTTGGCTTTACTAAAGTCCTGGGTAATGGTCGCACCTGGATAGAATACCTGCCAGATCGAGGGCGTAGCCTCACCCTGTAGGGTGTGGAAAGCCATCTCACCAACATACTGCCAGTCGAGGCGTGCGGTTAGATTAACGCCATCGGTCACTGCGGTCTCAAACTGCGCGCCAAGGTTGTAGGTGCGATCGGGTGCCTGAGGAGCACTGTTTCCAACAGTGGCGGGACGGTGATCGTTGCGTTTGATTTCACTGTCCAAAATGCCCAGGCCGCCGAAGACCGAAACACTTTCGGATAACACTGCATTGAAATCCATCTCAAAGCCCTGAATCTGAAGATCTTCTATAGTGGTTACCACGCGCATCAAACCAAAGGGACCAGCGAAGAATTCGAAGAATTGGTTGTCTTCGACGTCAGTATTGAATACCGATGCATTAATTCGCAGACGGTTATCCATAAGCTGCATCTTGGCACCCACTTCGTAGCTTGTGGACACTTCTTTGTTGTACTCATCTTTGACCAGCAAATTGCCATCAACTAGCGCGCCGGGGTTTGTTCCGTCGCCATTGTTGTTGTACCAGAAGTCGATCAGCGCTTCGCTACCAATTGAGTTAAAGCCGCCACTGCGGAAGCCAACACCCCAGCTTGCATAGACATTGACGTCATCGCTTGCGGTCCAGCTCCAAGTAACCTTTGGCTGAAACTGACTGAAACTAGCGTTTCGATCAGGTATGCCATTGGGGTTGCTGGCGAATGCTGGGTTAATCGGGCCCGATGCGTTGATGTTGAGGCCTGACGTTTGTACGTTGGGCACCTGATTGCTGACATCTCGATCTTCTTTATCAAAACGTGCAGCAAAGGCTACTTCCATATCGTCGCTAAGTTGAAACTCCATTTGACCGAATACAGCGACAACCGACGTATCAAATTGGTCATCAAACAACAGATCTGTTGGGTTGGGACCTGTCGGGCTGACGTAGGGCTGACGGAGGAATCCATTGCCTGTGTCGGCGCCGTAGCCAACGACAACCTGACGCTCAATTTCAGCCGCGTAAACACCGGCAATCCAGCTTACTTTTGCGTCGTCATCAGAGGTTAAGCGAATTTCCAAACTGGTATCCGATTGGTTGCGCTCTTGGTATTGGTAGCCGTCACAGGCGGTCGGTGTATAGGGGCCGTAGATGCCTTGGAACTCGACGCCAGCAGGAAACACGCCGAACGGCGCAAAGAAATCACCAAACAGATCGGTACGGCCTGCCCCGCCCAAGCTTGCGGGCGTGTTGTTTAACGAAGCGCGGTCAGCCTGACAGGCACTGGTTAATTCGTAACCATAGAACGTCGCACTGGTACCGTCTGACAACAAGTATTCTTCGAGATTGCTGTAGCTGAAGACTGCGCTGACATCAACACCGTCGCGATCCCAATCCGCTTTGATCGAGAACTCTTCAGTGTCTTGTTTGTTTTCACCTGGCACGTTGTTAGCAAAGATAAACTCATGCTCGTTCACATCAGCGAAGAACGTCGGGCCGAGACCAAAATCATTGGCAAATGCAGGCAGTGCGAAGACGGCATTGAAGTTAATGGCTCCGCCGCTCACTTCGCTGACACCGGCGCGCATGTCGAGAGACAGTGCGTCATTGACATCCCAAATCAAACGCCCGCGAACCGTGGTGTCTTCGAGAAAGTCCACTGAGCTGGCACCGGTAAAGGTGTTTTTGTAGCTACCATCGGTTTCTCTGCGGCTAACACTCAATCGACCCAGAACTTTATCGTCGACTAACGCACCGCTGATGGTAGCTGAGCCACTGCGCGCGCCGTTATTGCCCGCGCCTACTTTCACTTTGCCTTCAAATTCATTGTCTGGTCGGCTGGTGCTGACGATTATTGCGCCAGCCACTGCGTTGCGACCATAGAGTGCGCCCTGCGGACCCTTGAGCACTTCGATTTGACTGACATCAAGCAGCTCTTCGTTGAAGCCATTAGGGTTAGTCACCAACACGCCATCGACCACATAGGCGAAAGTGGATTCCGCGTCGCGAGTCGACACAATGCCGCGAATACTGACTTGGGTGTCACCCACGTTGGCGGAGTCAACCATAGTTACGTTGGGCATCAAGGAAATAAAGTCGCCGGGGCGCTGAATGCCTGCACTTTCAATTTGACTCTCGGTAAACGCTGTTACCGCGATGGGCACCTCTTGCAGATTCTCAGCGCGCTTACGCGCCGTTACTACTACTTCTTCGATGCTCACTTCGGCGACAGCCATACTGGCCATGCTTGCGAGAACTGCTGCTGCTAATGATTTACGTACGTATCTATTTTTCATACTCTCCCCCCTCGGATTGGGCTAAAACACATGTGATTTTTCGTTTTCTATTATTTTTTGTCTTCTATTGCTGTTTTTTTAATGGTTATTTTGCACTCATCTGCGCACCGCTAAACGTCGGTTTGACTGGCGCGGGTAGATGCGTTTCCGCTTCACAGCGCGCTCGGATATCTTCCAATTCACCGCCAAAATTAAACAGTGGCTTGTTTTCGCCCCGCGTCTCAACTAACTGCTTACGCATCGCCGCGGTTGCACCTACATCGACGCTGCCATCTGCGGCAATGACAACGCCATATCGCTTGGCGCCATCAACAGTGACTAGGCGACGGGCAACGTCCTGTCGAACCAAAGCAGGATCGCGAGCGAAAGGATCACCCCAACCGCCGCCACCCCACGTATTAAAGTAAAGCATATCGCCCGCTTTAACTTTTATGCCTTCCACTTTGGCCGGCAACCACTCTTCGCTGCCATCAACTCTGACTAACTTCTTGGTTGAACGCAACCCCGTGTCACCGCCGAGCACGCCCCAAGGATAGGTCAACCAGCGTTCATCGTGAATCCCTATGTCACCGTCGCAGAGGAAGCGGTAGGCCACACTCAGGCCATTACCGCCTCGGTGCAGGCCCGCGCCACCGGAATCGGCGATGGTTTCATAACGCTCAATGCGCAAGGGAAAATAGGACTCGATAAATTCATTGGGTACGTTGGTAAAGCCTGGCCACAGCGAATGCCCGTCGGGGCCATCACCGGCAGGTCGCCCTGGAACGCCGCCGAAGCCAATTTGAAACAACTGGAACCATTCACCATTTTTCTCCGGCCGCGTGTCGTATCCCGAGAAAAACAGGTGAGGTGAATCGGAAAATCCAGCAGCATTGAGCATCATTTCTGGGGCGCCCATGCCGAGCAGTGCTCCCAGCACATCGAAAATTCGTCCCAAGGCGTGGGTTCTTCCCGAGAGTGCTGCCGGGTAGTTTGGCTTGAGCAACGTGCCCTGCGGAATACGCACGTCGACGAGGTCATAGAATCCGTCGTTGAAGACAATCTGCGGATCAACCACGTTGATCGTAAACGAGCCAAAGAACATCTTGAACATGTCTTCGTTGAGGAAAAAGTTCACTGAGCTCTGAGCCTGCGGGTCTGTACCGGCAAAGTCAAAAATGGCTTTTTCGCCCTCGCGCCACATGGTGCACTTTATTTTGTAAGGCCCCATGCCCATGCCATCGTCGCAAATGTAATCTTCAAATTCGCGCGGCTCTTCCGGAATAAACATCCCGATAATATGTTTCATCGCGTCGTAATTGCGCTGCAGCATAATACCCATGGTTGAGAAGAGCACGTCATCGCCAAAGCGCACAGCCAACTCGACGCAGCGCTTAGCAGCAGTGTTACAGGCGGCAACCAAGGCGTTGAGGTCGAAACGGTTCCACTGGGGCGTGCGGACATTGTGCAAAATTAATTCAAGAAGATCCGACTGTAATACGCCTTTTTTGTAAAGTTTGGTCGGCGGAATACGAATGCCTTCTTGAAAGATAGTCGTCGCTTGAATAGGAATAGATCCCGGCACCATGCCACCGTTATCTGACATATGGCCAAACATCGCAGACCATGCAATGTGTCTGCCGTCTTTGAAGACCGGCACTAACACCACCCAGTCGGGCAGATGCGACACTGCGGCGTTGCACATGTAAGGATCGTTGGTGAGGATCACGTCGCCCTCTTCGATCTCGGCATCGTAGGCCTCTAAAAATGGCGCAATAAAGGAACCGAACTGGCCGACCACCATCTTGCCGTCTTTGTTGGCGATCATGGGGAAGCAGTCGCCCTGCTCGCGGATGCCCGGTGACATGGCGGTTCTAAACAGCACCGCGTCCATTTCTTCGCGGGCATTTCGCAGGGCGTTCTCGATGATATCAACAGTCACGCCGTCGACATCGACCTTAGCGAGAGGTTGATGATTAGTCTCTATTAAACGTGCTGTCACAGTGAGTCCCCCCCCAGTGCTGGGTTGATCAAAAGGTTGCCGATAGCGTCGATCGCGGCAATATAGCCGGGGAGCACTACCGTTGTTGAATCCATCTCGCCGATAATCGCCGGGCCCGCAACCTGCAACCCCTGATGCAATTTCTTGCGGTCATAAATATTTGCCGTGTGCCAGTCACCCCCGTAATAGAACTTGCTCTCATGAATTTTGCACTCATCAAGGGTCGTTCCGGCTTCACCCATCTTAAATTCAGCAATAGCCTTCGCTTTGGCTTTAGCCATCGCACGAATCATGAGGATCTCGTGACCATCGTTGAGTTTGAAGGTGAACAACTGCTCATGCTCTGCATCAAACTGGCCTGTGAGGAGCGCTATACCCTTCTCTTGCAACTCAGCTTCACTAAAATCAATGGTAATTTGGAACGCTTGACCGGCATAGCGCAGATCGGCCTGATAGGAAATCTCGTGCTCTGATTCAGGAATGTGATCAGCTAACAGGGCCTCTCCCGCGCGCACCTGCAACTCGTGCAAGTCAGCGACTAACTGTTCATTGGTAAGATCGCTGGCCATCATCAGGTAAGTGCGTGCGGCTTCATCTTGCACCTGCGTGGTAGCGTCGCCATAGGCGCACAACACACCGGGTCCTGGGGGAATAATGACAGGCCACGCCTCAGTCAGCACACCCATGGCGTTGGCATGAAGCGGCCCAGCGCCGCCAAACCCAACGAGCGCGAAATCTCGCGGATCGTAACCCTGCTCAACAGAGACCAAGCGCAGCGCACCAAACATCGATTCGTTGACAATTTTAACAATGCCCTCGGCAGCTTCCATCAGCCCGATACCCATGGCATCGGCCACTTTTTGCACAGCCGCCACGGAGGCTTCACGATTGATTTGCATTTTGCCACCCAGCTGCACATCTGACGGCAGATAGCCGAGTACGACATTGGCATCGCACACGGTGGGCTGCTCGCCACCCTTCATGTAACAGGCTGGGCCCGGAACTGCTCCCGCAGATTCAGGGCCGACACGCAGGGCTTTGGTGAGTTCGGGCACAAAGGCGATGGATCCGCCGCCGGCGCCCACTGTGCGCACATCAACCGATGGTGCTCGCACACGCACGTCACCGACAATGGTTTCGCGGCGCACTCGCGCGCGGGAATTTTGAATCAACGCCACATCCGTCGAGGTTCCACCCATATCAAAGGTGAGAATATTGTTGTATCCCGCGCGGCTACAGAAATAGATCGCGCCAGACACGCCCCCCGCTGGGCCCGACATCAATAAATTAACCGGCGATACCGCTGATGCGCGGGCCGAAGCCAAGCCGCCATCTGAGCGCAAAATAGACAGTTGAGTGTCAGCGCCCATCTTTTCTTCTAAGGCCGCTTGCAGATTATTCACGTAGGTGGCCACTTCAGGGCGCACATAGGAGTTAACGACAGTCGTCTCTGTGCGCTCATATTCCTGCATCTCGGGAACCACTTCACTGGAAATGGAGATTGGTGTATCACCAAAGATTTCCGCTGCTATTTCCCGGGCGCGCACTTCATGAGCACCATTTATGTAGGAGTTGATAAAACAGATAGTCAATGCTTCAACCTGACCCGTGGCGTGCAGGGTTCTGAGATCTTTGCGCAACTGCTCTTCATCTAGGGGCGTCACCATCTGGCCAGTGGCGCTGAGACGCTCATGGGCGCCAATAGTCAGTTCAAGGGGCGCCAGGAGAGGCTTCTTGACGAAACTGACCCAGCCACCAAGACCACCTGGACAGTATGAGCGAGCTACCTGCAGCGTTCCTTCATAACCTGCGGTCGTCACCAACCCCACTTTTGCGCCCTTTCCAGTCAACACGGCATTGGTTGCCACTGTGGTTCCATGCATCACGCGACTGACTGAGCGCGGATCGATACTGGATTCATCACAGATTCGAGCGATGCCATTGAGTACCCCAATAGACGAGTCCTCTGGGGTTGAGGGCACTTTTGCCGTAAATGTTTCCCCTGTCTGCTCATTAATGAGGAGAAGATCTGTAAATGTTCCCCCAACGTCCACACCTAACCGATAACTCATGCTTATCTCCGAGACTCACTTTTTATTTTTGTGGTTTTACTAAATACCGCTGTATCCAAGGTTTGGATCGACCGCCCGGCGCTGTTCCGGTCAACTGCTGTGCCAGATCGGACGCCGCTATTAATTTTGTCATGTCAATACCCGTGGCAAACCCCATCTGGGACAACATCATAGTAATATCTTCAGTGGCGACATTACCGGATGCGCCCGGCGCAAATGGGCAGCCACCCAGCCCTGCAATAGAACTGTCGAATCGCCGAATACCCGACTCAACCGCGGCAAACACATTGGCCAAGCCCATCGCGCGGGTGTCGTGAAAGTGGCATCCCAACTGCGCGGCGCCATGAGTTTGCACCAACCTCGCGGTAAGCTCACGCACCTGCTGAGGTTGGGCTGCGCCGATCGTGTCAGCCAAGACCACTTGATCTGCGCCTGCGGCCATAAACTTTGCCGCGATGCGCTCAACAAGTGCAGTATCAACGGGGCCATCAAAGGGGCATTCAAAGGCGACCGATATCGTCGCTATCACCGCAATGCCATCGCGTTTGGCACAGGCTAGAATATCAAGCGTCACAGCCTCTGCCTCAGCCATGCTCATCGATGCGTTTTTTTGCGCCATGCCATCGCTGGCGTAGAGCACCATCGTGACAGTCTTGGCACCCGCCGCCTTGGCGAGTTCGTACCCTTTCATATTTGGGATCAGTGCGATGGACAGGGCGCTGTAATCAGCCTGCCCTTGCAGTTCCGCAAAAACTTGATCCGTTGCCGCCATCGCAGGCACAGCCTTTGGGGAGACAAAACTACCCACTTCGACTTGCGCGACACCCGCGGCCGCCACAGCCTTAATTAACTGAACGCGCTCGTCGATAGAGAGCAGTTTCAGCTGATTTTGCAGCCCGTCGCGTGGACCAACATCTGTAATAACCACAGCTTCGCCCGTCATCCAATCACCTCGTTGGCGCGCAGTTGAGCAATTTCTTCAGCACTAAAGTTGAGCAACTCTGCCATCACCTCGTTGGTATGCTCGCCCAACAGCGGCGCCGCAGTGAACAGCTCATGCTGTGTCCGCGACAACTTAACAGGATTGCCCGGCCCTTTGCTTGATTTGCCGTTAGGATGCTTTAGATCAATCACCATATTGCGGTGCAATACCTGTTGATCAGAGAGCGCCTGACCCAAATTATTCACTGGCGCACAGGGAATTCGCTCCGCCTCGAACAGCGCAAGCCAATGTTGGCAGCTCTGGGTAGATAGCAATTCGTTTAGCGTCGAATTAATCATGTCCCGATCAGCCCAGCGGCCAGGCTGCGTGTCATATTTTTCGTCGTCAAATGCGGAGCAATTGACCACTTTTTTGAGATTCTGCCAAAAATTGTCCGTGATCACCGCAATCACGATAAAGCCATCGGAGCAGGTAAATGTGTTGTAAGGCACGTGGACAAAGTGGCTATTGCCAATCGGATAGGGATTCTCCCCCGACAAAAAGTGCATGGTTGCCATGTAGTTGAGCATCGAAATTTGACAGTCGAGCATAGAAATATCCACATGCTGGCCACGGCCACTGCGCTCGCGCTCATAGAGGGCCGCAAGAACGCCCATCACGCCAAACATACCACCGCCGAGATCACCGATGGGAATGCCCGCTCGCATGGGCTGATTTTCATCCATTCCAGTAATCGACATGCCGCCGCCCATCGCCTGAGCCACCTGATCAAAGGCAGGCCGCTTGCTGCCTGGGCCATCGGAGCCAAACCCAGAAATCGTGCAGGTAATAATACGCGGATTAATTTTGCTCAAGGAGTCGTAATCGATATTCAACCGCTCGGGAACGCCGGCGCCAAAGTTGCTGATTACAATATCGGATTTCTCGACAAGTCGATTAAAGACTGCACGGCCTTGCTCAGATTTAAGATCAACCGCCACGCTTTTCTTGTTGCGGTTTAAGGTCAAGTAGTAGGCCCCCATGCCGTCCAGCGAATTCTTAACATCTTTCGCCAACAACTTGCGGGTGCCCTCTCCCTGAAGCGGCTCAACTTTGATGGTCTCTGCCCCAAGGTCGGCTAGAATCATACTGCCGTAGGGCCCTGACAACATGTGTGTCAAGTCTAGTACGCGCACGCCGTCTAGAGCGCGCTTCACGGATAGGACTCCACATGCAACGCACAAGAAATAGCCAAGCCGTGAGACCTGAACGCCACGCGAAAATTAAACTCCCCCAACCAACAAGAATTCATATATTTTTAGTAACTCGTCGTGTTAACTGCATCCCTAGTTGGCGATGGCAGTCTATTCGTTGAAAATCGCGACCACTATTGGAACCGACCGCGCTAATGATATATAGTTATACCAAAGTATCAATACGGTCACAACAATTAATCGTCACCGGCCTCAATCGATGCCCAATACATAGAAGAGACACCCCTCTATGACAGACCTTCACAGGACTGCCCTATTCAATGAAAGCCAGCGGCACCACGTGTCGGCGGAGCGCCCACTGCCGCTTTATCACCAGCTTTACACTTTTATCAAAAACTTCATCCTCGATGGCACACTCCATCACGCCGAGCGATTGCCCAGCGAGATTGAGCTTGCGGAAATATTTAATGTCTCGCGCATCACGGTCAAACGAGCCGTCAACGAACTCGCCGCCGAGCAGCTCGTCGAGCGCGCACGGGGAAAAGGGACACATGTGATTTACAAATACACGCCCAAGCCCGTGCAAGCGCCACTGCTGGGCATACTGCAAGAGATTGATAGCATCGCCGCAGACTCCGTCGCCGAAATAATCTCTTGCAGCTTGGCGCTGCCGCCCCAGAGTATTCGCTCGGAGTTTGCCATTGACCGCAATGCCCAACTTTTCCATCTCGTGCGCAAGCGTGAGCGCGCCGGCGCGTTTTTTGGCTACTTTGAAAGCTGGACCGCGGGGGTAAAAATGCCCTCAACAACCGACATTTTTATTCACGAGTCTCGCCACAAATACTTTCGCGAAAATGGCACCAACGTCAGCCACGTCAAACAGAACCTCAGCGCCGTCGCCGCATCCGAGGCCATAGCCGCTCACCTGCATGTTCCGGTGGGCTCGCCCCTATTGAGCTTAGTTCGACTCTCTTACAGTCAGAATGGCGACCGAGAAGAGCTTGTCGATCATTTGCTGGCGCTCTATAACCCAGAGCTATTTCAATACCAGATGGATATGAAGCTCGAGTAAGAGCCTCGGGCACGCGCCATTCATCATTCACTGCAAAAAAAAGCTTACGTTGACGTAAGCGTAACAACGCCCTTACAATGCCGCTTTGTCATCGCCCTGTGGTCACGTCATGCCTAAAACACCCGCACCGCTCGAATACAGCATCAGCCAGCTCACGAAAGAGTTTGGCATTACCACCCGCAGTATTCGGCACTACGAAGATATTGGGCTGCTCGCACCCACCCGTCGCGGGCAAACACGGGTTTACAGTCCAGCGCAGCGCACGCGCCTCAAGCTGATCCTGCGCGGCAAGCGCCTCGGCATTTCCCTAGACGACTCTCGCGACATTATCGATATGTACGAACCCGGCAAGAGCAATGTTGAGCAACTTGAAAAGCTGATCGATGCAATACGCCAGCAGCGCAGCAAGCTCAACCGACAGCTCGACGATATCACCGCCCTGCTCAAAGACCTCAATCAAGCTGAAAACGACTGTATTGACGCGTTAAAAAACCAGTGAGCTACCCTTCACTCAACACACGGAAAAATGGAATCCCTCTATGAACACAGCCTACCCCTCGTTAAATTTTAACCTTGGCGAAGAGATCGACATGCTTCGCGCCAGCGTCTTTCAATTTTGCCAGAGCGAAATTGCCCCGCGCGCAGCCACTATCGATCGCGACAATGAATTTCCCATGGATCTGTGGCGAAAAATGGGGGACATGGGGCTGCTGGGCATCACCGTGGCAGAGGAGTTCGGTGGCTCGGGGATGGGGTATCTAGCTCACTCCGTAGCCATGGAAGAAATTTCTCGCGCATCAGCCTCTGTGGGACTCTCCTACGGCGCGCACTCCAACCTCTGCGTCAACCAAATACACAAAAACGGCACCCTCGAGCAGAAGCAGCGCTACTTGCCAAAGCTCTGTTCCGGCGAGCACATTGGCGCCTTGGCCATGTCCGAGCCCAATGCTGGCTCAGACGTTGTCAGCATGAAGTTGCGCGCGGAAAAACAGGGTGACAAATACATTCTCAACGGCAACAAAATGTGGATTACCAATGGTCCCGATGCCCACACCTACGTGATCTACGCTAAGACAGACACCAGCGCGGGTTCGAAAGGCATCACAGCGTTTATTGTCGAGCGCAACACCCCTGGGTTTTCACGCCATCAAAAACTCGACAAACTGGGTATGCGCGGCTCCAACACCTGCGAGCTGGTCTTTCAAGACTGCGCCGTACCCGCAGAAAATATTCTCGGCGGTGAAGGCCGAGGCGTTGCGGTACTCATGTCGGGTTTAGACTACGAGCGCACCGTACTCTCCGGCGGCCCCGTGGGAATAATGCAAGCATGCCTCGATGTGGTGCTACCCTATATTCATGAACGCAACCAATTTGGCCAAGCGATTGGAGAATTCCAGCTTATGCAGGGGAAAATTGCCGATATGTACGCCGACCTCAATGCCTCACGAGCCTATCTCTACGCCGTAGCAAGAGCCTGTGATCTCGGACAAGATTCTCGCAAAGACGCGGCAGCGGTAATTTTATTTACCGCTGAAAAAGCCACGCAAATGGCCCTGCAAGCGATCCAAGCGCTGGGCGGCAACGGCTACACCAGCGAGTACGCCACCGGTCGTCTGCTGCGCGACGCCAAGCTCTATGAAATCGGCGCCGGCACATCAGAGGTGCGACGCATGTTGATTGGTCGCGAGCTTTTTAATCAGACTGCCTAAGAGACATCCCATGCCTACTATCAAGACCAGCATTAACACCAAAAGCAGCGAGTATCAGCAAAACTATGCCGCGATGCAGGGCACGGTTGATGACTTGAAAGCAACACTCGCCACGATCGCCAAGGGCGGCGGCGAAAAAGCCTGTGCCCGTCACAGCGGCCGCGGCAAACTCCTACCCCGCGAGCGCATTCACGCCCTGCTTGATCCCAGCTCACCGTTTTTGGAACTGTCTGCGCTGGCCGCGCACGATGTCTATGGCGAAGATGTGCCTGCCGCGGGCATCATTACGGGTATTGGTCGCATTAGCGGTCAGGAGTGCATCGTGGTCGCCAATGACGCCACCGTCAAAGGCGGCAGCTACTATCCACTGACCGTCAAAAAGCATCTCCGCGCCCAAGCCATTGCCGAGCAGAACAACCTGCCCTGCGTCTACTTGGTCGATTCTGGCGGCGCCAACCTGCCGCGCCAAGACGATGTTTTTCCCGACCGCGAACACTTTGGCCGCATCTTTTTCAATCAAGCCAATATGTCCGCGCAGAATATCCCACAGATCGCAGCGGTGATGGGATCCTGCACTGCCGGCGGCGCCTACGTGCCCGCGATGGCCGACGAATCGATCATTGTCAAAAATCAGGGGACTATTTTTCTTGGGGGGCCACCCTTAGTCAAAGCGGCCACCGGCGAAGTGGTGACAGCAGAGGAGCTCGGCGGCGCCGACGTCCACTGCCGTAAGTCTGGTGTTGCCGACCACTACGCCAACAATGATCACCACGCCCTAGAAATGGCCCGCGCAGCTATAGCGCGACTCAACCGCAGCAAGCCGCGCCAGGGCGATCTCGCCGACGCCACTGAACCACTCTACGACCGCCATGAAATTTACGGCATTGTCCCGAGTCAATCGCGCAAATCCTACGATGTGCGAGAAATCATCGCCCGTGTTGTCGACGGTTCAGACTTTGATGAATTCAAGGCGCTCTACGGCACGACTCTCGTTTGCGGATTTGCACGTATTTTCGGCTATCCCGTAGGCATTGTCGCCAATAATGGTATTTTATTCGGAGAGTCTGCGCAAAAAGGCGCTCACTTCATTGAGCTTTGCGCGCAACGCAAAATTCCCCTCGTCTTTCTGCAAAATATCACCGGCTTTATGGTTGGCAAGCAATACGAAAATGACGGCATCGCCAAGCATGGTGCAAAAATGGTCACCGCCGTGGCCACCGCCAAAGTACCGAAATTTACTGTCCTGATTGGCGGTTCTTTTGGTGCCGGCAACTACGGTATGTGCGGCCGCGCCTACGATCCACGCTTTTTGTTTATGTGGCCCAATGCCCGCATTTCCGTGATGGGTGGCGAACAGGCCGCAGGCGTTTTAGCACAGGTCACCCGAGACAAATACGAGCGCGACGGCAAAAGCTGGAGTGCCCAGGAAGAAGCGGATTTTAAGCAGCCGATCATTGATGACTATGAACATCAGGGCCACCCCTACTATGCGTCCGCGCGGCTGTGGGATGACGGCGTAATCGACCCCGCTGACACACGCATGGTCTTAGGCCTTGCTATTTCAGCCAGTCACAACCGTGAAATTGAAGAGACAAAGTTTGGGGTTTTCCGCATGTAAGTCGCAGAGTTGACTTATCCGTCGACTAAAGTGGCGGCTTAAGCGCCGACTAAAGTGGCGACCCTCTAGCACATACCAAGATTTTGTAAAAACCCAACGCGATAGCGAGGCAAATGTACAACCATGCAAACAGTTCTCTGTGAAGTAGATCAGCGCGGCATCGCTCGGGTAACGCTCAACAACCCCGACAAACACAACGCCTTCGACGATGCCATTATCGGCGAGCTGACGGCGGTGTTCAGCGCCATTGCCGACAATCCTGCGGTGCGAGTCATGCTGCTCGCTGCAACAGGAAAAAGTTTTTCCGCGGGCGCCGATTTAAATTGGATGCAGCGCATGACCAATTACAGCTACGCCGAGAATCTGCGCGATAGTCAAGCCTTGGCCGAGATGTTAAGGGTGCTCAACTTTATGCCGCAACCGACCATTGCTCGGGTTCAAGGTGCAGCCTACGGCGGCGCGGTGGGTTTAATCAGCTGCTGCGATATCGCCATTGCCGCCAGCGCGGCAACCTTTGCTCTCAGCGAAGTAAAGATCGGTCTTCTCCCAGCAACCATCAGTCCCTACGTGATCAACGCCATCGGACAGCGCGCTGCGCGACGCTATTTCACTACCGCCGAACTGTTCAATGCCCAGCGCGCGCAAGAGATTGGTTTGGTGAGTGAGGTTGTTGACGCAGAGCATCTCGATGAGAAAATTGAAGAGGTTATTGCGCGACTCCTCGGCAACAGCCCCGCCGCCATCAAAGCGGCCAAACAGCTGATTTTTGATGTCGCTGGCAAAGCCATCGACGAACAGCTTATCGAACAAACCTGCGCCACCATCGCAGCTATCAGGGTAAGCCCAGAAGGCCAAGAGGGCTTGCAAGCCTTTCTGGCAAAACGAAAACCGAATTGGTTATTAAAGGATTGAATGCAGCCATGTTTAAAAAAATACTGATCGCCAATCGCGGCGAAATCGCCTGCCGAATTATCCGCACAGCCAAGGCGATGGGCGTGCAAACCGTCGCTGTCTACAGCGATGCCGATCGCAACGCACTGCATGTTCAAATGGCCGATGAAGCTGTCTATCTTGGTCCCGCACCCTCGAAAGAGTCGTATTTGGTTATCGACAAAGTTATCCACGCGGCTCTCAGCAGCGGCGCAGAAGCCATTCACCCCGGCTATGGCTTTCTCTCTGAAAACAGCACTTTTTGCCAACAGTGTGCCGCTCACGGTTTGGTCTTTATCGGGCCACCGGTCGAGGCTATTTTAGCCATGGGCTCAAAGTCAGCCGCCAAGACCATTATGGAAGAGGCAGGCGTTCCGCTGGTGCCCGGCTATCACGGCAAAGATCAAAATCCCGCCGTCCTCAAACAGGCGGCCGATAAGATGGGCTACCCTGTGTTGTTAAAAGCAGCGGCTGGCGGCGGCGGTAAAGGGATGCGCGCAGTGTTCGGCGCCCATGAGTTTGACGAAGCCTTGGCCGCTGCCAAGCGCGAGGCCATGAATGCTTTTAATGACGATATTATGCTGGTCGAGAAGTACTTGCTCGGCCCGCGCCACGTCGAAATCCAAGTTTTCTGCGACCAGCACCAGAATGCCGTCTACTTGTTTGAGCGCGACTGTTCGGTTCAGCGCCGTCATCAAAAAGTCATTGAAGAAGCCCCCGCACCCGGCATGACATCTGACCTCCGCGAGAAAATGGGTGCCGCAGCGGTGCGCGCCGCCCGCGCCATCAATTACGAAGGCGCCGGCACGGTGGAGTTTCTCCTCGACAGCACTGGACAGTTTTTCTTTATGGAGATGAATACCCGGCTGCAGGTCGAACACCCTGTCACGGAGATGATCAGCGGACAAGACCTTGTGGAGTGGCAATTGCGCGTCGCCGCAGGTGAACCCCTGCCGTGCGCGCAAGAGCAGCTGCAGATCAATGGTCATGCCTTTGAAGCGCGTATCTATGCGGAAGATCCCGACAACGACTTTTTGCCAGCTAGCGGTCAAGTGACAGGCTTGCGCACCCCCCAACAGAGTCGCCACGTTCGCATCGACAGTGGTGTGGTCGAAGGCGATGAGGTCAGCATTTATTACGACCCGATGATTGCCAAACTGATCGTCTGGGACAGCGACCGCGACCGTGCTTTAGCGCGCCTGCGAGAAGCTCTCAGCGACTATCAGATTGAGGGTTTAACCAGCAATGTCCGCTTCCTCTACAACCTCGCAAGCAGCGACGCCTTCTGTCAGGGCAATATCGACACCGGCTTTATTGAGCAGCATGAAGCAGAAATCTTTCGCCAACGCGCGGACGATATAAGTTATGCCGCACCTCTCGCCGGACAGGCTATCTCTGCCGCACGACAGCAGCGCGCCGCAGCCAAGGCCCAGCGCAGCAATGATCCGAATTCGCCTTGGCATCTCGCCAACAACTGGCGTCTAAATCAGCTGGCAATACCCCCTGTGATGATTACTATCGGTCAGCAGCAGGTAGAGGTTGAGGTCACCAGCGCGGTATTGGACTCCAGCGTAAAAGTGGTCACGCAGGCCCAAGGGTTTACACTGTTCACTCCCCGTGGTGCGTTTCAGTGCAGCGAAGTGGCGCCAGATTTAGGCCTTGATCAAGACAATCATCACAGCGGCAGTCTCAGTGCGCCGATGAATGGCACCGTTGTCGCCCTGCTGACTGAAACAGGCAAAACGGTCAGCAAAGGGCAAACCCTTATGGTTATCGAAGCGATGAAAATGGAGCATGCGATCGTCGCGCCCAGCGCCGGCACCGTGAGTGAATTCTTTTATCAACCGGGCGATCTTGTCGACGGCGGCGCTGAACTGCTGGCTTTTGCTGCCAGCGAGGAGATTCTGCAATGAACCTTCCCAGTCGCGTTAGAATCGTCGAAGTAGGCCCCCGCGATGGTCTGCAAAATGAGGCCACCAGTGTTGATGTCGCGACTAAACTTGAGCTAATTCAGCAGCTTAGCGATGCTGGCTTAAGCTACATCGAAGCGGGCAGTTTTGTCAGCCCAAAATGGGTGCCACAAATGAACGGCAGCGACGCTATTTTTCAGCAACTGCCAGCGAACAGCGCAAGTGTTTTCGCCGCCCTCACCCCAAACATGCAGGGCTTAGAGCGCGCACTCGCCTGCGGCGTCAAAGAAGTCGCGGTTTTTGCGGCAGCCTCAGAAAGCTTTAGCCAGAAAAACATTAACTGCTCCATCGCCGAGAGTCTTGACCGATTTCGCCCAGTCGCTGCGCGGGCGATTGCTGAAGGTGTCAATGTTCGCGGTTATATTTCCTGTGTGGTCGGCTGCCCCTATGAAGGCGCCATCGAGCCAAACACAGTGGCTGACGTCGCCAAACAGTTGCTTGCCATGGGTTGTTACGAAATTTCGCTGGGAGACACCATCGGCGTGGGCACCCCTGCCGCCATCGAACGGTTACTGAATCGACTACTGCAAGATATACCGCCCAACCGCCTCGCCGTGCATCTGCACGACACCTATGGGCAAGCATTGGCCAATGTATTACGTGCGCTGCAAATGGGGATTTCTGTTGTCGATAGTTCGGTTGCCGGACTCGGCGGCTGCCCTTACGCCCAAGGAGCATCGGGTAATTTGGCCACGGAAGACCTCGTGTACATGCTCAATGGCATGGGGATAGAGCACGGTGTTGACCTCGCAAAACTGGTTGCCGCGGGTCAGTTTATTAGCCAGCACTTAGGTCGCGTCAATGCCTCAAAAGTCGCTCGAGCGCTCTAGCTGGGGCGCAGCACTACTGGCAACATCAACCCAAGACGCTATAATAGCCGCCAAACCCCGCCGCACAGAGACCATCCCCTTGACCCAATTTCGCCCTTGTATCGATCTGCACCAAGGCAAAGTCAAACAAATTGTCGGCGGCAGTCTCACCGACAGCGGCGCGCAAACAAACTTTGTCAGCGCACACGGCGCTGCCTACTACGCTGACCTCTATCGCCAGAAAAACCTCCGCGGCGGACACATTATTGCCCTGGGACCAAACAACCAAGAACAGGTTTTGCAAGCACTTGCCGCCTACCCCAACGCCCTGCAATACGGCGGCGGTGTTACCTGCGACAACGCCACAGACTATTTAAGGGCCGGCGCCAGTCACGTTATTGTTACCTCGCATTTGTTTGAACATGGCCAGTTTTCTTGGTCGCGCCTTGACGCTATCAAAGCTGAAGTGGGCCGTGAGCGTCTCGTGCTCGATCTTAGCTGCCGCAAAACGGCTGACGGCTGGTTTATTGCAACAGATCGCTGGCAGACCATTACGAGCATGCAAGTCAATCAGAAAACCCTTGCAGAACTCGCCTCTCACTGCGCCGAATTTCTTATCCACAGCGCCGACGTTGAGGGCTTGCAGGCCGGTATCGACGAACCCTTGGTCAGTCTCCTTGGCCAATACTGCACGGTGCCAACCACCTATGCTGGAGGCGCTCGCTCCCTCGCGGATCTTGATCGTGTGAAGGCGCTATCGCAGGGTCGTATTGATCTCACCATCGGCAGCGCATTGGATATATTTGGGGGTTCAGGTGTGACCCTCGACGACTGCATTGCATGGAACACAGATCACAATCAGCCCCCTCGCTAATGCGCGTGTAAAATACTCACTATAGGCCGATTGGCCTGCCATAGTTGTGCCTAGCTATTCCCTCAACGCTGTTCTTGTGTAACCATCCCACCCAACAAAAATTGCCGCACAGCTAGTGTGCGCACAAAAAGATTACTTTAAGGGTGGGGAGTGTTATGTCTGTTGTCGATTATCAAGTTCACGAACAAATAGGAATTATTTGGATTAACAATCCACCGGTGAATGCCCTCTCCAGCGAGCTGAGAAACGGCATTCATCAAGCCGTATTAAATGCTCAAAGCGACGCCACAAAAGCGCTGCTATTGATCTGTAAAGGTCGCACTTTTATCGCCGGTGCCGATATTTCCGAATTTGACAAACCTGCAACCAAACCTTCATTTAACGATATCCTGGGTACCATCGAATCGTCCTCTAAACCCGTTATCGCGGCCATTCACGGCACTGCGCTGGGCGGCGGCTTGGAGACTGCCCTTGCCTGTCACTATCGCTGCGCTGTCGGCTCAGCCATGGTGGGCCTGCCAGAAGTGAAACTTGGCCTGCTGCCAGGGGCTGGCGGTACTCAGCGAGTGCCGCGACTAATCGGTATAGAAGCGGCGATTAAAATGATCACCGGTGGCAACCCTATACCCGCCGCCGCGGCACTGAGTGCCAAGCTTATTGACCATGTGATTGACGGTGACGATCTGCTGCAAGGGGCCCTCGCCTACACGGAACAGCTGATTGCGGATAATGCGCCTCTCAAGCGCGTGCGCGATATCACCATCGACCCCAGCTCGATACCAGCCGGCACGTTCGACACTATCCGTGCGCAATTTGCGGTGCAGGCCCGCGGCCTGATCGCGCCGCAACAGATTATTAACTGCATTGAAGCCGCTGCCACCCTGCCCTTTGATGAGGGACTAGCCGCCGAGCAGCGCTTTTTCCATGAATGCATGGTATCCAGTCAGTCTGCGGCCATGCGTCATATGTTCTTCGCCCAGCGCGAGGCGAACAAAATAAAAGGTCTGCCAAAGGACACGCCCCAGCGACCGATTAAGTCTGTCGCCATCATCGGTGGCGGCACTATGGGCGGTGGTATTGCCATGAACTTTGCCAGCATTGGCATACCCGTGACACTTCTCGAAATCAACCCAGAAGCTCTGCAGCGTGGCCTCGGTATTGTCGAGAAGAATTACAGTAATTCCGTCAAAAAAGGCAAGCTTAGTGACGCTAAAAAACAAGCCTGCATGGATTTGATCAGCGGTACCACTGACTACCAAGACTTGGCCCATGTCGATCTGGTGATCGAAGCCGTGTTCGAAAATCTTGCCATCAAACAGCAAGTGTTCAGCCAGCTCGATAAAGTGTGCAAGCCTGGCGCAATTCTCGCCACCAACACCTCCTATCAAAATATTGACCAAATTGCGGCTGCCACTCAGCGTCCGCAGGATGTTATTGGTCTGCACTTTTTCAGCCCCGCCAATATTATGAAGCTGTTAGAGATTGTCCGTGCCGACAAAACCGCTGACGATGTTATTGCCACCGCCATGCAGTTGGCTAAAACCATTGGCAAAGTGCCAGTTCTTGCGCGAGTCTGCGATGGCTTTATCGGCAATCGTATGTTTAGCGAATACAGCCGCGAAGCACAACTGTGCCTTATCGAAGGCTCAACGCCAGAACAGATCGATACAGTGATGCAAGATTTTGGCATGGCCATGGGCCCTATCGCTGTCGGTGACTTAGCCGGCATTGATATTGGCTACAAAGTGCGCGAAGTGCTCAGTGACGAGCAAAAAGGTAATCCTGCGAGCTACTGTATCGCCGATGCCCTTGTGGAAATGGGCCGACTGGGACAGAAAACCGGCGCCGGTTACTACAAATACGATGCTCAGACGCGCGCGCGAACCAATGATCCAGAGGTAATGGCACTGATCGAGTCGATGGCGGTGGCTCACAATATCAGTCGCCGCGAATTTTCGGATGCCGAACTTGTCCAGCGTCTGATACTGCCGTTAATTAACGAAGGCGCGAAGATTCTGGAAGAAGGTATCGCGCAACGGCCTGGCGATATTGATGTAGTGTATGTGTTTGGCTACGGCTTCCCGGTCTACCGCGGCGGCCCAATGCAATACGCCGACGAGTTGGGCTTAGCCAGCGTTTACGAGCAGCTGACTCGACTCCATCAAGAGACCGGCGAAGCATCGTGGCAACCCGCTGCATTGATTAAAACCCTTGCCGAATCAGGCAGTAGTTTCGCGCGCTGGGCCTCTGAACAGGCGTAACTCTTACCGTTAGCAATCAACCACCGGCAGTGCCCTGCCGGTGGCGATATTTGTCTCTGGCGCTGCTACAATGCGGCGCATTTTAACAGGGATAGGTCTTTACAATGTTCAACCGGTTTTCCATCAAACTCACGCTTTTTATTCTCCTGCTCATCAGTGCTGCAGCACGCGCTGAAACTTTCGTCCTTACCGCCATTCCCGATGAAGACGAGTCTCATCTGCAGGAGCGCTTCGACAAAGTGGCGCGCTACCTTCAAAGCCAACTCAATGTCGACGCACGCTATATTCCGGTAAAAAGTTATGCCGCGGCCGTCACTGCCTTTCGCAACAATCAAGTGCAACTGGCCTGGCTTGGTGGACTTTCCGGCGTGCAGGCGCGCCGCTTGGTGCCTGGCAGCGAAGCCATTGCCCAGGGCTACGAAGATCAGTTCTTCAAAACCTACCTAATCGCTCACCGCAGCAGCGGTCTCATAGCCAGTGCAGAATTCCCCAGCGGCATTGTCGGCAAAAGCTTTACCTTTGGCGCGAAAGGCTCCACCTCGGGAAGACTGATGCCAGAGTCTTTGTGAGGTCAGTAAACGATAAAGAACCCTGTTTTAACGAGCGCTATCTTTTAACGAGAAGATAGGCGTTATCTGCCACAGACAAGCCCCGCGAGGCTCATCACAAGTCTCGCGGGGCACGCCACAAAATGCAGACGCTTAGCTTGGATCTGTTTCGTAGTCAGAGATTAGCGGGCAAGAACAAATCAAGTTGCGATCGCCATAGACATTATCCAATCGACCGACCGGTGGCCAATACTTATTGGCGCGCACAGAAGTCACTGGATACGCTGCTTGGCTGCGACTGTAACCTCTCGTCCAATTGTCGGCGGTCACCACTGCTGCGGTATGGGGTGCATGCACCAGCGGATTATCGTCGAGGGAGAACTGTCCCGAGGCGACCTGATTGATTTCCTGCTTGATGGCAATCATGGCATCACAAAAGCGATCCAACTCGGCCTTCGACTCACTCTCTGTCGGCTCGATCATCAAGGTTCCAGCAACTGGGAAGGACATGGTGGGTGCATGGAAGCCATAGTCGATCAAGCGTTTGGCGATATCGTCGACGCTTATGCCAATATCGTCTTTAATGCCGCGGACATCCAAAATACATTCGTGCGCAATACGACCGTGTGCGCCTGTGTACAGAATTTCATAGTGATCCTGCAAGCGAGTGGCAACATAGTTGGCATTCAAAATAGCCACTTCAGTCGCTTGCTTTAGGCCAACACGTCCCATCATGCGGATATACATCCATGTGATCGGCAGAATACTGGCACTGCCGTAGGGCGCTGCAGAGACCTGTCCACCGCGGCGCTCACCGCCTTCAAACTCTTTCGGCATAAAGGGCGCTAGATGCGCACCGACGCCGATGGGACCAACACCAGGACCGCCGCCGCCATGGGGGATACAGAATGTTTTATGCAGATTCAAGTGAGAGACATCGCCACCGAATTTACCCGGCTGACAGACACCGACCATAGCGTTGAGATTGGCGCCATCGATATACACCTGACCGCCGTGCTCATGGACAATGTCACAAATTTCCGTGATGCGCTCTTCGAACACCCCGTGGGTAGACGGGTATGTCACCATAATCGCTGACAAATTAGCAGAGTGCGCTGTAGCCTTGGCCTGCAGATCGTCCACATCCACATTGCCCTGATCGTCACACTTCACCACCACCACTTGCATGCCACACATTTGCGCAGACGCTGGGTTAGTGCCGTGTGCCGAACTTGGAATGAGACAGACATTTCGATGGCTGTCGCCGCGGCTCTCGTGATATCCGCGAATCGCCAACAGCCCAGCATATTCACCTTGAGATCCCGCGTTGGGTTGCAGTGACATTGCGTCATAGCCTGTGGCGGCGCATAACATCGCTTCGAGATCATCGATCATGGCGCGGTAGCCGAGAGTTTGGCTGGCCGGCGCAAAGGGATGCATGTTGGAAAATTCCGGCCACGTAATGGGCAGCATCTCCGCCGTCGCATTGAGCTTCATGGTGCATGAGCCGAGCGGAATCATGGCGCGATCGAGGGCAATATCTTTATCCGACAGCTTGCGTAAATACCGCAGCATTTCTGTCTCAGAGTGATAGCGGTTAAATGTCGGATGTGTCAGGAAGCTATCGCTGCGCACTAGATCAGTCGGCAGCGCGGCACCCACTTCTTCAGAAAGCTGCTCGATAGAAAGATTGTGGTTGCCAATCAAAATATCCCAAAGACATGCGATGTCGTCACGTGTCGTCGTCTCATCAAGAGACACGCCGACGGTGGATGCATCAATTACCCGCAGGTTAATTCCGCGGCCTTCAGCAGCAGCATGAATATCAGCCGTGCGTGCGCCGGTCTTGATGGTGAGAGTATCAAACCAATGGGTGTTGACCAGCTCAATGTTGTTCAGGTGTAGACCCTTTGCTAGCACAGAGGTCATTAAATGAACCCGCTGGGCAATGCGGCGCAACCCATCGGGGCCGTGATAAACCGCATACATGCTGGCAATAACCGCTAACAACACTTGCGCCGTACATATATTGGAAGTCGCCTTTTCGCGGCGAATATGCTGCTCGCGTGTCTGCAACGCCAAGCGATAGGCTGGCTCGCCATTGGCGTCTTGCGACAGCCCCACTAAACGACCGGGCAAGTTGCGCTTAAACGCTTCACGGGTGGCCATATAGCCGGCATGGGGGCCGCCAAAGCCAAGAGGCACACCAAAACGCTGGGTGGACCCGATGGCGACATCAGCGCCCAGAGAACCGGGTGACTCAAGTAGCACCAAACTTAATATATCAGCAGCCATAACGACCAAAGCACCCTGCTGCTGTGCTTGTTTGACGATGTCGCGATAATTGTGGATCTCGCCACTCGCACCGGGGTATTGCAGCAATAAACCAAACATTTGCTCGTCCGCAGTCAATGCTGCTGGATCAACGACTGCCACGTCGATACCCATGGGTTCCGCGCGAGTTTTGATAATTTCGATGGTCTGCGGCAGACAATCACGATCGACGACAAAACGCATAGACTTCGATTTCGACATGCGCTGACAAAGAGCCATTGCCTCGGCGGCTGCGGTGCCTTCATCCAGCATCGACGCGTTGGCCATCTCCATGCCAGTAAGGTCTGTCACCATGGTTTGGAAGTTGATCAACGCTTCCAAGCGGCCCTGCGAAATCTCGGGCTGATAAGGCGTATAAGCGGTGTACCATGCGGGGTTTTCAAGAATATTGCGCTGCACAACATTGGGGGTAAATGTGTTGTAGTAACCCTGACCAATAAAGCTGCGCAGTACCTTGTTTTGTTTCGCCATCACGCGCAACTCAGCAATTGCCTGCGCTTCGCTGCAACCGTCGACAATATCCAGCGCCGCGGTCATCGCAATTGCCTTGGGGACAACCTGGCGGGTTAAATCCTGGAGGGTCTCGCAACCCACTATCTCAAGCATTTTTTGTTGATCGTCGGCGCTTGGTCCAACATGACGTGCAATAAACTCTGCCGCGTTTTCCAACCCTGTCAAAGTAGTTTGTGTGTCTAACATTGTTACTGCTCCCCAAAAAAGAATATTGCGCAAACAAAAAAGTTAAATAATCAGTGCGGCCCACCCGAAACAAACACCGCTAATCCTGCCAATCGCGTTAGCCTCGATAGTAGCGCTGCTCAACCAGCGGCATTTTAGCCACGGTGATCGGTCTCGCCACGCCGCGAACCAAGGCATTCAACTGCGTCCCAACCGCCGCCAGCTCCGTAGGCACGTAACCCATGGCAATGGGCGCCTGCAGCGTTGGGCCAAACCCTCCGCTGGTGATTGCGCCAACCACGGCGCCACTGGCATCAACAATCTCAGCGCCCTCACGCACTGGCGCGCGGCCATCAACAAGAAAGCCAACACGCTTCTTGGCCACACCATTGGCGATTTGGGCAAAAATTGCCTCGGCGCCCAAAAAGCCGCCCTCTTTCGCACCGCCAACACGACGTGATTTGCTAATACTCCACAGAATCCCTGCTTCAACGGGTGAAGTGGTTACATCCATATCATGGCCATAGAGGCACAGTCCCGCCTCAAGACGCAGTGAATCACGCGCGCCAAGACCAATCCATTCAACAATATCGTAGGAGAGCAGCTTGTCCGCTAAGGCAAGGGCATCGCTTGGCGCAACGGAAATTTCAAATCCATCTTCACCGGTGTAACCGGATCGTGTGATGTAACAGTCCATACCATCAATGGTGGCGCGGCAGCCGTTCATAAATACAAGCTTATTCGCCTCCGACGCCAGCTCAGCCATAACCTCCTTCGCGCGCACCCCCTGCAGCGCCAAAAGACCGCGATCGCCGAGATAGGTGACATCAAAATCCGGCAGGTGCTGCCGAATATGGGCGATATCCGCATGCTTACAGCCAGCGTTGACCACCAGAAAGAAGCTGTCTTCAGCCCAGCGCGTAATAATCAGATCATCGAGCACACCACCGTCTTCCGCGGTAAAGGTCGCATAGGTCTGCTGATTGATGGCCAGTGCTTCTAGGTCGACTGGAACCAATTTCTCAAGCGCCCGCGCAGCACCTGCGCCGGTTACAACCACTTGCCCCATGTGAGAAACGTCAAACAAACCTGCTTTCTCCCGGGTATGCAGATGCTCCTGCATAATGCCCGCGCGGTATTGGACTGGCATAAGGTAGCCTGCAAAAGGAACCATTTTCCCGCCTGCAGCAATGTGGTAATCGTAAAAAATAGTCTTATTGACTTCAGAATCTATCGACATAGGATGCTTTTAAACCTCAGGACAATGCAATGGGGTTGTGTACGTGGCCGTCCAACTCAACCATTCCTTTGGCTCTAACATCCTAACGTGCGAGCGTCGACCAACGCGCTAACAGCGCATAATAGGCTTCTGGTTATAATTTGTTAAATTAATAGATACAATGCTGCTATTAATATTTTAAATGTTAGCTAACTGCGTAAAAACACTGAAAAATCGAGTTCAACATGAAAAATTTACCCATGGATTTGCTGCGCGCCTTTGTCTCAGTTGTGCAATTAAACAGCTTCACCAAAGCCGGTGAGCTACTGGGGCGCTCGCAACCGGCCGTAAGCTTGCAAATTCAGCGTTTGGAAGAACTGCTGGGGGAAAGTTTGCTGCTGCGCAATGGGCAAAACCTCGAGCTGTCCGAGGCCGGCGAGAACCTCTATGGCCATGCCACACAAATTTTGGCCCTTAACGACCTAGCTGTCAGTCAACTGTCAAAGAGCGCGGTAACGGGGAAAATTCGCTTGGGAATTCCGAGTGAATTTGCCACCATTTTACTGCCTAAAATCGTCAGCCGTTTCGCCAAAGCCTATCCCAATGTGACGCTGGAAGTGAACTGTGAACTGAGCAAAAACCTACTCTCAAAAGTTGGCAAGGCCAGTCATGATCTTATTTTGGCACTCTGTGACGACCCGGGCTCGAGCAATGATGAATTGGTGAATACAGACGAATTGGTGTGGGTTACCAGCGCCGACCACAGCGCGCAAAAGGCCTCACCTGTGCCATTGATCGTCGCAGCTCAGGGATGCATCTATCGCCAACGCGCTATTGCGCTGCTCGACAAAGCCAAACAACCTTGGCAAATCGTTTACACCATTCCGGACTTAACCGGCATTCAATACGCCATTCAAGAGGGTTTGGGGGTGACCGTGCTGGCCAAAAGTACTGTGCCCAGCAATCTCAAAATTATGCGCCCTTCAGAGCAATTTCCCGAGCTTGGGACAGTGGGAATTAGTTTGATTAATGCCAACAGAAAGAATCAAGCGGTGCATTTGCTGACGGAATTTTTAAGGGCAAGCCTCGCCTAAATCGGCGCTGACAGCTAGAGCGAAAACCAAAACCGGTAGGGATAGTCCGACGCTTTTTGCGCTGGCAGTGGCGTCAGGCCAAGATGCTCAAAGAAACTTACAGAAACACGCTCTGCACGAATTAGCACACCGACGACATCCGCATCTAATGCCACGCTAACAAAGGCCTCAGTTAATAAATACTTGCCCCAACCTTTCGCCTGACAGTCTGGCAACACATAGAGTCCATGCACTAACTTTGCTGGGCCGTTAACCGTGGCATGCACTGACGTTTGATCCCACACCACCACGGCCACTATTTTGTTCCCTTCGAGCCCAACGGTGAAACGAAAATAATCAAAGTCTAATGGGCTATAAGACATAGCGGTAACGGCAAGGCGTTTTGCACGCTCAGCCATCGGCCAAACCGAGATAGCTTCACTAACAACAGTATTGATCGCATCAAGATCGGTTTTATCCGCAAACCGAGTGAGCATCTTTTCGGCCTCCTAAACGCTATTAAGCGACGTAAATCACACCTGAGTTAATCAAATATCCCGTTGTCCCGGAGGAACAAAGGCACATCGAAATGCGTGGCAAAATGGATACCCAACACTGTTGCGTCAGCACCTCTGGCAAAGGCTTCTTTCAGTGGCTTGTGATCCATAAAGTCAATAATATTTTCCCGGCTATTGGGGAGTTGTAACGACGGATTTCCGGCTGTCGCCACCGTTTTAAATATCTCGTACCACTGCGGCCAATTGAGGGTTTCAACTACTTCGCTGGGCGGCAAAGCCTCTTTGGACGCGTTCTCCAGCGCTCTTTGAATTTGCTCCACGCGATCATGCTTAAATGCACGTTTTTGAGTATTTGATGTGCCCTGCGAGCTCTTTTGTGAAGAGGCCCGGTGCAAAAAGTTCCGCCAAAATGTCATAGGATTCACCCACGCAACAATGGACGCCAATGCAAAATACCAAACAGCAACACCATCAGACTATTTTTGATGGATGCATGGCCCGCCTCACGGAGTTTCTTAAACATCACCATCAACTCCAATGCATGAACCGCAAACATAGCGAGTCCACTCCAAAGAATCCAAGGCAGTTCAGTATCGATAATCGGCACAAAAAAATTGACGGCAAAACCCAACCAAAAGATCAACAAGACTACTTTATTAGCAGCGATAAAGGTTTTCATTTGGACAGGTCCCCTTATTTGATACTACTTATTACTTTTACTCGGTTAGATAGTCTCAAACCACGCCCGATGATGCAAATCTATTCTTACCACAAAGGTTATAATCGCCCCACCTCATCTGTGTGCTCGACGGATTTTCAGCGCAGATCTGCACATGCAGAAGTTGATTCTGCTCGCCATCAAGATCACTATGCGTGCTGGCCATTTTCCGCCTGCAGAGTGTGATGGCGTTGTTGAATTAAAGGCCCCCAATAATGTTCGGTAATCACAATGGTCGTTAGGAGCGAAATAAGGTGAAAATAACCACAGTCAACAGCCAAGTGTCCGTCTCTGATCAGATTCACAGCAACGATATCGCAACGCTATCGGACCTTGGTGTAACCACCATTATCTGCAACCGCCCTGATGGCGAGGCCGCCGACCAGCCCAGCGTCGAAGAAATCACTGCGGCTGCAAACGCCCGCAATATAGTGGTGGTCAACCTTCCCTTTACCGCAGGTAAAATGCCCGACAGCGCAGTGCTGGTATTTCGCGAAATTATGGGCAGTGGACAGCGTATTCACGCCTACTGCCGCACCGGCAACCGCTCCTCCATGATCTTTGACGCTGCAAATCGGAGTGGCCAATCAACGGCACCTGCACTATCACCAACAGCGACACAGGCAAAACCCACATTTGATATTGTGATTATCGGCGCAGGTGCCGGTGGCATTGCCGTCTCGGCGAGCCTGCTTAAACGCAACAAAAAGCTGCGTATCGCTTTGATCGACCCCTCTAGCAAACACTATTACCAACCCGGCTGGACCATGGTGGGCGGCGGTGTTTTTTCAGCCAAATCCACTGAGCGACGCACCGCAGATTTAATTGATCATCGCGCCAGTCTCATTGTGTCAGCGGTCACTCAAGTAGTCGCCGAAGAGAGCAAGGTTGTCCTCAGTGATGGCGGCGAAGTCTACTATCAACAACTCGTAGTTGCGCCCGGTCTCGTGATTAACTGGGGCGCCATCGAAGGCTTGTCGGAGTCCCTCGGCAAGTATGGAGTGACATCAAACTACCGCTATGATCTCGCGCCGTACACATGGGAATTGGTTCAGCAAACCACCCATGGCAAGGCGATATTTACCCAACCCCCCATGCCCATTAAGTGCGCTGGCGCGCCACAAAAAGCACTCTACCTGTCCGCCGACCACTGGTACAAAAACAACACCATCAACAACATTGATATCGATTTTTGTAATGCCGGCGGCCTGTTGTTCGGCGTCGCCGCCTATGTTGAACCTCTGATGGCGTACATTAAAAAATACAACGCTGCGCTGAGCTTTAATCACAACCTCGTTAAAGTCGATGGCCCGAATAAAAAGGCTTGGTTCGACGTATCCGACAGTCACGGCAACAAAACCCGCGTGTGCAAAGAGTTCGATATGCTTCATGTCTGCCCACCGCAGCATGCCCCTGATTTTATTCGAAGCAGCGGACTCTCCGATCAAGCCGGATGGCTCGATGTCAATCCTCAGACTTTGCAGCACAAGCAGCACAGCAATATCTGGGGCCTCGGTGACGTCATGAATACAACAAATGCCAAGACAATGGCAGCCGTGCGCAAGCAAGTGCCCGTGGTGGCAAAAAATATCTGTGCCGCACAGGCGGCTCAGCAGCCCGCGGCACATTACGACGGCTACGGCTCGTGTCCGCTGACGGTTGAGCGAGGTAAAATTATCTTGGCAGAGTTTTGTTATGGCGGTCGCGTTGCGCCAACCTTTCCAAACTGGCTCAATAACGGCACCAAACCCACACGTTTGGCGTGGTTGCTAAAAGCCGTTGGTTTGCCTTTTGTTTACTGGAACCTCATGCTCAAGGGTCATGAGTGGTTCACTGATTGTCCTGCGGAAAAATAAGCCATGCTTCTGAAGAATCTGTTCCTGAGACTGCCCGCCGCCGCATGGCTGCGCGACTACAATACCAGCACGTTTAAGGCGGATATGGTTGCAGGTGTGGTGGTCACCATGATGCTGATCCCACAATCGTTGGCATACGCCCTGCTGGCCGGATTGCCCGCCGAAACAGGGCTATATGCCAGTATTTTCCCGTTAATTGCCTACGCCGTGTTTGGCAGTAGCCGCGCCCTCTCGGTGGGACCAGTCGCAGTCGTATCACTGATGACCATGGTCGCGCTGAGCAAGATTGTCGAGCAAGGCTCCGTCGACTATATCAGTGCAGCAACCGCACTGGCGCTGCTCACTGGCGGGTTTTTACTGTTGATGGGGACCTTTAGACTGGGCTTTATCGCCAATTTTTTGTCCCACACGGTTGTCTCTGGATTTATTACCGCCTCCGGTATTCTTATTGCGCTCAGCCAATTACGTCACATTGTTGGCATCTCAGCCCACGGCGATACGGCGCCCGAAATACTGCGCACGCTGGCAGCAAATATGACCACCATCAATGGCACTACCGCGGCAATTGGGCTGCTCGTCTTAGTTTTTTTATTCTGGGCGCGCAGTGGCGTTGCACCCCTGCTAACGCAGCGTGGGCTTACCCAAAACAATGCCGCTCTCATTGCAAAAGCTGCGCCAGTCATAGGCGTCGTGACAACCATTTTTTGTGTTTGGTATTGGCGTCTTGATCTGCAGGGTGTGGCCATTGTTGGCACCATTCCCACTGGGCTGCCGCGTATCGCGATGCCACAGATTTCCTTTGCGCTGATCGAACAACTGTGGCTGCCTGCACTGAGTATTGCGATTATTGGCTATGTTGAGTCGGTATCAGTGGGGAAAACACTCGCGGCAAAAAAGCGGACTAACATAGATACCAACCAAGAGCTCTTTGGCTTGGGCGCAGCCAATGTGGCATCTGCCATATCGGGTGGATTTCCTGTCACCGGCGGGCTGTCACGGTCTGTGGTCAACTACGACGCCGGCGCCGTAACCCAAGCCGCCAGTATTTATGCCGCCATCGGTATTGCTTTCGCCTCACTGTATCTCACACCAGCACTCTACTTTTTACCCAAAGCAACACTTGCGGCCACCATCATTGTGGCTGTGCTGTCAATTGTTGATCTCGCCATTGTGCGCAAGACATGGACCTTTTCAGCCAGTGACTTCCGCGCGCTAATGATTACCATTCTCGGCACGCTACTGTTTGGCGTAGAAGCGGGTGTTCTCTGCGGGGTGCTGCTCTCTATTGGCCTCTACCTCTACCGCACATCGATTCCCCATATCGCCGAAGTCGGTCTCATTGAAGGTACGCAGCACTTCCGCAACATCCAGCGCTACCGCGTAACCACCAATGTTCACGTGCTCAATCTACGCGTTGACGAAAGCCTTTTCTTTGCCAATGCCTCATTTTTAGAAACGCTTATTTACAATCGTATTTACGCCAACGACAAAATTGCCCATGTGGTTTTGATGTGCAGCGCCATCAACGAAATTGATTACAGCGCTCTCGAAGTGTTAGAAATGATTAACGAGAGGCTACGTGATCAGGGTATTTGTCTGCACCTGTCAGAGGTCAAGGGTCCGGTCATGGATACTCTGCGCTATTCAGGATTGACTGAAATGCTCTCCGGCAATATTTATCTCACGCAGTTTGATGCTTTTCAGCAACTTAACCAGCTAACCCAAGACTGATCTAGCGCGGCTACTCTTAGCACAAATTGACCGCACTTGATCGATTTGAAGTTTGATCAATCTCGCCTGCCAGTCATTATTGATCGCACCGCGTCTGTCTAAAAAGAGATCACAGAACGGTGAAAGAACTCTGCAGATCAAGTATCAATGTTGGACTACTTGGTTCAGTTTCACGCCGGGCTTGGCACTCTCGACCAACTCGCCTTGGTCTATCACCAAGACACCATTGACTAGCACGTAGGGCAAGCCGACGGAGGTTAAAAAAGGCTCGCGGTAAGTTGCGCGGTCACTGAGTGTTTTCAGATCAATCACAGTAATATCGGCATCCATCCCCTCTTGAATTCTGCCTTTGCGCCCAAACTGCGGTGCGCTTTTCCCCAGCAGTTGAGCGGGAAGCAACGTGATTTTAGCCAACAATGCCAGTGTATCTTCAGACTCACCTTGCGCAAATCCGTAACGTGCCAAGAATCGCGCAAAGGTGCCAACACCGCGCGGGTGCACTTTTTCCTCAAGATTGAAAACCGGCATGGCATCACTAGCAATAATAACCCCTGGGGCCAAAATCGCTTGACGGGTCCACGGCTCTTTCCCGTAATGATGGATAATCTGACCTTCGGGATACATAGCGCGATACTCTTGCCACTTAGCTTCATTGAAACGCTCACCCGTCGCAGCCCACTCCACATCCTCGTAGGAAATATCAAAAATCTCCTGCCAATTGCGCCCAAAGACAGCTGCGCCAATTTGCGTAGAGCCTGCATTGTAAGGGTAAGCTTCCGTGGTCACCTGCACGCCCTGAGCGCGGGCCTGTTCAATCATGGCCAAAAATGCGTCCACCTCACCCATCGCGTTCGCGTTGATATGGCAGACATGGACGGTCGCCCCGTGCTTTTGCGCCAGTGCGATAATATCGCGCAACCCTGAGATATCACCGGGCAAGCCGCGCTGAATATGAATAAAAAGGGGCGCGGCATAGTTCGCAGCAACCGTAAAAATGACCTCTAACTCATCGGCAGACATTGCCTGTGTAATGTAATCCAACAGCAATCCAATACCGAAGGCACCCTCGTCGAGCTGTGCGCTGAGCAATGCTGTCATTGCTTCAAGCTCCGCCGCTGAGGCATGCGCCGAAAATGTTGCCCCCCTGCGCGTGGCTTTTTCGCCATCAACAACCTTGCGTTGAGCGGTAACGGAAAGCTGTTCAGCCCCTTCCAAGATCGATTGACGAATCCAGATATGACCCGCCGACGCGCCATAATTGATCAACGCGCCCGCGGGAAACAGTGTCTCAAGTTGACCGACGGGATAGGCGCCCGCTTCAAGCTCTAATGCCGTTGTCACGCCGTCAGCCACCTGCAAACGCTGGCCGAGTTCATTAATTGCATGGCTGTGGATATCAATAAACCCCGGCGCCACAATCAGCCCTGACGCATCAATAGTTCGCGACGCGGCACGTGTGTCAGACCCGACATAAACGATGCGACCGTCACTCACAGCAACATTGGCAACCGCGTCCAAGCCTGTTTCGGGATCCAAAACACGTCCCCCAACAAACAACACATCAGCACTCTTGCCATCGCCCGTCAGGTCACCTTTGAAGCTATAAAAAACCACGACCACACAGGTAATAAGCACCAACAACAGACTATTTTTCATCGCAATTACACCCCAACCAGAGTGAAGAAATAAACTTCATAGTAAGCACAGTTCTCATCACTGCCAAGAACAAAAAGCGATACCCGGAAAAACCCGGGATAGACAATTATGGGATGACAACTAATATCGACGAAACAGGTTAAAACGCAGCAATACCTGTCTGACCACGCCCTAAGATCAAACCGTGAATATCATGTGTTCCCTCATAGGTGTTGACCGTTTCCAGATTCATCATGTGACGCATCACAGGGTATTCATCTGAAATGCCGTTTCCGCCCAACATATCACGTGCCATACGGGCAATGGCTAACGACTTTCCACAGGAGTTACGCTTAATTAACGATACCAATTCAGGGGCGATATTGTTCTCATTCATCAGCTGCCCAGCGCGGAAACAACCCTGCAGGGCAAGGCTGATGTCAGTCTGCATGTCGGCCAGTTTTAATTGAATTAGCTGGGTTGCCGCGAGCGGTCGATTAAACTGCTTGCGCTCCATAGTGTAGGTGCGCGCCGCATGCCAACAGGCTTCTGCCGCCCCCAAAGAACCCCAAGCAATACCGTATCGCGCGTTATTTAAACAGCCAAATGGCCCTTTCAGTCCTTTCACATTTGGCAGCAACTGGGACTCAGAGACAAACACATCTTCCATAACAATTTGGCCTGTGGTTGACGCGCGCAATGACAGCTTGCCTTCGATTTTGGGCGCGCTTAACCCCGGCATACCCTTCTCAAGGATAAAGCCGCGTATTTCGCCATCATCAGTTTTAGCCCAGACCACAAAGACATCCGCAAACGGACTGTTTGAAATCCACATCTTCGCGCCATTCATCACATAGCCACCGTCGACGCTGCGCGCGCGCGTAACCATACCACCGGGATCTGACCCATAGTCTGGCTCGGTCAAGCCAAAGCAGCCGATAAACTCCCCGGTCGCCAACTTAGGCAGATACTTGTCGCGCTGTTCATCGTTGCCGTAGGCATAAATGGGATACATGACCAATGAAGACTGCACGCTCATCATTGAGCGATAGCCCGAGTCAACCCGCTCAATTTCTCGCGCAACCAAGCCGTAGCTAATGTAATCCATACCCGCACAACCATAGCCGTTAATGGTTAAACCGAGCAGGCCCATCTCACCCATTTCGCGGAAGATACTTGGATCGCTGGTTTCATTCTGAAACGCCGCACGAATTTTCGGCTGCAACCGCTCTTGGGCGTATTGACGAGTAGAGTCGCGCACCATTCTCTGTTCGTCAGATAACTGCTGATCCAGCAAAAATGGATCTTCCCACACAAAGCGCTGCCAAGAATTACCTGTACCCATGAAATCTGCTCCAAACAAATGAATAAAACCGGCGGCAAGCTTAACAAAAGTTGTTTCATATAAAAAATAGTTAATTTATATTAAAACTATATATTTAATAGATACATGAGAACTCAATATGAACCTGCGAAAACTCGAAGTATTTGTCGCTGTCGTCGAGCAGAAAAGCTTTAGTGGCGCCGCTAAGACCTTGCCCATGGCGCAATCTGCGGTCAGCATTGCTATTCAAAAGCTCGAGGAAAGTCTTGGCTGTTTGCTGTTGGAGCGCAAAGGCCGCTCGATTAAGGCAACCCCAGACGGAGAGAGTATTTATCGCCAGGCAAAAACACTTTTAACCCTCGTCGACACCCTAAAATCATCAGTCTCCGACAACCAAACCCAACTGACAGGCAAACTTAGCCTCGCCTGCCCTGCCATGTTAGCAGCCTACTTTTTGCCCGACTTACTCGACCGTTTTTTAAAACTCTACCCAGAACTAACGGCAGATATTGCACAGGCAGGCAGTAAACGTATCGAAGCGATGCTGCTCAATGATGAGATTGAAGTGGGCGTGGTCAATGCGGATAACATTGATCCCGCGCTTTCGACAGCGCCATTTATCAAAGAGGAAATGGTTGCCTGCGTCGCACGCAATCATCCCTTCAGCAAACTGCGTCATATTCGCCCATCACAGTTCGCTGGCGCTCCCATGGCCCTCTATGAGTCTGGGTACTTCTTGCGCACCGCACTGCAACGCCTCTGCACACAGGCAGGCGTTCAGCCTGACATTCGACTGCAAACCAATTTTTTACCGCTGATTATCCGCACCGTCGAGCAGGGCTTTGTTAGCACAGTGGGCCTGCGGATTGTCGCACAGCAGGAACCTAATTTGATTGCCATTCCACTTAGACCCAAAGTAGCTGTAAATATGGCGATAGCATGGCGCACCGGACGACCACTCTCGAAAGCCAGCCAAGCATTTATCGATTGGGTTGCGGTGGATAAAAAAACCTTCAAATACTGATCGAAACGCATCCCTCGCCGGGGTAACGGTCGATGCAAAGGCCGCCGCGCGGCGTATTAGATTAGCCAAAATGGCTTAATGGCAGCTCTGTGGTTTTCTTGATGGTTTCCATAACAAAACTGGCGCTGACATCGTTAATATTAATTTTTATCAGTTCTTTGTAAAGCCGATCGTACCCCTGCACATCTTGCACCACGGCTTTAATCAGATAATCCAGATCGCCGCTCATGCGATACACCTCAAGCACCACAGGAATGCCCTCCACCGCAGATTTAAACTGTTCTGCCCACTGATCATTGTGCTGATTTGTGCGCACCGAAATATAGACCGTCAAAGGCAAGTTCACGTGCTGCTGGCTGAGCAAAGTGACTCGCTGCTGAATCACGCCACACTCTTCTAATTTCTGAATTCGACGCCAACAGGCTGATTTAGAAATATCGACACGCTCAGCAATATCTGCAACAGACAGCGTTGCGTCGCGCTGAAGCAGTTCGAGAATATTTTGATCTTGCTTATCCCACTTAGATAACGACATTCATCACCCCCCAAGTAAACCTCTTAAAATAGATTATTTGGAACATTAAACCACTTATAAAGATTAAATAAATATATCGTTTCACTTTTAATTTCATAAACGCAACAATTAGGAACATTGTTCATGGTGAGTTTTCGTATAATTTTACTCTGGTACAACAGGGGAAAACCGTGACAACACTTATTACAAAAATACGCGAGTCACTTATCGGCGAACAGCAGCTTATTGAAACCGCATTTGGTGTTAAGCCTCTCATTTACGCTGACTACACTGCGTCTGGCCGTTCACTGAGTTTTATCGAAGAGTTTATTCAGCACAACGTTCTGCCCTTCTACGCAAACACTCATACTGAAACCTCCTACACGGGCGCTCAAACCACAGCGTTGAGAGAGCAAGCGCGGCAAGAGATTCGCCATGCGGTGAATGCGAGTGACAAAGACGCCGTTATTTTTACAGGCTCTGGTGCAACATCAGCCATTCAAAAAATCATCGATATTCTCAGCTTAAGATTGCCCGCAGGGCTTTGCGACAAATACCCTCTAGAGGATCAAATACCCGAAACCCAGCGCCCGGTTGTCTTTATAGGCCCCTACGAACACCATTCCAACGAACTCCCCTGGCGCGAAAGTATCGCCACATTAGTGACCATTCCACTCACTGACGAAGGCTTATTAGATGTCGCAGTCTTAGAAGAAAAATTGCAGCACTACAGTGACCGCCGCTTAAAGATTGGCAGTTTTTCCGCAGCATCTAATATCACTGGACTAAAAACTGATGTTGATGCCGTAACACGCCTGCTACACCGCTTCAACACTCTCTCGTTTTGGGACTATGCAGCCGCAGGGCCCTACGCTGATATCGATATGACTGGGATGATTGATCAGCGCGGTGATAGCAGTAAAGATGCCGTATTTATTTCACCTCATAAATTTGTCGGCGGCCCAGGCACCCCCGGTCTACTCGTGGTCAAACGGAAATTACTCACTAATAGGATTCCCTCACAACCTGCTGGGGGGACCGTGGTATACGTGACGCCTGAAAGTCATCGCTACACCCAAAATCAGGAGCGCCGTGAAGAGGGTGGCACCCCTGCTATTGTCGAATCGATTCGCGCGGGACTAGTATTTAAGCTTCAACGCGCCGTCGGCGTAGGCGAAATTCAACAGCAGGAAGAAAGTTTTGTCGAGCGCGCAATGGCTCGCTGGAGCAAGCAAACTAATATCGACATTCTAGGCAACACCACCCAGCCCCGCCTGGCTATTATTTCGCTTCGCATCAAGCACAAAGATCTCGACCTGCACTACGGCTTTGTCGTTGCTGTACTCAACGACCTTTTCGGCATTCAAGTACGCGGTGGCTGCTTCTGCGCTGGCCCCTACGCCCACAGTTTGCTTGATTTAGATAAGCCACATAGCGCTTCACTTGAAACCATCGTTAGCGAGGGAGAAACCCTTATGCGACCCGGCGGTGTGCGTCTCAACTTTAATTATTTTATCGATGAAGAGACCTTCGAGTACCTTGTAAGCGCCGTGGAATTAGTCGCTCGCTATGGCGCAAAACTTCTGCCCCTGTATAACTACGATACCTCAGCGGGCGTCTGGCGCTACCAAAACAGAACAACAGTCCCAGCAAACAACTTTGCTCAGATTGATTTCGACAGTGACCAGCACTACGCTGAAAGCGCAAAAAACCAGCAACCTCTGAGTCACTTTCTGGCTCTGGCTGAAACTGTGCTAACGCAGCCGAACTTCAACAGAGAGACCTACCCTCTGAGGCTCTCTCCCGCAGCAGAGAATGTGCGATGGTTTGTTCTGCCGCAAGAGATAGACCAAGGCGGCTAGTAAAGTGCCCCTAAGGTCACCGGAAGTAAGCGTTCAACAAATTCGCTGTAGGCAACACTCGACGGATGCAATCCATCCGTGGCGACCAGTTCAGGCTCGACAATTCCGCGCTGAGTAATATCTGTGATATAGGTAAATGAAACACCGTTTTCGGCGCAGTAGTTTTCCGCGAAACTGTTATAGACTGCTATCTCAGCACTGATAAGATCAGGATTTCGCGACTGGCCGAACGTCGTGTAGGCATAGTCGGGAATCGATACCACCAAGACTCGCGTCTTGTCGCCGCGCGCGAAGGCCACGGCGGAATTAACAAGCTCGACAAATTCACGCTCATAAAGCTCAAATGGTTTATTTTGAAATTGATTGTTCACACCAATGAGCAAGGTTACAAAATCGAAATCATCCGCCAGAACTTGCGCATCCAATGCACTGATAAGATTTGTTGTTGTCCAGCCAGTTTTTGCAACCATCTCTAATGCAACGTCATCGCTCGCTGCAAACTCAGCTTTCAACTGCCCTTTTAATTGCTCTGGAAAATTGCACAGCGAGCAAACACTTTGTCCGACTGTATAGCTATCGCCCAATGCGAGAAACTTCACTGAGCGCGACTCTAGGCGGTCCGCCGAGTCAAAAAATACCCACACTGTGCTAAACAGGTTGAAATCATTTTTAAAGTCTGCGGCAGTCTCAGTTGTCTCTAACACTGCATAGCGCACTTTCTTGTTCATAAGACAGTCAGTAAAAGTGAATTCCGCAACAGGCTCGGTTGCCCACACTCTAGTGCCTTCATCAGGTGTCAGGGTGCAGTTAAAACTCGACGCCCAATTCTCAGCACTCTCTTTTGCAGACAACACTTCGTCAGCACTACTCGCCTCCGCAACAGCAGCCTCGAAACCACTTACCTGAAAGACCGACAGCGCTTGCGGCGCAACATAGTCGCGCTGTGCCACAGTCTGATTGCCGAACAGAGGCGCAATGCCTGCCAGCAGGGATGTCTCCTTCGCAAGTTTCGTAACAAGCTGCGCGCCATTGCCAATACCCGTCGCGTAAATTCGGTCACGGTCAATCAGCATTTGATCGAAGCTGCTCACTATTACAGAAACAAACTCAACATCGTCCGCGCCACTGCTGTCGCTGACATTCCATTGCTGCTCATGCCCATCGGGAAACACGCCGATAAAGTGCCCAGCGTCAATCATGCGAGAAATTTCGGGGTTTTCGCTCAACCAGTTATCTGACTCTTCGCCCGCGTCGTGGAAAAAAATAAACACCGGGTAATCATCGTTTGAAAGAGCTTCGGGATAGCGAATGGTATAAGTTCGATCAACCACAACGCCATTGATCGTTTGAGAGACCGACTTACGCCCAGAGCTAGGCTTTACCTGCTCCGGGACTGGCTGAGTACCCAATGAGACACTCGCTGACTCAGGTGCGCCAGACCCACCTCCGCCGCACCCCACCAAGAGCAAAAACCAACAGCTGACTAAGAATTTTTTCATGCCCTATTCCCTCTAATGCCACCAGACATTTCTCAGCACCCTAGGGAAATTCACGCGCCATTTAAAAAAAATCCGCTGGGTACTGCTTGCGATAGCGTACGTGAGAAAGCCCATTTTGGTTTTGTTTTATCACTAGCAGACAGGAAAAGTACACGGAAGAGAGAGACAAATTGAGTAGCAGGCCGATAAAGACCGTTCCCCTGATCTATAGTGATACTAACTCAGGGAGAGTTAGCGATGACAATAACGGATTTGGCAATATCAGTGTGTCTCACCTTCAACAACCTTCCGTGCGACACAATAGGTGTGCGCACCGATAAAAGTCTCCGCACCACTGAGCTAGCGCGCACCACCATCTACACCAATAAACGCATTGAGATTCTCGTGCAGCCCCATATCTCAAAAACGAAAAACACGCATCTGACACGCGCGGTGCTGGTTCACGAATTCAGCCATGTACAACTCTGGCTGAGCGGCGATGTGCCAGATCTTCCCTCCACTGTCGATGTCCCCTCCGCAACCTACAGCCACAAATATGGCGCCGCTGAACTAAGCACTCTGTGGCAAGACCCTGAATTCAATACACAACAAAAAGCGTTTTACTATGTGCGCGTTATTGAAGTGCCATCACCCCGATGGACTGCCTATGATGCAAACCGCTTCAATATTGAAATGCCTCCTTTTGTAAAAATGACCACCCAAGAGCGCGCCTACAGCTCACCTATTTGGTATGAGCCTGCAGAGTAATGTGACGGTTTGATTAGAGTATCGGATAATGCGTCAAAGCGCGTCATTACCTCTAGCTAGACAGAATGAGCAGCTAAGTTATCGACATTTAGAAAGACAAAATTTTTGTTGTTACTCCTGCAAATACTAAATAACCACAAAGCATCTCCAGAAGAATTAACAAAAAAACCAGCGTCCGTTAGAAGCAGGCTTCTCACGGACGCTGGTTTTAAGACATCATCACTATTCACTGCAACAAATAGTTACCGGTGTTCACGTAACACAATCCCTAATTACTCTGTGATTGTGCCCCATAAATCGCCGGGCGCTGCAGCTAATTGCTCTGCTTCGCTAAGTTCCTCAACAAAGCCAGGTACAGTAAAGGCAACTCTTTGTACTAATAAGTCAGGGAACTCAAGTGCATCACCGAAAGCTGGCGCTTGTTTGGCGATAAGATCTTGCGCACTGGCCAGCAGATCAATCTTCAAATAAGGTGAAGGAATTTTTACTGATTTAGATCCACCTAAAAAGTCGATTTTGAACGGTTCATTACCTAATTCAGCTTCAGAACCCACTCGAACAACGAAATCGACGGATAGCTTATCACCGGCCGCTGGCAGTTGAGCATTCCAAGCCTCACCATTAATCTGCCAATTTTGGATACCGTAAATCATCGATGCGCTAACTGTAGCCACGTTAATGGGTGGTACGCCTGAAAATAGACTGTAATCTGTTGTTGCGATACTGCAGGGAATCTCCAAGTCCTTAGCTGCTTTGGAAACCTTTGCCGGTACCTTTGGAACACCTTTGGCCTTTGCAGCCCCTCTAGTGACCAGAAGCGATATAACATCACTTGCTGAAACGGCGGGGATCGCAGGAATAGATTGCCCTGCCTTAACATCGACTGACCCATATGTTTGGCCTCCTCGTGTTAAAGCACACATCAGTCTCACTTTAACCGGAACGCCAAAAAAGTCTAAAGTTATTGCCTGACGAATATCAATAGTAGCGCCAAACTCACCGCTTTCAGAGTCCATGTAAGTGAGTAGCGAAGCACTGCCTTTTGCTTTAGTGCCAAAAGTGCCTTTAAGACACTTATTCACATCCATTTTTGGGATTCCAGTGTCTCCACCACCAATTGAAAAGTCCCCGCAAGCGCCCAATTCAACATTAGCGTACTCACAATAGGACACGCCCATTTCAACATCTTTCGCAGGACATGAACCCTTTGTAGAGTTTGCAATAGGTTTGATGCTGTCGGTAAACGCTTTTGTGGCTCTATCAATTTCGTTATTCATTCTCGCCTCAGCTGCGGCTGCGGCTGCGGCTGCGACTCTCTGTGCTTCTTGAGCAGCAGCAACAGCGGCCCGCTGCGCTTCAGCTGCCGCGGCTTGTGCTTGCGCTGCGGCAGCAGCGGCAGCGGCAGATGCAGCTTGAGCTGCCCTTTGAGAGGCTCTTTTTGCGTCTTGTGCGGCCTTGGCAGCTTGCGCGAATGGAGACTTTTTTCCTGCATAAGCATCCGGTGCTATAAACAGGTTAATTGAGCTAATCGCAACTAACATAGCTATGACGTGGGTTATTTTTTTCATTATATCCGTCTCATTTAGGTGAACTGATGGTCACTTTTTTATTGTGTATGGAAGATCTAAGTACGTACAAATATTCTGCTATGGCAGCTTATACAGGTTTTTACATGTTTGGAATGCTATTCAAAAATAAATACTTAACGTCGCAGGCCGGGCCAAAAGAAACACTATTTTCTGGGAATTCGTGAGGCCCAAGCTGTTGACACTTTATAGGGCTATTTATTGCATACAAAAAAAAGACCCTCAAGGGGTCTTTATTTGTATGGCGGTGAGAGAGACCGACATACTCTATAATTATACTTTATTCTAGAATACTATAATAACCGCTACAACTGGCTTATAGCCTAACTATAAACAACTACTATTCCTATACCGTCCTGTACTATACTGCTACATATTGACTTGTAACTGTAACTCTAACTGTAACTCTAACTGTAACTCTAACTGTAACTCTAACTTTAGCTCTAACTGTAACTCTAATGCGATATAAAGCCTTCCCTTCGAGATTAAGACTATTCGCCAAGTGTTGCATGAAGTCGCTTAGATCGCGATTTAGAAGGTTTAAATGGGAGTGTAAAGCCTTATGGCAAACAGAACCTCAAAGCTAGAATTAGATGCAATAATTAAAGGTAAAATACCCAAGCGTTATCCATTGGGGGATGGCCTGTATTTCACTATTAAGCACTCAGGGGCCATGAGTTTTGGTATTCGCTATCAGATCAACGGGAAGACTGACTACAAAGGCATGGGAGGCTACGACAAAGTTCACAACAATCTTGGGATAGCTAGGGCCAAGTGTGAGGCATACCGAGTTCAGATTAGACAAGGGATTGACCCTAAGATTGAAGAGCAGCAAGCGCTCAATCTAAAGCAATCAGCTAAAGCCGCAGAAGATCAATTAAAAGATCGCACATTCGCTAAATATGCCTATCAGCACATTAAGAGCCTTGAACCGTCTTGGACTAATGTAAAAACATTTGCTCAGTGGAGAAGCTCTCTTGAACAGTATGCATTCCCAGTTATAGGCGAAACTCCAGTATCTGATGTTAGCAGGACTCAAGTGTTAGAAATCTTACAACCAATCTGGTTTGATAAGACTGAGACAGCCGATCGGGTCAGACGAAGAATTGCCGCTATTTTGGATGCCGCTATTTCTGATGATCTTAGAACCGAGAGGAACCCTGCTATCTGGCGAGGCAGTCTTCACGGGAAGTTACCCAGTGTTGAAACCCTTAAAAAAGCAAAGGCACCCACTGAAGAGCGGGCTCATGCATCATTACACTATGCTCATCTTCCTATGTTTATGGAGGCTTTAAGAGCGCAGGACGGTATAGGCGCAAGAGCATTGGAGTTTTGTATCCTAAATGCCAGTAGAACAACTGAGGTACTTGACGCCACTTGGGGTGAATTTGATCTAGAGGAAGGTATATGGTCGATTCCAGCACGTCGCATGAAGGGCCGAGAGAGGCATAATATTCCCTTGAGCACACAGTCCATTGCCCTAATTAAGCAGTTGAAACAACTTAAAATGAGTGATTTCGTGTTCCCGAATAGATCGAATGGTAAGAGTTTGTCACAGGCAGGAATGTCCTCGGTTTTAAAGCGAATGAACAAGATCAATGAATGGAAAGATATACATGGCCAATTGATAACCGTTCATGGCTTCAGAGGATGCTTCAAGACTTGGACTACGGAGAAAACTGACACTGATTGGTTAACAGGAGAGATGGCTCTGGCACATAAAATTAAAGACAAATCATCAGCTACGTATCAAAAAGGTGATCTTATAGATAAAAGGCGCCGGCTAATGCAAAAGTACAGCGAC
>Ga0208922_1000017_pt1 | contig 64831 bp, 79 predicted proteins | sample ColrivemetaGS743_FD_187614 | JGI IMG/M metagenome (GOLD analysis project Ga0208922, IMG submission 187614) | Estuarine microbial communities from the Columbia River estuary - Ebb tide non-ETM metaG S.743 (SPAdes) (version 2) | ecosystem: Environmental > Aquatic > Marine > Intertidal zone >...
GTGTTAAAGGTTTAATAATGTGCCATAAGTTGCACTATTAGTATAAATCATTGCTCAATTTTAAACTTTGCACTCCTAAAGTGCGTTTTACTGCACATCTTGTCAAAACTATATGCATTTACTCGGACAATATCCGAATTACTGCATTTTATATGTTTAGTCATACAATATCGCGTATCGCGATGCGCAATAATTGGCTCAACACTTGACACTTTGTGGCTCATTTACTTTACACTTTGAGCCGTATTTGTTTTTTTTATGACTCATTATGAGCCTCATCGTCGCCATTGTACAGGTCGTGGTGTAGTTCACGAAACGACTCAAGGATTCCATCTTGATACACCCGCATCTGCCGGGCCAAGTTTCTAAATGCCTTGTGGTAGTCATCTATGTCAGTGCCCTGGTGTGAGTTGATTCGCTCAACAAACTCATCTAATGAGTTGTACATCCCGTTCATCATCTTTGCTTGGAACTTTTGCATTTCCTCGCGTGTTGAGATTCTATTCATTTTATGTCAGATATTGCTTGGTCAACCTGTGACCTGTTCTTTGGTAAGTAAACTGAGTAATTTCCCATCCCGTTGTCGTTTAAGTATTTTAAGAACAACTTAAACCTCAGAGGGAAAGAGTGGTTGCTTGGGACAAACCCTTTTGTTTCGATGATAAATTTATGCTTGTGCGATACAAAATCGGGAGTGTATGTTATTGACCTAACTACCTTGCCTCCATTATCAACCATCTCTTTCTTCCCTGCTGTGGCTTTCTTGTACGTTCCTAAAAACCTAAACCCATCAAAAACTACAAAAGACTCTCCTTCGTACTGGAATTCTAATCTGTTTTCTTTTAACTTGCTGTAGCAGTAAGCCTCAAGAGAAGAGGCAAAGTCGATTCCGTCGACTTTAGCCTTCTTACTCCTTACGGCGCCTGTTTTTCGGCTTGGTGTGGGTTTCCGTTTCACCTACATAAGTTTAGAAAAAATGACATTTAAACAAGCGCTGTTAAAAAATGTCCTCTAATTTCTCAAACGGATTTGGACTGACGTTCATAGAAACTTGAACCTGCTCGTTGGTCGCAGTCTGGTTTACCGAATCGAAGAATCGCTTACCTCCATTGACGTAAAATGCAGTAGAGTCACTGTTCATCTCAAAGCGTACAGGGTTGTCGGAGGCCGTTGGTCTCCCGCCACTCTCCTGTTCGCGGACCTTGCGTACGTGCATCTCCATTGTTCTGCGAATAGATTCATTCTCGTGTTGAATCTTTCGGTGGAACGTCAAGAAGATGTCACATCGGTTAAGGAAGAGCGAACCACCCTCGCTGTCTTCAGCGTACGGCGCAACTGAGTGATGGTCATCACCCTTCTTGCGCTGTGCCGCGGTATTGGCGTGAGTGTTTAGCCACAGGCTAACGCCGGTGGTTTGACAAAACGTTAGCATCGCTGATGCCGCTTCGTAGTTGTAGTGGTGTGCATTGAATCCCGCAGAGCCGTTCTTGTCCATCACAAGAGAGTTGTATGGGTCAATGAACAGGGCATCATACTTCCTGCGCTTCATCTCCTTTTCTGCGTATAGCAGTACGTCGATGTACGAGTAGTTTCTCTTGTTTGAAAGGAAACTGAAATGCTCGTTAATCCATTTGTAGTAGTACAGGATTTGATGCTCGTTCATATCTTGGAGTAGCATCTGCGATGCATACTCAATCATACGCGTCTTGATGGTTGACGTCTTGCTCTCGGAAGAATACACGAACCACTTCCATCCGTGGCGAATTGCGGCATTAATCATAAGATGCAATACCAACGTCGTCTTACCTACCGACGAGTGCCCGTTGACAATTACGAATGAACCCCGCTTATAACGGAAGTACTTATCAATGTCGTCGTGACCGGTCTTGAGTCCCAACTCAACCTCTCCTCGCTTAATCTTCATAATCTCGGACAGGTCATCATCTTCGTCGCTCAAGTACGACAGGTTGTCGCCGTCGGCCAACTCCATCTTTCGTCTTTCGTCATAGTAGTCAGAGTCAATCTCGGAAATTGGTAACAACTTGCCTTGATTGATTCCATCCATAATCGTCTTTTTGGCGAGTTCGAGGTCGTCGACATCACGTCGAGAAATTTCGTCAACCAAAACCTGGATGACCTGCTCCTCATTAAGCATACCACTTCCGATGTATCCGCCCATAAGCCTGGCCGCTCGTATCAGTGTGTTATGCTTCTCGCCGTCTTTGGCATTGCGAATCATATTCGCAGCCACCTGTAACTTCGTGTAGTCGACCTTTACTCCATCACGGGGGACTGATGGTTCGGGCAACTCCACGCGTTCCTCCTTGTGGACGTTGGAGAACTTTGTGACTCGCTCCTCTGCGATTAAATCCGGGTCGTACGATTCATAGCAGGCGCGAGAAATGTTTCGTCCTGATGGGTCTAGTTCTAGACCATACGACTCGCGAAAGTACTCAACCATCGCAGAGAAATGCTCCTTGTGCTTGTTGGTGTCTTCGATTTGTACCAATGCCTTTACGCCATCTCCCGACGGTGAAGTCCAACAGGCAATTACGTACTCATCCTTAGCCAAGGATTCCTTTGTTTTGGCTACGTCAACGTGGTCAAAGTCACAAACAATAATTCCGTTGTGCTCAACCAAATCAACGTCGGCGCGGCGGTTGAACTTGCCGCTGAACAAAACCACAGGAAGGTCATTCTTTTTGCGCTTGTCACCCGCTCGAACAGCGTCAATTATCTGCTTATTCTTGCCGGTTTGGATGCGCTCAAGGGCCACGCTCAGTGGAACGTGGTGTGGGTTCTCCGTGTCGAACACGGATTTGAACATAGTTACAATTGGGTCAGCCATTGTTGCGATTCTGTAGTTCGTGTTTAAGTGCCTCAATCAATTCTTCATTCGTGATTTTATTCGCTTCTGCATATGTATCAATGAACTTATGAAGGGCGAACACGAAGTTGGTAGTTCCGTCAAGCGGAACAACACCAAGGGCTTCCTGCCAGTACTCAAGCGACTCGATGTATTCGAGCCGCCCGATGTCTATTTGTTCTTTCGCAGTTGTAATGCAATGGTATACGTTACTGCGGTCTATCTCTACGAGAAGCGCAATTGCATATTCAGAAAGTCCAAGTTTCTTCTTAAGAATTAAGGAAATCACTTGCCGCGCTACGACGTTCAGGTGCCGCCTTGTGCGCTCTAACGGATTCACGCTTGACAGCCGCGCGTATTCTTCGCACAGGATATTGAATCTCTCCTTTTTCAGCATCGGAAATGTTTTTTAATTGTCTAATAATTACTCTCAGGCGCTGACGAACGTTCTCTGCAGAGCATTCTAACTCTTCTGCAATCTCTGGAATGGTAAATCCCTCTACGGTTTTGTTTAGGACAAACATTTGTATTGTGTCCAACTTTTTCTCCGCGGAACTCATAAGCCACTGAAGAGTGTTGTCATACTCTTTGCTTTCGGAGATTGCATTAACTTCATACAAAGACCACTGCTCGTCACCATCACCTCTTAAAAGGGTGCATTCTGAGTCGATTGGTAGGTTGTTTTTTTGAAGAGTCTTGCTCTTGAGCATCGTACGTATTGCGTTCCAAACGGTCATCTCAACAGATGAGTATAGGTGCTTCTCGTCTTCATACTCAAACTCAGCATTATAGCGGCTTAACACTCCGGCAATAGCCTTGTAACGAACCTCCGAAAGGTCATCTTCATCTTTGATGAAGCATCCGTGCTTACGGGCTACAAAGTGATAGAACGTGTCATCACTCAGAAATCTCTGCAGGTCTTTCAGTGTCAGTTTCATTGCTGTATTGTAATAAAGTTGCTCCAAGTTCGGGGTCGAGTTCTGCAATCTTTAGCATCAACTCGTGTTCCTTTCTATAGGCCTCGTTTAACTCCTCTTGAGTGCTGTCTTTGCCTTCGTTGGCGAAGAGGGCCGCGGCCTCTTTGAGGAGGGCGTCGGTTTGCTCTTTTACTGCGGCGCACTTGGCGCAATTTCGGCATCTAACTCTATTGGGCATCTTGAATTATTTTACGAGTGTTAGACTCATCATTAATTGTCATATCGGTAGACACAACTCCATCGCGTCGCTCAATGGCGATAAGCAATAGGGTTATGTATCCCTGCAGGTCGAAAAGCGTGTCAACGCTTTGCGCTCCAATGCCCTGGCCACGAAGGCGCATCAACTTGTCGTCCATACGGGCGCCAAGATTTATGACTGCGTCATCGGTTCCAAAAACATTTAGCGGATTCAGTGCGCTATCTCCGTACTGCCTATTCTTTTGAATCAGTAGGTCGCGCGTCGCCTTCATTATGCGATTGATGTCCTCCTGTGTTTGGGTGATATCCATCCCTCAATTGCTTTAATGTTAAGTTGTAGTATGGTGTGTAGCCAAACTTTATTGGCCATTGTGTAACTTCACTTGGCGTGAAGTGTGCTACGATGTATTCCGTTGGTGACTGAAACAAGATGAAGACAACTATATCGGACGTTTCTTTGTCCATAGTGTGCTTGTTCGCCTTGAGCGATTTTTCACAAGCCTTTATTGATATCTTCAGTTCTTCTCCTTGCTTGGTTACAATCAAGTCGGGGTCTGCTACAGCGGTTGAATGCTTTTTGATAAATGTAGACACCGAATATGATGAGTACTGCGGAGTTATTTCGTAGTAGTGCCTTGTTAGTAGTTCTGCGAGAATCCCGATATAATCGGTGTAATACTCTCGGTCTACCTCTCCGCCGAATAGGGCGGAATCAAGTGTTCCTCTGCGCTGTTTTGGCGTTCCCTGGTACCTCTCTTTGTTTACCTCAACTCTCTTTTGAGTTAGGTCGTGCGCATAGTTTTTTAGGTACTCGGGAATCCCTACTTGCTTCATTATGATTCAAGGTAGAAAAACGAGCGAGAAATTGCTTTCTTTTCAAGAACCTCTAGGATTCTAAAATTATCACTTTGATTGAAGGCGGCACTGGTTCTAGCAAATACCTGCGATTTAAGCGTTGCGGCTGTCGCTTTTTCGGATGATAATTCGTGTGCGCTATCTCTAACACTGACTATTTCCGCAATTGTGGTGAACCACGTCTTGTTCTTTTTGTATTGAACTTTCACCTTCATATCGTAAATCATACGTCCCTGTTTCATATTTATCAGCAAATAAGATTTTTGATTTATCTAACTTTGTTAGGTGAAGAATTGGAGTCCCGGAGTCGTCAGCCTCAATGATTGTCTTGAGGTAGTCGTTCATAAGTATGACTACGTTGTCGCCTCTTTTGCTTGGGAAGAATAGTAAAGAACATTTTGCATTTAGGTTCAATCGTGGAACCTCAACTTCTGCTTTAACGTCCAAGCAGGCAAACGAGTAATCAATACTCGCATCTCCTTTCATCACCACAAACCCGTCCGGGAAGCACTCCCAAGAAGTGCCTCCCTTTCGGATTGTTTCGTTCATAGCGAAAGCGCAAATGAACTGACTGAAATCCATTAGAATGGTAAGTCAGTGCCCTGTGGTTGTGTAAACGCGGCTTTGGTGTTTGACGCCTTTGCGCCGTTTCCGGCACCGCCGCCTTGATAGACCTCCATATAGTAGCCGCCTTCTTTTGACTGCTTCCAGTTCAGGTTAACCCATCCGCGTTCGTTCTTTGCCGCTTCAAGTTTCTCAAAATCCTGTGGGCCTAACGCTACTGATATTAACTCGCCGTATTTACCTTCTTTTACTTCTACACGGCCTACATAAACTTTCTTTTCCATTTTGATTTAATTGAAAGATTCATTAATTGCTTCTGCTACTCGGCGATACTTAAGGGCATATCGCGCGACCTCCTCGGTCTTCCCGTTTATTGCGTCCTCGTGACGGCTTTTGTAAAAAGCCAAACTGCGTCGGCTCAATCCCGTCCCCGTTATACCGGCGCTTGTCAACTCTCGGTGTAGTTCGGTTGGGGTCATATTACGACCAAGCATAATCACATTGACAACGAGTTGCCTCGTTTCTACTGCCTCACGATTGGAGGAGTTTCGTAAGTCCACATTTAAGCCGCGCTCGGCGGCTTTGAACGTGTCCGCTACTGACTGCAGTCCGCGCTTTCGCTTTGGGCGGAACATTGAGATGATATTGGATAGTAATCTCATTTGATTAGATTTCGCCATACAAGGCAAACGTTTCAGTTCGTGCGCCGTTGTTTAGCCATTTGTTAATATTTGCGATTGCCGTCCAAAACTTCTCTTCGCCCGATGCGAGGGAGCGGTCGGAGGCGCGGTACACACCACACAGATATGGGGATGATTTCTCTTGGACTACCCAATAGAACTCATTTGTCCCAAGAACCTGCGTGTAAATGTAGGCCTGAATATCGTAGCAAAAGTTGCCTACGTCATATCGGAATCCGTGAATGGAGCGCGTACTCTTTGAGTCGGCTATGAAGCCGTGCTCTTTGGAATAGCAGTCCAAGAAACCGCGTACAGGAACATCACCAATCCAGGCGTTAATCTCGTGTTGTGTAGTTCCGGTCAGGTAGTGCTTAACGGGCGTTAGTTCGCCCGTTTCGTGATTGATGACCTCGCTATTGTTCAGTCGTTCAATCATACGCTCTGCAGTAACCCAGTCATCTTTTGATACAATGGTAAGATTGTGCTGTCGGACTTTCTCCTCTTGCTCTTTCTTCCATTCTTTGTATGGGTTTGATGACCTTGGATTTTTGTATGTGCTTCCCAACTCAAGAATAACATCACTATCATCAAGAACGATGAAGCGAGTTTGCAGTTTCTCGGGCTCTAAAAGCATACAATCATACAAACTGCCGAACGTAAGAGCATCGGATTCTTTCTTTAGTAGCCCGAGCATATACATCTCGAACAACTTCATATCCTGGCTCTTTGAGCCGTCGGCGGCATACTTGAGCGCCGAGTAGGACACATAGCCCTTCCCGGTCGCCTCAAGTAACTTTGTCGCAAAGTCCATTACGCGAACTTTTTGATTGCAGTAATCTGCTTCTCGGTGAACGTCGAGCCGTACTTGCTCAAGACCATCTCGACCGCTTGTGGTGCGCTCTTGCTGTTCTTAATGTAGTCAATGGCTTTGGCGAACGTGTCATCGTCGGCAGATGCCTTGGTTGCCGCCGCTGTCACAGCGGGAGCGTTTTTGCCGTGAGTGTTGGTAGCATCAGCGTCCTTCGTGTCATCAATGAGAAACAGGCCGTTGAGTGCATACTTACGAGCGTAGGATGAGGACGCGCCGAATGACTGCGCAATGTCCATACCCTTTCGGTTGAGGTCGACCCCGGCTTGTGCGCTCACAATTACGGAGTCGGTACCATCGGTTAGGCAGGCCGTTGCGGTGATGACCGCTACGCCTACAAATTCAGTAACGTGGTCACTGATGGTTAACACCAAGCCGTTTGCGGCGAGGAGTGGTTTAACTGCTTCCAGGATGTCTTCTTGGTTGCGGTACGAATACTTCCCGAAGGAGTTGTATTGCGATTTAGGCGCTTTCAGCGACTGCTGAACAGCGATTACTCGGTCTTGAAATTTAGACATAGTAGATTAGTTTTTTGGATAGCGTGGTTGGCGGCTACCCTTCGCCGTTGATTTAATTTTATTCAGTAAGTCAAAGAACCTTCCTCAATGGAGGCGGCAAACATACAAAAAATATTTGACGTGTGCAAATTTATTTTTCAGTATTCCACAATTGGTCAGCGTAGCGGTTGATGGCTACGTTCACAATCTCTCGGAAGAAGTATCGGTTGTTGGGCATCTCTACCCACTGCTTGAATCCGGGATAAACTTGGGTTAGTTCGTCTACGATGGAGTTCAGTTCATCATTGCGGAAGCGCATCTCAATGCGCGTCTCATCGTTTCCATCGTCTGCTATCTCGTATTTTTTCATACTTAAGGTACCTTCAGTTAAGTAAGTAGTTACCTTCAGTAACTTCGGTAACTACTACTGAAGTAGATACTGAAGTAATATACCGAAGGCAACCACTCGCTTTTATTTTAGTTTTAAACAATTATAAACAAACTCAATGCTTGCGCGCCCAATGTTCGGAAACCAGTTTCGGAACTGCGGGTTTACCATTCACAATCAGCGACATTAGGATTTGTTGGCCACGCTTCATATTGAAGCCAGACCATCCGTTTTTACTCCCGGCCAATAAAAATATTGAGCCAAAGTAAGTCCCCAAAACCTCGCCATCCGCATCGGACAGCACCACAATGTCGTCCGTATAATCGGATGCCTCATTGCAGTAGAACACGTCTATACCGGGAGCAATGTTGTGAACCGATGCGTTACTCTTAAACGAGTGGGGAAGGTCTTGCATAGGTGATTTATCGTCAATCTCCTTGAGGTATGAAACTGAACTTTCGCCCTCCTGTGGGCTTATTAGAATTGCGTATCCCATTGGTATATATGTTTTAGGGTTTCTTGAAAAGGATTTCCTGGTATTTGCTGAACTAACTTTAGCATATCAATAGCCAACTCACGAACCTCAACCTGGGCGTGTTCGGAAGCCCGTAACTTCAAGAAGTTTGCAAACGAGCGCATATTGAACATAACATCTGCCGTGATTTGCGAGTTGTATGCCTTGAAGAATCGTGCAGATTCTTTTGCTCGCTTACGACCAAGTGTTGGCGTGAGTTTCTCAACGTGTTCGTGATACAACTTATTAGACAACTCGGAGAACGATATCAGTTTCTCTTGGCTACCTAAATCCCAATCAATGGGGACATAAAAGTTGTCTTCTTTAAGTTCCTTGTATCGCGCACTCTCGGCGTTGAGCGATGATATCCTGTGTTTGAGCAAGTGGATGTGTGTTGCGACGTCGGTAGTCACAAGGAAGTGAACTTGCGCCTTCTCAAACGGCGTTTCGTGCCCGTTATTCCAAAGCATATCAATCAGCGCGGGGATTCGTTTCAACTTATCTTCGTTGAGTTCTCGGCTTGTAGAAGTCCAGGCGCTTTGCGCGATGATTTGGTCGGAGCCGTAGTAACCAAGTAGTTCTACTTTATTTTGCATATTGATTTAATTTATTTTCTACTCTATTCCAATAGACAATCGTGGATTGTTTTTTGTGACCACGAGGGCCACCATTCCAACATCTTGCTATACGTTCAAACTTATGATTTTTGTGCATTAAATCAACGTAGTCGCACCACATTTTTTCAGATTTTTTTTCTGAAAACCTATCTTGAAGTGTGTACTGATAATCTCTACCATCTAACCTTAATTGGCGGTTTAATTCCGAAAGGAATATAGGTCGTATTTGCAAAACTCCTGCGGCGTTTTCTCTTGCGTTATACGCCATTGAATCGCCTCTGCTCTCAACATATTTTTGAGCATTTAGAAGTGCGCGTAGCGAGTCCTTTCGACTGCGCTTTGGCGCGGTGTACTCTGCTTCCACCACCCCGGTTAGGTTATTGCTCGTTAGTGACATCGTGGTCACTATGAACAGCGTTCCCGCAAGTACTGCATTTCTCATTTAACTTATTTTCTAATTCGGTTATGCGCTCCTTGAGAGCCATAATTTGATAATACTGCGCCGTAATTTGGTCGCTGTAAGTATCGGACGACATATTAAGAGTCATTAGAAGTCGGGGTTACGACCACGTTGAGTTCGGTAATCTCGGTGGTCAAGTTGAATTTCAGCCATCAGTTGATGGACGCGGTCAAGTTCTTTGTAGTCGCAAATGGACTCATTTATCAGTTCGTATAGTTCATCCCATTTAGATTTCGTCATCGTCGTAATCGGATTTTAGTTTCAATAACTTGCTGTAAAGTTGCTCGGACAAACTATCCGACAACTCCTGGTCTTCTATTGAATCAAACATATCAATAATTGCGTTCATCGTACCTTCAAATAGCGCATTTGTAGCGCCGTCCTGTAAGTCGCTTCCCGCCTTGGCTACACACCAAGTTAGAATGATTGCTTCAACCTTGTCGTTTGAGATTATGTCAACCAGTTTTATGACGTCGCTGTCGTCAGTTGAGTTTCGTATTGCCGACATAAGTTCATCAAACTTTACAATAAACTTATCCTCATCGTACCCAAACATTTCGGGTAGCGTTACACTATTTTTCATTTTTCCGATATTTCAATTACTATGTCTTCGTATCCCGCGGCGGCAAGTTCGGCCCGAAAGCCTCTCGCCTCATCCATAGACTCGCATTTAAAACGATACTGAATGTCGTCGTCCTTAAATAAGATGCAGATGCTCATTGTTCAAATTGTTGAATAGTGTTAAGAAGGAGCGGCTCGGAATAAACGGGGGAGTTCCAAAGGTCTACCTCAAGGATGTCAGTAGAGGCGGAGGCGTTGTGAGCGTTGAATACTGAAAACACATATGATGCCGTGCGCACCTTGTCGCCTTTATCCCACAGGAACTGCGCTGTTTTGTCGTTCAAGAAAATAAACGCCAAGGCATATCTCTCGTCGCGCTCGCCAATAAAGCGAAGGAGGCCTTCTCCCGCTCTTGATGCTGTTTCAACTGCTGTGAACAGGTTAATAAGCCTTGCTGTATCAAACATAATCTATTTCGGTTAAGTCCGGGACAAGTGCCGCATCTCGCATAACTGATTGGAAGGAATCAATTAGCGATAGGGCGTAAGTCCCCGGTTGTGAAACTTTAGCAGTATAGTACTGCTCAATCAGTTCGCCGTCAAACAATACGCTGACAAGCGTTTGTCCGTTGTCAACACGGAGGGTGACCTTCAAGTCACCCTCGGTCGCAGAGAAAGTAGTTCGTACCATTATTCAAGGTCAAATTTAAAGTTCGTAATTCGGTGGATTAGTTCGGAGCAATCAGTGTCGGTATCTCCGTTCTCATCTTGGTAGATTGGGTAGATAGAAGCGTGTGGCTTGTTTTCGGCGTCGTACCAAAAGTTTAGGTCGTAGTCACAGCCCGAGGCCTCAAAAGCAAACCACAGGTCATCAATTAAGAATGACAATGGGGCGCTTTGTTCGGCAAAGAATTCGGCTTGATACATTGGAAACATTTCCCAAGTTCCGAAAATCATTTCCTCGCCGTGCATCAGCATCATAACGAGTTTTTGATATTCCTTGCCGTTAATCTCGGATTCAACGACTCCGGAATCTCTAACAACGAAGGTCAGTTCGTTTGAAGGTATTTGCTCAAAGTGCATAATCAAATGTCTAAAAGGTGATTAAAATTGCGGTCGCTAACTTGGGTAGCCCATATACCCGAATCTGCAAGGTCGAAGTCCAAATCAAGGATTTCGCCACGGGCGATTTTGGCGTTAGCCAAATCAGCCGCCTCTTCGGGGCTGTTTGCTTCAACGGGAATGTTAATCGCGTTGACGCGTTCTATAACAACATAGTACTTTGTCATCTTACTGAACAATTAAGTTAAAGACATCTTTAATTTTAGTATTTAGGCGCTCAAAGGTCGCCTCATCAATAATTTCAAGGTCGTGCAGTTCGCTAACCTCTTGTTGGATTTTCACCAAGACATTCATTCCGTGTCGGTGGCTCTCAATCATCTTTGCAACTTCGTCCATCTCGTAGACGACTACTTCTTTAAGTGGTTTCATAATGATAGTGAATTAATTAGATTCGTAATTAATCAAGGCCTCCTCGAAGTCAGCCATATCCATATTTCCGTATAGTTCAACTATGTGACGGATTTGTGAGCGGTCAAGGCCAACTACAACGCTAGCCCTCGCGTTCATCACGACATAGTGAAGACCCTTCCCGGGATTAGTGTCCCATTGGAAGAACCCGTATAGTGTTTCTACACTCTCGAATGGCTTCTTGCCTCGTACGCGCTGATACTCGCAGTCGCTATTGAAGTAGTTACGCATATCGTTGCGCCATTGCCCCATAGCCTCGCTGTAGCGGTCTTGGATTAGGCCATAAGTGCCGGGCGTAGTTTCAAGGTTAACTTGGATGATGCGGCCCCCCATACCGCCACGAATGTAAGTGGATGAATTTCTCTCCTTGGAGAGTGAACCAATCCGGTGGTAGCCACCTTGGACTAACAGGGTGTTAAGTTTAGCCATTGCAAAGTCCTTGACTTGGTCAAGGATGTCTTCAATGTCCTGTGTGCCCTCCCAACCGAGGGACATCCATCCGTACTCACCAACCAAAGGGTAAGCATCGTTGTCAGTCATAACGACTGCATACTTTTCAAAGTTCTCTTTCAATTCAGTCATAATGAATTAAGGTTAAAGGTTAATTCGGCCTCGGTTATCAATGCCTTCCGGGCGGGAGGCTTTGTGTCGGTTATCCCATTGTTCGTGCCTACGGCGGTCAGCGGGAGTGTTGTATGTTTCGCACATTACACAAACATTGTGGTAGTGGTATTCGCTACCGCAGTTCGTACACTCGGTAACTTCAAGGTCTTTTACGCCGTCGGCGTATAGTTCGTCGCAATACTGAAGGATTGCCCTCCAACCGCCCCGGTCATTGAGGAGGTTTACTGCCGTCCAAAATAACTTCTTGTCTTTCATAATTAAAATTCGGTTTCAAGTATTTCTAACATTTCAACTTGGTTGTCAACACTATTAACATCCTTGTCCTTTTTTAGGATAGCGCGAACTGATTCGTTCTCAAGTGCAATCTTTGGGTCGACTGACGCCTCGCCGCAGAGGTAAAAGAAATCTAATTTAGTCATAATAATAGTGATTTAAATTAAGGTGAACCTTACCCGAAGATAAGGTCACCATATACACAAAACTGCAAGAAGCCGTCGGTCACGATAGCGTCGTGCTGACATACTTGGAACTCCTGTAGCCAACGCAAGGCGAGTTCCGTGTTATCGTTAGAGGCTACTGCCTTAACGAAGTTACCAATGATGTCCCGGTGGAACAGGGTCGCCGCGCCAATTACTTGGTCGTTATCGTTAATGATAATCGGGTGCCCCAAGAGGACATACTGAAGGATGACATCCTCCCAACAAATGCTCGCGCCCTCGGGGTTGTTCTTCTTCAGTTCCTCTACGGCCTCTTCGTAGAACTTATCAACATAGTCAAGTTTAACCCCGAACTCGACAAAGAAGTTAGATACCAAGCCTTCCCAAAAGTAGCGCAGAGGAGCGGCTATCCGCGAAGAGGGGACAACAACAATCCCGCTCTTAAAGTTCAAAGGATTTCCAAAGCCGGAGCAAGGGAGCGTATCGCCGTTGTTGGCGAAGTAGTCAATCAGTACGGCGGCGCGTTGTTCAGCGGTGTACTTGTCGTTGAGCAATTGGGTCATTCGGTTTTGCATAGCGCAGAGAATTGTGATGCCGTAGCATCGGTTCGTATTTTATTTATTTAGTGGGCGTGAGGGAGTCGAACCCTCACACATACCATACACCCGGTTTAGTTATTGAAAGTCCCATCCGCCATCAGATTGGCGCAAGTGAGGCTCTTCCTTAATAAGGGTCGGCTCTTGGTCTTCATCCAAGGCGTCAATAACTTCAATGATGTCATTGTCATCACTAAAGAACCCATCAACCTCCGCGGCTTGGTGGGCTATCCATTCGGCTTTGTCAATATCCTCGGCCTCAACTATAAGCGATACCGATTGGTATCGGCTCACAACAATTATATACTTGTTCATTTCTTTCTCTTTGTCCATTTTGGGTCAATGTCTTCGTTAATTATTTTGTCAATGCCGCCAAGTTCATTGGCGAACACAAGCGGAGTTACATACCAAGGGTAACCCGTTGCCTCTTCAAGGGCTTCGGCTACTGCCTCGGCGTGGTCAAGGCCGTCAAGAACAAGGTTCCTGTAGTTAGTGGCGTGTTCGTTTTCAACAATGTAGTATCCCATTTTATTTCAGTTTAGTGAATTACAAGGTAAAAGATTGAGGCGAGGATTCCAAGAACACCCGCGCCCATAACAAAGCCGCCCTCAAGTTTGCGGAATGTTGTCTTGGCGTTAGCCATAAGGTCGCCCCCGGTAATCATCGTGATGATTCCGAAGAACATAATAATCAAAAGTAAGTAAGCCATAATGATAGTGATTTGTTAATTGTTTTCTTATTTAAGATTTAATCGTGAACCAACTTGAATACCATCGATGTACTTGATGGTTACTGAACAAACTTCGTCGCCGTAGCGGCAAGGCTTGGTGATGTAATGCACCCGTGGTGCTACTTTCTTGGTGGGCTTTGAGATGAAAGCCTCACCGAATACTAACAGGCCGGCAAGTGCGGCGGGGATGGCGTGAATAAGAATAAAGTCCATTAGGCGCGAGATGTTAGGATGTCAACAATTTTATCAAGAGAATTAACTTCGGGCATTGGTTGACCAATCACCCAATTGTGCTTTTCGCTCCACACGAAACGCTCGGCGCTGATTTTAATCTCAACATCCTCGCGTTGTGCGGCGAAGTAGTTACTGAACAAAGCCTCTGCGAACTTCTTGTAGTCGCTATCAAAATCTTTGTTGTCGTGTAGCCCCCGGCGTGAACCTACACGGGATAGTTCGGGAAGGCGACCTTCGTGTTGTAGGCATACGAAGGTAACAGGAGTGATATTGTAATCAAACTCAAACTTAACAACCAACTTAACGAAGTCAGTGTTTCGGTCAATAGCATAACGGCTCATCTTTTGTAGATTTATTGGTTAAGACGCCCCGTAGGGCGTTTCGGCTATTCAAGCCATCATCAGTTAACCTGTTAGTTACCCGTAGCCGCGGCCCGGGTAAGTGAACCACCATCGTTCGTAAACAATGAGCGGAAGTGGTCAGTCCAAAAGGCCGCATCTTTAGGGTAGTGGCGGCGATTCTGCCCAAGGTAGGCGTGAACTAAAGATTTAGTTTCATCAGCATCACGCTTTTTGAACAAAAAGTCAAGAGCCAAGGCGCGGAGCGCGGTAGAGAATTCTACTTCAGTTTTGCAAAGGAAAGTCATAGCAAAGGGGGGTATTGTGATGCGGAAGCATCGGTTCATATTGGTTAAGACGCCTCACGGCGTTTCGGGTACTAAACCCATCATCAGTTAACCTTGCAGTTTTGCGTACATCTTAAACTTGCTTCCGATGTACGATACGCCGTATGGGCGGGCACCTTCCCAATATACTTTCTCTACATTTGATTGCTCAATAGCATCAAGACGAGATTTCGCTTTGATTCCGTATTTGACGGAAACGATGTCACCTTTGGCGTCAACGGAATAAACATAGAATGTTTTCATATCACAGGGGGTTTAGGCACAAGCCGATACAACGAGAGAAACAATAGCGATAATCGCAAGAACAAGCAATTGGTCTTTTTTCATAGGTAGATTATTTACAGACATAAACAAGGCGTGAATTCACGAAGATATTCTCTTCAGTTTCAATCGCATCTTTAACAAACTGAATTTTAGCCTTGGATACAAGGCCGCGGTCGTTAGCAATGTACTTGGCGCCGGATGTGGTACGGCTTGAAGATTTGCGGGTAGTGCAAGACAACTTGAACAAATCAGATTCTTTAGCGGGAATGAAACGCATAACTCGGGGGGGGTTAGTGAGTGAGTGAATTTAAGTAGTGGTGACGCCGGTCGCGAACCGATGTCCGTCCATCTCGTAGTGAGAGTCGGAGCGCCACCTTTGGAAGAGGAGGTCAGTAGGGGAATGTGAGTACTATATGTGGTCTGCGTTAGGCCTGTCCTAATATCGTGTTCATCATATCCTTGGTTATGAGAAGGTCGCAGAGGGATTTTCGTCGCCCCTAAAGCATCGTCTATCACCGGGCGTTTCCCTGTTCGTCCGGGGATATGAACTTGGTTCCAATGCGCCAAGGCGCTCCCCCCGGCTTACTATCAACGGCGTTGACTGATTGTCCGAGCGGCAGAACGCCGCGGTCGGTGATGAAGGACTCAATCACCGCCGCGCTCGGGGTCAGTCGTCGCGCACCTTTATGTGTAAGACGATGGAGAGAGGAACCATTTGACTGCTACATCGGGCTTATGGCTTGGCGGTATGGGGCTGTGGTCGGCCCCCCGCTCACCCGCTCTCTCGTCGGGTCTCTCCGGCACCTTGCGGCGTCAGCCTTGCGGCCTCGGGGAGGAGTCAGTCGGCCTTCTTATGTCCCGGTCTCGCCGGCGTCGTCCTTGACTCTGATACAAATGTAGTCAGGATTTCTTACCCACCAAACTTTCCCCCAAACTTTTTTCACTTTTTTTTCGCCGCCCCCACCAAACCCGCGCCACCAAAGGGTTTCCGAAGGAAAAAAATTTTCAGAAATTTCACCCGCTCCAGGTCAGCACCACCCAAATCGGGGGCAAACTGCGTTCCTGGAGAACTGGAGAGCGTTCCTGGAGAGCATCCAGGGGCAGAAGTTAGGCCCGGGTTATGCACACACGGCCGCAAATGGGTACATATATCACCACTGCACCGGGGGCGGACTTACCCCAATCAGGTAGACAGGGGGAGGATACAGGACACAGGACAGGGGAGGATAGATGGCGTGGGGGATAGTTCCGTATGTGTGAATGACTGCACTCATTTCAAAACTTTAGGGGGAAGGCAGACAATCGTTTCGGAAGGGGGGTAGGGTACCGATTGAATCGACCGGGTGGGTAGTTCGTGTTTAAACATCAAATGAAAATCGCCAAACTATTTTGGGCAAACGCCTGGGGGTCAGGGGGTGGGGTTTGGAAATCCGTTTCGGGTTGCGCGCGTGAACGTTGGCGCCGCTGTAGAATCCCGCAGGCACGTATAACTCTACAGGATTTACGTTTATATCCCCCTTTTTTGGTACTTTTTTTTGGGTTTCCTGGAGGCAATTGGGCCCGGTGGGGTTGAGACTTAGATTTCCTATTTAATGGTGTATATCGGGAGTTTTAGGAACACGAAAAAGGCCCCTCTCGGGGCCTGTTGTGAACGGGGTATAGTATGGGGTGATTTTGACTGTGTGGCGAGTGGTCGTGTCGTGGGTGACACTCACTCAGAAGGGGGAGTGACTGAAGACGCTGTTGACTTCTTTATGTTGTTACTCCGTTGCCACTTTGCGAAGTTACGACAAAAGTAATAAACAAAACGGTAATGGTTTTGAACAGATGTTGCAGTTGTTATTAGGGGGCCCAGTTCGCGGCGGGGCTATAGCACGTCAGGGTTCATTGCCCTTGAGCCCTCTAGGTACTGATAAAACTTACTAACAAACTGCCTTCCTTTTGTGGAGAGTGCCCATCGTCTGGACATCACTCCGGGGGTGGTGGTGTGTGGCTCGTAGGTTTCATAGAACTCCTTCTTGTACCCCTTTGAGTACAGTTCTTCTTTTATGAAGTCTCTGTCTACTAGGTCGCGGGCTACCTTCTCCCAGAGTTTAATCGGGCTGCGGTTCATCTTCTGCGCCATAGGCTTAAACAGGAAGGACTCCATAGAGTAGACAAACAGCATAAGTTTGATTTGGGATTCGCGCAGGTCATAGCGCTTCATACAATAGTCTATGACAACTGAAAAATTCCACAGGTAGTCAGCAGGCGGTGGGTCCGCCTTATAGATGATGTCCCTGAACTGCTTTCGCTGTTGCAGTTTCTCTTTATTCATTATATTCGATTTAGATACAATTGCAAAATTAGTATATAATACGTATATTTGCATATAATATAATTAAATACCTATGGACAACAACGCCGGGGAGCATCTCGAGTTCTTTATGGAGATTCGGGAGAAACTACAAGAGATTCAGGATATCGCTTACCACTACGGATTTGGAAACGACTTCGCCTACATCTCTATTGCTGGCATCTATATCGAGAGCGAGACGGACGAGGGCAACTACAACTTTAAGGCTATGACGGACTTCTTCATCGAAAACGAGGAGGAACTGGACCGACTGCTTCAAGTTGGTATCGACACCTACCGACAAACGATACGACGCTCAGAAAGAGCCGACTCTTTAGATGGTCTCCTTGGCGAGTTTGGTATTTCAACTGAAGACGATGAACAATAGTAACATTATTAGAAAGATTGTGGTTGGGGCGGACCCCAAAAACGGTCTAGCATACAAGATTGGAAACACCGTTGGTGAAAACGAAATTGTAGACATCCAACTAGATGAGCGAGCACTGTCCCTTTACGGGCTAGAGCGCTACCTTGTATACGTGCAAGCACCCGACGGTGGTATTGTACTGTGGAAGCAAGTGTCCGGTTGTCCTACTATGATTGAGTTTGACATAAACTTCTGATATGCGCCCCTTGTACGACTTCCACATTAAGGTAGAGAAGAACTTCGAGGACGAATTTAAAGTTGGCTCGCTAACGCTCGCCAAAGATATGCGTTTCGATGACTTTGAAGGCCGAATTTCGTATGCTGAAATTGTGGCTGTACCTGAGAAATTTGGAACCGCCGCCGAAATCGGCGATTTGTTGGTGTTTCACCACCATATCAACCAAGAACCAGACAAGTATTTTATTGGTGGGGGCGTGGCGCGAGTCTCATATGACCCAACAAACTACCAGGGTCAGAGTTATGCTGCTATTTCTCCGTCTGGAGAGGTGAAAATGCTTGGAAACTGGGTGTTCCTGGAGGCCGTGAGCCAAAAACAAGAGGAATATGGCTCAAAATCGGGCCTTTTTCTTGGACACAAGTCCGAAGAGGACAAGCAAGAGGCGCGAGTATACTGCGAAGGGCTGGGGACTGAAGAACTCGACCTAAAAAAGGGCGATTTAGTGGGTTATTCTAAAAATTCTGACTACCTCATCAAACTCCCCAACGGGGATAAGGTGTACCGAATGAAGCCAGACGACATTATTTACAAGGCTGAGGAAAAAGTAGACCATTTTGACTACTTTGACAAGCATCCAAACGCCGTAAAAAAGGCTAAGTAATGGGACGCAAGAAAGGATTCGATACAAAAGAGGAAATGCGCAACTTCCTGTACGCAATGGAGGGGGCCATACGCAATATGGTTGAAGAGATTCAGAAACCTGTTGACCCAGAACTGACCGGCTCGGGCCGAAAGGCTGAGTTGCAGTCCATTAAACAGACGGCATCCGACACAAAGGAGATGTTTCGTATGCGTATGGAAGTCGAAAGTATGTTGCGGGAATTAGATGAAGGCGGCGATATGAGCGAAGACCAGGACTTCAGTGCTGGATTTGCAGAGCAATTTAGTAAGTAATGGCAGGCGTCGTAAAAGTTGACGGAATAGACGTTGTAAATATCTGCCCCAATGGGACGGCTGGAGAGGTTATAGATATTGACGGCCTTCTTATACAACTTCCAGAGCAACCTGCTCAAAGCAAGATACTTTTTCACGACAAGCCAGTAGAAGAACAATTCTGGTCCCGACAGACACCACCAGACGCCATCGAAAAGACAAAGACGATGGACTCCTGGATGGAGCAGCCAAAGGAAATACAAACGCGATTCCTCCCCTACATTAAGGAAGAGTTCCGTCGACGCATTGAAGGACTGTGGTTTTACAATAATGGTGTTCCAACATACATTACTGGTAACCACTATATGATGCTCCAGTGGAGCAAGATTGATGGCTCATTCTACGGCCAGTATCTGCAGTTTCAACGTAAACTATTCATACACGCTGAGGCGTGTAAGGTGGATACGCGTTGCGTTGGGCAGTTGTTTGTAAAGTGTCGACGCTCAGGGTACACCAATATGGCGTCGTCTATGATTCTAAGCGAGGGCACAAAAGCAAAAGACAAGTTGCTTGGCATTATGTCCAAGACCGGTGCCGACGCTCAGGAGAACGTATTTATGAAGAAAATTGTACGTATGTACAAGTCGTACCCGTTCTTCTTTAAACCAATTCAAGATGGAACAACGAACCCACGTATGGAGTTGGCCTTTCGTGAACCATCGAAGAGAATCACTAAAACAAATAAAGCCGCCCAGCAAGGAGAGGCCCTCAACACGGTCATCAACTGGAAAAACACCGTAAACAACGCATATGACGGCGAGCGCCTATATATGCTGTTCCTCGACGAGGCAGGCAAATGGGAGAGGCCAACGGACATCCGAGAAGCCTGGCGCATCAACAGAACCTGTTTGATTGTTGGTAGCAAGATTGTTGGAACCGCTATGGTCGGTTCAACCGTAAACCCTATGGACAAGGGTGGTCAGCAGTTTAAAGAGTTATGGAGGGACAGCGACCCAAGAGAGAGAAACGCCAATGGGAGAACTCGCTCTATGCTGTACCGTATGTTCGTTCCGGCATATGACGCCCTAGAGGGTTTCTTTGACAAATACGGGAATCCAATTGTGGAGACACCGGAAGAGCCTATGCTCAATAGCGACGGCGACTATGTAACAATAGGTGCACGTCAATACCTTGACAATGAGCGCAGTGCACTGAAAAATGATAAAAACGAACTGAACGAAGTTATACGTCAGTTTCCTTTCTCGTTTGACGAGGCGTTCCGCGACTCGGTCGAGGGAAGCCTGTTCGACCTTGGTAAGATTTACGAGCAGGTAAACTATAACGATATGATGTACCCCAGCCCTGTCATCCGCGGGAACTTCCACTGGGCCGGAGGAGTTCAAGACTCTGAGGTCATTTGGGAGCCTTCCCCGGAGGGGCGGTGGTACGTATCGTGGATGCAGCCGAAAGACAAACGAAACCAAAAGGTTAAAGGTCGCCTCAGCGGATGGGGTCCAGCAAACGCCAATATGGGTGTCGGCGGGTGTGACTCCTACGACCTTGACGCCACTGTCGACGGACGAGGCTCAAAAGGAGCCTGTCACTTTTATAACAAGTTCAATATGAACGATGTATCCAATATGTTTGTAGCGGAATACGCCGAGCGCCCACCTCTGGCATCTATATTCTACGAGGACGTATTGATGGCTGCAGTGTTCTACGGATACCCAGTTCTTATAGAGAACAACAAATACGGGATTGCGCGCTACTTTGAGCAGCGCGGATACTCTGATTATCTTCTTGACCGACCCAAACACCTCGGAGGTGGAGGAGCCTCAAAAACAAAGGGCATACCATCAAACTCTCAAGAAGTTATTCAAGCACACGCCCAGGCCATTGAAGCATATATTCATAAGCACGTTGGAGAGCGAGAAGATGGAACATATGGAAATATGTATTTAAATAGGACTCTCGAAGATTGGATTGGCTTCAAGGTGAATAACCGAACCAAGTATGACTTGTCCATCTCTAGCGGACTGTGCCTTCTTGCCGCGCAGGTAAAAACAGAGGCCCCAAAGATGGCTGATTTTGATGGAAAAGAATTTTTCAGGCGCCATAAATACTGGACTAGGGATTCTTTATGATTAAAGATATAATTGTGTATCTTTGCAGTTGAGTTCTTCCGCGAAACGCTTTAGAAACACATTATGTCAAAAGAAAAGAATTTAGGGGCATTCCCCGACCCTTCAGCAAACTCCATCATAAAGATGGGTTCTGATTACGGGAAGCAGTACGCTAAAGCGATTCTGTCACAGTGGGGCGGCCTTGAGAATAATCAGGGCCTTTTTCAAAAGCGCCAGCGTGAGTTTGAGCGCAACCGCGACTATGCCCAAGGAACTCAAGATACTCGAATCTATAAGCAGATTCTAAGCAGCCTTGACCCATCTGGAAATGATGGCACTTTGTTGAACATTGACTGGTCACCAGTTCCCATTGTTCCAAAGTTTGTTAAGATTGTAGTAAACAAGATTCTTTCTCGCAAACCATATCCAAACGTAGAGGCTGTTGACTCAGTTTCGCGCACGGAGAAGGAGATGCGCAAGGCAAAGGTGAAGGCCGTCATCGAGAATAAAGACTTCCTTAAGGAGATGCGCGCAATGGGCGTTTCGCTTAGTGAAGATATTGATGCTATGCCAGACACAACCGAGGAGGCTGAAATCTTCTTGGACACCAACATCAAGATTGCTGCTGAAATCGCAGCCCAAATCGCCACCAATCTCACGCTAGAGTGGAACTCATTTAACGAATCTACGTTCCGCCGTGCCGTTGAGGATTTGGTAGTTTGTGGAGTCGCGGCCATCAAGCGCGAAAACGACCCAAATCACGGGATTGTTGAGCGCTATGTTGACCCATCAACCCTGGTTCACTCGTACTCAGAGGACCCCAATATGCGCGATTTGGTATACGCAGCGGAAGTTCGCCAGATGTCTATTTTAGACCTCAAGCGTGTCGCTAAGGATATCACAGAAGATGACTGGACCAAGATTGCCCGCACGTATCAGGGTAAGTTCGGAAACGACGCAAACAAACTAAACGCTATGTGGTACGACCCAACTACGGGTAAAAACGCATACGGATATGACGAGTTCCGCATCACGGTGCTAGATTTTGAATTTATTGGCCTTGACCAGCAGATTTACGAGGAGAAAACATCTCAGTACGGGAATGTCGGCTTTTATTACAAGGGCGAAGAGTACAAGATGCCTACGCAGTCTGTTTTTGACCGCAAGCCTTTCTATATGGACGTTATGTGCACCTATGGTGGCCTATACGTTCCCGGTACAGATATGCTGTTTAAGTACGGCAAAAAGCACAACCAGCCACGCAACATTCACGACCTTTCTCGTACAACGTTGTCTTACTCAATTGTTGCTACGAACTTCCGCCGTATGATGCCTAAATCTATGGTGTCTAGCATCGTTGGATTTGCTGACCAACTTCAGATTACGCACCTCAAGATTCAGCAGGCAATCGCTAAGGCGAAGCCTGATGGAATTATGATTGACATTGAGGGTCTTTCAAACGTATCCCTTGGAAAGGGTGGAGAATTGTCTCCTCTAGACCTTCAGGATATCTACGAGCAAACTGGTATTATGTACTACCGCTCGAAGAACCCAGAGGGCGGATTCCAGAATCCTCCTATCCGAGAGATTAATAATACTATAAGAAACATCAACGAACTGATTGCGCTGTATAACCACTACCTTCGTATGATTCGCGACGCAACGGGAATCAATGAGGTAATGGACGGCTCAACTCCAAAGGGAGAGCAGTTGGTTGGTGTTCGCGAGCAGGCAATGGCCGCCGCAAACAATGCTATCTACGACATTACGCACTCTTCGCTTGTATTGTTCAAGCGCGTGTGTGAAGACATCATCAAGTGTGTGCAGATTCTTCCAAAAGAATCTGTGCTATACAGGACGTACGAAAAGGCTATCGGTAAGGAGTCTATGCGAACCATTAAAGAGTTCGAGAAACTTCCGATGTACAACTTCGGCGTTGTAGTAAACACTGAGATGGACGATACTGACCGATTGTACTTGGAGCAGAACATCCAAGCATCAATGGCTCAGGGAGAGATTGATTTGGAGGACGCTATTGCTATTCGCAGACTTCGGGATATTGACCAAGCCGAGCGACTTCTCGTCGTACGCCGTGCAAAACGCATCAAACGCCGTCAGCAGGAAGCCCAGCAAAATATCCAAGCGCAAATGGAGGCACAAAACGCAGCATCTGCCGCAAAAGCACAAGCCGACGCCCAGATTGAACAGGTCAAGGCTCAGGCTCGACTTCAGGTCGAGTCTGAACTTGTCCGACTTGAAATGCAAAAGATTCAGTTGGAATACCAACTCAAGAGCCAACTTGAGCAAATTAAAGGTATGAATACCAAGGAGGCAGCAAAGATTTCAGCGTCTATGAAGAAAGAACTTCACGAGATGCAGGAGGAGCGAAAGGACACTCGCGTGTCAATTCAGGCCGCAGAGCAGAGCAAATTAATATCTCAGCGCAAAGGTGAGCGTGGCGAATTGGAGTCTCCAGAAGATAACCAATTAGACAATTTGTTCCGATAAAATTAATACCTTTGCACTATGGCCGCACCAGTTAGTACTATCAATCTAGACACAGCAAAGCGTGTTGATATCACCTGTCGAAAGGGTGACACGTTTACCATATCACTGACGTTTACAGATGATAATGGCGACGATATGCCTGTTGATACGCACTTCTTTAAGATGGCCGTAAAAGAGACTGATACGTCTGTTGATGATGTTATTTCATTTGACGAATTCTCATACGAAATTGACCCAGGCAATGTTGTTACCGTAACAGCGCAATATGACGTTATGGAAACAAAAGAGGCTGGCGTTTATGTATACGACCTTCAAAGTAAAAACGGCCTTGTTGTAAAGACCTGGATTTACGGAATCTTCAAAATAAACGAGGACATTTCACAAGTATGAGCAATATAAGTATACAAACCGGAGAACAAGTAAACATTGGCGTACAGAATCGTACAGCCAGTGGAATCTCTGCTGTTGCTCAACCTAAGACCTCAATCTCTATTGCGGGAATTCAGGGCGGAAAAGGTGACTCGCACTTTACTTTTAGTCAAGACACCCCAGAATCAATCTGGGAAGTGCAACACAATCTTGGTAAAAAACCTTCGGTAACAGTTGTTGACTCCGGTGAGTCAGTGGTTGTTGGCGAAATAGAATACATTAATCTCAACTCTGTACGTTTAACATTTGCTGGAGCCTTTAGCGGTAAAGCATACTTTAACTAATAACGATGGCTATTACTTATCTATCACCCATCAACCTTGGCAAACTGGAAATCCAGAATGCACGGGTACACAACCTGGCTAGCGCTCCATCATCTCCTGTTGCTGGTCAAATCTACTATAACACCAGCGACAATACGTTATACTTCTACAACGGAACAGCCTGGGTAGATACCAAGGGAGATGTACAAGAAGTAGTCGCTGGCGACGGTCTTACAGGAGGCGGTGGCAGTGGTTCGGTAACGCTTAACGTAGGTGCTGGGACAGGTATTACCGTTGCTGCCGATGCGGTTGCCCTTGATACACTTCACACTAGAAACGTAGCGCACGATACCATCACCCTCACAGCGGGTGCTGGTTTGACTGGTGGCGGTGACATTACCACTTCTCGTACGTTTGCTGTCGGCGCAGGCACTGGTATTACTGTAAATACTGACAGCATTGAGTTGACCAACTCTGGCAACTTGACGCAGTACAAGTTGTTGATGTGGGGTGCTAACCAACTCGAGCAACCAAACATCACACGCACTGTAGACGTAAGCAGTAACGAGACAATCACATTTGGTGGTGCTGAGGTTGTTATTGCTGGTAACCTTACTGTAAATGGTACTACCACTAGCGTAAACTCTAATGAGGTAAACATTGGTGATTCTATCATCAAGTTGAATTCCGACGAGACGGGGGCAGCAACTCAAGACGCTGGCTTCGAAGTAGAGCGCGGAACAGACGCAAACGTATCCTTTATCTGGAATGAGACCAATGACTACTTCTCTACAGTCGACCAGAAACTTCACGTAGGAACGGTAGATACGATGACCCCAGCCGGTGATGACTTCTTCTATATGTATGAGAATGCAACGGGAGAGACCGGAATCATTAAGAAGGCAAGCGTTAACGCCGTTGCTGACCTTATGGGAGCACCAAAGTGGTTTACCCTTGACTCAACTCAAGACTCTGTTAGTAAGACTGGTAACGTATACACCGTTACTCACGATTACAACACTCAGCGCATTATGATGGAGGTTGTTGACTCAACCACGTTCGAAACGGTTATGGTAGATATGGCTCGCCCAACTACAAGCACCGTAACTGTGTCTTTTGCGAACATCGTATCAGAGGGAGATTATATCGTGATTCTTTCTGCCGCTAAGTTAAACGGAGATAGCCTCGTTTACGAGGGATTGACTCAATCGCCTTGATATAACTAAAACCAACACCAAGGGGGGCTGGCTTGTCGCTAGACCCCCTTTTTTTTTAGTATCTTTGTCAATCAGTATACTATAGAAGATATGTCTCAAAAGTTTTTAAGCGACGTTGTATTAACTACGATTTCATCTGGAATCTTAAAAGTTGATTCAGACGGAAAAATAGTTAAGGCAGTTGAGGGGACAGACTATGTGAGTAGCGTATCTGCTGGCAACCTAGATTCTCTCACGGATGTAGTTATTACAAGTCCATCCGCTGACCAAATTCTTGTTTACGGACAGCCGGTCGGAGGAACCCCAGGTGTTAACATTTGGTACAACAAGACACCAAACTACCTTACTCCGGCGTCATCTATTAACGCACTTGGTGATGTATCTATTAATTCTGTCGCTGTTGGGAATCTGCTTAGTTGGAACGGCTCTAATTGGGTCAACTGGGCACCTAACTTTCTAACATCTTACACAGAGACCGACCCTATCTATACCGCATCTTCTTGGTATACTACTACAAACAACGCTAGCAATTGGGATACGGCTTACGGATGGGGTAACCACGCTGGGCTGTATGCTAATTTAATTCACACGCATAGCGTCTTTACGCAGGCCACTTCAGGTATTGTAAACGGAGAAGAGGTCATCGTTGCCGGAGAGAATGGATTCGTCCCAGCCTCGGGTTTTGATGATGGCGGTAAGTTCTTACGTGGTGATGGTACGTGGCAGGTGGTCACTACAGACCTTACGGGCTACGCTACGGAGACTTGGGTAGGTCAGCAAGGGTATCTTACATCTTACACTGAGACAGACCCTGTATTCGCTGCTTCTGATGTTTACAGTGTCAGGACTGCTGATATAACAAATTGGAATACCGCTTTTGGTTGGGGTGACCACTCTGAGGCTGGATACCTCACTACGTACACGGAGACCGACCCCATCTACACAGCCTCCTCTTGGTACACGACCACGAACAATGCATCTAACTGGGATACTGCTTATGGTTGGGGTAACCACTCAGGATTATACATAGGGAGGGTTCTTAACCACACTCAAGGTTCCCATTCATACGCTTATCCAGACCCAGAGGCTTGGTATAAGATTGCAAAGGTTGTTCTTAATGGAAACTGCCAATCAATGAATTTGTTTGGTGAGTACCGTGATTTAAGTTATTACTTAAATACAGCATATAAGATTCACATTACGGCTCGTGCTGAATGTGACTTCTTGAGTAATAATGAATCGCACACTCTCCGTGTAAACATAGTAACTACATCTACCAATAAAACTGGATTTGGAGATAAGGTCCGTGTAGTTCTCACAAGACAAGAGGATGGTGTCCGTGAATACGAGTTGCAATACTACAGAACCACTTGGGATGGCGGAAGATGGGAACTTCAAGAAGGCGGTGGATGGACTCTTTACGACACATCTCAAACCGCAGGAACAGAGATTCCTTCAGAGCATATTGTATACAACTCTAATGTAGTTGCATCAAACTTTTACGGTGAAGACGCAATATTAAGCAACGGAGTTACAATTGGAGGAAACGGAATATTTTTCAATGGCGGAACTGGAGCAAACTCTATACGAAGTGTTGCCGGTGGGTACTTGCATTTCTTTGGATATAGCAATGTCTACTTTGACGACCACATCATTGCAAGAGGTGGTATTAGTAACGATGGTGGTGATGTAACAGTAAACGATAACTTACTTGTAAACGGAGTTCTAAAGACCACTGGTTCATTACTCTTTGATGACCTAACGTCTAACGCAATTCAGCACAAGGCTGGAAATGATATTAATACTCTTGTCACTGTTGGTCACGGAGGCTTTGACCATAATGGATATCTGCGTATTAGTGGTGCTGATGTTGCCACTCAATCGTGGGTAGCAGCACAAGGCTACATTACTTCGGAGACAGACTCCCAAACCCTTGAGTGGAATCAGGGAGAGAAACTATTGACTATCAGCAACGGGAACACCGTTGACTTGAGTCAGATGGCTTCTGTCCAAGATGTAGAGGCTTACGGATTCATAACGGGAGAGAGTGATACGCTACACACTGTTACAAACAGAGGTTCTTTAACCTCTAATACTATTTCCGTAGAGCAAACAACCGGAGGTGGTTTTGTGTATCGCACTGATACAAACTGGGGAGATTGGGATAGAAATGGCTTCTCCTTCGCTAATGGTTCTGGAACTGTATTTAAGAGTCTTGGGGCATATGGAGTAAATGGAAACTCCCTTTCCTATATGTACATCGGAACGAATTACACAAGCCATAGCATCCGTTTTGGTTCTGATTACACATACTTCCCCGGTCTTGACCTTGCTATCTCTAATAGTAACAATAGCCACGGAACTGGAACATACTTTAGAGGTAACAGTACGCACTTTGTGCTTGGTTTAATAAATGGAAATACACTTTACTTAAACTATGGTAACGATGGTGGTTTAATCCATTCATATGGAACGCATTATCATCATAACAATTATATAATAGACGGTAACGGTTATGGCATAACTCTAACAGGTGGCAATAACAGAATCTACTTTGATAACAATAATGTTCAGCGCAGAGCGTTAGAGGGCAACTCAGACCAACTACAGATTGGTGAAGGATACAACTACACCCTCCTACAAGCAAACTATTCAACTGTTGCTACAGTTAATACATACGGTTTTGGAATTGGTCAGTATGCAGCATCTAATGAGAAACTTGCAGTAAACGCAGCAGAGGGGATTTGGGCATTGTCTGCATATAAAAGTGGTGTTCAAATTGGTGGACTTCACGTTAATGATGCAATTTTCAATGTTCAAGGCTCTGGTGGAACGGAAGTCAGACTTTCAACCACTGGTAACGCTACTTGGAATGGTGACATTCTTGCCACTCGCACTTGGGTAGCAGCACAAGGATACCTTACTTCAGAGACAGACTCACAAGAGTTGACTTGGAACCAAGGTGAAAAGACGCTGTCTATTACTAATGGCAACAGCGTTGACTTTGCTCAAATGGCATCTATTGCGGATGTAGAGGCTTATGGTTTCATCACCGGTGAGAGCGATACACTTGCAACGGTTACTGGAAGAGGCGCTAATACATCTACACAGGTTGGTCTTAATGCAGGTTGGACTGTTCCAGATGGAATAACGAACTACGGTTCTCATTTCCAAACGAACGATTATACAACAATGAATTTCTTCTCTAGGGCTTGGCAATCAGTTCAGGGAACAAATGGTTTAGCGTATAATTTTACAACGCACTCCAATAATGGTGGCGGTGGCTACGGAGCACTTCAGATTTACTATGGCGAGTCTGGATATGTATATGCTCCTACAAGTTTTAGAGCGCCTTCCTTCCACGGAGAAAGTATAAAAATTGGCGTTGCTGGAAGTGTGCCTACGGTAGATTATGGTATATTCCACCAGAGCGGTGTAGGTCTTGGCATTGTATCTGGTGCAGGTGGTTCAGACCAAGGTATTAGTTTCTGGTCTCATAACGGTTCATCATACTTTGAGAGTGTGAGAATTGCAGGAAGCACAGGCTACGTAGGTATTGGCACTGCAAGTCCTGGGGCTAAATTAGATATAGTAAGCGACTCATCTCAACTATCAATAAGAAGAAGTGACACTAATGGCGCCACTTGGTCATTCTACTCTTGGAACGGTGGACTAAATATTTTCCCCAACGAAGCACTCCCTATATACATAGGTCGTGATGGCTCAACTACAGATTTGAGTCTGTATAATGGTAAACTATTATTTGGGAGTTCTAATGCTTTAGATGGTAACAACGACAGTTGGTTACGTTTAAACAACAGCGGTCACTACACTTCTGGCGTATACACTCCGGGTATATTAAGAAATGACGGTCAGTTTATTAACTACGGAGGCATTTATGGATATGCAAATATCCAAGCAAGAAAAGCACAGACTAATGGTGATTACACGACCGCTGCCCTATGGACTGAATCATATAATGGAACCACTACAGGTATCGCATTTCACATTAGCGGTAATGTTGGTAAGTTCCTTGAGATGCGTACTGACGGTATTCTTTATTGGAATAGCGATAAAGTTTGGCATTCTGGCAACGATGGTTCTGGTTCTGGACTTGATGCTGATACTGTTGATGGACTTCAAGCATCTGTTTTTGCAACAAGACAAGACGGAACGAGATACTCTACCGACTTCAATACAATACTTGCATCCGGATTCTATAACGCAGAAGGAACTCCTCCAAATGCTCCCGGACACTACGGTCAACTGATTGTAGCGAAAGGTATTGATACTGCCCTCCAGATATACGGAGGATATAGCAACGATGAACTTTGGTTTAGAGGTTGGGGATACGGGCCAGAGGCTGACGGATTCTATCCTTGGAGAAAGGTTTGGCACGATGGAAACTTTAATCCAACGTCTTACCTTCCGCTGACTGGCAGTACAATGTCTGGCAGCATAAATATGAACGGCAACAATATCACAAATATTGGCCAAGTAAATGCTGCTCACGCAATCTTCACTAATGACGCATCAAGCCGTGTAATGTACTTGAGAGGGACTGGAAACATTATTCAGTTCCAAGATGCAGCAGCAGCAAACAAGTGGGAGGTAGTAGGTAGACAAGACGAGTTCTATATCTACAAGAATGATGGTACTGGCTCTGGTATGAAGTACTACATCAATTCAAGTGGTAATCATACTATTACTGGAGACCTGTCTGTTAGTGGCGGTTTCTCTGCCTCTGGCTACAACAAGTCTAACTGGGACACAGCCTACGGTTGGGGTAACCACGCTACCGCTAACTACTGGGTTACCTCTAACACAGACCCACAGATTGTTGCAGCATCAAGCGTAACATTCCAATACGATGTAGAGATTCAAGGGCAATTACTTGAGACATCTTCTATCCGTGTTAAGGAGAACATCGTTGACCTTGAGCCTGTAGGAGACAAGGTTAGCAAGTTGCGCCCGGTACGATACAACAAGATAGGAACAGACGTACAAGAGATAGGTTTGATTGCCGAAGAGGTGGCCGAACTTTTCCCAGAGGTTGTACATTATAACGAAGAAGGAGAGGCGGAATCGCTGAACTACACGAGACTATCAGTCTTACTTTTGCAAACGGTTAAGGAGTTGTCCGATAGAATCCAAAAATTAGAGAACAAATAATATGGCTAATCTTTTAAGCACTAACGTATCGGGTAATTTATATGTGTCTGGATATACCGACACAGCAGTTAATAGCGGTGCCTTTCGTTTTTATGACGGTTCAACATTTCGTGGAGGATTAGGACTTGAGGACTGGGCTTTTGGCGGTAGTGCAGCAAATATTGTTATGTACGTTAATGGAGATAACAACTTCTTCATTTCTACGAGTGGTATAAAGAGAGCGCAGTTCAATAGCACTGCTGCCATCTTTAGGACATACACTGCTGACAATGGCTACAACATCCGTATTACAGGCGGTGACCAGTTTAATGCGTACTATAACGACAGTGCTACCGCTATGTACATCAACTGGAATGGTGGCACAACTCGTTTTGGAACGGGTGGAATTAGGTCTGCTGGCGATATTACAGCAGATACTAATATTTGGGCAGCCAATGGTAATGGCCGAATTGCTCTTGGAGGAAACCTTCATATTGACTCTTATAATGGTAATGACATTTACCTTAACTACTACACCAATCAGCCAATCAGAACCTATGGTGCTACTCACGTTAATGGTATAGCATATTTAAATGGATACACAAAAGTTTCATATGATTGGGCCGGTGGAAATTATGGTGCAGAACAACTTACTATTCGTGGAACATATCCATCCATTGCATTAAGAAGTACGACTCACGACTCAAAATGGCTAATTCATAATGATAATAATATTAGTTTCTATTATGGAACAACAGTTGATGATAACTCTTGGAGTCGCAGATTCTTTATTCCAACAGATGGAAACATTTGGATGTCTTGGGCAGATGCTAATATCTCTACACTTCTTGATGCAAAACAAAACGCCTCTACTGCTATTACCACAAGCAACATCGGTAGTCAGTCTGTAAGTTATGCAAGCAGTGCTGGTAACTCAGCAACTACATCTCAAATAGTTTTCAGTGACCTAAAAACTAACTTCCCTTCTGGATATGGTGGTGGTCATAGTTTTGGTGCAAATCATTACTCTATGGGTCTAGACTCTGGTGATGGAGGTTGGAACGGTCCACATTATAGGGATTTAATTATAGGATATCATACTGGTGTTAGAATAGGAGCGTCCTATTCAGGCATTCGTTTTTACAATAATTCACCAACAACAGATGCCAATAATGATGGAAATGGGGACGTTGGTGAAACATTATTGATGACGATTGGCGGTTATGTTGGTACAGCAAATCAGACTGATGTTGTCGTAAACAACAATTTGTTTGCGAATGTGTCAATGAGGTCTCCAATCTTCTATGACTCTAATGATACATATTACTACGTAGACCCAAACTCTACTTCAAGACTAGTTAGTACTAGAATACTTGGCGAGATTAGATTCCAAAATGGCTCTTACTACAATAACCTTGAATACTGGGGTGCACGTATGTACTCTCAGGACGATGGAAATGGTGTGCCATTATACGTTCAAGTTCAGTGGGTAGATGGATGGTATAACGCATTGAAGATTGCGTCTGGACTTGATGACAATAACCCATCTCTTAGAACATACAGAACCACACAGTTAGCCACTGATGCTGGTAATGTTAGTATAGGAGGAACAGCTTCTTCACATAAATTACACGTTTATGGAACCGCCTTCGCTACTTCTGATTTTCGTGCCCCTATCTTCTACGACTCTGATAATACTACATACTACGTAGACCCAAACGGAATGAGTAGTGTTTACGGTGTTGCTATCCGTGGAGACCAAAGTTCAACCGACACAAGCAATCAGATTTTCTTTTGGGATGGGGGCAATACAACTACTTCGGCTATTGGATTTAAATCAAATGGTGGGTATTTCACTAATCCAACTGGAAGCGGAGATGGGTACAACACCTACTTTACAATGGATACTCCAGGAAGAGGTTGGGTATTTAGAAGAGGTAATGGTGGCTCAGACTTTGGAGCGGCATATACTTCTGGTTGGATTTTAAATAATGGAGTGTGGCAAGCAAACGATTCTATGCGTGCCCCAATCTTCTACGACTCTGCCGATACTGCGTTTTATTTAGACCCTGCATCAACGGGAATATCATTAAATGTTGCAGGTTCTGTTAGGGGAACTTATTATGTTGCAAGTAATTATAGCGCAACAGGATATACACAATATAAAGGTTATGATAACAATAACCACTTTATAGTAATTAGAGGCTCTGTATCTGGTACAACAGCCAGCCCAACCATTACTGGCGCACATCAAACAACATTTGTTGAATATGCGGAAAGCAATGACTCTACAGGCTGGTTCTTTAAAACAGCAGGAACTGGTAATTATGATATTGTAGGAAGAATAACTCGTTCATACTCTCAATTTGAAGGGAGTTTAAGAGCCCCTATCTTCTACGACTCTGATGATACCAGTTATTATGTAAACCCAAATGGTACAAGCCGACTAAATGATGTTAATGCTCCTCAAGGGTATGTTAGTATTGGCAATCCTTGGGGTACCGCTAATTCTGCATACTTCCCTAATGGAATCACAACTGCGGGTAATGATAACTGGATTTATGGTCATACTTATATTGGCAATGCCCCAAGTAACGGCAATGGTCACGAATTCTTTATGAATGGAAATTCACATTCTTCAGGTACGGTTACTATTGGCGGCAGCGTAGGTATTGGCACTAATAGTCCAAACAAACAACTTACGTTTGCTTCTGTAAACGATGATGCCATTCAGATACGAAGGCTAACAACAAGCGAAGGAAATACTGATGTAGGAACGGGTATATCGTGGACTTGGACAAGTTCGGGTACAGATAATGAAACTTGGGCTGCATTAAGAGTAATTATGCCCGGAAGCGGAAATAGTCATATGACTTTTAGCACCAAGGCAAGTGGTGGTTCTGTTTCAGAAAAAATGCGAATTACCGATGCTGGCAACGTAGGTATTGGAACTACGAATCCAAGCGAAAAACTGCACGTTGAAGGTGGTTTGCGTGTAAGCGGAAACATAATTAATAGCGGAGCAACATACCTTGGAATCATTTATGACTATGATGATAACGGATATTATTTAAACCCTAGTGCTACATCACGACTATATCATTTAGAGGTTTGGAATAATTTTGACACCGCCACCAATGATGTATATGCCAATATGCGAGTTATACGAAATAACTCATATACAGATGGTATGTATATTGGCTACAATAACGCTGGGAATGGCATAACAAGGTTGTTTGGGGGAACCGATAACGCACCATTAGAAAAACATCCAAGTTATACATATGAACCCGGTTCATTCCGTGCGCCTATCTTCTATGATTCTGCTGACACCGGCTACTACGGGGACTTTGCTGGTTACTCTCGTATGTCAGAGATTGGAGTAACCAATCACTATACATACAATTATCACGAAGTAATTTCTTCCCGTGCAAATAGCACATTCGGTCACGTTGCCTTGTTCCGGTCCACTCAGAGTGCTACATCAAACTATATCCCATTTAGTTTTGAAAGCAGTCACGGAGACCACTCTTGGGGTCAGGTAGCGAGATTTCACATAGGAACAAGTAATGGAGCAGATAGACCGTCTATTCAGTTTAGCACCGGGCATAGTAACACGAGGTGGAACATTGGATACTGTTCCGCTGATGACAACTTCCGAATCGTACAGGATATGGGCTACCGCCCAGATATGTCTGGAAATTACGATAACTGGGGAACTGAAAGATTTAAAATTGACACCGCTGGTAATGTGTGGGCACCCGCCTCATTGAGGACCTCAATTCTTTATGACGCTGCTGACGCAACGTATTACCTTGACCCCAATAGTAAATCAAGGCTCTATACGGTGTACCCAAGAAACCTTGGAGGCGCAACGCTAAACCACCGTATGACCGATATGGGCGTTAATGGTTCTGGCAGTTACGAGGAAATAGAATTCATTGACGGCTCCGTTGTACACGCACACGTTTCAACCGGAACAGGGGCGAATAACGGTTGTTACAACTGGTTTGGTACAGAGTATGTTGACGTAGACCCAGAAAAAGACTACGAATTTAGCGTATGGGTTAGAAGCACTGGAGATGACCACGTCTATATGGGCTGGCACGAACAAGATTCTAATGGGGCCACCATCACATCCAACCCATACTTTCACAGCGATAAGACAAATACTGGTGGAACTTGGGTAAAGTTAACGGCTCGTTTAAAGAACTGGAGAACTCTTTCTAACCAAGGGCCAACGGAATTTGACAGATGGGCTACGGCACAATCGTTCCTTAACAATGTTCCGGGAGCAGCAGCCTGCCAAGATGGCGTAATGCACGAAAACACCCGGTTCATACATATGCGTTGCGGAACGTGTTATGGCTCTGTGTCTGGTAGTAAGACTTACTTCTACGCCCCACGAATCCGTGAGATAACGTATGATGAGGTTCAGAACCACTTTGTTGTTCCTTACTACAACGGCTCATCTTGGGGAGGTAAACTACGCTTTGGATACAACGATTGGGGATACTACGGTATCGGTATGTATGGAGCCGCAGGTGAGTTCCGTATGTCTTCAGATATCGGTGACTTAAACCTTCGTGTGGATGGATTCATACAGGCCCATAGTGATATGAGGGCACCAATCTTCTACGACTCCGATGATACCAATTACTATTGCGACCCAAATAGCCAATCAAAATTCCGTAAACTTTGGATTGACAATGGGGGAGCCTCTGGCGTTGCTTGGTCAAGTGGCTTAAATATGGGTGATGGAACCAACTATTGGAATTTAATCCAAGATGCTGGTATTGCTCGGCAAAGAAACTTTGGAACTGGTGGATACGATTGGTATAACAATACTGCATCTACACAGTTGATGATATTGAGCAATGCTGGTAATCTAACAGTTTCTGGCGATGTAACCGCTTACTCTGATGCTCGCATCAAAACCAACGTACAGACCATTGAGAACGCTCTTGACAAGACCCTTAAACTTCGTGGTGTAACCTACAACCGGACAGACTCCGAAGACACCTCAACAAAGGTTGGTGTCATCGCTCAAGAAATCCTTGAGGTCATCCCAGAGGTTGTCAAGCAAAACGATGAGGGTATGTATTCAGTATCCTACGGTAACCTCACCGCAGTACTAATTGAGGCTATCAAGGAGCAGCAGAAGCAGATTAACGAACTAAAAGAGATAATCAATGGCCTTACCAAGTAGCGGAGCGTTATCTATCAGCCAAATAAAAACGGAGTTGGGTTCTGCAAGCAATAGCCTGCGGACCCTCTCCGGGCTTGCTGGCTTTGCAACCCCCGACAGCATCTCTGAATTCTATGGGTATTCTTCCCTTACTGCCTTTACTATGACAATAGAAGGAGCGGGCGATGGGGAAAGCGGGTGTATTGATGGCCCCGGTTTTGAAACAGAAACGTTCTACTCATCAACTGACCCAATAGCAGCAAACACATTTATCTACGATGGTAACCGTAATATCTTTAACGGTGGCAATCAGTGGTACTACTATCCATCCGGAACCAAGGTTCTACAGATAGGAGAGGATGGCAAGGTGATTGACGTTTACTCTTGTGAATAATTTGTATATTTGCACAGTATTTGATTATCAATTGATAAATCAATTAAAAAATAATTTGTATATTTGTAATCACAAAAAACAAAACAATGGCAGTAACCGCTACAGTAGACAAGTTCGGTATGGAATTTACCGGAGCCTACCACAAAGTGACTCGTTTGAACTATGAGTCATATGACTCTAAGACACTCCAGTATGCCCCCCCTGCGGAGCCTTCACTGGACGAAAACGGCAATCCTGTACCTCCTATGGTCGCTCCTCCTACCGAAGTGTGGGTGAAGGCTGTTCGTTGCAACTTTGAGGTTGCCACCTACGCTTCTGAGGCTACTCGTGAGGCACACGCTGAACCCATCTATCGCACTAACTACAACTTCTCTCCCGCTCTTGAGGCTGAGGCCGCTGACATCATTGTTCAGGCTTACGCTCATCTCAAGGCTCAGGCTGGGTACGAAGATGCAGTTGACTGTTAAGATTTTTTTTACTAACTTTAATTTAATTTAAAATGGCTCAAGTCAAAGAAGAGCAGTTAAACTCTGCTCGTGAAATCCGTGCAAAACAACAGCAAATCCAAATGGAACTCGGTGCATTATATGTATCGTCATTAGATATTGCTGCTCGTCAAGAAGCATTGACTGCCGAACTGCGCTCCAGCGGTGACGACATTAAGCAATTAATGGCGACACTTGAGGAGGAGTACGGCTCAGGAAGCCTTAACCTAGAAACTGGTGAGTTTACCAGCGAGGGTCAGGCTGAAATGGAGGTTGTAAAATAACCCAAACAAAACACTCAATAGTGGGAGGACACATATGTGGACCTCCCATTTTTGTTTAAAAACTATTATAAATATACTGATTATTTTCATATATTAAATTCGTTAAACGAAGAAGGTTAAGTTGTAGTAGATTGGTTCCTTCATAGGGGTTGGCTTGTTAGCCAGCCCCTTTCTTTTTTAGTATCTTTGCAAGTAAGTATGAAATCTCTATTATCTTTCCTTGCGGACATAATCCTTAACTGGCTCAAGAAACTTATCTTGAGCGATATGGATAAGCGTACAAAGAGTACTGCTGAAGAAGTATTGTGGCTTCGTGGTGAATTAAAAGCAGCGCAAGAGATGTTTGCTAAGGTTCAAAAAGAGAATCAGGAGATTCGAGAGAGCCTTATGCTGCAGTTGCAGGATGCCAACAATAAGATTTCAAATATGAAATCAACCATTCACGGATTGCAGACTCGAATATCAAAACAACGTAAAAAGATTGAGGAGTTAGAATCTGAAGTTCAACACTTAGTGACGGTAAACGACGCACAAGACAAAACGATTGCCGAACTTAAAAAACTTATTTGATATGCCAGACCCAAAGAAACCAAACCTTAGCGCACAGGCGCTAAGAAACGCTGAGAAAAATCGTATGACTCGCTCTCGATATGATGCAATGTCGACTGAGCAGAAAGACGCATATCACGCTAGAGTAAACGCTGAAGAGACGGCAAGCGCCGAGGCCAGGCTCGAGGCAAACAAGACGGCGGGGACCGAATCAGAAGCAATGGCTGCAGAGCGGGCATCTGAGGATATTGCTCGCATCAATGTGCGTAAAAAAAAGAACGAAATATACAAGCAAAAATACGGGACGAATCCAGAATCCGACGACATCTCTACGCTTGAAAAACGTGGATACTTTAGGGTTGATTTTGGAGACGAAGGTTTTCAGCACGGAGAAACTTATTCTGGAGAAGAGGATACTCGTCGGCGAAGAGAAGAATACTATGCTCGCCGTGGCTCTACAGCGCCGAACAAGTTCTTAGACTACCAGAAGAGGATAGCGAATATGGGCAAGCAAATTTTGTCAAACACTCGCGGAAATGGCTAAGTCAAAAGATTACTACGACAAAAATCCCAAGGCTAAGGCTAAGAAGGCTGCTTACGATACTGAATACAACAAAAAAACTGTTGGAGACCGAGTTGCTCGAAATGCTGCTCGTCGCGCTATGGAAAAAGCGGGAAAAGTGTCTAAGGCAGATGGAAAAGATGTAGACCACAAAAACGGAAATCCACAAGACAACCGAAAGTCAAATTGGAGTGTTATGTCTAAATCAAAAAACAGAGCAAAGAAATGAAAAGTGTAAAAGGATTGGGAATCCCAAAAGGAGTTGAAGAGGTTGAAGTTTCTGGAAGTTCTCTTGAAGAGGCTGTAGCAATGATTAAAAAAGCCACGGAGGGAACAAAGCCTCTATCTTATGAGATTTGCGCAAAGTATACTGAAGACAATGATTAAGAAGCAGGGCGAGAAGTATGTTGTATACTCTGAGTCTGGACGAAAGTTCGGACAATATGCAACAAAAAAAGCCGCTCAGAAAAGACTTAAACAAATGGAAATGTTTAAACATATGAAAGGGGCCTAAGCCCCTTTCTTTATTTAATCTTCTTCTTAATCTCTCGGATTAAATGCTCTGGTGAGCGTTCACTTTCGAACCCGTAGTTTTCTTGACTTACGTCAAACGATGGGCAGGCCTTCGGCGCGTATTCGCGGTGGCCGTGGAATGTAACGTCAGGGAAGATGCACTTCAGGGCCAGTGATAGCATCTCAAGTGATGCCTTTTGCTCATCAGTTCTGTTGTCCTCTGGTGTTTTTGGGTCTTCTTGCTTTACCCCTCCAGCATAACAAACGCCAATTGAGTTTTGATTTTGCCCTTTTGTGTGCGCACCAACTTCGTTGATGTCTCGTCCGAACTCAATGGCTCCGTCGCGTTTAATAAAGAAGTGGTATCCGATACCCTTCCATCCGCGTTTTTTATGCCACCCGTCTACAACCTTTGCGTCTATATCGTGTTCTGGGCCTGTCGCAGAACAGTGGATAATTACTTTATTTACTTTTCGCATATTCTTCTGCTGTCATTCTGCGGCCGCGCATATACGCTTTAAGCAGTTGTTTAGTTCCTCGCATACGTTCTTTGTACTCCTTGAATGATTCGTCTTCGAAGCGCTTTGCGCTTAGAGATGCCCATCGCTCGGCGATAAGCATCTCGTAGTTACTGTTTTCCTTGTCCACGATACTTTTTTTTGTAGTTTTTTGAAGCCTTGTTGTCAGACTCTTTTGTCTTTGCGTGGACTCCTTTTCGTTTAATCTTAAACTTTTTGAGCAGTTTTTCAATTGCTCCACCTTTTGATTTTGGTGCCATTAATTTTTGTGCTTAATTAGTGTATATAGCGTTGTGGCTCCTGCTCCGGCGTTTGTAACGCTAAACACGCTGTACGTGTGCTTACAGTTTTTTACCGTCCATACAGACACATTAACATTTCCCTCGTATGTTTGCTGTTCGAAAGAATCAGCCTTTCGGATGATTCGCATAGTTTGTTTTCCGTGTACGGTTCCAAACGCAACTTCTGTTGGGACATTTTCGTAAACGAATACAATTTCGTTTTTTTTAGACTGACCGAACGCAGAAAGCGTTATGGTCAGCATAAGGATGGTCAAGATGTTTTTCATACTGTAGTAATTTAAGGTTCCTTCTGTTAGTACGTATTAACCTCGTATTACTCGGTTAATACTACTTCAGTTAAGTAATATGATTTTTTGCTTATCTTTGCAAGGAACTTTATTTTTTACTTAATAATAAGTTTTAAACAAAGTTATTATATTTGCATTATTAATCAAATCAAATGTTATGTCTAGTGAACTAGAAAGTTTGGCTGAAAGCCTTGGTGTAAACCTGGTTAGCAGTCCACAAGAGGGTGAGGAAAAGGCCACCGAACCCGCCGTCGAGCCAATTGTTGGCGGAATGGAAGAAGAGCCTAACGTTCTTGAACAAAGTGAAAGCACACAGGAAGTGCAGGACATTGAAGGCGATACTACAAATGAAGTCGTAGAGCAATCTGAACCTGCACAGACTGAAAAACAAGCCGTCAGTTTATCTGATGATGATGTACTTCTAGCACTATCCGAAATGGTTGGCATTGAAGGCTTATCAAAAGATGAATTGATGGATATTTTTAGCGGCGAGGCAGATGAAGTAACGCAAAAGTTAGACCCAGAAGTTGAGGCTATTGCTAATTTCATTGCATCCACTGGGAAAAGCGCTAAGGATTGGTTTGCATACCAGTCATTCAACCCGTCTGAAATGGACGATATGACTGTTATGATTGCCGATTTAAAGGTGAAGTATCCCGACCTGTCTGACGAAGATTCGCGACTTCTAATGGACGCAAAGTATAAACTTAATGAGGACGAGCATAGCGAGAATGATGTCCGACTTGCTAAGTTACAACTTAAAATGGATGCACAATCTGCTCGCGAGGGGCTTGAAAAAGTCCGAGAAGCATATCGAGCGCCAGAGCGGTCCCGTATGGACGACACAGCAAACGCAGAGTTGTCATACGAGTCACCGATTGACGACGCTTGGGTTTCGACAATGTCGAAGACGGTGGATTCAATGCAAACATTGAAATTCAATATCGGAGACAAAGAGTTCAATTTCGGATTGGACAACAAGTACAAGGATACTCTAAAGAAGAGTAATGCTGACTTGGAGAACTACTTTGTGCAATATGTAGGAAACGACGGTCAATGGGACTTTAACAAACTGTCATCACATCGTGCCATAGTAGATAATATCGATGCTATTGCAAAGGCTATTTATAGCCAGGGCCTTAGTGACGGTCAGAGTAGTGTAGTAAAAGAGGCCGTAAACCCCTCAAGCGCTGCTCCCTCTTCCGGGTCGGTCGATTCTCCATCCGCAGAGGACCGTGTGCGTAAACAACTTCTCGACGCCCTGAGGGGAGGCGACAATACACTCTCTATTAAGTTTTAAAAACAAATTTCTAAAATTAGGAAAAAATGGCACTTACTGGCCCTACGGACTTTAGTCCTTCTATGATTAAGAACTTGTCTATGGACAAGTACATCTCTCTTGGTGCTTACATCAATGAGATTAACAAGCCTGATAACCGCGACGCTCTTGTTAAGACGTACGGTGAGCAAGGCATCACTGGTTTCCTCCAATTGGTTGGCGCTGTTAAGTCGCAAGCCGTTGCTGATGAGGTTACCTACTGGGAAGAGACTCGTTTGCACCAAAAGCAAGCAGGTTCTTTCTCTGCTGACGACACTTTCTCTGCTGCTTCCGCTGCTGCTGTTATCGTTCGCGTTAACGACGTAGTATTGGTAGGTGGTGAAGTTCGTGCTTTCGTTTCTGCTATCTCTGGCGCTGACATCACGTTGGTTGCTTTGGACGGCTCTACGTTGGCTTCCACTTTGGCCGACACCGCGTTGCCCGTTATCGGTAACTTGTATGCACAAGGAACTGAGCAACCCACTGGTGGTTACGAGTCTAACGTTGTTAAGCGCACCAACCCATTTATGATTATGAAGGAAGCCTACAAGGTTTCTGGCTCTCAAGCCACCAACATCGGATGGATTGACCTGGGTAACGGTGACTACCGTTGGTACTTGAAGTCTGAGGGTGACACGCGCAAGCGTTTCTTGGACAAGCGTGAGATGATGTTGTTGCTGGGTGAAACCACTTCTGCCGTTGCTGGCATCTCTGGTTCCGAAGGTTACTTCGCTGCAGTTGAAGACCGTGGTATTGTTTCTTCTGACCTTTTCACTGAGATGGCTCACGTTGACGCTATCGTTAAGGAGTTGGACAAGCAAGGTGGTGCTTCTGAGTACGCTATGTTTGTTAATCGTGATACTGACCTCGCTATCGACGATTTGTTGGCCGCTGGTGTTGGTACCTTGACTTCTAACGGTGTTAGCGGTCAGTTCGGTTCTTTCAACAACGACAAAGAGATGGCTGTCGCTCTTGGTTTCCGTTCTTTCACTCGTGGTGGTTATACCTTCCACAAGCGTGACTGGAAATTGTTGAACGACCCCACTTTGTTGGCTGAATCTTCTTTCCGTGGTGTTGCTGTTCCTATGACTAAGGTTTCTGACCCTAAGACTGGTGACAAGGCTCCCGCATTGGAGATGAACTACAAGGCCGCTAACGGCTACAGCCGTGAAATGGAGCACTGGATGACTGGTTCTATCTTGGGCGCGTCTAACGCAACCGAGGATAGCGTTCAGTTCAACTACCGCTCTGAGTGTAACCTCATCACGCGTGCCGCTAACCGTCACGTATTGTTGAAGTAATCTCAACCTTTTGGTAAATCGAGGGGGGTTTCGGCCCCCCTCTCTACCAAACTTTTTATTGGTTTTCAATTTTAATTCTATCAAAAAATGGCTGAACAACGCCCAAAATCAACACGCCCTACCGCAGCAAAGAAAGCCCCGGTGGCGCCCAAGCAGACGAGCACTATCAAAGGTAAAAAGCCCGCTGCCCCAAAACCCATTGTTTTCTCAATCCCCAAAGGTGGTGGAATCTGGCATAAGATTCGCCAAGACAGTATCGTCATTTTTGACGAAGAGTCTGGTTATAACCGAGAAATCCGCTATTGCCCTGCCGAGAAGTCTATCTTCGTAGACGAGCAATCAGAAACTGCTCGCCGTGAGCAGATTGTGTTCCGTGACAAAACCCTTATGGTTTTGCACACTATGCCTAATCTGATTGAATATCTCCGCTCTCACCCAGACAACAAGGCCAACGGAGGAGGTATCTTCATTGAAGTTAACAACGAGATTAACGCAGAAGAAGAACTCGAAAAAGAGTTCTTGATGCACGACGCAATTTCTTACATTAAGGAATCTGACGTTGACACACTACTCCCTCTCGCATTATCTTACGGAATCTCCGGAGATTTATCAAGTTTGGAAATCAAGCGCGCACTCATCCAGCAAGCCAAGGGCAACCCTAAGGCGTTTATGGAGAACGTAAATAGCCCGCTTGTTCAACTTAAGGCATTGGTAATCACCTCATTAGACTTCCAAATCCTTAAGTCAAAGTCCGACGGTATGTATTGGTATGATTCTAATCAAATCATTATACCTACTCCGGCGGGTCAAGATACCAAAACGGTATTCACTCGTTTCCTTATGTCCGAGCGTGGATATGACGTACGACAGGAACTTGAGCGACATATTGATTCTCTGTAATTTCTCTGGTTTTTAATTAAAAGGCACTCCCAGACGGGGGTGCTTTTTTTTTAGTATCTTTGAAGAATCAAAAACGCACAGTGGAATGGCATCTGTAAATGAAGTTTACTCAATCCTGAAAGACCTTACGAACAAGGACGCTCGTGGGATGGTTACGCCTTCCCAGTTCAACTCGTTCGCTGGAATTGCGCAGACGCGCATCTTTAATGGATTATTTGACGACCTTAAAAAATACAACCGTTTGGGAATTGTTTCTACAAACGACGGTGGTCGCGACAAAGCGCGTATGAAGCAAATCCAAGAGGATTTGGCTTACTTCTCTAAGACCGCTACTATTAGCGCAACTTCTGGTGTATTCCAGAAGCCATCTGACTTAGCGCGCATCATCTCTATGAACACGTCTGGAGACTGGGTACTTGACTCAACGTCTTCGGAGCGCATCAAGGTTGTATACGAGGAGGAGAAGATTGATATGCTTTTGAAAAGCACATTGAGCATCCCAACCGAAGATAACCCAGTCGCTCTTGTTTCTAGCGACATTCTAGTTTTCCCAACGAGTATTCGCAAGGTAAAGTTGCGCTACTATAAGCAGCCAGAAGGTGTTTCTTCTCTTGACGGCTCTAAGACATCGGCATTGCCACGATTCAGTTATACTGTTTCTTCTAGCGGCGTTGAGGTGTTTGATGTTACAAACTCTATTGACTTCGAATTGCCTGACCACTACGTTCCAGAATTGGTTCTTGAAATTGCTAAAATGATTGGCATAAGCATTCGAGAAAGCGAAGTATTTACGTATGCCGCTCAGGAACAACAAATTAAGACGAGTAAGTAATGGCACGAAACGTAGTAACTATTAAGGAGGTTGTTAATGATTTTCTGCTCGGTATGAGCGGAGACGACTATGCGTCTAATGCAACTGACTACTATGTTCACAATTTAGCGCTACGAGGCGCTCGTGAACTTGGCTTTGATGCTATGAAGCGCATTAAGTCTGTCAACCTTACCGTAAATGCAGACAACGCAACGGTCGAGTTACCTGACGATTTCGTTGACTTCCTTCGCATTGGCTATGGCGGCTCTGACGGCTTGTTCTACACGTTTAAAGAGAACAAGAATATAAATATGTCTATGGTTTACGCCACTGACTCAAACGGCAACCCAGTAGACTCAAACAACGACGGCGTGTATGACCGCGTTGATAACAAGACTGGTATTGCAAACACTGGCGCAGATTCAGAAAACTACCCTTACGTTCAGTATGTTTACGAAGCGTCTGAGGGTGGGCAATACGGATATGGCGGAGGCCGTGCGGAAGCAACGTTCCGAATTAACTACGACCAGAACCGAATTGAGATTGCCACTGACTACACGCTTGACAAGGTTACTATTGAGTATGTTGCCGACGAGGCTCTTTCGAGCAATCCAAGCATCCACGTGTACTGCGAAGAGGCGCTTCGTCAATACATCTACTATAAGATTATTGAGCGCAAGTCCGACGTACCATATAATGAAAAGGCCCGCGCTCGTCAAGAGTATTACAATGAACTGCGCCGTGCAAACGCACGTATGAATTCGTTCTCCAAGGAAGAAGCATTGTTTACCATCCGGAAGAACTTCCGCCAATCGCCTAAATACTAAGCCAGATGGCTATTGATAAACTTACACCACGTTACCTAAACAAGGATAGCGACGAAAAAGTCCTACAAAGTGTTGAGTTCGCCGATGCGAACAACTTTCGCGTTGCTACAGACAAAGGCGGTAACGGAGGTATTATCAAAAACATCAAGGGAAATTCTTCAATTACGCTTGACACTGCGCTACCCATAGGGCAGAATCGAGTTGTTGGAACGTATTCTTTTGACGCAGTTAACAAGGTGTACATCTTTTTGTACAACAACTTAGATAATCACTGCATTTACGAGTACGACACAAACTCATCAGAGGTTGTTTTACTTATGCAGGAGGCGGCCCTAGAGTTCCGAAACGACGACTACCTCAATATCGATGGAGTAATTTACGACGATGAAGTGTATTTGTACTTTACTGATGGTCGCTCAAACCCCAAAAAGATAAGCGTAACAAAGGCTAAACTTGGCGGATATCCCGCCGGGTCAACGATTTCTGAAAAGCAGATTGAACTCAATGTCGTAAAAAAGCAACCATCTACTCCGTTTTGCGAGTTTCAAACTGACTACTCAATTGACTCAAACGACCTTATTGGTTTGTCGTTTCAATTTGCTGCTCAGTACGTATACCGAGATAAAGAGGAGTCTGCGCTTGGCGCATACTCTCCATTGGTTGCAAGCCCAAATACCCTTAACGCAACATCCTCAAGTGACGGATATCGTAAGTTATATAATAAACTACAAGTATCCGTAGAAGGTTCTACTGACGCCGTAGAAAAGGTTCGCCTGTATGTTCGGAAGAACTCTTCTATGCCGTTCTCTCTGGTTGAAGAAAAGGACAACGACACAACTGTTGTTTTTGACTTCTACAACAATAAACTTGGAGAGTTACTTGCTTCAAACGATTCAAATAAACTTCAGGATTCAGTTCCACTCACAGCAAAAGCACAGACTATTTCTGCCGGACGACTTGTTTATGGAAACTACACTGAAGGGTTTGATGTTGGCTCGGTTAGTGCAAACATCACCGTCAACTACGATAACGAATACGTTCCAAAGGCAATCCCCGCAGCCCTAAAGACATCGTGGCAGTCAAGCAGGATGGTTCTTCGATTTGACCTTTCTAACATTGCAAACGTACCATCGCTTGGCGGAACTGTTTTGTTTGACGTTCTTGTTAGTAAAATAAACTCAATTGAGAACGTATCTAGGCTTCGTGAGATATACCAGGGGACTACGCTTATTGCAAGCCAAAGCGTATATACTAAGTTTTCAGTTGCTGGCTTTGACTACAGCGCTCCAATTGAGGTTCCCGCTAGTGCAAACCGAGCCGCCTTTGCCGCATCTTTTGGTTCTGGAATTGTTTCTGGATTTCAAAATATAGAACTTCCAGTTAAGACCGACGAACTTTCGTATGCAACTCGCATAGTGAGTGGAACTTCAACGTATGACGTTTATTATGGCGGACGGGTCACCTTTAGCGCTACTGCCAGCACTTATACGGCTTCGGCGACGTCGGCGCCTTTCTTGGGTAAGCCAGTTCTTGATATAGAATTCAAGATGGACGAGTATGACCTAATTTCTTCAGAAGTTATATTGGACCCCAATGGATATAACCTTCCAGAGCCAACGTATCAATCTACCGCGTATCAGGACAACTCTTCTGCTAATCCAATTATTACCGGAACCACCTCTGTGACAACAGACAATAGCGGACTTGTTGACGACAACACATATTTATACGACAGCCAAGGTGAACAATCTTTTAAAACTGGAAAGAACCACTCATTTGGTGTTGTTTATCAGGACAAGTATGGCCGCACAAGCGGCGTCCAACAACTTGGAGACGTTTATGTGCGCCGAAAGAGCGAACGATTTGGAAACGACCTAGGCTCCGCTCACGTAAACATTCAGTTGACATCGTCTCGCCCGACCTGGGCAGACAAGTTCTTCTTTGTGTACAGTGGCAATGGCCCCGAGTTTCTTCAGTATCAAATAACTGAAGCCTTTTATGTCGCTGGTGACGGCGACCGCATTCACTTAGCATTGCGCGGCCTTCAAGGCGCGCCAAACTCTTATGTGGATTCAGAAGGTTCTAAAACACAATATCAATTTTCTGAGGGCGACCGCCTACGAGTAATATCATACAAAAATACAACTGGAGGAACTGTATATCCAGATGGAATTGATTTTAAGGTTGTAGACCTTGTTACATATGAAGATACCGCTTCATCTCCAATTATTCCAGACGGTGGTGCCACTTCAGACAGGGACGCTAGAAAAGTTGGCGATTTTATTTTAATTGACTCTCCAACAATAAATGGATTCAGCCAGCCAGACGTAGCGGGAAATCTAGACCTATGGGCAAACGAATGCCTTGTCGAAATATACAACAAACAAGTAGAAGTTGAGCCTAGTGTTTATTACGCTATTGGCGACGTTTATGACGCCGGAAGTGAGCACACCGCTGCGCATAAAATTGAAGGTGGAGACATTTGGTATAGGCCACGTACGATTATTGGATTTGAGTGGCAGACGGCGGCAAAGACAAATGGCCTTATCGACGCATATACCGAGGAGATGGACACGTTTGTTCGGTTTGTTGAATCCTCTCGTTATTACGACTTTAAAGAGGACACTAGATACTATTCCAAGGGTAAGCCATATGGTTTAATTCCAGGGGAGAGAAAGCAGAACCGATACTCATCGGTTACGTATTCAGAGCCGCTAGTTCAGGACAGCCCGTTTAACACGCTTTCTTCATTTAACAATGGTCTTGCCAACTGGTATGACTTTGAGGCTAATAGCGGGGGTATTTACGGCCTTGTTGACAAATCTAACTACATTGTCCTTATACAGGAGGATGCTGTTGGATTCTCTCCAGTAAATAGAAATATCATTGATGGCGGAACTGAATTTATCGGTCTTAGTACTGATTTTTTAAATCAGCCTACATATATGCCCACAACCTGCGGAATCCAAGACCGCGGTGCATTTGTTGACACTGATGAGAATGTTATTTTCTTTGACGTGCAGCGTGGAGCAGTGTACTCCATTGGGGCAAAGGGCCTTACAAACATTTCAAACAACGGATTAAAAAAGCACTTCTCAACGGAGGCGCGAACACTTACAGACTTCAGTGACCGCGTTGTTGGAAACAGCGGAACGTATGAAGGCTCGAACACTCGTCACGTGCGTATGGGTTTTGACCCATATCACGGGGAGGTTACAATCAGTTACCATACGCTATCCGTCGGCGCATCTCCGATTGGTGGGATATACCCATTTACGACCGACTATGACTTCAAGAGCGCTGTGTACAGCACAAGCGCTGGAGCCTGGACGCATCTATCTGACGTAAATGCTGATGGCTACGCCGCAATGAATAACTCTTACTTCCACGTTAAAAACGTTGGAACCGCCAATTTGCTATATGAGGCCGAGGTGAATGCTCAGCACGCAGAGTTCTTTGGTGCTCAATACGACAGCGGATTCACTATCATCAGCAATCGCCCACGCTCTGGGGTTAAGACTTTCAGCGCCCTGAGCATTGAGGGCAACGCTCCGGCCGACGTAACGTTTAGCACTTTGTCGCAGTCATCTAACCTTGTTGCTGAGGTTATGACAAAAAAGGAAGACGAATACTTCTCTCCGATTCCTCGTTCAGATTCAGGAAACGACGAGTGGATGGCGATTGGCATTGTTTCCTCAATTGATGGAAACACGGTGTCATTTACAAACGCTGTTAACCGACTTCCTTTAACGATTGGAGGTTCGCTTTGGCGGCTTGACTCTTCTGGAGACTTGATTGATATGTCTGCTACCCTTAGCAGCATTTCTGGTAAAAACTCAATTGTCGTTAGCGACGCATCTTTGATTGACTTAGACTACACGATAGTTGTAAAAGCAAACTCAAAGATTGACGGCGACCCAATGCGCGGCCATTGGCTTAAGGCTGAGTTTAACTTTGATAACACTACCGAGCAGATTGAAATCTTTGGCGTAAATGTGAACTACTCAGATAGTACATTGCACAATGTTTCTGGAATCAGCGGAGTAGAACAAGAATAATTCGTATATTTGCAGTTATGGCAGGATTAGATAGTTTAGGAATGCAGGCCCTAGGTATGGCTTCCGGTGGTATCGCTGGAGGCGTCGTACAGGCTGGCCTCGGCATCTATCAAATGTATCAGGGCCGTAAAGACCTTCAGGCGGCAAAGGCTGAGATTGAAACACTTAAGGCCAATGCCCCGTCATTGGCCGTTCCGTCTGCTTATGCGGACTTCTACAGCAAGGCTATGGACCGAAGCAACTTGGAGTTTCAGACGCAGCAAATTGCAATGCGTCAGGCGGCGAATGTATCCGCTCTGTCTAGGGCTGGAGGTCGTGCGCTTGTTGGTGGTCTTGGTTCTGTCACACAGCAATCCGCCGCAGATGCGTTTAAGGCTCAGCAGGCTCAATTCGAGCGCGAAATGCAGGCTTCTCAAATCTATGGAGGCGCCCAGCAGCAAGCACAGCAAATGCAAGAAGGCCGTTATCGTATGGAACTCGGTATGGCTGACCAAGCACGGCAATCTGCGCAAGCAAATATTCAGTCTGGACTTGGGTCCGTCGCAGGTGGGGTTATGTCTGCCGGTATGTCTTATAGCGATGCTTACGGACAATTGAGCCGACAGCAATCTGAGGCTGCCGCAATGGCCCGATACGGAATACGAACAGCGACGGGGACTGCAGCAGGCACCGGCAACTCGGCGCTTGATACAGCACTTCAATTCTTACCCGGAGGAGTCCGTCGCAAATAAAATACAAAAATGGCTGAATTAGGTTCATCACCAGTAGCAGATTTCTCAAAGGTTTCAGAGATTGGTTTACGCTTTCAGGCGCAAGCGCAACAGCGCTCTGCCGTTGCACACCAGAATTTGGTAAACGCATACGAAAAGTCAAACCAACAACTTCAAGAGGCGAAGCAGCAGATGATGATGCTTCCTCCGGATGTTGCTGCTGAATTTTCAGTCAATGTTGAAAAGGCTCTTAACGCTCGCGCAGAATCTATTATGTCTGGAAGCGCTGGAGCGGTAAATATGAGTACTGGTGATTTTGCTGATATTGCCATTTCTGCGGCAAAAGTTTCAACCGTATATAAGGATTTGGTAAATAAGTACGAAAAAGTTCGTCAGTCTGACCAATACGCTCAAAATAAGGCGGCATACGACGAGTGGTACAATATTTCAACAGAAACTATCAAGGTTCAGTCTGCTCAGGGTTTAGATGGCGCAGCGCAATTGGACTTCTTCCAGCCGCCAGTACTTCAGCCCGATATGGACATTCTTGCGGTTCAGGTGCCTAAATTCAAGGGAAAGTTCAACCCAAGTCAGTACATTAACCAGTATTCAACCGAAAAAGGTCAGGGAGTTTCTTTCCGCGAGAAGGAAGCAGCAACGGCCGCTTCTGGTTATATTCGTGGCGAATACACTAACGACACGAAGGTTGAGTCAGATGTCGACTATCAGGCGGCATTCCGCCTGAACCCAGAGGCAAAACCCGAAGAGGTTATGGCTCAGGTAAACGAATACAAGCAGATTGAAGATGAACTGTCACTGCAGGGGATTAAGACGCAACAAGACATCGAAAAAATTGATAACATTTCCGCATCCGAAAAGCGTCGTTTACAGCGAGGTCTTTCGTTTTTGACGTCTCGGGAAGAAGTATTTAATGATTTGACCACTGGATTGGTTAACTCTATTCGTATTGACGAACAATTCACCGCCTACAAAAGCACTGGAGGTGAAGATAAGTCAACCGACTTCGGACATTCATTCGGTATGGCCGATGATATGTCTTTCGACGACAAAGCCCTTCAGGCTGCTGGATACACAGCCGGCCAACGCTTTGGATACGCATCAACTAAGAATGGCTCACGCCGTCAGTATGGTAGCGGGAATCGTATGCGTTACTACGAAGGAATCGTGTTTGATGGTAAGGAATACAAGGCTGTTACATACAAGCCAACCCCGTCGTTCATTGCCCAATTGGCTTCAAATGTGGAAATGGGAACGCAAGACATTGAATCACAATTACTTGACCCAAATAAGTTCTATCAGTCAATCGAACCAATCAATAAGATTAAGGGCGACATTCCTTCTGGAGAATTTAGCGTTATGGTATCGCTTGCAGAGCAAGAGTACAAGGCTGGATTAGCGCGTATCGCTAACGGAGGTAACTAATACTTAGCGATTTTATTGGAATAATTGTCGTATATTTGTATTGCTCAAATACAAGCACGACATTATGGAACCAGAGAAAATCCAAGGCATAGTCCAAAACTTTAAGAACGCTGGCGTTAGCGAAGCCGACATTAAGTATTACTTTGATAGCGAGGGCGTAGCCCAAGACGCTTGGATGGGGTTCTATGGTGGCTCCTCTACAGGAGAAAAAAAAAAATCTATACCCTCTTCGCAATCCACTTCGGAGGCGGTCTCTATGGAGTCGCCTTCCGCGACTGGTTCTTCGGGCTTCACGCTCGATGATTTCACTGGAACTGCACCTGCCGGGTTCGGAGTACTAGGGACGTCTGCTACCTCACAGGGGCAGAAGGTTGGTACCAATATGCGCGGGGCATCTCGCGCAGCCCAAGAGGGCCGCGAGTTCGAACTATCTTCAGCCATATCTAGCCTAGAGCAGGAGAGCAACTTGCTTCAGGGCGAATTTATTCGTGGACAGCAAGAAGGCGGTATGGTCACTTGGGGTCCTGTTGCGTTTGGTGACCAATCTGGTGCATCCGACCTCAAGGCGGTAGAAGAGGCTAATCAAAAAGCACAGGTTGCTAATAACGCATACTTATTGGGTGCGGATAATCAGGACTCAGATAACTTCAATGAAGTAAATAAACTGCTTGCTGGTAGATACGAAGAAATCAACAATCAGGCGCAAAAAACGCTATTTTTGGGCGATGACCAGAGACTGTTCTCTATGGATGAGAATGGTGCTGTTACCATTGACCACAACATCGCTCTTGATGTTATGGAGCGAATCGACGCGGTAGAGGCTCGCAACAAGGAGCGTCTTGACCGTGAGTTGGAAGTTACTGGAGACCTTAACGAATTCCAAGAGGTTCTTTACGATATGAACACCGGTGTTCGAGGTATTTCAACTTCATTTGAGGGGCTGTATTACGGAATTACTGGTCAGAGCCAGATGGTAGAAGGCGTTCAGTACGAGCGTATGATGGACGGCTTCCGCCGTACAGCATCACTGATGTCAGATGGCCTTACTGATAAGGACTTGCAATTAGGTATTAGCGGACTTATTGCTGCCGGAGAATACGACAAGGCTCGTATTATGTTTAACACTGACCTAGCGCAGACCGCCCCCCAGTTGGCTATGCAGGCTGCTACAACATACCTTACTGGTGGTGCAGCAGCGGGCCTCGGTTTCAGCGCATCTGCAACATCAAGCGCTGCGATGTGGGCTGGTTCTACTGTAATGGGTGCTAACGTATTCGGAGGCACTCTTGCTGACCAATACGGAAAGGTAAGCACCACTCAGCGTTACCTTGAGGCCTTCGCCGCGGCCGCTGTTGAGACTTTGTCTGAGCGAGCGTTTGTTGGAGATATGGTAGCGCTTGTTCCCGGAATCAGCGCAGGCAAGAAAATCACTCGTCAGGAAATCCGCGACGCGGTCTTTGGTAAGGGAATTATGTCGCAAGAGTTCTTGCGTATGGGTTCTCACTTCGCTAAGAGCGGCGCTAAGAACTTCTTCCGCAATGGCGTAGAGGAGGGTCTAGAGGAAGTAATTGCAGGCATCGGCACTGAGATTGCATTTGCAGCAATCGAGGGCCGTGAGGCAGATATTAACGTATCTGAACTTATTGACTCATTCATCGTCGGCTTCGGTGCCGGCGCTGGTTCAAGCGCCATCGGAGGCGTGAAGAACCCTAACCTCGCTAAGGCCGCTTTGGCTTCTATGGGTGTGTTGAGCAGCAACTACGTTAAGTTGGATGCTCAACTCGCTAAGGCTAAAGACGCGGCTGTCAATGCTCGTGACGAGGCCGAGCGCAGCAAGGCTGAGAACAAAGTTGCTCAGTTACAGGCTATGCAAGCCCAGACCCGCTCCGAGGAAGTTGCATCACTTGAAGGCCTTGACCAAGACCAATTGGCTCAGGCAACCACACTATATCAGCGAATCCGTAACGCGGCCAACGCACTCGGTAGCACAAACCTTACGGATGAGCAGCGCCAGCAGCATATCAAGGTTGGTAAGCAGGCTCAGGCTGAATTGAAGGATTTGAAGGAAGTTGGAACCAAGCAGGGTCAAGCCGCACAAGTTGAGCGCGAGGCTGTCGCTAACTTCAACTTTGGAGAGACCGGAACCATCGAGGTAAACGAGAAAACTGACTCTCAGGGTAGCAATTTTGTTGCCAACATTGTTAAGGTTGCTAAATCACTTGGGGCTACCAAGGTTATGCTACATAAGGACTACGACGCCGCCGCTGCTGCGTCTGGTCAACAGAAGAGCGCCATCCTAGGTTCTAGCGGTTTCTTCAAGGGGACCGACGGCTCTATCCACCTCGTGTTGCCCGCTATGCAGAGCAACACCGCCTACCACGAGGCCTACCACTCCCTCGCTCGTAACATCGACCCCAAGTACTTGGATAACTTCTTGAAGGCTGTTCTTCCTGCCCTTGATGGCCTTGACGAAAAGTCAAAGCGTAAGTACGCTACATACTTAAAGCAATACGGTAAAGATAAGTCATCCGCAGGTCGACGCGTCCTCGCTGAGGAAATCTTCGCCGAAATCAACGCAGACATTACAGACGGTTCGATTACCGTGGAGAACGTGGGCGCTGCCCTCAATCACAACATTTCTTCGGTGTTGAACAGCGCATTGCGCGGTCTTGGATTAAACGTAAACAAGTATCAGTCCTTTACTGACTTCACCAACTTTATGGCGAAGGCTGCTGAGGCTATGCAGACCGGTGAAGGCATCCAGCGATTCTCTGAGAAGTACATCGAGATGCCTACCGCCGCGAAGGACTTTGTGACTCAAATCATTGGTTCTAAGGCTAATCTCACCGTCGAGGAGAGCAACAACTTAACTACTGCAATGACTATGTTGCAGGGCGGAAAGACTGTAGAAGAAGTTCAGAAGATTACTGGTTGGTACCAACAAGACGGTCAGTGGAAGACTGAGGTTCCTTACGGTAAGTTGACGCCAAACGCTTCGGAAGCGTTAAGCGCGCTCCCCGGTTATGCAACTACCGACGGTCAGCAAGATATTCAGAGCCTACCTCTTAGCGCTCTTCTTGATGCGCCTGCCTTGTATAAGGCTTACCCCATCCTTAAGAAACTCCCAGTCATTAAAATGTACGGAGGTTCGGGCGGTTACCTCGCTGAGCAAGTTAGAACAGACGGCAACCGTTCTTTCGAACTTATCGCTATAAATGCTGAAATCATCAAGAGCGAGCAAGACTTCTTTCCTGTTTTGATTCACGAGGTTCAACACGCTGTCCAAACTATTGAGGGCTTTGCAATGGGAGGTTCTATGGGTTACGCCGCAGGTAAGGTAAACCCACGTGGTGCTCAAGTTATTAACGATTCCCGCATCGCTATTTGGGCAAACAATGTACGCCGTCAAATGCTCAATGCGATTGACGACATTCAAAGGGAGTGGTCTCAAGTTAGCCAGCAGGAGGATGAAATTTTAAGCCAAGCCCTTGACGAAAACGGAAACCTCGCTGAGGGATTTAAATACCTATACTCTCAAACGCAATTGCAGGACGAAGCAAAAATCATCTCTGATTTCCGTAATGCTTTGAAAGAAGCGAAGACGAACCGAGAGGTTCTTGAGAACTTCTATACGGTTGGTAAGTTCTTGCAGGCAATTGTAACTAGTCCCAATACGACTATTACCTTCGCAATGGACCAAGTTTCTGAGGCTTGGACTAACCTAACCTTCAATGACAGAGCCTTCAGATTTGGAACAATAGATTCAAGACTCGAGAAGCCAAGTATGATTACTGATGCTCTTTCTGGTTTTGTATCTGAACTTATTGAAGACTCCAAGAAGACCGGAGGCATTCTTGTATCTCCATCTACTGTTGAGTTCTTTAAGGAGACTGGACATAACGGCACCACGAATATCTTAGGCCTTGAACTGGACGCCCCTGTTAACGACTCCTTCCTTGGCTATACTATGAGCAAGGCCCTTGACGAACTAACCAGAAAGTTACAGAGTGCAAGGGTAGTCAGCGAGTATGATTTGTACCTTCGTTTGGCTGGAGAGGTAGAGGCTCGCAACGTTCAGTCTCGCGTTGTTAACGAGGAACTTCAGGATAAGTCTCCACTAGAGACTCAAGACACTCCAACCGAAAAGCAGATTGCCGCATTCCCAGCGAAGGGGATGTATGACGTTGACTTCGAGACGATTGCAACCGTAATTGGTCTTAAAAAGCCTCTCCTTGATGCTAAGGGATTTGCGGTTGATGACGTTAATTACTACGACAACCCGCACGACGTGAGCGACGTCGCGGCCGTTGGTGAATTCCGTAGCGAGAGCCTCGAGTTCCAGCCGCGTAGCGTTACCTCTATCCTTTCTAATATCCTACCAGCCTTCCTCGGTGTTGCTAATAACACTACTTGGGGAGCCTCTATTGCTCTTGCGGAATCAACCAGCCTTGAGCCTGCTTACGGTTATATGGTTAGTGACGGCAAGAATGAGGTAACCATCCCATTGACTGATGCTGCTAAAATGACTGAAGCAGAGGCTGAGAACTTCTTGACTCCAATTATTGAGAAAATGGTTGGTGATAACTTTGAGGGAACTACAGGGACCCCGCACATCGGACTATGGCTTGATGGTGGGGATATCTATATCGACCGCTCCGAGCAGCAAAGCAGCCGTATCCACGCCCTTGAACTTGCTGTACAGCGAGGCGAAAAGGCTATCTATGGAGTTGTGGAAGGCGAGAGCATCTCTGCCGACCCAATGTCTGTTAAGGCTGAAGGAATCTTATTCCAAATCAACCCAGACGCTGTCCCCGCTGCTGAGCGCATTACCGTTAAGGGTAAGTACGGTTCTTCAGTTATGCGCAAGGGCATCCCCACTATGACCTTCCAAGAGGTTGTTGCTGACTTCCGCGCGAAGAACGGTCGCGACCCCGTGGTTGCTCTTTGGATGGGTGACCAGTCTGGTTACGGAGAGTACGTCCTCACTGACGGAAGCACTATGAACTTGGAAGGCGGCTTAGGCCACCTTATCAATAAGGATAATATGAATGCTGGAGTTGTTTGGGCAACTAACAAGGCCCATAACGGCATTCAGGGCGTGTTGCAGAACGCAGACATCGTTGCTGAGGTTTCTGGACACCCAATCAAGTCTTCACGATTCTATAAGGGAACTGTCGAGGTTATGGCCCGTGAGTTTGCTATCGCTTGGAAGAAGAGCGCTGGTCAGACTATCAAGCACGGAAAGTACGAAATCACCGTTCCTAAATTAAAGAGCGACAACCCAGTTGACGCCATCAAGGCTTATATGACTTTGGTCATTGAGGCCTACAGAAACGACGGCAAGACCCCCTCTGCAAACTTTGAGAATGTATTGCTCGAAGGAAAGAAGCAGGGTAATGTACAGTACATCAACCTATCAGAGGTTGAGACCTTGGATGACCTTAAGAACAATGAGCGCCGCACGTCTTTGATTACGACGGTACTCGGCTCCTATGAAAACACTAAGGCTAACCAAGAGGCTTTGGCTCAATTGGGTATGCCTACCGAGGAGCAGATTACTGACCAACTCCGTGACGGATACTTGAAGGACAACGACTTCCGAGAGGGTGACATCTACGCATACTACGCACCAAGCCGTACAAACGGAGAAGTCGATACGGCCCCCGGAAAGCACAGCACATACCAGACTGACATCTTGGGTGAATTGGTTGCCGTTGCAGGCGCCCGCCAGAATGTATTCGATATGGTGCCCGCATTCTACCACCTCCGTGAGGCTAAGTTGCACGGTCACTATCACGTTCGGGTTGCTCAAGAGCAAGGCTTCGCTGATATGGATGGAGTTGTTTTGATTGATTCCGACATCAACGTTGCTGAACTTTCCGACAAGGAAGTTTCTGCAATCATCAAGCGCATCGCTGCTATCGCTAAGAAGCGCTACGACGCCGGTGAGTTCACCCGCGCTGAGTACGACTTCTGGTACGCCGGTAAGTCTGGTCGCGTAAGCACTGACGTTGCTGCTGACTTGCAGAAGATGCGAGTTATGAACTCTCAGGCTACCATCGTTAGCGGTAACTCAGTATTGGCTACGATGATGACTGGCCTCTCTTGGGAGGAGAAGGTTCAAGCGTTGAACGATTTCGTTGCTAAGTACCGCGCCGAAGGTTACGCTGCTGCTGACATTAACACTTTGCTCTCTGAATTCTACGGCGAGATGCGCCAAGAATATGGAGACATCAACAAGGCTGGCTACCCTGTCTACGGTCACTCTCAGAGCGGCGACGGACTTATGTTCCAGTCTGGCTTGATTAATAATATCATCATCAGCCTACAGGGCGGATTGACCGAGGCTCAGGTTCGTGCAGAACTCATCGAGGCTGGCTTCTCCGTTAAGGACGCTAACTTACTAGTTGCCAAGGCTAAGGGATACAAGTTGGGTGCTAACGCAGGTCGCCGTGAGGGCCGGAAGGCTGCTAACGAGATTCACGCTCAGCGTATGAAGGAGCGACGCCAGGCTGAGAGCCAGCGCACTAAGAACTTCCGTAACGAGGTTAAGGGTCGCTTGCTTAATATGAACCAAATCAACGACGAGATGGTTAACCTTATGGTTGACTTGATGGAGAAGTTTGGTAACGTTAAGATTACGGCTGCACAGGTTAAGGCTATCCTCCGCGCTATCTCCGCCACTCAGAAGAAAATCTATAAGAAGGGTATGGCTGACAACGGTCAGTTCGCCTTGACTGTAGTTGCTCTTGTGGATAAACTTGCTACCATCGTTGAGAAGCAGTACACTGCCCAGCAGATTGCTGAATACAACAGCCTACTCCGCAAGGTTAAGGCCAAGCAGAAGGCTTTGGCCTCTAAGTTCAAGGCCCTACCTAAGACCTCTCGCTCTCCGTTGATTTCTTACAGCGACGAGATTATCGCTCTCACCAGCCTTGAGGCTTCACACTTGGAGATGGCTTCTTTGAAGTCCACCCTTGACGCTCTTAATGCCCTTGACGAAACCACTAAGTTGGTTAACGCATCCGTGAAGAATGGCCAAGTTAAGATTGCTGCCCCATACGTTAACATCAACGGTAAGGAAATTGACTTCCGCCGCTCTAAGGTTTACTTCAACGAGTTGACCACTTACTTGGAGATTGAGGCTAACGAATACGAGCAGGCTCTTATTGCGTCAGAAATCCAGTCCTATATGGACTTGACTGGCGCTGATTACGCAACTGCATCTGGTGCAGTTATGTTGGCGCGTGCCAAGAAAAACCTGACTACCTACCAGAAAAAATTGCAAGAAATTGCTGACGAATTAGGTCTAGATATCAACAATGTTCAGGACTTGGAATTGGCTCTTGAGGCTATGGCGGAGGAGAAAACGGAAGAGATGGAGTTGCGCCGCGACGCTATCATCGGCGAGGTCATCGTTCCCACTGCTGTGCTATGGAGAAACTTCTTGGCTGCTGAACCTAACTTCGCCGATATCTTCGGCTTGGGCCGCCCAGTTGTTTCAACTAAGTTGTCTGAAACTTTGTGGATGAATCTCGGTGACGCCACGGGCCTGAATGCCGAGCAGTTGGCCGCTCACATCGAGGCTCGTATGCAGCGTATGAGCGTCGGCCAGTTGCGCCGCATTGAGTTCGCTATGTTCGACTACATTGTAAACGGTAAGGCTTACGGAACTGACGCCATCGCTGCTGAGACTATGGCCCGCAACGAAGGTACCGACGATATGAACGAACTCGGTATGACCGCTCAAGATACGCGCGAGAAAAAGGGTGGCGCTTTGCGTAACTCCGTATTTGCAGCACTTGAGACTACTCCAACGTTCTTCCGTCGCATCTTCCTTTACTACAGCGAGTCTGATGTAGCCAAGTATATGAATACGCTAGGTTTCTCTAACCTCCGCGCACACGCTGCACAGGCTGATGCACGTCACGCCCTTGTTATGGACGGCATCAACAATATGTTGAAGGCCAACGGTATGAACACCGCCTACAACGAGACGGCTTTGCAAATCTACTCTATGGTTATGCAGAAGCCAGAGAAGATGAGCGACTCCGAGTGGGCGCTCGCAATCCGTAAGCAGTTTGAGTCCGCTATCAAGAACGATAACCGATACAACAAGAAGGTTATGAAGGAGAAGGCACAGGCTGTGCGCGACTTTTTCTACGGCCCTGCTGGTGCTCTTGAGTTGTCACAAATTCAGGCTAAACTTGAGACAGTAGATAAACTGGTTGAGTCTTGGTCTTTCTTGGGTGACACCTTCCAGTCTCGCGAACACTTGTTGGCGTCTTACGCAGAGAACTTCTTGGGACAGAAGTTTGTTAGCCAGCCATACTACTTGCCATTTTCTTTCCGCAAAGGGGGAGATACTGAAACCTTGCAGGACGCCATAGACGGCGCCGCTACGGTGAAGAAGATGCTCGACTCTTACAGCGCATCTAAATTGGGCAAGCGCGCCAGCGCTACTTTCGAGCGTAACCCTGACGCTATCCGCACTCAGGGTCGCTACATTGACCTTAACTTCTTCGGAACCATCTCTAAGGTTCACAAGGAGAACGAAGTGAAGATTGCTACCAGCCGTGACGTTGCGTACATCTCTGAGATGACTTCTGAAAAGAACCAATCGTTCTTGAACAGCATCCCAACAGAGTCTCTTCGTTCCGATGTTCGTCAGAAGATTTACGACTTTATGATTGATAGTCGCGCCGGATTCGGTGACGACGCATTGTCTCCCGCCACAAAGAACTGGATTGGCCGCCTCCGCGGTATGACTATCCTTTACTACTTTGGCGCTGTTCTTGACCAAATTGTTAAGCAGTCTGCTCCCGCTTGGAACACCCTTATGGAGACCAAGAACTTTGACTCCAAGATGGACTTCATCTTGTCTTTGGTTGAGTTGTTCGGTTCCGAGGCCTTAGGTCAGTCTACTGGAGACGTTGCTTTCAAACAGCAGTTGGGTATGAAGTTCGACATCGCTGACCGTAACGTCCGTGACGCAGTTATCTCATTCACTGGTGACCGCCCCGCTACTGGAGAGCAGACACGGTTTGAGAAAGGCGCAGACCTTTCTACCAAGTCTTTGGTACTTACTGATAAGATTGTTGCTGGTGCGTCTTGGTACGCATACTACAAGGATTGGTTCTACAACAACACCGATATGAAGGCTAAGGATTGGTCTTGGGAGAAGGCATCCGCTACTCCTAATACTCAAGCCGCGGAGTACGCCTCATTGATGGTTGCTAAAGACCAGAACATCTCAACGAGCCGCGACCGCTCTAAGTTTGGTCGCTACACTCGCGGTACCGTTATGGGTCTTGTTAAGACCTTGGCTATCCCGTTCATCGACTTCTTGATGAACAAGAAGATGAATATGATTATCGACGTTCAGAAGGGCTTCTTCGGCGAAGGCATCCGCGAGGAGGCTGCTCGTTCTGCTGCAGGCACGCTGTTGGAGATTACTCACTTCAACGCTATGGCTTGGATGGTTCTCGCTCCTCTTTACACCGCTCTTGGTGTGGGCGTTGCATCCTTGTTCGGTGCTGACGACGATGAGGCTGAATCTTGGTTCTCTGAGAAGTTTGGTTGGGATATGTTCCTCCGCGGAATGTACTCCGATATGAACCCATACCTTATGCCCATCCAACTTATGGAAGACGGCTGGGTTGGTTTGATTAACTACGGACGCTTCCTATCTTCGCCTGAGTTCGATAGCCTGATGAAAACCTACGGAGACTTCGGTGCAGCATACGAGACTTGGTCAAAGACTGACGCCATCCCATCTTTCGGTGCAGGGCGTAAAGACCAAGACTTCTTGTTCCGAATCATCGGAAGCCTTGGACCTATCGGAAACATTGCGGGTCAGTACGCTGCTGCGACCGGAAACATCGCCACCCTTCAGGCCGACGTTCCTTACTACACTACCGCAACAGGTACTGTTAAGTACTTGACGCAGGATGAGGCTGACCGAATGTTGGCTGCTGAATTGTTCAAGTTATCTTACTTGACAACCGGCTTCGCTACTGGAATTATGGCTAAGGAAGTTAACGCCGCCGTTAAGGGCTACGAGCGCACTGTAACCAAGCGCTCTACCACGAACGAGAACGAGGCTATTGACCGCCTTATCGCTGAGGAGATTTACAAGAGCGTTAAGACTGACGGAGAGGCTCCAACTATGGAGGCCCTTTGGGTGGCTATGGCTGAGAAAGTTGCTCACTCACCCCAATCCGCTGAGGCATTCGCTAAGGGGCGCGTAAAAGGAATTGAAAAGCAATTTGCCGAGATGATTCTTAAGGATAATGCGTTCGTAGGGGCTAAGGCTAAGAAGCACTTCGCTACTGCTCGCGACATTGATGCTCGTTTCAAGGACGAGAATGAAATGTCCTTTGTTCTTCAGCGCGTCGCTAACAGCCTTCCCGAGAGCGAGCGTCAGGATTTCTATACCGCTATGTATGTGTACTTCGGAATCCACGGAAAAACAAAAATCCAAAAAGCGATGGGTGCACAGTTCTTGAACTATGGAGGAATTGCTACCGGAGCACGACCTGTTGAATAAGTAAATTTGTAATTATGCTAAAAAATGCAGTTGGTGGTCTGTTGACTAAAATGTTGGGAACTAAAGTCAACGGAGATGTGATAGAAAAGGTTGCCGGTGTTCTTGACGAATACAAGTTCACCGCAGAAGAGATGGCTAATGCAGAAGTGCAATATGAGCAAGAACTAACTAAGCGCCTGCAGGCCGATATGGCCTCTGATAACTGGTTGGCAAAATCAATTAGACCACTAGGATTTGCGGCTTGGACTATATTAATGTTGTTTATTGTTTTGTTTGACGGAAACGCAGGTGGATTTACCATACGCGAATCATATCTACCGCTAATTGAATCAGTATATATTACGTATCTTGGCTTCTACGTGGGTTCTCGCGGAGTAGAAAAGTCAATAAAATTAATGCAAGAAAGTAAAGATAAAAAATAAACAAAATCTGTCAATGATTTTCAAAAACGAGTCTTTGTATTGTGAGAATAAACCTAAACTTAAATCAGAATGCGACTGCTCAGGATGCAGGCCAGAAAGATTAAATAAAAACAGGCAAACAAGGCGTAAAAAAACATAATTTATGTATTACATTCTAGCAATACCATTCCTATTCGCTGCAATCTACGATTTTGCAGCATACAAGACATCAAAGTGTTTCACTAAACTGGAAAAAGATGGAGAGCAGGTTCTGCACTACGGAGAACCTGTTTGGACACTTGACGAAAAAAAGGCTTCTCGATATATAACTATTATGATTATATGCTATTATCCTGCTTATCCAGTGTTAGTGGTTAAATCGTTTATTAAGAGGCTATTTAAATAATCACTATATTTGCAACATTATGCCAGACCCTAAGAAATCACCGGCGGAAATCGCAAAGCAACGCGAAGAAGAGCGTCGTAAAAAAATTGAGGCAGCCCGAGCGGCTGCTGCAGCACGTGCTCCAAAAGGAAGAAATTCAATGACAGGAAACGGAGACTTGTGATGAAAAAGGACCCGCGCCTAGAGCGCACCGGAGTCAGCGGCTACAATAAGCCAAAGCGCACTCCCGGCCACCCGAAGAAGTCTCACGTTGTTGTAGCCAAAGTTGGCGACAAGGTGAAGGTGATTCGTTTTGGTGAGCAGGGCGCTGAAACTGCCGGAAAGCCGAAGGCCGGTGAGTCAGAGCGTATGAAAAAGAAACGCGCTTCATTTAAGGCGCGTCACGCTAAAAACATCGCAAAAGGAAAAATGTCGGCCGCATATTGGGCCGACAAGGTAAAGTGGTGATGAAACGTATTGCAAATAAAAAAAGCCCCAAAAAGGGGCTTTCTTTATTTTGCACCATCCTCTTCCAAAGGTGGACTATTCAAAAAAAATTAACTACCGCAACCTTCGCAATCTGGATTATCAATTGAGCAGGCTTTGGGTTGAGCGGCCGTCTCAAGTTGGTCAATGAAGTCTGTAAAATCGGTTCCGAAGTCGAAGTCGTTGGTTGCCATAGTGTTAGGTTTTTAGGATTATTAAAGAAAGAAAAGCCCGACCTCTTTGGCGAATCAGTCGGGCGTTTTAACGGTTACAAATATAAGAAATTATCTTGTACCTGTTCCGTCATTGGAAGCCTTTTTGGCCGATACATTTGAGTAGTCTCCATCGTGACCGATGTATTCCCACACATTTAGATTGATTTGGTCTCCTGTAGACAGGTCGAACTCTCGCTTAATTACATCACCAGTTTCAGCGTCGTAATCTACGTACGTACGAGTGCGCCCGAACTTCTTCATTTCACCTGTCTCTTTATTTCGATACGTTGGCATTATGAAATTGGATTATGCAGTTTGTACAAATTGAAAACGTCGTAAAGTTGTTACCAATATTTGTACCGCAGTTTTGACATTGAATCATATGAAATTTTTATAAAATCTTTGGGCTTGGCTCCACTCCAGGAATCCCACCTCCTTGTCCGCTTTTTGCTCACCCATTTGATTGAAGTGAGTATGAGCATTACAGGGAATAACCTTCCAAGTTGGCTCTGACAAAAGGTCTAGTGCGTATACCCACACGTCTCCCTGATGTTCGTTTACATATAGAGGCCGGTAACCAAAGTCTTGAGCCACTATCATAAGCGAATCGTATTTGTCTTTCTCTATTAGAAAGTCTTTGTACTCTCTTTTGTACTTCTTATCCCTGCACTTAAACTCAATAACAAGCCCGTGGACGTGCGATATCGCATCCCATCTAGAGTACTCGTCATTAGAGAACTTTAAGTCGCTGACAAGGCGAGTTCTGAAGCGCTCAAAAAGCGCTTCTTCCCTCTTTCTAAACCCGTTCATTATTCTCCCTTATACTTTCGAAGCAGGATGTATAGTATTTCGCTCAACGACAAACCACCAATGAAGGCAACCTCGCGAGACGCCTCTGGGTCAAGGATTGTCGCCAACAAAAAGAATGCGCCGACAAAAATAATCATAACCTCAAATACGGTTAGACGAACTGAAAGTGCTCGTTTAACGCTTGAGATTGCTGTCTTGATTTTCTGAATCAGTTTCATAAGATTTACAATTTATATAATTTTTGAAATGCTCTACTCCGTTAGTAGATGATTGCTCCCACTTAATTTCGTGGTCGTGAGTGATTGTCATTCTTTTTCTTTTTAGACTTGAGTTTCACTACTTTTATAGTCAGTTTTTCTATCTCTTTGTTTAGTCGAACCTTACTGAAGTTGACCCCTAATAGAAATGAAAGCGTGACTATTGTAATAAGCAAAGATACTAAAGATAATGCTAAATTTATATCCATCATTTCTCTTTGGTGTTAAAGGTTTCTTCAAAGTATTCTTCAGCAGTCCATCTTGACTCAACTGCTCCGTGTTGTGCATCACTAAAGGCGTTGCAGATGATTTCTTTCTCTTTCTTAAGTAGTTCCTCTGCTAATCGTTTAGCGTTTCTTACGCCTCCACGATACATTGCATCCTCTAATGAGGTTAACTTTGCTTCTAATTCATTGAGTTGCTCAATCAACTCTTGCATTGGGGTTTTCATTTCTCTTTGCTGTTAAAGTATTCATTTAATAAATCTGCTAACTCTTCAGGGGTGTCGTTAATCTGTCCAATCTTTTCTCCGTCTACAAAAACATCATAACCCCAATCATAACAACACCC
>Ga0208922_1000046_pt1 | contig 40840 bp, 34 predicted proteins | sample ColrivemetaGS743_FD_187614 | JGI IMG/M metagenome (GOLD analysis project Ga0208922, IMG submission 187614) | Estuarine microbial communities from the Columbia River estuary - Ebb tide non-ETM metaG S.743 (SPAdes) (version 2) | ecosystem: Environmental > Aquatic > Marine > Intertidal zone >...
AGCCGTGCGGGACCATGACGCTTGGCAAAGCGCAGATCAGGGCTGGCTAGATCCTCGATAGTCTTGCGCACAGGGTTGCCACACCATTCGCCTTGGCTGAAGACCTTGGGGAAACCCTGCATGACAAGGCGCGCAATCACGGCGACGAGCCGATTGGTGGTGCCTGCCACAGAATTTTGTTCGTGAATAACAACAGGAATGCCCTTCAACCACGCCGCTACTGCGCCGGGGCCTGAGGCGAAACCGCCCATGCCTAGCACCACATTTGGCTGGTAATCAGCGAGCACTTTCAAGGCTTGTCGAATCGAACGCCACAGTAGCAGCGGTGCTTTTAACAGCGCCGTCAGACCACGCCCGCGAATACCCTCAATCGTTAAATAATGCAGCGCTATGCCATGGGCAGGCACGAGGTCTGCCTCGATACCGGCGCGTGTGCCCAGCCATGCCACGTCACTGTTTAAGCCTCGCAGCTCACCGGCAACGGCCAGAGCGGGGAATACATGCCCGCCGGTACCACCGGCCATAATCATCACTTTTTTGTGTAAATTAGTTGCCACGACGCACCCTCCTAACCACTTGGGTATCACCGTGTAATTCATGGCCGATGCGCAACACCATACCAATCATGGCGCAGGTCACGAGCAGGCTGCTGCCGCCATAACTGACAAATGGCAGGGTTAATCCTTTGGTCGGCAGCAATCCCGAGTTAACACCGAGATTGACAAAGGTTTGCCCGCTAATCAGAAAGCCGAAACCAATCAGTAAAAACGCGCCATACCAGTACTCTTGGGCGATGGCTTTTTTACTCAGACGGAAGATTCTTAACACCAGTAACACATAGAGGCTGACCAGGCAGAGCACACCGACAAACCCAAACTCTTCAGCAAAAATAGCGAACACGAAATCTGTGTGTGCTTCGGGCAAATAGAGCATTTTCTGCACGGACTGACCGAGACCGACGCCAAACCATTCCCCACGGCCAAAGGCAATCAGCGACTGCGTTAACTGGTAGCCTGAGTTGAACTGGTCAGACCATGGATCGAGGAATGTCGCAAGACGCGCCATACGATAAGGCGCCGCCGCCGCAAAGCCGTAGAGCGCCGCCGAACCTACAAACACTAAACCTAGGTAGTGCGTGAGCTTAGTCCCAGCCAAAAACAGCATCACCATAAAGGTACACGTGAGCACAACAATCGAACCAAAATCGGGTTCCATCAACAACAAAAACAGCGGCACCATGAGCAACCCGAGAGGTTTAGCCCAGTCGCGCCAGTCGTCGCCGAAATTTTCTTTGTATTGCGCAAAGTAGTTAGCCATAAAAACGACCACAGCGACCTTCGCCAGCTCTGACACCTGCAATGTCATCACCCCGAGAGATAGCCAGCGACGGCTGCCGTTCACTGCGCGGCCAATACCGGGAATAAGCACAATCACCAACAGTACAATTGCCAGCAACATCCACAAACGGCTGTAGTCCGACCAGAGTTTTGGCGGGGTGAAAAAAGTAACCATCATGGCGCCGAGGGCGATCACTAAATACAGAGCATGTCGCTTAACAAAGTAAAATTCGTCAGAGAAGTTGTGCGCGGCATAACTAAATGACGCCGAGGCAACCATCAGCAGACCCACTGACAACAGCGCTAGCACCGCGAGCAGCAAGGGGCGGTCGATATGCCACGCATGCTTAGCGATACCTGAATAATTGAATGGCATGGTGATATTCATGATGCCACCGCCAACACTTCGCGTTTAAAGCTGCGGCCGCGATCTTCAAATCCGCTGAACATGTCGAAGCTCGCGCAGGCTGGCGATAGCAACACGATATCGCCCACTTCCGCCACGGCGCGCGCTTTGGCAACGGCGGCCGACAGTGAGTCAACAAAGGTCACGGGGCGGCTGCCATCGAGGGCCGCAGCGATCTGTGTAGCGTCTTGACCAAAGAGAATGACGTGTTTCACAAAGCGACTCACTGGGGTATTCAGCTCACTGAAATCCTGTCCCTTGCCCTGACCGCCCGCTAGCAGAATAAGATGGGCTCTGCCCTCTTCACCGAAGCCATTAATAGCCGCCAGCGTAGCGCCCACATTGGTTCCCTTAGAATCATCGATATACACCGCTTGGTCGATGGTGGCGACATATTCGCAGCGATGGGGAAGACCGGTAAATACCTTCAGCGTCTGTAGCATGGCACTCATATCTATGCCCGCAGCATGACCCAGAGCCAATGCCGCCAGCGCGTTAGCGCGGTTGTGACTACCCTTTATGGCAACGTCAGCAGCGGGCATTAGCAGCTCTAAGCCGCGGGCAAGCCAAACCTCGCCCTCTTCTTCAATAACACCAAAACAGTCGAGATCAGGTCGATTTAGGCCAAAGCTGCGCACGGTCACTCCCTGTGACAACAGCGGGTTTGTCAGGGGATCTTGGCGATTGATAATCACCGTGCTCGAGCCGCGATAAATGCGATGTTTTGCCGTGTGGTACTGTTGCAAGTTAGCGTAGCGATCCATATGGTCTGGGCTGATATTCAGCAAGCCAGCGATGGCGCCACGGGTGTCGTTGACCAGTTCCAGCTGAAAACTGGATACCTCAATCACATACAGCTGATGCGCGTCGTCAAGTAAATCGAGCATGGGCGTGCCGAGATTGCCGCCAATACCGACACTCAAACCTGCCGTCTGGGCCATCTCACCCACAAGCTGCGTTACCGTACTTTTGCCATTTGAGCCAGTAATGAGAATCACCGGCGCTTTGGCCTGCGCCAAAAACAGTTCAACGTCGCCCACGAGACGTACACCTTGCTGGCGCGCAACAACCAGTGCAGGCTCGGCAAGAGAAATACCAGGGCTTACCACAACTGTGTCAAAACCCAACAGCAGGTCGTCCGCAAAGGGGCCAACCATCAAGGGCACATCGGGATACTGCTGCTGAACGGTGGCAAGATTGGGTGGCTGCTGGCGGCTGTCGGCAATCACAAATGACTGACCCATGGCCGACAAATAGCGCGCAACCGACAGCCCCGTGGCACCCATGCCAAGGATTGCGGTTGTGCGATTTGTCGCGATCATATCTGTCATTGCTGCATTCAACATGGGTAGTTAAGTAACTCTGTTTATCTAAGCTTCAAGGTTGCCAGTCCCAGCAGGACTAGCACCACGGTAATAATCCAAAAGCGCACGATTACGCGCGGCTCTGGCCAACCTTTTAATTCGTAGTGGTGGTGCAGTGGTGCCATTCTAAAAATGCGTTTGCCGGTTAATTTAAACGAGGCCACCTGCAAAATAACCGAGACCGTCTCAACCACGAACACGCCCCCCATCACGGCCAGAACAATTTCTTGGTGAATAATCACGGCAATGACACCCAGCGCTGCGCCGAGGGCGAGCGAACCCACATCACCCATAAAGACCATGGCGGGATAGGTGTTGAACCAGAGAAATCCAAGGCCAGCGCCACAGAGCGCGCCAGTAAAAATAAGCAGTTCGCCAGCGCCGCTGATAAAGGGAATATGCAAGTACGTGGCGAACTGATAGTTACCGGTGAGATACGCCATCACGCCAAGGGCACCGCCGACCAGCACAGTGGGCAGTATCGCCAAGCCATCGAGACCGTCGGTTAGATTAACTGCGTTGCTGGTGCCAACAATGACAAAATAAGTAAAGAGGATGTACAGCGGCCCAAGATTGATCGCCACGTTCTTGAAAAATGGCACGATCAGCGCCAGCTCTTCAGTTGATGATGCTGTATAAAATAGATAAAGCGCCGCCGCCAGACCAAAGAGAGACTGCCAAAAATATTTCCACTTTGCGGGCAGACCACGCGGATTTTTCTGAACCACTTTGCGGTAGTCGTCGACCCAGCCAATCAGACCAAAGCTGAAGGTGACACCGAGCACCACCCAGACATACTGGTTCTCAAGATTGGCCCAGAGCAATGTACTGATGAAAATGGCCAGCAAAATAAGTGCGCCACCCATAGTTGGAGTGCCCGCTTTGCTTAGATGACTCTGCGGGCCATCACTGCGGATCGCCTGTCCCATCTGCAAACTATTGAGCAACCTAATCACGCGCGGGCCCAGCACCCAACAGATGACCAGCGCTGTGATCACAGAAAAAATGCCACGCAATGTGAGATATTTCACCACAGAGAAGGGACTGTAGAACTGACTTAAATAATCAGCTAGCCATAACAACATTAGTTTTTCTCCGCCATTAGCATGTCCACTACAAGATCCATTTTTGCACTGCGCGAACCCTTCACCAGAAGAGTGAGCTCGCGGCACTTAGCCTCTTCAACTAGAGGTCTTTTTAATAATTCAGCATCGGCAAAATGCTGGCCGTTAAACACCGCACTGGCAGCCGCACTTAGGCGGCCCACTGTGTAAAGCGCATCGATACCTGCCGCGAGGGCATAGGCGCCAATCTGCTCATGCAGCGCATCCGCATCGGCACCCAGCTCGGCCATATCGCCAAACACCATCACACGACGCCCCGGACTTGCAGCCAGTACGTCGATCGCCGCGCGCACGGAGGCTGGGCTGGCGTTGTAGGTGTCATCAATAATGTGCGCGCCGCTAGGCAGCGTTTTGACTTCGAGTCGGCGAGCGGGCGCGCGAACTGCTTCCAGCCCAGCAATAATCTGTTGCAACGTAGCACCTGCAGCAATTGCGCAGGCGCTGGCGGCGAGGGCATTGCTGACGGCATGGCGCCCGGGAATGGTCAAGCTAACAGAGCCCTGCCCCACAGGCGTGTGCAAGACAAAGTGGCAGCAGCCATTGGCTAACACATGCACTTCGCTGGCACTCACGTCGGCGTCGGCTGTTTCAGCAGAGAACGTCACACAGGGCTTATCACCAATAAGTGCTCGCCACTGCTCGAGCCAAAGCTGGTCGATATTGAGTACCGCGATACCCTCATCGCTGAGACCGGCATAGATTTCGCCCTTGGCTGCAGCAATGCCTTCAACACTGCCAAATCCTTCAAGATGGGCTTGCTGAACATTGTTTATTAGAGCGATGTGCGGTTTGGCGATTGAGCACAGATATTCAATTTCACCAGGCCCGCTGGCACCCATTTCAATCACGGCAAAATCCGTGTTCCCTTCCATGGCAAGGAAGGTGAGAGGCACACCAACATGGTTGTTGAAGTTGCCTTTGGTCGCGTGAACTGAGCCGCAAGAGGCAAAAATGGAGGCGACCATCTCTTTGACGGAGGTTTTGCCAGTGCTGCCAGTAATGGCAACCACGACGCCGCTGTATTGCTCACGCTGCAGCAGGGCGAGCTGGCCGAGGGCAACCGTGGTGTCGGGCACCACCCACTGCGGTAGCGGGAGGCTTTTATCCGCGGTAGATACCACCAGCCCGCAGGCTTTATCGGCGACCTGATAGAGGAAGTCGTGAGCATCCAAACGCTCGCCGATGAGGGCGACGAAGAGATCGCCGTACTCAGTTTTACGGCTGTCGATTGCGACGGTCGAAAACATGCAATCAGGATTTAACAGGGTGCCGCCGAAGCGAATCGCAGCGTCAGATAACCGCATTTCGCAAATCACAAAGCACCTCCCTGACGTTGGCGCAGAGCCAGTCGAGCTTCTACTTGATCGCTAAAGGGCAGGCGGTTGCTGCCAATAATTTGATAGTCTTCATGCCCTTTGCCGGCAATTAATACAACATCATCAGGTTGCGCCTGTTTGATGGCGATGCGAATTGCATCCCTGCGATCCGCCACCGCGAGAACATCGCGGGTGATGCCCAGAAGAATCTGATCAATAATTTGTTGTGGGGATTCACTGCGAGGATTGTCGCTGGTCACCACCACGCGGTCAGCGCGGTGCTCGGCAATAGAGCCCATCTCGGCGCGCTTACCGGTATCGCGATCACCACCGCAGCCAAACACGACCCAAAGCTCGCCGCGACAGTGAATACGCAGGGCTTGCAAGGCTTTTTCCAGCGCATCGGGCGTGTGCGCATAGTCAACCACCACGGCCGGCTTAACGCTTGGGTCCACCAGCTCCATGCGCCCGTTGACCGCTTTCAATTGAGTCACTGTCTGTAAAATTGGGTTCAATTCAAAACCCTGCGAACCCGCCGCAGCGACAACAGCCAATAGATTTTCCAGATTAAATTTACCCAGCAGCGATGATTGTAAATGGCCTGATCCCCAAGGCGTGACGATATGAGCACTGATTCCTGAAGCACTTAAGTTGAGCGCCTCACAATGCACCTCTGCGCTATGGTTTTCGATACTGTAGCCGACGCTATGAACCAGTGAATCAAGGTTGGCCAGGATCAATCGCCCGACTCTATCGTCCACATTGATCACTGCATGTTTGAGCCCCGCCATGGCAAACAGGCGGGCCTTGGCTGCTGCGTACTCGGTTAGATCACCGTGATAGTCGAGATGATCGCGACTCAGATTGGTGAAAATGGCGGTATCTATCTGCAGCCCAGCGACACGGCGCTGCACCAGACTGTGGGAAGAAACCTCAATGGCTGCGCGTTTGGCACCACTGCTCGCCATATCCGCCAGAATGCGCTGCATAGAGATGGCGTCGGGGGTAGTGAGACCGGTGGCAATTACCGCCGTGTCTTTGCCGGCGCGGGAATCAACAACGCCATAACCCAAAGTGCCGACAAACGCGGCGGGCTCGCCAAGCAGATCAAAGAGCTGCGATAAAAGCTGTGAACAGGTAGTTTTGCCGTTAGTGCCCGTAATAGCTGTGACCGCTATCTGCCGCGATGGGTGACCATAAAAAGCGCCGGCAATATCAGAAATATACTCAGATAAATTATTGACCGGCACTAGGGGCACCGCGTGCTTGTGAGAAAAGCTGGGGGCTTGACTCTCTTCAACCAATACCGCCACAGCGCCGCGCGCAATGGCCTGTTCAATAAAGTGGCTGCCATCGGTCGTGTGTCCTTTAACCGCAACAAACAGGTCGCCAGACTGCACCAGACGACTATCGATAGCGATACCACCAACAGCAATCACGGGGCATTCCGTAGCATTGGCAGAGCCCACCCTGATATCGGCGAGTAAGTCAGAAAGTAGTACCGCTGGGCGCTGAGAGAGACTGGTCATCATAACCCTCCCCGCTTGGCCACTAAGGGTCGTGCGAATCCAATATCGCGCTCACGGTCGAGCTGGTCAGGGGGCACTTGCAACAGACGCAGCGCACTGCCAGTCACTTCAGAAAACACCGGTGCCGCCACCAAGCCGCCGAAATAATCACCGATACCCGGCTCATCAATAACCACGATGGTCACAATGCGCGGTTGGTCAACGGGTGACAGTCCCGCAAAAATAGACATATAACGATGTTGATCGTAGCCGCCTGTGGCTGCCACTTTGTGCAATGTGCCGGTCTTGCCGCCGACAGAGTAGCCATCAATCATGGCGCGCTTACCGGTGCCTTGATCGCTGGCCGCAGTTTCCAACATTGTACGAATCAAACCGGTTAGTTTGGGGTCGATCACAGCAACGCTCTCTGGCGCGTCGTCGAGCGCAACCATGCTCACTTCCTTACGAAACCCATTACTGGCCAAAATGGAGTAAGCCCGCGCAAGCTGCAAGGCAGAAGCGCTAATACCGTAGCCAAATGAGAAAGTCGATTGAGTGACGGGGTCCCACTTGCGGTAACTGGGCAAGCTGCCAGAAGTTTCGCCGGGGAAGCCGCTGCCAATGCTCTCACCAAAACCCATGCGCTCAAACAGCTCGCGGGTGGTGTCCGGATTGAGCTGCAGTGCAAGCTTTGTGGTGCCGACTTGGCTGGACTTAGTCAAAATACCCGCAAGATCGAGACGGCCATAATCGTGCGGGTCAACAAAGGTTTTATAGGACACTTTAATGCGGCCAGGACTGGTGTTAATCACCGATTCCGGCTTAAATTTTCCACTCTCCAAGGCTGCCAGCAGGGTAAACGGTTTCACCGTTGAGCCCGGCTCCATCATGTCAGTAACAGCGCGATTGCGGATAGCGTCGAGCTTTACATTGGTGCGGTCATTAGGATTAAACGAGGGCTGGTTAGCCATCGCCAACACTTCGCCAGTCTGCACATCTAACACAATCACCGAGCCAGATTTTGCGCGGTGTTTTTTCACTGCCGCTTTCAACGAGCGATAGGCCGCATACTGCACACGCAAGTCAATACTCAGACGCACGGCATTGCCGGGGCTTGCAGGCTTTACTAGAGAAATATCTTTAATCACTCGACCGGTGAGATCTTTTACCACTTTTTTCGCGCCAGACTCGCCTGTCAGCACTGCATTGTAGGCGAGCTCCATACCCTCTTGGCCATCGTCGTTAATGTCGGTAAAGCCCACCAACTGCGCGGTAACTTCGCCTGCGGGGTAAAAACGCTTGTACTCTTGACGCCCAAACACGCCAGGAATACGCAGATCAAGAATTCGCTCTGCTTGCGCAGAGGGCAACTGGCGTTCGAGGTACATAAAGGATTTATTGCGGTAGCGTTTAAAGCGGCCTTCCAACTGAGCAACAGAAATATTCATCGCCTTGGCCAAGCGCGCGATATGCTCTGGCGTGGCTAACTCCTGCACCCGCTGGGGGTTGGCGATCAGGGTGGTTACGGGCGTGCTGACAGCGAGTGGCTCGCCATTTCGGTCGGTAATCAAGCCGCGGTGGGCTGGAATGGTTTCAGTGCGAATAGACCGCGCATCACCTTGAGTCTGCAGAAAATCAGCACCGTACTCTTCACTGGGCATAATTTGCAATTGAGCAATTTTCGCCAAAACCGCCAAAGGCAGCAGAGCCAAGATCAGCATTACAAAATAGTAACGCCAGCGCGGTATCATTCTTTTTACCGAGTTCTTGGCCACGTTATTGCTTCACCATAATGATGTCTTCGGGCTGTGGGCTGTGCATTTTCAGCTTGTCAGCAGCCATACTTTCTATCCGCTGCAATGACCCCCAAGCACTCTCTTCCAACAAGTACTTGCCATAGGCCACCTGCAACTGATTTTTCTCCCGCTCAAGAGCGGTCAACTGGTCATACTTTTGCCGGCAAAGATGGCTGACAAAGGCAACAGCCAATGCGCTGATCAGGACCAACATCCAAAGCACTGCAATCTGCCATGAGGACGACTGTCGCTGCATGGCACTCACGCAACACGCTCAGCGATTCGCATTACGGCACTGCGCGAGCGAACGTTATCGTCAACTTCCGAGTCATTCGGCATGACCGCCTTGCCAATCTTTTTTAACCTTACGCCGCGCTCAACATCGCGCACCGGCAGATTTCGTGGCAACTGTATGCCGCGCTCTTGATCGCGGATAAAGCGCTTAACCCGACGATCTTCCAAGGAGTGAAAGCTAATCACTACCAAGCGACCGCCGACCTGCAATAAATCAATCACCTGCTTGAGCAGCGCATTTAAGTCGTCCAACTCGCGATTGATGAAAATGCGAATCGCCTGAAATGCCTTGGTCGCAGGATGTCTGCCGCGCTCCCACGCCGGGTGCGCCTCAGATAAAATTTTGGCCAACTGAACCGTGCGTGTAATTGGCGCTACAGCGCGCTCACGAACCACGGCAGAAGCCATACGCTTAGCGAAACGCTCCTCACCGTACTCCTTAATCACCTGTGCAATATCTGCTTCAGGGGCAGAGGCGATCCACGCAGCAGCCGATAATCCAGAGCTTGTATCCATTCGCATATCCAGCGGTCCATCACGCATAAAACTAAAGCCGCGCTCAGCCTGATCGAGCTGCGGCGAAGAAACCCCTAGGTCAACCAGCACACCTGTGATCGCTCGACCTTCCACCCATTCGCCCATATCCGCAAAGGAGCCATGGACAATGGTCAGGCGAGAATCATCAGCGAAACGCTGGCGGCCTGCCTCGATAGCCTGAGGGTCTTTATCAATCGCCAGCACACGACCTTTGCTCGACAACCGCGACAGCAATTCCGCCGTGTGCCCGCCGCGACCAAAAGTGCCATCGACGTAAAAACCATCTGGGTCGGTCACAAGGGCATCGATAGCCTCATGCAACAACACCGTTGTATGTTCCGATTTGACAATGTCATTCATGACTAGACCCCTACCAAGAGAGATTTTTCAGTGCATCTGACATGTTTTCTCGATCGAGAAGCATACCCCTGTAATTTTCCTGAGACTTCTGGCGCTCAGCATTCCAGTTATCTTCCGACCAAATCTCTAAGCGTCGCGTGCGACCCACCAGCACCAACTTCTTCTCGAGCTGGGCGTAGTCGCGCAATTCGGGCGGAATAAGAATTCGGCCACTGCCATCAACCTGCAAATCTTTCGCTTGACCCACGACAAATCGACTGAGCATTTCAGCGAGATCATCAAGCGCTGGCAGGGCGGCAACTTTTTCTTCGAATTTCTTCCATTCAGGAAGCGGAGAGAGCGTGAGACAGGTAGACTTCATATCAATTGTGATAACGAGGTCTCCGGAACAGATTTCATCGAGCACGGTGCGGTAGCGGGTCGGAATTGCCATCCGGCCCTTGGCGTCCATATTAATTGGATCACTACCTTTAAACACTTTTAGCCCTTTTATTGTTTGTGGCGGTCATAATTTGCCACTTTTTACCACTTATACCCATATCGCTACACTATTCACAGCGGAGGGTAAAGTCAAGGGCCGGCACAGCCTGAAAAAGTGAATAAAATCAGTAAGTTCGGGCTACCAAGGGTGTTGCAAACGGGGATGCAAAAAGGGTGAGAAATATTACTAATATAAAACATGCGGGTAACGCCAGAAGTTAATGTAACTTCTAGCTTTGCCCTGTTTTAAGAATAATTTTTAATTGATTTGTGCTTCTTTATATCAAAAAAGAATACCGACTCCGATTGGATTTCGGCAGGAATTTAGTGAGTTGACCGATAAGCCGGGTTCTGTCGTGGACAGTCATTCATCTGGGACAAACGTCACCGTTTGCCTCAAGCAACCTACCCGTTTCCAGCGCGGGTCGCGCCAAAGGAAACCTATTTGGTCTTGCTCCGAGTGGGGTTTACCATGCCACTGCTGTTACCAGCAGCGCGGTGCGCTCTTACCGCACCCTTTCACCCTTACCTGTGTTCGCGAACGAACCATCGGCGGTCTGCTCTCTGTTGCACTGGCCGTAGGCTTGCGCCTCCCAGGCGTTACCTGGCACTCTACCCTGTGGAGCCCGGACTTTCCTCTATGCAGCACCCCTTTAAACGCAAGCGAATAACGGAGAAATCAGCACAGCGACTGCCTGGTCAACTCGGGCGCGATAATAACACAGGTCTGTGCTAGCAATGGGTTTGTTTTCCGCGACCGCACAGCGGCGCGATCGCGGGGAAACAGGTTTACAGGAGTGCCGAACTCAGTCGGTAATCTCAGTCGGTAATCTCAGTCGGCTATCTCAGTCGGCTATCTCAGTCGGCAAGTCTAGTCGACAAACTTCCGCGCATTTCTGAAGATACGCATCCACGCACCGTCTTCGCCCCACTCATCGGGATGCCATGAGTTTGTCACCGTGCGGCAGACACGCTCTGGGTGCGGCATCATTAATGTTGCGCGGCCATCGCTGCTCGATACGCCGGTAATGCCGTCTGGGGAGCCATTCGGGTTAGCCGGATAGCGATCGGCAATCGCGCCATTGTTATTGATAAAACGCATAGCAATTTGACCGCTATCGAGAAGACGCGACAAGGCCTTTGCCGACGAGAACTCCGCGCGCCCCTCGCCGTGAGAGACCACGATTGGCATTTGTGAACCGGCCATACCCTGCAGGAAAATCGATGGCGACGCTTCAACCTGCACCATAGAGAATCGCGCCTCGAACTGTTCAGACAAATTGCGCACAAACCGCGGCCACAGCTCTGCGCCTGGAATCAATGTTTTCAAATTGCTGAGCATTTGGCAGCCGTTGCAGACACCGAGGCTAAAGCTGTCAGGACGGTGGAAGAAACGCTGGAACTGATCGCGAACCTGCTCATTAAACAGCACGGTTTTTGCCCAACCTTCCCCCGCGCCCAACACATCGCCGTAAGAAAATCCGCCACAGGCGACCACACCTGCAAAGTCGCTCAACACTTGACGACCCGCCAGCAAGTCACTCATGTGAACGTCTACTGCATTGAAGCCAGCGCGACTAAATGCCGCCGCCATTTCCACATGACTGTTCACGCCCTGCTCGCGTAAAATCGCCACCGCCGGCTTAACGCCTTTGTTAATGTAGGGCGCCGCAATATCCTCTGCCGGGTCATAGGTCAGACTCGCCGAAAGTCCGGGGTCACTGGACTTGATATCGCTAAACTCCTCCCACGCGCACTCTGTGTTATCGCGCAGGGCGGCCATTCGGTAGGAGGTTTCACTCCAGGTGCGCTGTAAATCAACTCTCGGGCGAGAGAAGAAACGTCGCGCATTTTGAGTAATCTCAATCTGCTGCAGATCATTTAAGCCGCCAATCTGATGAACGCTGACGCCGCAGTCAGTAAAGCGCTCAACAACCGCATCAAGGCGGGCCGCAGTCACTTGAATAACCGCACCAAGCTCTTCGTTGAACAGCGCCGCAATTGAGTCACCGCCCAATCCAGCAACATCAACGCTGATACCGACATGCCCGGCAAAGGACATCTCCACCAACGTGGTTAACAGGCCGCCGTCTGAACGATCGTGATAAGCGAGAATATCGCCCTGTTCCAGAGACGCTTGCATGGCGTCAAAGAAGCCTTTGATCAGCGCAGGACTACCTAAATCGGGCGCTGTATCGCCCATTTCACAGTTGACCTGCGCGAGAATCGAGCCGCCCATACGCTGCGCGCCAGCGGCGAGATCGAGGAATAGCAGCGCAGTATCGCCGCGGTCGGTGCGCAATTGCGGCGTCACTGTTTTGCGCACATCCAAAACTGGCGAAAAAGCAGTAATAATCAGCGACATCGGCGAGGTTACCGCCTTCTCTTCGCCCTGCTGCTGCCACGCCGTGCGCATCGACATCGAATCTTTCCCCACGGGAATGGTGATACCCAGCGCGGGACACAGCTCCATGCCCACCGCCTGCACGGTGCGATAGAGTTTTTCGTCTTCGCCGGGATGACCTGCAGCACTCATCCAGTTGGCGGAAAGCTTAATATCTTTAATATCGCCAATACGCGCTGCGGCAATATTCGTTATCGCCTCACCAATCGCCATACGACCCGATGCAGGCGCATTAATCAGCGCCAGCGGCGTGCGTTCGCCCATGGCCATAGCTTCGCCGGCATTGCTGTCGTAGGTCACTGTCGTGACAGCACAGTCAGCGACCGGAACCTGCCACGGGCCGACCATCTGATCGCGAACCACCATGCCACCGACACTGCGATCGCCAATAGTGATTAAGAATTTCTTGCTGGCCACCGTGGGGTGTCGCAGCACTTGAAACACCGCGTCATCAATATTTAATTTCGCAGTGAGAAAAGGCTTTGTTTCTGCCTCCTGCTTTTCCGCCACGCGGTGCATTTTCGGCGGCTTGCCAAACAGCACTGACATCGGCAGATCAACGGGATCGTTATTAAACACCGTGTCGCTCACGGTGATACGCTTGTCTTCAATGGCCTCACCCACCACCGCAACTGGGCAGCGCTCGCGGTGACAAATATCTAAAAAGCGCGGGAGGTCGCGAGGCAACACTGCCAAAACATAGCGCTCTTGCGCTTCGTTGCACCATATTTCAATAGGCGCCATACCCGGCTCATCATTGGGCACTTTGCGCAACTGAAAGTGGCCGCCAGTACCGCCATCTTTCACCAATTCAGGCAGCGCATTAGAGAGGCCACCTGCGCCAACATCGTGAATAAAGGCAATCGGGTTGTTGTCACCCTGCTGCCAACACTGGTCAATCACTTCCTGACAGCGACGCTCAATTTCTGGGTTTTGACGCTGCACCGAGGCAAAATCAAGGTCTGCAGAGCTGGAACCTGTGGTCATTGACGACGCCGCACCACCCCCCAGACCAATCAACATTGCTGGCCCACCGAGCACAACCAATTGCGCGCCCGGCTCAAATGCTGGCTTGTCGACGTGATTTTCACGAATATTGCCATAGCCACCAGCAATCATAATCGGCTTGTGATAACCGCGGCGCTGACCATCAAAATCCACTTCAAAGGTACGCAGGTAACCACAGATATTCGGGCGACCAAATTCATTGTTAAACGCAGCACCGCCAATCGGCCCTTCCAACATAATATCGAGGGCTGAAACAATGCGCTCAGGCTTGCCGTAACCGTCTTCCCACGACTGTCCATAGTTGGGAATATTCAAGTTAGACACACTAAAACCCACCAATCCGACCTTTGGCTTAGATCCTCTGCCGACAGCGCCCTCGTCGCGAATCTCTCCGCCAGAGCCTGTGCCTGCGCCCGAATAGGGAGAAATTGCCGTAGGGTGATTGTGGGTTTCAACCTTCATTAAAAGGTGCACAGGCTCTTGATGGTAGCCATAGAGTTTGGTTACCGGATCGGGGAAAAAGCGCCCGCCTTCACTGCCAACCACCACCGCCGCGTTATCGGAGTATGCTGACAGCACATTCTCGCCATTGACCTTGTAGGTGTTGCGAATCATGCCAAAGAGCGAGTGCTCTTGAGGCTCACCATCAAGGGTCCAACTCGCGTTAAATATTTTGTGGCGACAGTGTTCAGAGTTCGCTTGCGCGAACATCATCAGTTCAACATCGGTTGGATTGCGCTTCAGAGTGTTAAAACTATCTACCAGATAGTCGATCTCATCGTCGGCCAAGGCCAAGCCCAACTCTTTGTTCGCGGTTTTCAGCGCATCCGTGCCACCCGTCAAAGTGTCTACAGTGCGCAGAGGCGCAGGCTGTTGGTGGCTAAATAAAATATCCGCCTGTTGCAGATCATCCAAAACGGTCTCGACCATTCTATCGTGCAACTCCGCAGCCAAGGCGCGCAGCTGATCGTCAGACAAAATATCGTCGGCATAAATATAGTAGGCAGTGCCGCGCTCGACTCTAACAACGCTCGACAAGCCGCAGTTATGGGCGATATCTGTCGCCTTGCTCGACCAGGGCGAGATGGTTCCGGGTCGCGGCACAACTAAGACAAGCTGGCCCTTAGTTGCGGTTTTTTCCTCTCGGGGGCCGTAAGTTAACAGCGCTTTCAGCGTCTCTTCGGCATCGGCACTAAGCGGTGCACTAATATCGGCAAAGTGAACATACTCGGCATACACAGAGACCACCGAGGGCACCATTTTTTGCAATGTCGAAAGTAATTTCTTGCGCCGAAAAGCCGAGAGAGAAGGTGCGCCGCTAAGGATAATCATAGAGAGAGTGCTCGCAAAAACATCTGTTTAGAAAGCGCGATATTCTAACGGAAAAATCGGTGTACAGGCAGGCTCAATTTACATAACAATGGACAATTCTCTCGCATACGAAAATAATGGTGCTCATCACGGCAACCAGCAGGGAAAGTTATGGCGGGATTATCCCCAAGAGCAAGGCAAATTCGTGCCCAATTGCTGCTTATTGCCCTGCTGCTGTTCTTTCTCTTTAATTTTGTCGGCGCTGCCCGTATCAGCGATCTCAAGCAAGTTCAAACCAGCGGCGTGCTTCACGTCCTCACCATCGATGGCCCCACTACTTATTTTGAAGATGGTCGCGGCAAAAACGGCTTTGAATATCTTCTAGCTAAAGCCTTTGCCGACAGCCTCGGCGTCGAACTGGTTATGCGCTCTAAACCCACTTTGAAAGCCATGTTGCTCTCTATCGGCGGCCCAGAAGGCAGTTTCGCTGCCGCTAACATTACCAACACCGAAGCTCGTCGCCGCAATCTGCGATTTTCTGACGCCTACCTCGACGTCACGCAACACCTTATTTATCGGCGCGGCAGTGCCCGCCCACGCACCCTTGCGGACGTCGACGGTGTGCTCGCGGTGATCAAAGGCTCCTCCCATAGCGAGCAGCTCCACTACTGGAAGGAAAACTACCCGGAATTAGAGTGGCGGGAAGACGATGACGCGGAAATGAGCGAACTACTGCGCATGGTGCAAGATAAAGAAATCAAATACACGGTCGTTGACTCACTGGCCTACCTAGTGAGCCGCCACATTTACCCCCGCGCGCGGCGTGCCTTTGATATTTCTGAAGCGCAATCTATCGCCTGGGCTTTTCCAAAGCACGGCGACGGAACTCTGTTGCGCGCGGCCAACGAATTTCTCCGCGACTTTGCCGCCAGCGGCAAACTCGATGCATTAAAAGAAGCGCTTTCTTCGCAGAGCGCAAATTTCTCAGCGGCCGACTCACAGCGGCTGGGTAAACTTGTCACTACCCGTTTGCCGGACTTCGAAACACTGTTTAAAGAGGTGGCGGAAAAGTTCAACTGGGACTGGCATATGCTCGCTGCCGTCGCCTACCAAGAGTCCCATTGGGACCCAAAAGCACGCTCGCCAACCGGTGTACGCGGACTGATGATGCTAACGCGCAATACTGCGCGGGAAATGAATGTGAGCAACCGACTCGACCCAGAGCAGAGCCTCATTGGCGGCGCAACCTATTTGGAAAAGCTCAAAGAGCGCTTGCCTGAGCGTATCGCAGAACCCGATCGCACATGGATGGCACTGGCAGCCTACAACGTCGGGCTGGGGCATTTGGAAGACGCTCGCGTGCTAACCCAGCGCCATGGAAAAGATCCCGATCAGTGGAACGATGTGCGCGCCCATCTGCCACTGCTCAGCAAAAAACAATATTATTCAACGGTTAAGTACGGCTACGCCAAAGGCAACGAACCGGTCATATATGTGGATAATATTCAATACTATACCCACTACCTTCAGCTGCATTCCCTATCACAGCAGAATGGCAACAACCCAACCTCTGAACCCACCTTGAAAGAGGAATGGAAAACGAAAGGGCCCGTATCGCTCTAGTTTTTGCCACGCTTATGACGGAAAAACTGACTGATCAAGTCACCGCACTCTGCCGCCAACACCCCACCCTGCCACTGCATTAAATGGTTATAGTGGGCGTTCTCCATCAACTGTAACTGACTTTGCAAAGCACCCGCCCGCGGCTCAGCGGCACCAAACACAACTCGTCGAATTCGGCCATGGACCATCGCACCGACACACATGGTGCAGGGCTCAATCGTGACATAAAGATCGCAACCACTCAGACGGTAGTTTTGCAGCGCACTGCCGGCACTGCGCAGCGCAATAATTTCGGCATGCCCCGTTGGGTCACAGTTCATAATCGGCTGATTAAACCCTTCACCAATCACCTCGCCGTCTTTGACCACCACAGCACCCACTGGCACTTCACCCAAAGCGCCGGCGCGTTCGGCAAGCGCCAGTGCTCGGCGCATAAACTTCTCATCTTCACTCAATGGAACACCTTCCAAAATGGGCGCTAAAATGGGCGCTAAAATGGGCGACTAGATAGAGATCCGCTCTACCTACTCAAAACATTTATGTATGCGATGGCACTACACAAACATATGTTTAACGGTTACCAAAAAATAATAACAGAAAATAATCACACTGCTTAAAGCATGACATACCAAACCGTCACCACGGCAATCGCGTCAGCCTGAGAAAATCAATTATCCCAACTCTATTTAACAGCGCGCCAATCACCTCACTGCGGCAACGATGTTATACCCATATTGAACAGCGTGAATGCGTGAATATCGGACACCTGATCAATTAACTTTGAAATCGGTGTTCCAGCGCCATGACCGGCATTGATTTCGATTCGAATCAGCAGAGGATTTCCCGGGGCAGATTTATTTTGCAGCTCTGCCGCAAACTTAAAGCTGTGGGCCGGAACCACGCGATCATCGTGATCGCCAGTGGTAATCATTGTCGCTGGGTACTTCACACCGGCCTTCACATTATGCACGGGTGAATATTCCCTCAAGTAGTTGAACATCTCCTCGGATTGCTCAGCAGTGCCATAGTCATAGGCCCAGCCAGCGCCCGCAGTAAATGTGTGATAGCGCAGCATATCTAAGACGCCGACGCCCGGAAGCGCAACTTTCATCAAATCTGGACGCTGCGTCATCACCGCGCCCACCAACAATCCACCATTAGAGCGACCACTCATCGCCAATTTCTCACTCGACGTATAGTGGTTGGCAATCAGGTATTCCCCAGCAGCAATAAAATCATCAAACACATTTTGTTTTTTCAGTTGAGTGCCGGCGTCGTGCCACGCTTTGCCGTACTCACCACCGCCGCGCAGATTGGGTACAGCATAGACACCACCCATTTCCATCCACACAAGATTGGATACACTAAAACTAGGCGTCAAACTAATATTAAAACCACCGTAGCCATACAACAGGGTTGGATTGTTGCCGTTCAGCACCAAGCCTTTTTTATGGGTGATAATCATCGGCACCTGAGTGCCATCTTTAGAGGCGTAAAAAACCTGCGTGGACTGATAATCATCCGCATTAAATGCAACCGCGGGCTGATAATAAACTGACGATTCGCCACTTTGCGGATTGAACTTGTAGGTCGTTCCGGGCGTGCTGTAGTTGGTAAAACTGTAGTAGAGATCGGTATCGGTACTTTTACCGTCGAAGCCATTCGCACTGCCCACGCCGGGCAATTCGATATCGCGCAGGTGTTTACCGGCATAATCGAACTGCTGAACACGGGAAACTGCATCAACCATATAAGTGGCAAACAAGAACCCAGCTCCTCTGCTCACACTCAGGACATTTTCGGCGTGTGGAATAATATCTATCCAGCGGTCTTGCGACGGCGTGTTCATATCCACCGCGATTAAGCGTTGATTGGGCGCGTTAAAATTAGTCTTGAAAAACAGTCTGTCGCCACGGCTGTCAATAAGCTCGTAGTCGGCCGAACCCTCATCGTCAAGCGCAACAAATACGCTGGCAGGATCGCTTAACTTTTTGACGAACAACTTATTGCCCGAGGTTGTATTGGTCGCCGAAACCACAAGATATTGCCCATCGTCAGTGACATCTGCACCCACATAGCGGTGTTTTTCTTCAGCTGAGCCGCCAAAAATCAGCTGATCATCTGCCTGTGCAGTGCCCAACCGATGAAAGTACAACTTGTGTTGATCTGTCTTAGCCGACAGTTCGCTGCCATCAGGTTTGTCATAGCTTGAATAGAAAAATCCTGTATTACCGCGCCACGCTATACCTGAGAATTTCACATCAACTAATTCAGGCTCAAGTTGCTGCTTTGATTCGCTATTAATAATTCTCACTTTGCGCCAATCGCTGCCACCTTCTGAAATGGCATAGGCGGCGATTGAACCATCTTCACTGAACTGCAGTCCCGCCAGAGAGGTTGTCCCGTCGCTGGAAAAGGTATTAGGATCGAGGAACACTTCAGCAGGAAGATCCGCTTTTTGCCGGAACACTACCCACTGATTTTGCAGACCGTCGTTTTTGTAGAAATAGTTGTAATCGCCCTCTTTGCTCGGCGCACTAATTTTCTCGTAATTCCACAGCGCCGTGAGTCGCTGCTTAATATTTTCTCGAAAGCCAATAGTCTCCAAATAGCCAAAGGTCACCTCATTTTGAGCCTTCACCCAATCTGCCGTTTCCGCACTCATATCGTCTTCAAGCCAGCGATAGGGATCGGCCACCTGATAACCAAAGTAGCTATCTACGGTATCGCCTTTCTGAGTAACAACGTAAGTAACTGCCGCCGTCGATGAATCAGGCGTAGGACTACAGGCGACGAACACCGCCAAAAAACTCACTGCAATGATCAAGGTATTTTTCATTATTATTGGAACCCCTAGATAACCTAAATTGTGACTCAAAAATGCGAGAACCGCGGGCGCTTGATGCTACTGGTGAAACCGCGCAACAGCAACAGTTTCTCAGCGCAGCACTGCAATAATAGTATAGATCGCCATCTGCAGGCATTGGCTCATACGCAATGGGGCATGCTCCCTAAACCGCAAAATGACGCACCTTTAACTCTCTCACAGCAGAACTGGGCCTAATAACCTATATCCCCAGCACTACTCCCCTCCTAGACTGCACGCTTAAATTACCCATGGAGTTAACTCGAATGAAACTTACCCCTATTGCTGTCGCCATACTGACAACCAATCTACTTGCGAGCTGCGGCGGTGGCGGCGGATCTCAGGTCGACCAGGACTCACCGATTTCTACCACACCCGACACGTCGACTGGCACCACGCCCCCAGCCATCATTATTAAGACCGGCTTCATAACCGGCTTCGGCAGTATCTATATCGACGGCCAGCGCTATCTCACGGACACATCGACTATTTCGGTCAACAACCAACTCGGCCAAGATGTCAGCAGCCTCAAAGTAGGCATGAAAATTTCTCTCGCGTTTGACGAGACAGCCGAAGGAGAAACACCAGAAGCCAACGAAGTCCATTATGAAAACGATATTGAGGGGGTGATTACCGCCATCGATCGCAACAACAGTCAGCTCTTCATAGCGGGCACTGTCGTTAGCTTTAATGATCTCACCCACTTTATCAATGTATCCGAAGCGGCCCTCAACGTCGGCGACCGTGTTGAGGTCAGTGGTTACTTTGACAGTACTACTCGATTTATCGCGACATACATTGAGCTAGATGACTATTTCGACAATGACAGTTATGAATATACAACGGGTGCCGTCAGCGCCCACGACACAGCGAACAAGTCTTTCTCGCTCGACGGCCTCACGGTCGACTACAGCGGCGCCTCCATAAACGGGCAGATTTCAGATGATGTCTCGGTCACTGTTTCCGGCACACTCTCTGACGATGTACTGATCGCTAACGACGTCGAAACACACGAAAAAAGCTACCGTGGTGACTTTAGTCAAGAGCGCGTAGCCCACTACGAAGTAGAAGGCATTATTACCGCCTACGACACCACGGCTAAAACAGTCACCATTAACGGCGTGCGCTATTCACTGGCTGCGAATGTTCAAATCGTGGGCGGCACCACCTTTGCTGTGCAAAGCTTTGTTGAAGTCGCAATTGATTCGACCACGAATGAGATCTACGAGATCGAACTCAAGAATCGACACACCGATTCCGATGGTCGAGTAAAAGGTGTGATCTCCGCAATCGACAGCTCCGAGCGCTCAATTACACTGAGCGGCCAGCGTTATTTCTTCACCAACTCAACGCGAGTGGAAGCTGACGACAATCAATATTTTAGCTTTGATAGCCTGCAAGCCAATGACCGAGTTGAAATTGTATTTGTCTCTAATAACGGCGTGTTGGAAATCCAGCGCATCGAGAGAGAGAGCGAGCAAGAATACTCTGAAGAGTGGGAACTGAAAGGCGCTGCGTCAGATGTTGATAGCGCAACTCAATCACTCAGAGTCAACGGCATATTAATAAGTCTCACCAGCACTGTGCGCTATCTGGTCGGTGATTTTCTAACGACGGCAGAGGCGTTTTTCACGCAGCTCATCGCCACGCCCACCCTGTATGTGGAAGTCGACGGTTACTACGACAGCAACGGCAATTTTATAGCGACAAAAATTGAACTAAGCCAGTCCCACTCTAGCGGGCAAGAGTCATCAGGCAGCGACAATGACTCAAACTCGAGTGGCGACTCTGACTCTGGCAACGATCACGGCCATGATGTTGGATCCGACAACGACGATAAAGGTGTCGGCTATGTAGAACTCGAAGGCAGAGTCTCTAGCGTGTTGAGCAGCTCTAGTTTTATGCTTAACAATCGCGAAATACGCTTGGACAGTAGCAGTAAACTGGAGATTAATGACAATTACGTTACCCTGGCAGACTTTATGGCACAACTAACGGTCAATACTAAAGTTGAAATAGAAGGCTATTGGACTAACTCAGCCTATGTCTACGCACTTGAAGCAGAGATTGAGTATTGAGACAGCAGTGATCTAATGTAGTATCCTAAAAAGGCTAACGATGGTGCTAGCCTTTTTTTGGTTGGAAAAATGAACAAATCCAAACTTATCTCTGTCGCTCTCGTCATTATTATTTTCTTTAAGCTAGCAGACCTCTATGTAGACTTCACTAGCCAAGGTGAGACACATCATTTGGTCCAAGAGATTATCTTGGTGATACTCTCGTTGAGTCTGTTTATCTATTTGATCCGCGACATTAAGCTCACCACCCGACAAGCCAAGCAACTAACCTCTCAGCTAAAGCAGAGTAAACAACAGGCTGAAAAACTTTCTCAATCAGTGATTGATAGCAAAGATGCCTTCTTTAAAGGTATCAATAACCAGTTTGATGTGTGGCAACTGACACCACGGGAAAGAGAAGTAGCGCTACTACTTATCAAAGGGCTAAGCACTGGCGAGATTGCCAGCGTGTGTGACAAATCAGAGAAAACCGTGGGGCATCAGGCTTCAGCCGTGTACAAAAAAGCCAACGTGCAAGGCCGTCATGAATTAGCCGCGCTATTTTTTGAAGAGCTGATTTAGTCGAGGTATCCAGCGTGTATACCGCTGAATACCCCGATCCAACAACACCTAATCTTGCGCTTCAACAGCATCCATCGACGATCGCTTAGACAACCAACGCAATTGCACAGCCATCGCAACCACAAAGATCAATAGAAAAAGCTTGTGAAAGCCAACAACCAGCGGGTCGCTGAATGAATCGACAAAGGGATCTCCCAACGGCAATCGTCTCAAGAAATCAGTAATCGCTGGAATCATGTGAAATAGCAGCGTACTTGAATATCCCAGCGCTTGGAAATAGATGGAAAAACGGCCAAATAGTCTCAGCTTCTCCATAATAATACCGCCGCTAACCGCTGCCAGCGTCAACACCGCAAGCCAGTGAGCAACACCAAAACCACCTTGGTTATAAATACCCAAGGCTGATCCGGCAACAACAATTGTTACTAATACATAGAGCTTCCCTGAACGGTTACTCAGAGAAATCATCTTGTATTTAAACAGTGTATAAAATGCGGTTACCAGCGCAACTACGCCGAGCACAGTATGAAACCAGCCAAGTAATGTCATCTCTGGCATGATTATTCCCCCTAATTAAATCGCTATTATTGATGAGGTTTGACGAGGTACTTCTCACCCGTCGCCTGTTTTGCATAGCCTCTAATTATCTCGGGTTGCAGCATGTCCGCGAGAGAAATCTCTTGAGTGTAGTGACTTGCAAAGGTTGTTTTGATCTCTTTGGCTACACGCTCGCGCATTGCACCAAAGCGCGGCATACCAATGCGCCCGATCATTGGTGTTAACAACCAGCCTCCAAGGCCCCACTGCATGCCATAAGAGCGGTTCAAAATAGTTGGCGATTTATCTAGCCCGCCATAGATATACACTTGTTTATAAGTGTTTGAGCCGTAGCGGCTGTACTCAGTGGCAGTTTTGTTCGCCGCAATTTCCATCGCCGCCAAAATCTGACCGGGAAGCTTGCCGCCATTACCACCACCAGTTGCATCAAAGCCCAAGGTAGCGCCCGTGGCAACCAATGCATTCACCAGGTCATCCATGAAGCTCTCAGCACTGGTGTCACAAATATACTCTGCACCAAGCTTTTTGAGCGTCTCCACCTGCGCTGGACTGCGCACCACATTCACCAGAGGAACGCCGTCGTCCAAACAGATTTTGACCAACATTTGGCCTAAATTTGATGCTGCAGCAGTATTGAGAAGCGCGCTGTGGTTCTCCATTTTCATGGTTTCCAAAAACGCCAATGCGGTCAGCGGATTAACAAAAGAGGATGCTGCTTCAACAGAGGTGGTTCCCTCATTCATAACCAAACAGCTGCTGGCAGGCACACATCGGTACTGGCTATACATCGCACCACCGGCAACGCCCACGGTTTTGCCAATCAGGTGCTTGGCGTTCACACCGGCATCAACCACCACCGCGCCACCCTCATTGCCAACCTGCATCGATTCATTCAATCGCGGCTTCAGTGCACCCAAAAAAGCAGGATGAATTTTAATCGAGGTCACCGCCTGCTCACCCTCACCCGAGGTGCTCATATGATCAAGATCAGCTGCAAAACTAATTAGCAAACCGAGGTCCGATGGATTGATCGGCGCTGCTTCGACTTTTAACAAGACATCGTTGTCACCGGGAACCGGACACTCAGTCTGAACAATCGACAGCTCCAATGTACCGTCACTGGTTAATTTTGATCGTATTTCTTTTGAACTATGGTGTGACATCTTTTCCCCTCGGACTCAGTAGTTTTTTTAGATAGCGGATAAAACATTGACCGGATAAGTTATCACAGAAAGCGATCAATAAGAATGGAGACTTCCAGAAAAATCAGCAGGCATCATTTATCACCGACCTGATCCAACACCCGATTGATCGAGCATGCACGGGTGCTCAAGCTATTGATCTCCACCAGCAACTATTCATGCTTCCAAAGATCCTCGCCACGACTCCACCAAGCGTGAAAACCTAGTGGCACGCGCTGGGGCATTTTGATCCGCGCAATAGGGCCCTGACAGATATCTTGAGCATCAAAAATCTGTAGTTCAGATGTCCAATTATTGCTGTCGGTGACCAGAGACATTACATAACCATCGTCCTCAGCGCTCTCTCGATTGGCGCCTTTAACTGGTGCAAAAGGTGTTTCACTACCGAAGACACCCTTACCGTAGTTCCACTCATCATACTGGCCGGTGTCATTGTTGTACTTGATCAGCCCATTAAAGCGCAATGTGTGTCCGCCCTCCTCGAGAAGAGGAATGCGCTGGTGATAGGCATATTTACCCTTGGTGCCCTGATAGATCTGATTGACCTTGTTAAACTCGGTATTTAGATCACAGATATCGCCTTCGCGCACTTCCCCCGTCACCAAATTGAAGCGCCAGCGATAATTATTCGCCTCCAAGCGCATATACGCCAACATGTGTGATAGCGCGCCCTCATCGCCAATGCTGTTGGGCATTGGATTGATTGAACGACAGCCGTCCATCACCACCCAGTCGCCTTCCTCCCAGCAATTTGATACATGCAAAATAAAACAGGGCTGGCATTCAAACCAGCGAATATCCTTACTCTGGCCATAGCGGGGAATCACTCCAAAGCGGGCCGGAATGTCTCGATGGAATTTCAGCACGCGCATATTGTGATTGCGCAACACATCAATATTATGGAAAAACGGCAGATCATGGAGAATGGTGTAGTGGGTGGTAAAACCCAAATCGTGAGGTAGACGTGGGCCGGGAATATCAATTTCAACTTCCTGCCGCAAGGTGCCGTCTGGGTTTGCGACACCATAGGTCATATAGGGCGCCTCGTCCCCATAATCCATAAATAGCAGCTCCCCTGTATTCCAGTCCACGTGACTATGGGCAGACATCTTTCGCCTTGTGCGACCCTTCAAATCAAAAACACCTCTGTTTTCAAGGGTCAGTGGATTCATACTGTAGGGCACTCCGGCGTTGTACCAAGTGGGTAACAGCTGACCATTAAACAGAATCACATCAGTATTGCCGGTATCTTTGATCGGGGAGTCCGGCAGGGAAAAATCAAAAGGTCCCATCACCCCAGGCCAGACTGCCTTATTTTCGGCAAGCTCCCACTGCAGGGCATAGGTGTGAATGTAACTATTTCGATAAGAGGCTTTGCCGTCGCGAATGTAAATGGCGTGGACCATACCGTCGCCATCAAAGGGGTGGTAAAGATTTTTCGGTTTAAAAACCGGATTGGGGCCATTGCGATAGTAAGCGCCAAACAGATTTTCTGGCAATTCACCTATAACTTCCAACTCATCCACCGCAATTTCTTCAGTGGTAGGCGCGTAAGCACCGTGCAGATAGGGGTTGTCCAGTTCGTAAATCCAATCTTGGGTATTGTCCAGCAGCGGCGCTGCGCCAAGACATTTTTTGGTCACATCCAAGGCGCTATTACTCACCGCTTCTCCCCTCAGGCTATTGCCTAATTTTTGGTCGTTTTAAATTATTTTTATAGGTCTATTTAAGGAAGTATATGAATTTTGTGGGCTGCGGGGCAACTACTTGGTTGCCAGCAGTCGTTGATCTCTCTAAAATCCTGCAAGCAACAACAATAATAATGCTGAAAAAGCGAGCCTCTTTATGCCATTACCTGCGCTCCGCCTGCCTCCTACTCAGGCACCATTATTTCTTCTCTCTGGTCCTGGGGTTAATCAACTGGAACAAGAATACCTCGCGGCGAGAGGAGCCTAATATGATCACATCATCTGCACAACGCATTGCAGACTATCGACAGCGGGGCTGGTGGGGCGATTTGACTCTCCATGGTATGTTGCGACACCATGCCGCGAACAACCCGCATCTTTTAGCCGTCGCCGACCAACCCAATCGACACGCGCTAACCGGCGATGCCCCGCTGCGGCTCTCATTCACTGAACTCGACCATGCCAGTGACAATCTAGCCTCACAGCTTCTGGACGCAGGGATTACCAGTGGCGATGCCATTCTGGTGCAACTGCCCAATATTGCCGAGCTGGTAATGGCTTACTTAGCTGCGAGTAAGCTCGGCGCAATTATTTCTCCCGCGGCAGTGCAATACGGCGCCCATGAACTGCAGCATATTTGCGCCACCATCAATCCTGCAGCCATGTTAACCATCGAACAATTTAATGGTCTGCCCCTGGCCGCCAATGCACGCCTAGCTCTGCCATCGTCGGTCAAGGTTTTAAGGTTTAATCAAGAACTGCGGGTAGATAAAACCGCCAACCAACAGGTGAGTCAGCAGCTAACAGACTATGAACGTCGCCACCCGACCGGGGCCGACGATATCTTAACCATCTGCTGGACCTCTGGAACCACAGGCACGCCCAAAGGAGTGCCGCGCTCGCACAATATGTGGTTCGCCACCTCCCGCTGCTGCGTGGAAGCGGCAGACTATCAGTTGGGAGACCGTTTTCTAAATATCTTCCCCATGGTCAATATGGGTTCCGTGGGGGCCTTTCTCTATCCCGCCATGCTGGTCGGCTGCAGTATTGTTTTGCACCACCCCCTCGACCCCGCAGTATTTTTGGCCCAGCTGCAGGACGAAAAAATTACCTTCACGGTGGCGCCGCCTGCCGTGCTCAATCAACTCGCAAAAAATGAAGCCATGTGGAATCAGTTTGATTTTTCTGAGCTGCGCTCCATCGGTTCTGGCTCTGCCCCGCTAGCACCGTGGATGATTGAAACCTTTGCCAAGAAATACGGTAAAGAAGTGTTGAACTTCTACGGTTCCAATGAAGGCATCAGCCTTTTCTGCACGCCCCAGCATGGCTCCGACGCCACTCAGAGAGCAACCCTGTTTCCGCGAGTCGGCGCAGGTATCACTTATTGGGATTCCGACGTGAATTCCATCGTCATCAGCAAAGTTGTCGATATTGAGACTGGCGAAGAAATTACTGAGGTCGGCAAAGTCGGCGAGCTGCTCTTTGATGGCGCCACCGTATTTGACGGTTATCTCGGCACTGATAATTCAGAGGTATTTACCCACGATGGCTTCTTCCGCACCGGCGATTTAGTCGAACTCTGCGGCGAGCCACCCAACTTCTACCGAATCGCCGGTCGCTGCAAAGATATTATTAACCGCGGCGGCCTGAAAATTTCCCCCATGGAGATTGATGTATTGCTAGAGGGCTTGCCCAATTCAGTGGAAGCCGCCGTCTGTGCCTATGTCGATGACCGACTCGGAGAAAAAATCTGCGCCTGTGTCGTCAGCGCCCCACAGACACCAGCACCAACACTTGATCAGATTACTCAGCATTTAAGCAATCAAGGCATCGCAAAGTTCAAACTGCCCGAGCGTCTAGAGCTATTCAATGCGTTGCCGCGCAACCCTCTGGGCAAAGTGCAGCGCTTTTTGCTGCAAGACCTAGTCGGTAAACGAATTGAGGAGATGAAATAATGAGTGCACCGGTTTATGTTTTGGGTGGCGCGCAGACCGATTTTGCCCGCAACTGGGCCCGCGAAGGTCTCACTATTTACGACATGTTTCGCGAGACCCTTGATGCGGCATTAGCCACCACCGGACTCAGCCCTGAAGACATAGATGTGGGCCATGTTGGCAACTTCGTCGGCGACCTGTTTACCGGACAAGGTTTAATCGGCGGTTTCTTTGCTGAAGCCTATCCGCAGTTAGCCTCCATCCCCACTAGCCGCCATGAAGCCGCCTGCGCCTCCGGATCCATTGCAGTACTCAGCGCAATGCGAGATATCGAGGCCGGTCATTACGACCTCGCCTGTGTCCTGGGCCTAGAGTACATGCGCAATGTGAACGGTCAGACCGGTGCTGAGTATTTGGGCGCCGCTACGTGGAAGGGCGTGGAAGCCACCCACTGCGACTTTCCCTGGCCCTACATGTTTAATCAGATTATTGACGAATACGACGCCCGTCACGGCATTGACTGCGACCATCTGAAAACGATTTCGCGCATCAATTTTGACAATGGTCGCCGCAATCCCACTGCCCAGTCGCGACATTGGCAATTCCAGCCCCAGAATTTCACCGATGACGATCACTACAACCCCGTGATAGAAGGACGAGTCCGAAAAATGGACTGCGGGCAGATCACCGATGGCGCCGCCTGTGTATTTCTCGCCAGCGAAAAAACCGCCCGAGACTATGCTGCAAAAAATGGTCTCACGCTCAAGGACATCCCGCGCATAAAAGGTTGGGGGCATCGCTCTGCACCCATCAGTCTCAGCAGCAAGCTTGCACTCAGTGCCGGCAATCCTTTGATCTTTCCCCACGTGAGTCAAATTATGACCGATGCGCTTCGCCGCGCAGGCTTTGCTGACGTAACCCAGCTCGACGGGTTAGAAACCCATGACTGCTTCACAATCACTGAATACATGGCCATCGACCACATTGGCTTAACCGCTCCAGGAGAGAGCTGGAAAGCCATCGCCGAAGGCCGCATAAGCATGGATGGTGATTTTCCAATCAATGCCAGTGGTGGTTTGATTGGTCTGGGCCATCCGGTAGGAGCCACAGGCATTCGAATGCTGCTTGATTGTGCCAATCAAGTGACCGGTCGCGCCGGACCCTGCCAAATTAAAGGCGCCGAAAACATGGCGACCTTCAACCTAGGTGGCAGCACAACCACCTGCGTGAGCTTGATTGTGGGTATCAACTAGTGCAGCCAGCGCTTATTTACGACGCCATTCGCACCCCCCGAGGCCGAGCCAGAGCCGACGGAGGCCTCACCGATATCAGCGCCTTTGAACTCCTGAAAACCCTCTACGACAGTCTCGCCCAACGCACAGGTTTGGACAAAAATAGTGTCGGCGACGTCATATTAGGCTGTGTGACGCAAATGGGTGAGCAAGGCGGAAATATTGCCAAAACCTCCCTACTTTATGCAGGTTGGCCCGATGCTATTCCAGCTATGACCATCAACCGTTTTTGCTCCTCAGGGCTAGATGCAGTCAACATTGCCGCCATGAAAATTTCCACCGGACAAGCTACCTGCACCCTCGCAGGAGGTATCGAAATGATGTCGCGAGTACCCATGCTATCAGACCAAGCAGCCATGTTTGCCGATGCAAATTTAGCACTGGAAAATCGCATGTTGATGATGGGCAGCGGTGCTGATCTTATAGCGTCGTTAAATAATATTACTCGACAGCAAGTGGACGAGATCGCACTCCAAAGCCAGCAACGCGCCGCACACGCCCGTCGAGAAAACTATTTTAAGTCTATTATTCCAGTCTTTAACCCATCCAAAAATTGCTGGATCTCCGAGGACGAGTGCATACGTCCAGACCTAACCGCCGCAGACCTCGCTCAGTTAACACCCTATTTCGCCCAGCTCGGCACCACCGGAGTTGACGCATTACAGTTGCGAGAACACCCCCATCTAAAAGAAATATCTCATATCCACACAGCCGGCAATTCTCCCGCGATGGCAGACGCTGCATCTCTAGTCATGCTTGGCGATAAGTCGTTACAGAAACAGGGCCTCATACCCCGCGCCCGCATCCGCGCCGCCACCACCGTCTGCACTGATCCCTTACAGGTAGTGTCCGGCTGCGCCGCTGCCACGCGTCAACTATTAGCAAATCAAGGTTTAACCAGTACTGATATCGACCTGTTCGAACTGCACGAAGCCTTCGCCGCCACCAGCATTAAATCACAGCGAGACCTCAGTATTAGCGCAGAAAAACTCAATGTTAATGGTGGCGTGATCGCCCTAGGACACCCCATGGGAGCCACAGGCGGAATCATGCTAGGCATGCTGCTCGATGAGCTTGAGCGACGGAATTTGCAAACAGGCGTGGTCGCCACGAGTGGTGCAGCGGGTATCGGGACTGCCTTGCTTATCGAGCGGGTATGAGGGCGTTGAGGCGCCGCCGGCCAATCGTGAACATTCTGTTGCCGAGGTAACGCGAACACCCTATGCTAGTTCTTTTGTGCATCCTGGGGGGGGGTCAACGTGAAAAAAATGATGGTGAAGGTTGTCCAAATATTAGCTGCGCTTATTTTATTGGCGCACAGTCCAGGCTATGCCCTCGAGACCCCCGATGTAACAAACCCAACCGTTGTAGAAGCCTTCGTTGATGGTGTTGTAAACAACAGTATGAAAAGCGCGCGCAGTGCCTCGGGTGTTGTTGCGGTCATGAAAGACGGCAAAATGATATTCTCCAAGGGTTATGGTTTTCTTGATGTTGAGAATCGGATTCCTGTCGACCCAGAAACGACGCTTTTCAGACCTGGATCCATTTCCAAGCTTTTCACCTGGGTTGCCGTTATGCAGCAAGTGGAACAAGGCAAGCTTGACCTTGATGCTGACGTTAATAAGTACCTGTAATCTTTTAAAGTTGAGGATAGCTGGCCGGGTCAGCCGGTCACTCTGCGTCACATTATGACCCATACCGCGGGTTTTGAAGACGGTTTTTTAGGGTATCTGATTATTGATGATACCAGTCGTATTATTCCGCTTAACCAGTCGCTGGCTAAGTATCAACCGCGACGGGTAAATGCGCCAGGGCAACATACCGCCTATTCCAACTGGGCGACGGCCTTGGCCGGTTTGATCGTAGCGAATGTATCTGGCTTGTCTTTTAACGACTATGTACAGCAGAATATTTTTGATGTTTTGGGCATGAACAACGCCAGCTTCGAAGAACCTCTGCCAGCATATCTCGATGCCAATATGGCCAAAGCTTACAGCTATTCAGAGGGACGTTACGGAGAGCTGAACTATGAAATTATTTCCAACTTCGGGCCAGCAGGGGCTGCGGCGGTTACTGCACATGATATGGCAATTTTTGCCCGTGCGCTCCTCAATGGTGGCGTCTTTGACGGCAGGCAAATCTTAAAGGAAGAAACGCTGCAGAAAATGATAGATGATGGCTTCTCCCATGACAACCGTGTTCGGGGCATGGGCCTTGGGTTTATCAAACGCAGACTTGGCCCTGATGATCTGGAAATATTTGGTCATGATGGCGGAACGACTATATTCAGCTCTCATTTTGGGATGTCAAAAAAAGCAGACTTTATGCTGTTCTCATCCTTCAGTGGTCCGGGTGCGAAGCAAACTCATGGCGATTTTGTTAAGTCATTTTATGATGAATTTTTTCCCCACGAGATAACTGTCGTGGCGCCACCGGCTGACTTTGCCGAGCGGGGAAAACGTTATGAAGGTACTTATCACAGTTGGCGCGCGAGCTTTACTAAGCTCGAATCCCTGCTGGGCCTGGCTAATGCCAAGAAGGTTGTCTCGTTGCCTGACAACTTGTTGATGATAGGCGGCACGCGTTATGTTGAGATTGACAATAACCTGTTCCGTGAAGTCGGTGATTATGGGCGCGTTGCCTTCCAGGAAGGCGCCAATGGCGAGATTTCGGGTTTCGTCATTGATGGCTTTGGTGTCATGCAATTTTACAAGGCGCCATTTTACGAAACGGGCGGGTTCACAGGGTTATTTGTTGGCTTGTCACTGATGATTTTTGTCGGGGTGTTTTTACGATTGGCTTACCAACACTCTGAATTCCGCGCCCTTCAGGGTAGGGAGAAAAAAGCATTTACTGCCTCAATTTTTGTGGCCGTGACTAATTTCCTATTTGTTATCTTTGCTGCCATTGGGGTCAAAGGGGGCTTGATAGCACTTATGTATGAACTGCCGATTACACTTAAATTTTCTCTAATTTTCCCAATGTTGGCCACTTTGGCAGCCTTGCACCATGTTTATTGCGCTGCCCAGGTCTGGCGTCACAGTTTGCTGGTGGGTTATTGGGCCCGTGTTCGATATAGTCTGGTCACGCTTTGCGCCCTTTTTATGGCCTGGTTCTATTATTACTGGAACTTTCTTGGGTTCAATTATTTTAGCTAGGGAACATAGCGGCTCTTAGGCGCATAGGGGGTTATTGTTTTGACACCCATTGTGCAGCCATAGCCAATGAATTTTTTGATGTGCTGTAGCGGAGACTCGATGGTTGTGAGTCTGCCCTCAGCAATTCCCTTACGAGAGCGCTTACCCACTTGCGCTTTCTTTCCATCCACCTCCTCACCAAGCACATTCAGCACATGCTTGTTGATGGAGAAGCTGTCGTTTTCCTTTGAGTTCTTTGCCACAACAGTACCAACTTAAAAGTTTAAGTTTTGAACGCTGCAACTACTGAAACTCATTAGCTGTCAGCGCTTACTCCCACTCAATAGTATCATTCCTATTATAATAATATAACTTATTGTTTTTATTGTATTTTATTAAATATAAAAATATGTGTGAAACAAGTGTGAAATAATACAGGTTATTTTTCATTCACATACTATATCAAAACACCCCAAAATCTTCACACAGTGAAATTATATAGGTAAATCGATATGAACAAGTGTGCAATCTACTGCCGTGTGAGCACTTCCGACCAAACAATTGATAACCAACTAAGCGTTCTTCGTGAGATTGCGAAGATGAAGGGTTTGATCATTGTTCAAGAATTTGTTGATGAAGGCATCAGTGGCGCAAAGGGACGAGATAAACGAAAAGGGTTCGATAACTTACTAAAGGGTGCGGTCAGACGAGAATTCACCACCATATTGGTTTGGTCAGTAGACCGCATTGGTAGGAACATCCAAGACCTACTCTCCTTCCTAAACGAAGTGCATTCGGTTGACTGTGACTTATATCTCCATACGCAAGGCATCGACACATCCACCCCAACAGGCAAGATGATGTTTGGCATCCTCAGTGTCCTGGCGGACTGGGAGCGTGGAATGATTAAAGAAAGAACCCAAGCAGGTATGGAACGAGCAAGAAAGCAAGGTAAGCAAATCGGTAGACCGTCAAACATCAATGAGGGATTGATTCAATCCATCAAATACATGAGAGACAAGGGGTTAGGTATTCGAAGAATTGCCAGTGAACTGTCTGTGGGTGTGGGGACTGTTTATAAAGTGTTAGAGGCACACTCGGTATAGTTAGTGCGTACCTCTCTATTATTACATTCATAATGTATACTTAATTGAGAGGTGTTTATGGAATGGTCGAGAGAAGAACTTAGTGCATCCGTTATCGCATACATTGAAATGCGAGACCTTGAACTTCAGGGCAAAAAGTTCACCAAGAAAAGAGTCTACGAGAGACTCAGCGAACAATTTGCCAGGTCTCCAAAAGCGTTTGAGTACAGGATGCAAAACATCTCCTACGTCTATTCTGTTTTGGGAAGACAATGGATTAGCGGTCTTAAACCAGCAAAAAACGTAGGTGCGAATGTTCTTCCAATAATCGAGGAACTCATTAGTCAGCACGAAGGAAGTGCACCTGTCCCTCTAATAGAGTTTGAGGAGAAGGTATCCAAGTTAAGGCGTGAAGCGAGACTCCCGACTCCTCAAGGCAATGCAACTCCTAGTAAGCAGATTAAGGAATCGACCTCTTTCAGCAGAGACCCAAAAGTGGTTGCGTGGGTATTAAAGAATTCGAATGGCATCTGTGAGAGTTGCAATGAACCTGCACCATTCACCAAACCCGATGGTGATTTCTACCTTGAGGTGCATCATTTAAGGCGTTTAGCAGATGGTGGCAGCGATACAGTCACTAATGCGGTGGCGGTATGTCCAAATTGTCATCGGAGACTTCATTATGGAAACGACAGAAATACGGTTTTATCAACTTTTTATCGAACCGTAAGCAGACTAGTGAAAGAGTGATTATATGAAATTCTTACTTTTTGTAATTTCAATGTCGTTCATCTCGACATCCGTGGTATCTGCGCAGGCAAACAACCCTGAGAACTCCTTCGTCCAAGGTGGTCAGTGGTATTGCAACAACGGTTACAAAAGGACGGGCAACGAGTGTCAGAGGGTCATTAACCCTGAGAACTCTTTCGTCCAAGGTGGTCAGTGGTATTGCAACAACGGTTACAAAAGGACGGGCAACGAGTGTCAGAGGGTCATTAACCCTGAGAACTCCTTCGTCCAAGGTGATCAGTGGTATTGCAACAACGGTTACAAAAGGACGGGCAACGAGTGTCAGAGGGTCATTAACCCTGAGAACTCCTTCGTCCAAGGTGGTCAGTGGTATTGCAACAACGGTTACAAAAGGACGGGCAACGAGTGTCAAGAGATGACACCTGAGGAAGCAGAGCAGCAACGTATTCAAATGCAAATGTTGGCAGCACAGTCACAAGCAACGAGCAGAGAGTTTTACGTTAATAAAGACCTTTTGATTTTCGGTGGAAGTGGGCACGATGAATTCTTAGGGTGTTTAACCTGCAGCGAATATGACTCAGATTCCGTTTGTAATGGATATGGAACTTACGGCAACGAATATTCTTCTTCGGGGATGTGGAACGAATATTCAGGATTTGGCAACGAATACTCTTCTGATAGTCCTTGGAATGAATACTCGTCCAGCAATTCGATTCCCGTTTTAGTTGACCGTGAGGGAAATTTTTACGGGTATTTCACAATCAATGAATACAGAAGTGATGCGGTTGAATTCGCATCAGAAATGAACGATTGGTTCGATGAATTCGATGGCGACTTAGAGAAGGTGAGAATTCGCCTTTGTAAAGCATTTGGAAAAAGGGGTTAGGGATTAATTTTTATTTTTGACGAGTAATCCTGATATTTGGCGATTCGTCCTCTCATTCAACAGAACAGCAGTGGTCACGATTCCTGTGATTGCACCATTCTGTTTCCTCATCGAAATGAGTCCATCGCATAGGTCTTGAAGACCATCCTGTATCCCCTTTAGGCGTTCCTCATCGCTGTTTAGCGATGAACCCTTTATCTTCCGTTTTGCATCGTTCAGAGACCTTGTGGCATTGTCTCCGTGTTTCTTGGCAGACCTAGCAAGAAGTAGCGCACCACCTTTCCTTAGCAACCTTGATTCGTTTAGGTCGGGTTGGTCTGAACAGATGAACTCATCAAAGGTTTTCATTTGATTCATCCTTATCCAACATATCCCGCAGATAGGAAACGATGGTCTGTTGTCGATTCAAGTAGTAATCCCGCAGTTCAATACAATTAACGAGGTCAGAGTCTCGAAGTTTGTATTTGTGTATTTCCTCAAGTTCCTTAATCAATCGCATTACTGGTGCAGTCCTCACCGAGTGAAGTAGAAACTCACTCATAGGTTCAACATCAAGCGAACCGTCTTTCATCGTTATTTTCCTTTGTGATGGTTGTCGGGGTATGTACTTGGAGGCAATTGAATATCTCCCCTGTAATCAGCGTCCCTTGGTCAATCTTTGACATTCCTTTATTGGTGTAATCAATAGTATTAGCAAGGTCTGACCACTTTTCCTTGGGTCGCAAGTGAACTGGTATCTCAACGATATGCAGTTCCTTTACGGTATCTTGATAATCAAAACCTCTGCTCCCTTCCTCAAAGATAAATCCCTTTGGCATATTCACTACACTTTCCCAATACAATTTGTCATTCACCTTGTCGTGGAACTTAGGATGTACTCCATTGATGATGTGAAGATGTTCTAAGGTCTTGTTTCCGTAACGATTCACATCTTCAATCACTTGATACTGACGCATCAGCAGGTGTTGGTGTATCTTGGTTGTGAGAGGTCTCTTAATGTTCAATTTAGTATGCATTCTCCACCACAACTGTTCATAGACTCGTTGAATAAATGCACTTCTGTTATGCGATTTAAGTGACCTTAGTATCTTCTCATTAAAGGTAATCGTTAGGTACTGGAACTTAGGTTCACCTTCACCCTTATCAGTTAATGAAGAGGTATAGTGCTTGAAGTAATCTAAGACCTGTTGGTTCATTGATTGGTGGTGTTTTGTCTTCGAGTGATGGGACTCAATAGGTATTTTCCTAATGAACTTCTCAATGATGACTTTGTTAATTACCTTACTCATATTGTCGATTTAACCCTGTAAGACATCTTTATTAGAAATTAGGTTGAAGGTGTTGATTCAACTGGATGTATTCTTCTGAAAAGAGGTCTTGGTTCTCTTTTAGATACTTACGGACAGCATCTCTGTAGATGGAACTCTTATCTGTCCACTTTTGGTCTGATATCCAATCCATACGAGCATCTACATCAGTAGGGATACGGAATGAGACCATTGTGTCGTTGTTCTTAAATTGCATACTTTTGATTCCTTTGTGTTTGTTTGGGGTACTACTACACATTCCCTTTAAGAGAACGAGTAGCAGACCTAATGGAAGAAGCAGAAGTAGGTTCGAAACCAGTGTTCTGTGAATCCTTACCACCCATCAGGAGTGTTTGGTCTATGTATGACCTTGTATTAGTTATTTATACAAAAGGGAATCTCTACATCTCTACATCTCTACTTAATAATAACTTTATCGATATTCCCTAAAATAGAAGATCTGCAGTGGTGACGAAAAGAATAATTGGAGGATCTAAAGTATCTGTCTATGGACTGATGGCAAGGTAGGATTCGTAGAGCGAATTACTGGCAAATAATTATTCGACCATTACTGGAGCATATAGTGAGCGGATTTTCATTATCTCACTGAGTTCGCTGATTGCCGACTCAGGGAGTTGCACACCGATAATCTCGCTGCTCTGACCAATGAAGTCCTTAAAGTTTATGATTCTCACTTCTCGTTCTTCTACTAAAATAGTTTTCTCTTTATCGTTTAAAGTAAGTAAAATTAACTTTTCTTTATGTCCTAAATAACGACTAAGTTGATCAGGTTTTCCAAGTGCTCCACCAGTTTTAGTATCGATAATCATATCCTTAAATACAAAATCTGGTCTGCAGCGAGTGTCGTGAAGACACGTTGATTTATCGTAAAATCGATCAAAGCAGACTTGCATCTCATTTTTGACACTCTCAGGATTATCAACGACTTCAAAATCGATTCTTAAAAGATCTTCAACAAACCGCTGAAAAATTATTCCACGTTTAGTACGTTTTGATTGACTTAATTCGAATACTGCAGGGTTTAGACCAAAAAATTCGAGAGTTCTTGACCAGTCATTGCTGACGTCCGTATCTTTATTCATTCGTGAGTACCATCGGATAGCACTGGATAGTATCTCTGGATTATTTTTTTGCATTTCTTCACGTGATAGTAAATTTCTTTGCTCTCTTAAACTTTCTCCTACTAAATTCCTCAATGATTGAGATACTTCCTGTAAAGATAAGTCATTAATGATTCTGTTAAGGTTGGATAATTTGTCAGTGAAAATTCCAACACTTGAAATATACTTTGCTTCTCCGCCAGAGGGTGATCGTGATCTGAGTGCTGACAGCAAAGGACCTTTATTTCTGGACTGCAAGTCTGACCTGTCCAAGTTGGAACCTTCACTATATAGAGTCAAAACTTGGTGTTGAATCTTTTGAGATGACCAATTCTCAAACACGCTGTGATGGTCGCTCCAATCTTGCCGAAGTCTTGACTCAGAATTCTTCCACCAATCTTCTACAACCTCATACTCTCCAGTTTCCTTCCAACTCTTCCACCACACCCACATTGCGAAAACATATTGAGTCGATACCTCAGAATATGGGAATTTTATTTTATTGTTTTTACTGCTATTTCCGATTGCTCTAAAGAGTTCATAATCCGTATCTCTTAATGTTGATACAGACCAATCATCGGTTTGATTAATGATGAATTGATTAAATCGGTCGAGGAGTTCACGACTCGAATGTTTAGCGATTTTCCTTTTCACATCTGACAAGTTGATGCCTGCATATTCCAATGCTCTATCCCAACTACCAAAGACCTTCATACAACGTCTTTGGAACGCTGCTTTAGAAATCGTAGGGTATATTTTTAAATGATCTGACAACTTGTATACGCCTCGATATCTTCGCAATGGCAAGGGTAAATCTATGAACTCTTTTGTCTTGTTCATGGATCCATCGTTTAGATTCTCAATCCCAATATTTTCTTCCAGTTCAATAATTGACTCAGCAAGCGCTGCTTGTGCTGAACTGAGATCTTTAAATTTAGAACTTACTATAATATCTGGATTAATATCCGCTTCTGCCAGACATAATGCCCAGAAACCTGGTTTTTTAAGTAACCTGTTTCCATATTGTTCTTGCAGAGGTTTGCTGAGTGATATAAGTAATTGTCGGGCACTAAATGCATTAGATTGATCAGATTTTGCCCACTTCTTAAAGTTGGAGCGGATTTGATCTATAAGTTCTTCCGAGATTTTTTCGTTCATAAACTTTGCTTCTTTGAGGCATTATTACCTTAGTGTAATATTTAATTGTTTTTAGGACTATAGTAGGTGGTGTACGAGGGGTTATTGCTGAAAAACAGAAATATTGAGTTGTGTTCCAAATGTTCTAAATCGAACGGATACGGAACACCCAATTTTGCGAATTTTAGGTCAGTGTTTATGGGGGTTTCAAGGGAGTATTGCGGAGACCTTTTCTGAACATCTTATTGAGGCATTCAAAGAACCTTAAAGAATATCAAACCAAAACTGTTTTCCTTTTGCATCCTCCATTTCACATTGCGTAAAAGGTAGGTATCTATCATTTTCCAAAAATACTCTATAGGAAACGTCATCCACTGAATCAAGAACAATACGATGTTCCAGTGAATAAAATCTGATACCACCAATAAACTTAACTGGCATTGCAAATGAATCGAACCTCTTCCACTGTCCTTGTGTAATTTTCCACTCAAATTGATCCTTTTGCTTCATACAGTCTTTTATCATCCTTTCACGAGTGACCTCTACTAAAGTACCGCATTTTAACTTGTCATCAAATTTCTCAAAAAGAGCAACTAATCCACGGTAATTTTCTACCTCAATAGTCTCTTTGCACTCAAAACGCGTACCGTCAGAAAACGAGAAGGTTTCTGTATCTCGGCAACCATTGAAATTTTCTAAATCATACTCCGAAACAAATTTGAATTTAGGTTTAGGACATGCTTGTGTCACGGATTGCTTATTTTTGTAGGTTAGATTGGTTTCCTGCACAGACGCACACGCAGATACAAGGCAGATTATTAGAAATATATTAAAGCATTTTAGATTCTTATATATATTCATAGGATTACTTTTCCCCTATTCCTGTTCTATTAATCTTTGTGTGCTTTAGTGCAGCGTCTATCTTCATCTGTTCATCGATATGTCCATAATGAGACTCTATGTGTCCTACACTCGTTCCCGACATATTCGCAACGGTAAAAATAGACTCTCCCATCCGCAGACGCATCGTTATCCCAAAGTGACGGAGTGAGTAGTAGGTCAGTTTTCTTTCACGGTGGTTATCGATTCCGATACCCTCCATTAAAGCATACCAATGTTTATAGAGTTCTCTTGTTCCCAACTGATGTTTTCCATCTTTATTTGAAAAGAGATAATGGTGAGGTTCAGTGAACTCAGAATTCTTATTGAGTCGTTTAATATACTCACCACCTCTTGTGATGATGTCTCGTGAAGTCCTTACTTTAGATATTTCGGCACGAACACGAAGAGACACTAAAGAGACTAATTGACCAACTTCGTCAGTTCTCTCCTTCATCCCCAAGATATCAGACCATAACATCTGTCTGAGTTCCCCTACCCTAAGACAAGTATTCGATAGGAGAAGAATGTAATCTCTAATGACTAATCTCTGTTCTCTCTCTATTGGATTAGGACAGTGTTTTTTAGAAACATACTGACGCATAAATCCGATGAGGGAGTCATATTCTTCAACAGTAAATGTCCCTCTCCTACCAATATCATCTTTTTTGATGGTAAGAGGTCTGAAGTTAAGCGTTGGAAAATGAGATAACCCCTCACGATACGCATACTCAAACATCTGTTTTATAGTTGCAGTTTCATTTCTTACTGTGACGAGACTAACAGTAGGGTTATCGATAGAGCGCATTTGTCTCCAATCATAGAAACTATTCTCATCTAACTCCGCAACACGAAGTTCAGACTTTTTCACTCTAAGTAGGGCATTGGTCTGAGAACGAATTGTTCCCCAGCGTTCCTTTGTGATGCGATTAATCTCAACATCCGTCCACCTCCATTGAAGATACCTATCGACTAATTCACCGAGGGTAATTCCAAAGAGTTTTCTTCCAGTTGCAAGGTCACTGTGAACTTCAAATACCTTCTTTTCTGCACGATTTATCGCAGTTTCTTTATCGGTAGTTTTGAGACTCCTACGCAGATACTTCTTCTCATCGGGTATCCACATACGGAACTGATAAACACCCCCACTACGAGGCATCAGATAAACCTCACCCTTACCATTTAGAATGTCTTGGGAGAATGTTTTAGCGTTGGTTTTAGGTTTTATTCCCATATCGTCCTCTATGACAATCAACAGATAACGTATCTGTGAAAGTCTCTGTGAAGATGATAAGAGCAAAACCCTATTAAATCAAGGATTTAGGAATTGTGTGAATCGAGTGTGAAAATACTAAACTATTGATTTATATATGTATTTTTACTTGATACTATTCCCACTCAATCGTCGCAGGCGGCTTGCTCGATACATCGTAAGCAACGCGGGAAACGTCGGCGATTTCGTTGATTATGCGGTTAGACACTTTCTCTAGC
>Ga0208922_1000079_pt1 | contig 29594 bp, 19 predicted proteins | sample ColrivemetaGS743_FD_187614 | JGI IMG/M metagenome (GOLD analysis project Ga0208922, IMG submission 187614) | Estuarine microbial communities from the Columbia River estuary - Ebb tide non-ETM metaG S.743 (SPAdes) (version 2) | ecosystem: Environmental > Aquatic > Marine > Intertidal zone >...
AGTCAGGAACTACGACCTGAAGGGCTACATTCATCACGGCAGTATCTTTGTCCGATCTATTTTCATTATCGGTTACCGTTAATTCAACCGTACCTGCACCTGCCGTATTACCCGCAGTAAACTCGACTACGACAGAGCCTGATTTATCACCCACGGTGGGTTGTGATTTAATGGAGGCAGTTCCTCCTGAGGCGGTTACTGCGGCAGATTTAAATCCTCCGTCGGTAATCACCGTAAAGGTGACGTCTTGTGCGCTTCCTTGTTGCACAGAAATAGTACCTGAAGGAGCTGTTACAGTTGGAGCTACCGTAACAATTGGTTCAATGACATCCTCACTGTCTGTACAGGAGACAAAAAGTGCGGTTAAAATACCTAGTGAAGCAATAATTTTTTTCATGATGGTTATTTTTGTTTTCCGCAAATTTATCGGGTAGGGGACCAAACCCATGTTTTTTTGACGTTATCAAATTTTGATGAAAATGTGAGCCTTATGTTAATCTAAGGTGTTCTAGCCCCAAAAAAAAAGCTTAGTCCCTCATCTTCTTGACTTTAAGCATGTTAGATTATTGTTTCCCATTTTAAATCAATGTTAAGTGAGTTCAGCTTAAATCAATTATCGTTACATTTGACCTAATTTATAGGCAAAAGACATGAACGAAGCTGAGATCAAAATTCTTTTAGTAGACGATGAGCCGGATATTTTGGAGATCGTTTCCTATAACTTGACGGCGGAGGGTTACAAGGTCTACACGGCCAACAACGGGGTTGAGGCCTTAGAAAAAGCCAAGAAAAAGAAGCCGCATCTCATCATCCTCGATGTGATGATGCCTGAAATGGATGGTATTGAAACTTGTGAGGCCATCCGAAATACCCCAGATTTGGCCCATACTATTATCACATTTTTGACGGCCCGTGGGGAAGACTATTCTCAAATGGCGGGTTTTGATGCAGGTGCGGATGATTACATCACTAAACCGATTAAGCCTAAGGTGTTGGTCAGTAAAGTTAAATCGCTGCTCAGACGGGTTAATCTGAACAATGTACAAGAAGAGTTAGGTGATCTATACGTCGTGGGTGACATCACCATCAACAGAGAAGAGTACAAAGTACTGGTTAAGGATAAAGAATTAATACTCCCCAGAAAAGAATTTGAGTTGCTCACACTGCTGACTTCTAAGCCGAACAAAGTATTTAAAAGAGAAGCTATTCTGGATACAGTTTGGGGTAATGAAGTTGTGGTAGGCGGTAGAACCATCGATGTACACATCCGAAAATTGCGCGAAAAAATAGGCGATGACTATTTTAAAACGGTCAAAGGAGTAGGGTATAAGTTTCATTTGTAGATGTCCAAAAAACTCAGAAAGCCGTATCGATTTGCGGCGGTTACCTCACTTTTAATCGCGGCATTGCTCACCTTTTTGGTGGGCTTTTTATTTGCGGATTGGAGCGCTCAGATGATGCTTTCTTTGGGGGCCTTTGCGCTGATTTCTTTTGTGATGACTTTTGTAGTTATTCAGTGGCGGATTGAACAATTTATTTATTCAAGGATCAAGAAGCTATACGACGATTTGACGATTTTACAGTCCAGTGCCATCAATCCGGGACCAGTGACCACAGATATGAAAACCTTAACGGCAGAAATTGAAAAGTTTGCCCAAGAAAAGAAGTTGGAAATCGATGGTTTAAAAGTTCGTGAGCAATACCGCAAAGATTTTTTAGGCAATATTTCCCATGAATTAAAGACCCCTTTATTCATGATCCAAGGATATATTTTAACCTTGCTGGACGGGGCTGTCGACGACAAAAAGGTGGCTAAAAAGTACCTTCAGCGAGCAGCTAAAGGGGTTGACCGCCTCGCTTATATCATCAAAGACTTAGATTTAATCACCAAGTTTGAAGCCGGTAACCTCACCGTGGAGCCGGAGGCATTTGATGCGGTTGATCTGGTTAAGTCTGTTTTTGAGATGCTGGAGATGCGCGCATCGAAAAAAAATATAACGCTCACCTTTGATATGGAATACCAACAGCCCATTTTTGTATGGGCTGATGCAGAGAAAATCCAGCAGGTATTGACCAATTTGATTGTCAATGCCATTAAATACGGTCACGAGGATGGAACCATAGAGGTGAGTATCGAGGATTTAGTCAAAAGCAAAGTCATCATACGCATCACGGACAACGGCGAAGGGATTGCTAAAGAGCATATCCCGCGTTTGTTTGAGCGCTTTTATCGAGTGGATAAAAGCGGCAGCAGAAAGGAAGGAGGCTCCGGATTGGGCTTGTCGATTGTCAAGCACATCATTGAGGCCCACGGCGAAAAAATATATGTAGAAAGTGTTTTGGGGGTGGGGTCTGAGTTTTCCTTTACCTTGGAAAAACATCAAGTAAAGAAGTAAACTTTGGGAAGTAAAAACAAGTTAAAGAGATTTAGGGAGAACGAGGGATTTGCCCATGTATTGCAGCCTTCCCGCGATGAAATTTTAACTGGCCAATACGCCCAGCCAGGCTACTGGTCTTCTTTTTTTGGCAATGACCACCCGATTGTTTTAGAATTGGGTTGTGGCAAAGGGGAATACACCATCGGTCTGGCCAAGCGCCATAAAAACATCAACTACATCGGGGTGGATATCAAGGGAGCTCGCTTTTGGCGCGGGGCCAAAACCGCCCATGAAAGTGGACTCAACAATGTCGCTTTTGTGCGGACACAGATCGAGCTGATTGATTTGGTGTTTGCTGCCCAGAGTATTGCTGAGATCTGGATTACCTTCCCAGATCCACAAATCAAGTTTAAACGCACCAAACACCGGATGACCAATCCGGCTTTTTTGGCTAAGTATAAAAAAATTCTCACACCGGGAGCCCCCGTACACTTAAAAACTGATTCTGCCTTTTTACACGGATACACCCTGGGACTCTGTTTCGGTTTGGGCTTGGAAATCGAGTATGCTAACCACCATGTTTATCGCAATGAAGGCAGTCCAGCTGAGGTGTTGGAGATTCAGACCTTTTACGAGGCACAGTATCTAGCCTTGGGAACCCCGATCACTTATATGCGCTTTATTCCCTAGATGACTCATTTGTTGCTCTTATTTTTCTCCACCTTTTCCGCTGCCTTTATGGCTTCGGCACCCCCGGGTCTGTTGAACTTGAACGCGGCTAAAACCAGAGTCAGACAGGGAAAGACTTATGCATACATGTTTGGGCTAGGCGTGATGTCCGCTGTGATCATTCAATCAGGTATCGCCGTTTGGATTGCCCGATACGTCGCCCGAAATCCGGACTTACTTCGCTGGATGCTTTGGTTTGCTGTGGGTATGTTTGCTGTATTAGCTATTTATTTTTTTAGTTCACCCACCCAAAAAAACCCGATCGAAGGTATTGTCTTCAAGAAGAAATACAGTTTTTGGAAAGGTTTTGGCATGGCGCTGGCCAATATGCTAACCATTCCTTATTACGTGGGACTTCACGCCATGTGGCGTGCTTCAGGTTGGATTTTTTTTGCTCCCGAGGACATCGCTGTGTTTGTGATGGCAGCGTCACTGGGAACGGGCTTTTTGCTGTATTTGTACATTGAGTTTTTTCAAAAACTCCTGGCTGACCCCAACCAAATGCCCAGAAGATTTAACAATTGGCTCGGAGCGTTAATGGTTTTGTTAATGCTGTTGGCAATCTACCGGTTATTTTGATTCAGTACAGTTCAGATACTACTTCTTTTTTTGAACGCGTCTACACCGTTGTTCGCCAGGTACCCTACGGGCGTGTTACTTCTTACGGCGCCATTGCAGCTTTTATAGGAGCCCGGGGCAGTGCCCGTATGGTTGGCTGGGCGATGAACGCGGCACATAGTCTTTCTGATGTACCAGCCCATCGGGTGGTCAACCGTACGGGGATGCTTACTGGAAAACATCATTTTGGGGGGACCAACCTCATGCAGCAACTTTTGGAAAGCGAGGGAATTTTGGTTCAGAATGACCAAGTGACACACTTTAAAGAACACTTTTGGGATCCCACCAAGGCTTTATCTTCTAAAGGTTAAGTCGTATCTTTGCGCCTAAAATAGGCAGACATGAAAACCACAAAACAAGCTGTGTTGGATGCGTTGACCAAAATATCAGCGCCAGGCGAAGGAAAAAACATGGTGGAAAGCGGAGCAGTGACCAATGTGGTCGTTTTTGGCGATGAAGTGGTGGTCGATGTGGTAATTGATAACCCGACCCTACAAGCGCGTAAGAAGACTGAAGTATCTGTCATGCAGGTGATTCACGCCGAAGTGGATCAAAAATTAAAGGTAAAGGTCAACGTGAAGGTAGAAGTGCCTCAAAACGCACCCAATCCGAACCTAATTAAAGGAAAACCTATAGCAGGTATCAAAAATATCGTGGCCATAGCTTCTGGTAAAGGGGGCGTGGGTAAATCTACGGTCACGGCCAACCTCGCTGTGACTTTGGCCAAAATGGGCTTTCAAGTCGGTCTTTTAGATGCGGATATCTACGGTCCGTCGATGCCTACTATGTTTGACGTGGTGATGGAAAAGCCTCTGTCGGTGATGATCGATGGCAAATCCAAAATGAAGCCTGTGGAAAGTCATGGGGTCAAAATGCTCTCTATTGGATTTTTTACTCAGCCTGGACAAGCCGTGATTTGGCGTGGTCCTATGGCTGCCAAGGCCTTGAATCAATTGATTTTTGACGCCCACTGGGGAGAACTTGATTTTTTACTGATCGATTTGCCTCCGGGTACAGGGGATATACACTTGAGTATCATGCAGGCTTTGCCTATTACTGGCGCCTTGGTGGTCAGTACCCCTCAAGAAGTGGCCTTGGCTGATGCCCGTAAAGGGGTCGCTATGTTTCAACAGGAGAATATCCAAGTCCCTGTGCTGGGGATCATTGAAAACATGGCCTATTTTACACCAGAGGAGCTTCCTGACCATAAATATTATATATTTGGTAAGGACGGAGCGAAACATCTGGCTGAAGACCTTGGAGTGCCGTTTATCGGCGTCCTTCCCTTGGTACAGAGCATCCGAGAAGCAGGTGATGTGGGAAGGCCAGCTGCTTTACAGACCTCAGGGCCAACTACAGAGGCTTTTGAAGTGTTGACCCGTGAAGCTGTCCGTCAGGTAGTAGCGCGCAATGAATCATTACCGCCTACTGAAGCGATTAAAATTACAACCATGGCCGGATGTTCGGCTTTGAAATAATACAGATGACATCAGAACAGCTCGTTGAAAAAGTACAAGAGGCCCTAGAGGAAATCAGGCCGTTTCTCCAGTCAGATGGAGGAGACATCAGTTTGGTGGGGATTGAGTCCGACTCCATTGTACGCGTTCGTCTTGAGGGTGCTTGCTCAGGATGCAGCATCAACCAAATGACGCTCAAGTCAGGGGTCGAGGCCACGATAAAAAAACACGCTCCCCAAATTCAAACGGTACTTAACGAATCCTAACCGAGATGACTTACCTCCAACGATCGACTCAGCTGTTTTTTTTCACTGCAGTTTTGTTGTTGGGTTCTTTTGGATGGTCGCAAAGCGCCTCTTCTGAGGCTGAACTAAATCAGTGGAGGGCACAAGCCAAACAAGTAGAGATCATCCGCGACACGTACGGCGTTCCTCATATTTACGGGAAGACAGAGGCTGATGTGGTATTCGGATTGATGTATGCCCAGTGTGAAGACGATTTCAATCGGGTAGAAACCAATTTTTTAACGGCTACAGGTCGCTTGGCTGAGGCTCAAGGCATCGAAGGGTTGTACAGTGATCTAAGGGCGCGGTTGTGGATGACTGATCAAGAAGCTCAAGACCAATACAACACAGCTCCTGCTTGGCTCAAAGAGCTTTGCCAGGGGTGGGCGGATGGACTCAACTATTATCTATACCGTCATCCTGAAGTAACACCCCAGGCCATTAAGCGTTTTGAGCCGTGGATGTCTCTTTATTTTACGGAAGGATCTATTGGGGGTGATATAGAACGCGTTTCTCTAAAAAGTTTGGCTGCTTTCTATGAAAAGGCACCAGAACCCATAGCGGTCCATCAACCTAAAGCAAGAGATACCCAGGAGCCAGCTGGATCTAACGGCATTGCGCTCTCCGGGGACAAGACGTCCTCAGGATATCCGATGTTGCTGATTAATCCCCACACTTCATTTTACTTTCGAGGGGAAGCCCACATGGTCAGTGAAACTGGGTTAAACGCTTACGGCGCGATCACTTGGGGTCAGTTTTTTATCTACCAAGGATTTAACCAGCACATGGGGTGGATGCATACGTCAACTTATGTGGACGTTATGGACGAGTATATCGAAGAAGTTGTTCCCACGGAACAAGGATTGACGTACCGATATGGCAATGAATGGAGGCCGGTACGCGTGGACACGGTATCTATTCGGGTGAAACAACTCGATGGATCGTTAAAAACTGTCGATTTTCCGCGATATAAAACCCACCATGGACCGATTACCCATACCCTTCAAGGTCGCTGGACGGCCACTTCAATGATGTGGCGGCCTGTAGATGCGTTGGCCCAGTCTTATCTAAGGACCAAGCAAGACAACTACGCTGATTTTGTTGAAGTCATGCAAGCCCGCACCAATGCGTCCAACAATACGGTCTACGCAGATCGATCGGGAAACATCGCTTATTTTCACGGTAATTTTGTGCCTAAACGGAATCCGGAATTGGATTTTTCAGTGCCCCAAAATGGGAGTGATCCCGAAACGGATTGGCAAGGACTACATCCGATAGAGGAGTTGATCTTTTTAAAAAACCCCTCAGTAGGTTGGGTGCAAAATTGCAACTCCACCCCGTATACGGTGGCGGCTCAAGACAGTCCGCGCCCCGAAAATTATGCCCCTTATATGGCCACGGCTGATGAAAATTTCAGGGCCATTCACGCCCAACAATTGCTCGCCCAGGCCGATAAACTGGATTTAGAGGGCCTGATCCAGTTGGGCTATGATCCTCATCTCCCCGCTATGGCTGCGTTGATTCCCGGATTGGTGCAGAGTTTGGAAGAGCTAAATGAGACTGATTCTCGTTTTGGAGAGGCTGCCTCGATTTTAGGCGCTTGGGATTTTACTACGGCTACTTCTTCTGTAGCCATGACCCTCGGGCATTACTACGGTACTGCCGTACTGCAAAAAGGAGTCAATCCCCTTAAAGACGGGAGTCAAATGGATTTCTTGTCCTATTTTGGCGCTCAGTCACCAGCTCAAGAGCGCGTCGATTTAATGAAGGAGGTGCTGGATCAATTGACTCTAGACTTTGGCGATTGGCGGATGCCTTGGGGTCAAGTGAATCGATACCAGCGTTTGGATGGAGGAATCAGACAAGCTTTTGACGATGAGGCTCCCAGCCTTGCTATAGGACATGCCTCTGGAATCTGGGGTGCATTGGCCGCTTACGGAGCACGCTACTTTAACAATACAAAAAAAATATACGGAACACGAGGCAATAGTTTTGTCGCTGTGGTGGAGTTTGGACCCCAGGTGAGGGCCAAGAGTTTGCTTGCAGGGGGCCAATCCTCAGACCCCAATTCCCCCCATTTTAGGGATCAAGAACAGATGTATGCCCAAGGGAAATTTAAAGAGGTTCCATTTTATCGGGAGGCCGTTGAAGCCAGTGCTCAACGAAAATACCATCCAGGCTTTTAGGCCTATTCTCGGACCACAATGATGGTGCCCTTGGCTCCTTGAGAAAGGTTCCAAATGGCTTGTTTGATCAATCTACCCGCTTCGTTGAATACGCCAACCATCGCTGTATTCGGAGACGCCGATCCTTCGTTTATCGCTTCAAATTCAATTTTATTGATGCCCATGGCTAGATCCATATTGATGCCTTTAAACCCACCGGTGAGGTAGAAGTTATCGTACATCAGGTTGCCGTTGAGGTAGATACGCACCCTATCCCCATCGATCATTTGGTGGTCTCTGCACACAATACCCACAAAAGAGTCACTTGTTTTTACCTCGCCTAAAAAGGTATCTCCGTAATAGGAGGTCGATTTTTTATTGGGTTTCGATTTGATCTTTGGATCCAAGTTGAGGTAGGCACCGGCAGGGACTAGATTTCGGTCATCGATCATTTTGACCGGATTTCTAGTCACCTTAAATTCCATAGGCATCGGCTCAGCCTTGGGAAGATTGAGGTTTTTGGGTAGGGATAAAGGCATACGGGCGTTGTTATTGCTCGGCTCGATCCCTGTTGGTGTAGGCAAATCAATCGGACTTCCACTTTCGGTTTGGGCCATGGCTGTGTATCCCCCTAAAAGGGTGATACACAGCACAAAGGTGTACCCAAATATGTTCATGAAAATTGTTTATCGGTTTATGCGAAGTAAATATAAATCCCGATAACTAAGATACAGATCGCTATTCCGACAGTTTTAACATTTTTATACGGGGTAATATCTACTTGCTTGGTGTATTCCATTACGTAATCCTCGCTTCGCGGCGCTATTTTCCCGATGATCAACATGATGGCGATATTCAATAAGAATAAGATCAACATCACATCCAAATAGTGTGGGTAGGCAATACCTTGATCTGCCAAATAAGGCTTCAGTACAAATTGGCTTAAAATATACAGCAGTGACCCGGAAACCACCCCAATCTTAGCAGCGATGGCAGGAACTCTTTTGGTGGTATACCCTACTACTATAATGGTGAGGATCGGAATGCTGTAGATACCATTTACTTCCTGTAAATAGTCAAATAAACTACCTGCATTGGCGATGGAGGGAGCGATAAACATGGAGGCAAAGGCGAGGAAAAGACCAAAATATTTGCCGTATTTCACGATCACTTGCTCCCCTGCCTCTGGGTTGATGTGTTGCTTGTAGATATCTATCCCAAACAGGGTCACAGAACTGTTGAGCACTGAGTTAAACGAACTTAAAATGGCTCCGAATAATACGGCTGCAAAAAATCCGACCAATGGGGTAGGAAGCACTTTAGATACCAATGCTGGATAAGCTTGGTCAGCCACGTCAAGTCCACCGTCAAAGATGTGGTAAGCGATAATACCTGGAAGCACCACCAGCAATGGACCCAGCACTTTGATAAATGCGGCCAACAGCAGACCTTTCTGTCCTTCCACTAAATTTTTAGCGGCCAGTGCTCGTTGAATAATTTGTTGGTTAGTACCCCAATAAAACAACTGGACCAACATCATTCCGGTAAACAAAGTGTGGAAAGGCACGGGTGAGTTAGGACTCCCCATCGATTTGAATTTATCGGGGTTTTCAGCCACCAATATCCGAATCCCCTCAATCAAGTGACCATCGCCGATATACAGCAGTCCAAATACGGGAATCATCAACCCGCCGATCAACAGACCAATCGCGTTGATACTATCTGAAACCGCTACAGCTTTAAGCCCGCCAAATACCGCATAAATCGATCCGGTAATCCCGATACCCCAAACACAAATCCATATAGCTGTGGTTTGAGATACGCCCAGCAAGGTGGGGACATCAAACATTCCACTGATGGCTACCGATCCAGAGTATAAAATAATCGGCAAAAGCACCACTACATAGCCGGTTAAAAATAGGGCAGAGGTGATGGTTTTGGTGGTGACGTCAAAACGGGAAGCTAAAAATTGAGGAACGGTGGTCAGACCTCCTTTGAGGTATCTCGGCAATAAAAAGATAGCGGTAACGACCATGGCTATTGCGGCCAGGGTTTCCCAAGCCATCACCGATAGGCCTTCTGCATAGGCACTTCCATTGAGTCCTACTATTTGTTCCGTAGACAGATTGGTCAATAGCAGCGAGCCGGCGATCACACCAGCAGTCAAGCTTCGTCCTCCTAAAAAATAGCCATCTGAAGTACGCTCATCGGTGGTGCGTGTCGCCAGATAGGCAATCAGCCCTACCAGTAAAGTAAAGCCGACAAAAGAAATAACTCCGATCATTTTAGTTTGGTTTAGTTGATTTTAAAGATAGTTAATTTGTCTTAGGAAGTGCGGTGACTAATTTTTCCTGAATATATCTTCCTACGGCTTCCCCTTGTGTAATTCCCTCCTCAATCGCCATGCGGTAGTGAATACCTCCATACATTCTGGAAAGCGCCGCTTCTTCAGAGGCTTGTAAGAAAGAAGTGAAGCTTCGGTCGGGCAATCCATACCTTCTCTCCGAGGTGTCCACAAACGAGAAATTATCCCCGTATATACCGGTTAGTGCTATGGCTGAAGCGCGTGAAATGACTGAGTGACCGGAAGTGTATTCTGGGAATGGGGGTGTCTGTAGGTGAGGCATCCACTGTTCATCGATGTATTGGTTGATCAGTGTTTCGGGACGTACAACAATCGTTTTCCACTTGGTATCCCAACAAGAAATAAAGGCGTCAAATAACGAGATGGTCACCCGAGTGTAGGCATTGATTGTCTGAGGGAAATCACTATCAGCTTGTTCGCTAGCAATTTTAACAATGTTGATCCAGTGGCCACCAGGACTGATTTTTTTGGTGGCAAACATGGCGTGGCCTCTTTGGTGGGATACAAATGGGTTACAGTCCCAAAAAGCGGCAATTTGCGCTTTCTCTCCTTCAGGATCTTGGGTCATTTCATTGCCCACATCGTATACTTCTTTTAGTTGCGCATAAAATGGACTGTCGGTGCTCAGATCAATGGGCAGGGGGGCTTTAGGCATAAATTGATCCGGGTAATCCAATACCAGGGTGCGGATTTTATTCCATGAAGGCTCGATACCTTCCATATACATGGGCGGGGTGGGTTTCCAATACGCATCCCCTTCTTGTATGGTGTATTTGGGGAAGGTGCGGGTCTGTTTGTAGAAGTCTGTGTTGGCCCAAGCCATAATATGCGCCGCTACCTCTTCTGCGTAGGCCAATGAGGCTTTCTTTACTCCTGAGGGCAGACCTTCTTCATCCAGTTGTTCGTATAACCCTTCCCGGTAGGCCTCGATTTTTTCTTCAGAAAAAATGAAGTTTTGGCTCAATTTCAGAAATGCATGAATAGCCGCAAGGTTCATATCTACCTCCTTGCTTTTGGGCTTAGGAATCGAGGTTAGGTCTTTTAATTGACCGACCAAATCGGCATATTGATCAGGGTAAGCCTGCCGCATAATCGAATAGGCAGCCACAGTGGGGTATACGTATATTCTAGAAGCCACCGGTGGAGAAAAAATATCGTGCACGATGACATCGGTAAGCGTTTGCATGGCCTCACTGAATAACTTGGGATCTTTCAGGTGGTCTTGATAGGCTGTGTTTTTTTCGCATGATGTAAAGGCGATCAATACGGCGGCCAGTAAAGCTCCTGACTTTTTAAAAATGGTGTTCATGATTATTTTCTTTTGTTCAACATAATGGCTTGTTGGTTATTGCGCACGACCAAGAATCTGCCTTGGCCTAGAGGCACTACTTTTCTCGCCTCAGAAAAGAGGGGTAATGGAAGATTTTGGTGGGTTTTAAATCCTTGTTCACCAAATTCACTCAAAATGCCCCCTGCTTGGGCTTTATTGACTCCGAGTTCGGTGACATAACCGCTGTAATTACCCACATACCAGATTTGACCAGGACTTTCAGGATCCACAGCAAAATCTTGAATACTGCTTCGCTGGGCTATATTGGGTAAAGGAACTCCCACAAAACCTGAGGCGCCTTTGTTGAGGTAGGCCATGGAGCGCAATTCTCTCACTTGTTTGGTCTCTAAGACTTCTTTTTTACCGGTAAGCCCTGAGATGTCTTTGGCTTTAGTAAACGATTTGTAATCGGTAAATGTCTTTTTTAAAGGAGGGAGTTGTCCGGTGATTTTATCCTTGGAGGCAAAAGGTACCTGACGGTCCTGCATCCAATAGAAAATAATGGGGTCTACTTGTTGGTTTTCGTCGTAGTCATCCAGGAATAGAGTGATGGGTTTTTGTTCAGATGCCTGCCATTTCATATTTAGCCCAGCGTTACCCACCAATAAATCCAATTGTCCATCCCCGTCTAGATCAGTCGTGGTGATGCAGTTCCAAAATCCTTCGGTTTTGTCCAACCCGAGGGAGGCAGTTTCATCCTTAAAGGTCCCATCTCCTTGATTCATCCAGACAGTTACGGGCATCCAATCGCCCACCACAATAAGGTCTAACCAACCGTCCCCGTTAAGGTCGGCAAACTCACTGTCAGTCACCATCCCCAGACGCTTTCTTTCGATGAGTTCAAAGTTGAATTCCTGAGTGTTTTTGAGCAGCGCACTGTAGGGGGACAAACCGTACCCTTTGGGTATGGAACGAGAACCCAGATACATGTCGGGGTATCCGTCATTGTTGAAGTCAGCTACTGAAATACTACCGCTGTTGCTGTTGGGAAGCCCTGCTTGGAATCGGATAAAGTCACCTTTACCATTGCTTAAATAAAGTCGATCCAACATTTGAATGTCGCCTTCGGGATTGTCATTCCCCCCACTCATCACATAAAGGTCCAAGTCGCCATCTTTGTCAAAATCAATGGCTGCAGCATCTACATCTTCGTGTATGGCATCGTTGATAAACGCTTTTACTTCTTGATATTTCCAACTGCCATCGGTTTGTTGTAGGTAATAGCCAGGAATTTGATTTTTACCCCCGCCTATGTATAGGTCTTTTAGGCCGTCACTGTTAAAATCCTCATAGACCACTGCAGGACCTTCAATGGAAAGTCGTTCGGGCATCAGACCTTCGTTTTCGTAGTCGAAATACGTATTTTCTGCGTGTTGGTAATTGAACAAGGACACCTCTAGGTCTGCCATAGCTACTGCTTGTGGCAAAGTAGCTTTAGCGTTGGCCCCTTCTTTTTCCTGGATGATGTGGTATTTGTCAGTGTTTAGGTTTTTATACACCCTAGGAGTTCTGCCCACCCACTCAACGACTATGGAGTCAATTTTTGCTTGATCTCCCAACCCAAAATGAACAATTGGGGTTGAGGAAGATTGAAATCCGCGGGCATTGGCCTGTGATTTTTGCCACACACTACCTGCAGCATACACGGAAACTTTACTTCCCATAGTGGCTCGGTCAGATTTGAGGTCTATACCTATCCAGTGTTTTGAGCCGGTACTGACATTGCGCAATATGCTGGCTTTTTGGTTGATGTTGTTCACAATTAGGTCAAGGCGTCCATCGCGATCCAAGTCCGCATAGGCAGCTCCGTTGGAATAGGTTTCCTCCATTCCTGCTTCTTTGGTCAATCGCTTAAAATCCAATCCACCTTGGTGCTCAAAGACCACATTGCTGATTTTTAAGGTGGGCATTTCCCCAATTAACTTTTGGGCGATTTCTTTTTGCTGCTCTTGGTTGTAGGCTGCAAAATCTACATTGCTCAAGTAATTGATGTAGTCCAAGTCGTTGGGCCGGTTTAAGATGCCATTGGAGATAAAAATATCGGTGTTTCCATCGTTGTTGTAGTCCTGGAGCAGCACCGACCAACTCCAGTCAGTCGCATGTGTTCTGGTCATCAAAGCCACATCGGCAAATCCCTGGTTATTCTGATTGATCTGCAAGTGATTTCTTGAATATTGTGCACCAAATCCAAAGGTTTCTTTGATTTGAGACACTTTATCCGCGTCCTCACCTCCTGATTTGAGGAAGATTTCTGGGTCATCGGGCATCATATCCAAGCTCATCAAGTCTGTTCTCCCATCTCCATCAATGTCGGCCGCATCTACCCCCATGGTAAAGCGAGAGCTGTGGGCCAAATAGTCCCCTTGTGCTTGTCTAAATGTTTTGTCTTGATTGTTGAGGTACAAATAGTCGTTTTCGTGAAAGTCGTTGCCCACATAGATGTCGTCCCAACCATCGCCGTTTAGATCTCCCGTGTGCAGCCCAAGGCCATAACCTAATGCACTGCTCAAAATCCCGGCTTTTTGGGTGACGTCTACAAACTGGAGCACGCCTGTTTCCCAGGTATTTTCTAGCAATTTATCGCCAGCTGAAGGATCGGTTTCATTCCTTTTTTCTGCCGTTCCATAGCTGTAGGGCGTGTGTACCGAGTGGTTCATCAAATAAACATCCAGATCCCCATCTTGATCGTAATCAAAGAATGAGGCCTGAGTGCCGAATCCTGCTAGGGCCAATCCCACCTCTTCAGAGACTTCTTTGAATTTCATCCCACCCAAATTGAGGTATACTAAATGATGTCCTTGAAGCCCTTTGTAGCCGCTGACTTGGGTAACTATGATATCTAAGAGTCCATCGTTGTTGATGTCTGCCATCACCACCCCATTGGACCAATCTCCTGATTGAATAATCCCGGCTTTTTGGGTGACGTCTTCAAAGGTAAAATCGCCTAGATTTTTGTAGAGCTTATTGGACACCTGGTTGCCTGTAAAAAACAAGTCGTCTAATCCATCTCCATCTAAGTCACCTGCGGCCACACCACCACCGTTATTGAAATATAGGTATTCAATCATATTGAGCGGTCCCTGCGGGTCCAGATCATTTGAAAAGTCTATACCTGTTTGTTGTGCAGAAAGAGATTCGAATTGAATACCTGCATCTATTTCTTCCTTATCGGTACACGATGTGGCCAACAATAGAACGCTGAGTGCTAATGTCCATTTATTATTCATGGTTAAAAGAGTATATGGCCAATGAGTCGCTGTTTCTCGCGGCAATTAGCAAGTTTTTGTAGGTAACCATTGATCTGATTTCCCCCTTAATGGTTAATCCATGCCCCGGTTTAGGCAATTTCCATTGACCATTTTCTTGAACGAGCCATTGGGCATAACTCGCGTCATAACGACCTACTTCGGGTTTTACTCGAAATAAGTTTCCGCCAAAAGCGAGGTCGAGATCTCCGTCTCCGTCAAAATCTTGTGCACAAATGGCATATACCGGACTGATTTGAACCGCTTTCGGCAGCTTTGCCGAAGTGAATTGAAGCTGGCCACCATTCATCAACACCGCAGTTTCTAAATCGTTGACCGCAACATGTTGCGCTTTTTCAATGCCTTGTGTACCGAGTATTTGGTCTATATCTGCCGATTTAAAGGAAGCGTAGTCCGGAAATAATTTCTTGAGTGGCTTCATTTGATCGATCAAATTGTGCCGTAGGTTGTACGGGTAGTATTTGCCATCAGGGCGTTGGAAAGTCATGATGGGATCCAAATCTCCGTTGTCATCAAAATCACCGTAAGTCAACCTGATGGGGCGTTCCTGAGTGGCTTTGAAGAAGCTGTTGGTGCCGTGGTTGCCCAATGCTAAATCTACTAATCCATCTCCATTCAAGTCCTGGGCCAGTACCGTGTTCCACCAACCTTTTTTCTGAGCGAGCGGGTGTTCTTTTTGACGGACCAATTGTTTGTTCTCCTGGATAAAAAGTTCAATTCCCATAAATTCGCCCACGACGACTAAGTCCAGATCTCCATCGCCATCAAGATCTGTCCAAGCAGCATCAGTGATCATGCCTAATTGGCTCAGTTCTGGCGCCCAAGTGTCTGTTTTGTCTACAAAGTGCCCTTTTCCATCTGAAAACAGTAAGTGTCCTGATCCTGGAACGCCGTAGGCGCCATTGATGCATCGTTCGCCTACAAAAAGGTCCGTTTTGCCGTCTCCATCGATATCTCCTGCGCGCACGCTACCTGTGTTGAAATAAATGCTTTGCGTCGGCAATACTGATTTGGACAAGGCAAAGGATCCTCGCCCATCATTGAGGTATAGCTGATCAGCCAATTCTGAGGAAAATGAGGAGAATTCAACGCCCCCTTGGCCAAAATAAACATCCAAATCACCGTCACCATCCACATCGAGGAGCGCCACATCTACCGTTTCTGAGTTTTTATTCTCGTCAAAACTAAACCATGGCTTTGGCTCAAACCCAGAAGCAGTGCCGGCAAACACTTGGCTGGGTAGGCCTTTAGCCCCTGGAATCAACAAATCCTCAAAACCATCCCCATTGAGGTCTCCTAAAGCTAGTTTTGGTCCAGGAGTACTCATCATATGATGCAGCAGTCGATCTTTGTTAAAGTCGATGTAGTTATTCTCTTCATGTACATACTCAGGTACACTGGACAAAGCGGCAAATACCGGCTTTTGGTTTGGCTCAGTTGACACGTAGGACACGCCTTCATTCATGTCTAAAACGAGCATTTGATCTACAGCGACCTCTTTCAGTAGGGTGCGTGTTCCGTTGGGCCATTGTACATCCACAGATACTTTTTGTGCCCCGGGCAATCCAATATGTGGCCGGGTATCCATACTGGATTGAAATCCACGTACAGGCTGCTGCGCTACACTGTACGTGGCATTTCCATCGTGTACGGTAATTTGGGTGCCCACAGCCAGTGTATTTTGCCCCATTCCTTTTAATGAAAACTGAAGAAAATGACCTTTCTGCTGATCTACTGCCTTGTTTTGGTATACAAATAAGGGCATATTCACATTGTTCACCACCAAATCGAGGTCTCCATCGTTGTCCAAGTCGCCATAGGCAGATCCATTCGAGAATCCTGGAGTGTCTAACCCTAGCGAAGTATCGTTCTCAAATTTCCAGTCTCCTCGGTTGGCAAATGCTTTGTTGGCAATAGGATTCGAGGGGATGATATTGACCAACTCGGCGTAGTTGACTCCATCCCCGGACACCATGGATTCAATTACCTCGTTGGAGGAAACGTATTGCAGATAATCTTGATCGGTGAGGTCTTTGTAGATGCCATTGGCCACAAATAGGTCCTTGTTGCCATCGAGGTTCATATCAAAAAGCAAGGCGCCCCAACTCCAGTCTGTAGCCGAGACACCAGCCATTCTTCCTATTTCACTGAACGTGCCGTCCCCGTTATTTCTCTGTAATGTATTTCTGGTGTATTGGTGGTAGTAACCGTTTTTGGTGTTATAGGTGTATTTATCCCAGTCCTCAAAAGTGGTCACAGACTTGAGGCGCTCGTAGTCCCCGGGCAGCATTTCGGTAACAAAAATATCGGCATTGCCGTCGTTATCCACATCGGCCATGTCCGCACCCATCGAAGCGCCACTTATCGATTGTATCGACTCAGTCAACACTTCTTTAAACGTACCGTTCTGTTGGTTCACATACAGATAGTCCCGCTCAAAAAAATCATTGGACACATAAATATCTTCCCATCCGTCATTGTTTACATCACCCACGGTAACCCCTAATCCAAACCCAATAACGCTTCCATAGATGCCCGCTTGCTCACTGATATCGATGAATTTACCGCCTCTGTTTTCCAGCAGTTTATCTCCGCCCAATTCATCGCGTTTGGGTCGCTCGTTTCTTCGCAAATCAAAACTTCCGATGGCTTGGTACGAGTTGTTGAGCAAATAGACATCCAAATCGCCGTCCTTGTCAAAGTCAAAAAACGAGGCGTGGGTGGAAAAGCCTTGATCAGCCAGTCCATATGCTTCAGCCTCTTCGCGGAACGTGCCGTCTTTTTGGTTGATAAACAGTTCGTTTTGCTTGTTGTCTCCGGACACATCTCCTGAATTACACACATAAATATCTAACCATCCATCTGCATTGATATCTACCATGCTGACCCCAGTAGACCAAGCCCTAGTTCCAGCAACACCAGCGCGGTCGGTGATGTTTTCAAACTGCCAATCCCCTTTGTTTAGAAATAGTTGGTTGGGTTTCTGGTTGGCCGTCAGGTAGACATCTAGTAATCCATCGTTGTTTACATCGCCTAGCGAAACACCGCCTCCATTGTAAAAATTGCGGTAGGTATACACATTAAACTCTTTGGAGAATCCGAGTTCGTTGCTGAATTCCATCCCGATATCCGAAGGATCCATCGCTTCAAAAAGCAGGGTCTCTTTTTGGCACCCATTTAGGACAAAAAGCAAAAATATAACTGCAGAGAAAGCCCACTTGTTATTCATAAATCTCTGGGTATTTGTAGCGCAAGTCTTCTAGTTTTGCGGTGATTTCTTTTTCGTTTTTCGGATAGAGCAGGATTTGCCTGCTGCCGTCAATTTTGATCCATACTTCTTTGTCCAATTCCTTGAGGAAAATCGATTTAAATTCATTTCCTGGATACCATTTGACCAAGCTATCCTTGATCTGAGGAATTAATTTTTCAGCATATAAATCTGTATTCCAAGGAGCCCAGGCTTCAAAATAAAATCCCATGTCCAATCCAGTCATCACTTGATCAGGATTAAATATTCCGTAAAATTCATAAATAATGGAGGTCTGACCCTCTTCGGCAGTTTCAAAAGTATGTTGCACTGTTTTGTTGTTCGGCCCCTGGGTCACTTTACCCATTTTATTTAATTCCCAACAGCGATCGAAAAATTGTTTCCTGTTTTGACCCACTTTAAAGCCAAAATATAAATCTTCGGTAGGGGTGGGGTTTTTTGCTTCAGATTCCACCATTTGTGTGTAATCAGAACGACAACTGCCCAACAGCAGCATAGCACAAAGGCCCATTAATCCCCATATTGAGTAGTGTTTTTTCATGGAAGAATACTTATTTTTTGGTTGTTAATGCCAAATATGGTTCGGTTCCCCGCTTTAGTTTTTATTGGTGAGATGGCGCGAATGTCGCCTTTTATCCCAAGAGGAAGGGGCATTTGATTGATTAAATAACCCTTTTTTCCTCCGGGAATAGCCCAACCACTCGAAGCGTCAGAGGCGCCAAACCTTGGTTTAATCCGTGATTGATTTCCGCCAAATAGCAAATCATTAAAACCGTCTTTGTTTTGATCAGACTCTGTAATCGCATGTATATGAGCATATTGAAGCTCACTAGGCAGTGGAATAGCTGTAAACTTGTCTCCGTCAAATACCCAAGCAGAGGTAGAAATTAGGTTGAGTCGATAATTAGTTGAGCTTTCAAGTGCTGATTGACCCAGCAGCTTTTCTAAGGTAGCCGTGCTGTAATCCGCGTAGAGCAATCTGTTTTTTTTGAGGTAGGGGAGTTGTTGGCTGAGTTCATCTTTGTCGTGTATGGGATAATCTTCCCCGTTTATTTGGTAGCTAAATAGCTGATCTTGACGTCCGTTTTGATCAAAATCTGCGACCCACATACCCATGCCCGTTTGGTATAAACTATTGGTGCCTACATTACCCGCGATCAGGTCTTTAATCCCATCACCATTGAGGTCAGCTAAATACAATGCACCCCACATACCCCGTGTGTTTTCCATGCCGAACAAATCAGTGGCGCGCTCAAATTCTCCCGCTCTGTTGAGGTAAATCTCCACGTTCATCCAGTCTCCAGAGGCTATGATATCAGGCCAGCTATCTGCATTCAGATCGGCTACCACGGCACTGCGGACCATACCCATATCTTTGAATGCTTCACTGGAGGAGAGACTAAATTTCCCTAGCCCATCGTTGATCAACAGATATCCCGAACTGGGTAATCCATAGGTTTCTGTGTCGTATCTGCCGGCAATCCACAAGTCGGGATCGTTGTCCGCGTCGGCATCAAAGCTGATCACTACACCTGTATTTAACAAAGGAGCTTCCTCAATCGCAAAGGCAAATGGCTTGAAATTTCCTCGACCATCGTTGAGATAAAACAGATCTTTTAACGCACTGTCAAATTTTGAAAATGCTTTTCCACCTGTTCCTACATACAGATCTAAATCCCCGTCTCGATCGGTGTCTACAAACAACGCCACTACCTCTTCCGCATTTTGTGCTGCTACAAAAGGTTCAGTACGGACCGTGTAGGTTCCATTCGGGTTGCTCAAAACGAGTTGTCCGCTTTGCTTCTTTCCCCCTCCTAAATACACATCGTCGTATCCATCTCCATTGACATCTCCTACGGCCAATGCCGGCCCTTGGTGACTCACCATCTCTGGTAGCAGCTGTTCAAAATTAAAATCAATGTACGGACCTTCTTCATGGGCTATTTCCGGAAAAATTTCCTCTTGAAGCACTTGCAGCGTCTCCGATTCAGGGATTGCTTGAGTAGGCACTTGATGCTGATCAATATGCAGCAATTGGTTGGCAGCAATGTCTTTCAACACACTTTTGGTTCTGTTGGGCCAAATCACTTCAATACTGTCCACTTTTTTTGCTGCACCGAGTCCAAAGTGCAGTCGATTTGGGCTGGCACTCATAAATCCTCTAGAGGGGAATTGCTCTCCCATGGATTGGTTGCCTCCATAATATATAATAGCCTTGGTACCCACCCCAAAAGTGTTTTTTCCCAGCGCTTTAAAGCTTAATTGTAGGGCATTGGCCTGTTGATCTGTATTGTTTTTATAGATAAACGGAGGCATGTTTACATTGTTGACCACCAAATCCAGATCCCCATCATTGTCCAAATCTCCGTAGGCACTTCCATTGCTGAATGAGGGTGTTTGCATACCCCAAGTTTCTCGCATATCCTCAAATTTCCAACCTCCTTTGTTGCGGTACACCGCGTTGGGGACTGCTTTTGAGGGCATTAGATCAATCAGCTTGGTGATCACCTCATCATCCTCTTGAATCATTTGGCGGACCTTTTCCTCGTTGGCCATATAGGCTAAATAATCTCGATCGAGTAGGTCTTTATAAATCCCATTACTGACATATACATCGCGCAGTCCGTCGTTGTCCATGTCAAACAATAAAGCTGCCCAACTCCATTCGGTAGCTGACAAACCAGTCATCCTGCTGATTTCGGCAAATCCATGCTCGCCCAAATTCCGCTGCACAGCATTTCTGGGATATTGTTTGTGGTATCCCTTACTTCCTGCCAAACTAAATTTGTCCCAGGATTCATAAGTCTGTTTCGTTTTCTGTCGCTCTAAAGTTTCGGGTAACATTTCTGTCACCATCAGATCAGGCAGTAAATCATTGTCTAAGTCAGCGGCATCTGCGCCCATGGAGCCCATAGACAACGCAGAGAAATATTGGTCGCTCACCTCTTTGAATCCCCCTTGCCCTGTATTGAGGTAGAGATAGTCCTTTTCAAAAAAGTCATTGGAAATAAATAGATCAGGTCGGTGATCCCCGTTAAAGTCCGAAAGAGTGATACCCAATCCAAATCCTATAGCCGAGGAATAGATCCCAGTTTCTTCAGACACATTCACAAAAAAACCATCGCGATTTTCCAAAAGTCGATTTCCATCTGGATGACTTTTTTCTCTTTGCCCTTCAATAAGGTCATAAGCGCCTACTGAGCGAATCGAGTTATTGAGCAAATAACAATCCAAGTCTCCATCGGCGTCAAAATCAAAAAACGCCGCTTGTACCGATAAACCCACCACATCTAGCCCATAGGCCGCAGATGATTCTTTAAAGGTTAAATCACCCTGGTTTATAAACAGTTCATTGTTTCTGTTTTGCCCACCTGGCATCCCGGATTTGGTCACGTAAAGATCTAATAATCCATCTCCATTGATATCCGCCCAAGTTGCTCCTGCCGACCAAACACCGCTACAGGCAACACCCGCACGCTCAGTGATATCCTCAAATTTCCAATCTCCTTTGTTGAGGTACAGTTTGTTTTCGGTCATATTGCCCGTAAAATACAGGTCGATCAACCCATCGTTGTTGATGTCTCCCATCGCTACCCCAGCACCATTATAGAAATTTCGGTAGGTATATGGGTTAAACTCTTCAGTATAGCTTAATTGATTCTCAAACTCAATGCCCAAATCTTTGGGATCCATTTGGGTAAAACGCGTGTCTTTTTCGGCGCAACCCACCAATAAAATCACCCAGGCAATAGTCGTGAACCAGGGCCAATACAAGTATGTTAAACTTCTAGATTTAGGGGAATACATCAGCTCTTTTCGATTTCCTTTTCCGGTGTGAATGTAACAAAATTCAAGCAGCTGCTCAAGAACTAGCCGCTTTGATTTTCTATATAAACATCTATTTAACAGAAAAGTTTTCACTTGTATTTTATCGATTATGAATGAAAGTAAACTGAATGTAAAACCAATTTTAAGGTATAGCATTAATATCATGATGAAAGCCAAAATTGAACATTATTTATTGGCAAATACGGCCAACCTTCTAGGCAATTCAATGAGATCAATACCTAACTTTTTTCTGGGAGATTAGCACTCATTTAGACGTTCCATTAAATATATAACCCAACCCAAAGGCAGTTGACCAAGATTTTGATGGTGCATCGTAGTAATTGATCAGATTGTATCTGATTTTATTAGCTGGATTCATGGCAAAAACTCCAAATCCCAGAAGCGGGATTATTTCTTGCCCCTCAGGAGCATTGGACTTAAATCTTAGCGATGGAGCAAAATGAATTCCCACTTTGATGCGATCACTCTGAACCAGCCCCAAGCTGGGCCCGCCAATGGTGGCATAAACCCCACCTTTAAAGTCTGCCAACATATCTACATGGCCTTGAGACCAGAATTCAAACTTAGACTGGGCTTGTAAAGAAATTGCGCTGACAAGCAGAAATAGCATTAAAACCATTGTTTTTTTCATAAAAATCAAGTTGTAGTTGCCACTTAAAAAAGCAGCTTTGATTAGGTTTTTTTGTTGCTAGCTACGCAAATGAAATGATTTATTATTGATATGTAGATTAACGAAAAATCAAAAAGATTAATCAAAGGTTAATGAGAAAATTCGAATTAAATCATTGATTATTAGGGTTATTTTTGTCACAGCAAACACGGAGACTTGAAAAGAAAGAATTTATACCTGGGTATATTTATCGTGTCCATAATTGGGCTGTTTATTGTTCAATACCAATTTTTAAATATTGGATTGAATCTTGCTAAAGTTCAATTCCGACAGAAAGTTGAACGTTTTAGCTCAATGATTAAAGAGGATTTTAAAGATAAAAACCAGCTCAGTTTTTTAATTGTACAAACATTTTCAAATGATGATTATTTCACACTTGGAAAAGACAGTTTACAAGTAGCTTCCAGGAATTTTCTTAATGATTTTTTGAAAGACAGATTGTTAAAAAACAAGATTGATCAACAGTTTACGTACCGACTCTATGGATTAGATAATAGTTTCGAACTTAAGTCTGTAACTCAGTTTAGTGATGTTGATTCTGTGGTTATGTTTCCTATTTCTTTAGAAGGCTATCTTTCAGATTCCTTGAAAGAAGATGTTTTTCTTGAGATTCAGTTTGTTGATTTAAATATTTATTTTTTATCTCAATTGAATGGTTTATTTCTACCAGGATTGGTTTTTTTAGTGGGAATCATATTCATTGTTGTATGGATTTTGAAACTTTTTTATTGGCAAAACAATTTAATTTCAATAACAAACAACTCAATTAACAACTTAACACATGAGCTGCGAACTCCTGTTTTTTCTATCGGTTTAGCTACTAAAATCCTAGAGGCTCATGTAGATGATACTCAAAAAGACAATTTACTTTTAATTAGAAACCAACTTGACCGACTCAATAAAAATATTGACCAGGTACTAGATCTGGCATATTTTGAAAACAATAAGGATTCTATCAACTATCAAGTCAGAGATATAAGGCATCAATTAATAAGGTGTTGCAACAATTTTATTTCTTTGTCCAAGTTGGAGAACTTTGAATTTAATTATTCAATTGATGACGGTTCATTCAATGTTAAGTGTTCTGATATTCATTTTGAGAACGCTATATATAATTTATTAGATAACGCCAGAAAGTATGCTATAACTCCGGTTATTTCTTTAGAGGCCAAGTTAATCCGCAACAGTTTAATCATTTCGATCAAGGATAATGGAAGAGGGATTTCAGATAAAGACAAAAAGCATGTGTTTAAAAAATATTATCGCGTACATGATGGAGACAAACACAATGTTAGTGGTTATGGATTAGGTCTTTCATATGTGAGAGAGGTGATCAAAGTCCTGAATGGTCGAATTAGAGTTGAAAGCAAGCTAGGTTATGGCACCACTGTGATAATTAGAATTCCGTTGAATCATGAAAAATCATAATTATAGGCTTTTACTCGTTGAAGATGATGATACGCTAGGACATCTACTTTCTGAATATCTGAAGATTAAAGGTTTTGATGTTAGATGGGCCCAATTTGGTGATGCGGCTCTAAAGCTGGTTGATCAGTATTCTTTTGATTTAATTATACTTGATGTTATGTTGCCAGACATTGACGGGTTTTCGCTGGCTGAAGAATTGTCTGCTGATCATCATCATACTCCTTTTGTTTTTTTAACTGCTAGATCTTTCAAGATTGACGTATTAAAAGGTTTCTCACTAGGAGCTGTGGATTATTTAAAAAAACCAATTGATGAAGAGGAGTTAGTGGTTAGAATAAACACCCTGCTCTCTCGTTACATTACAGTTGAATCCGACGTAGCTCACATATTGTATCAAATAGGAAGATATAATTTTCATTCGGTGAATCAGCAGCTAGTCATTGATGATCAAGTGATTACACTGACCAAGAGAGAGTCTGAAATCTTATTGCATCTCGTGAGTAATGTAAATGAACTTTGTACCCATAAAGTTATTTTAACACGTCTTTGGGGCAAGAGTGATTATTTTAATAAGAAGAGCCTCAATGTATTTATTTCGCACCTGCGCAGATATCTTGCTTTGGATGCGAGAGTTTCCATTCAAAATCTACACAATAAAGGATTTATATTACGAGTAGACCAGTAAGGGTTTACTTAAAATAAAAAAAGCCACCCCGAAGGGTGGCTTTTGCATTAATGTGGTTGGTCTACTAGTTGTAGCCAGGGTTCTGAGTCAATGTACCACCACTCACCTGAATTTGTTCAGCAGGGATTGGCATTACAGTTCTGTAAGCATCAGAGTTGGTTTTTTCCCACCATGAAGCACCCCACTTGCCGAAACGGATCAAGTCAGTTCTTCTTGAAGCTTCTTGGAACATCTCACGTCCTCTTTCAGCCAAGAATTGGTCTGCAGTGATGGAAGTCATTGCAGCAACTCCAGCACGAGCACGGATGGTGTTTACATCTGGTAGAGCCAATGCCCAGTTTCCAGCTGCACGAGCAGTGGCTTCAGCACGGATCAAGTACATATCGCCCAAACGTACGATTGGGTAATCATTATCCATATCTGGACGTCCAAATTGTTGGAAGCTAAATTTACCCAAACGAGCTCCACCGATACGGTTTGCGTTCGGCTCCAATTCGTTGATGTTTGGCACATAGTTGATTGCTGGGTCAGCGTTGTCAGAGGCTAAATCCACCAAAGCATTTCCGCCGTAATCCAATTGTGCACCTACGATAAAGTTGGCAGTTTTACGCGCATCACCATTCTCATAGGAGTTGTAGAACTCTTCAAGTGCAGAGTAACCGTTCCATGGTTGGTCTTGGAAATTCCAAGAGTACTGTGAAGCGTAGTGCAAAGTCATTTGGTTGAAGTTCATACCACCAGCTGTAGCTTGGTCGTATTCAATAGACCAGATGATCTCAGGGTTGTTTTGGTTATTTGGGGCAAAAACTGCAGCATATCCTGAAAGTTCCACTGGATCTGTAGACACAGAAGGTCTTCTTCCCAAGTTAGTTACCTTAACACTGCTGTCAGACAAACGGTAAGGACCGTTTTCGATCACGTAGTCAGCGTGGAAGGCAGCGTCTGCCCAACGAGCTGTACCTGTGTACACTTCAGCATTCAAATACAGTTTTGCTAATAGACCGTGTGCGGCGTATTTGTTGATTCTGTATTTAACATCGTTACCACCAAGGTTAGCTACAGAGGCAAGAATTTCACTTTCAATCCAAGCAAAAGTCTCAGCTCTTGGTCTTTGTGCCGTGGACTGTCCTGGAGCAACAACTTTGATGCGTCCGAACATATCCATCAATCTCCAGTGTAGGTAAGCACGAACAACGCGCGCTTGAGCCAACTGGCCTGCATCTAAATTACCGTTGGTAATTACGTTGTTCACCTGAGCGATTTGCTCGTACTGCTGAATCCAAGTTCCGTTGATCGGTCCATTGTTTGAGCTAAAAGTGTGTCTGTGCATTTCCAACCAGATACCTCCGTCATACCAGTCACCACCTTTTTGGGTAACTGCCATTTCATCAGATGAAACTGATTGTACAGAGAAGTATCCACCGTGGTTAGCAGTTCCCGCGTTTCTTACCGCGTTAAATGCTCCGGTCAATGCATCTCCTGCATCTCCAGATGAGCTAGAAGCGATCCCTTCAATAGAAAAATCTGATTGAAGGTCTCCCACTAGTTCTTCCTCAAGGTCTGTACAGGAATAAGTAAGTCCTACTAGTCCTAAACCAAAGAATATTTTGTAGATATTTTTCATGATTTATTTATGATTAAAAGTTGATGTTTAGTCCAATGGTGAATTGGCGAGAAGAGTAGTAGCTGTTTCTGCGCTCAATACCAGAAGCCAATGGATTTCCGTCATTGCTGTCGAAAAGTGCTGGCTCTGGGTCAGTACCGGTGTAGTTGGTCAAAACAAATGCGTTTTGTACGTTCAATGACAATTGCATTGAATCGAAGATCTTGCTGTTAGACATGTCCAAAGAACGAGCGATGGTTAAGTTGTCCAATTTGAAGAAGTCTGCTTTTTCAACGTACAATGAGCTGAATTGAGCGTTTTTGATATCAGGGTTAGCCAATTCTGTGTTTACGTAGTTGTATGATTTCTGAGATCCTACTCTAGGCTCGTAGAAAGCACGGAAAGTATTCACCAAGCTGTGTCCGAAAGCTCCGCGGAAAAATGCGTTTACTTCCCATTTGCCAAAGCTCAACTGGTTAGACCATCCTAATTCGAAGTCTGGAGTACCTTTACCTAATACAGCGAAGTCAGCGTCCTCAGCATTCCAAGAACCTTGGTTAGTTACTAATTTACCATCTCCGTTGATATCCACAAAGTTTTGTGATCCATTGGTAACAGTTCCGTCCCATACTGGTCCCCAGATTTGTCCAATTTCTTCACCTTCTTTTACGCGGATTACATAGGTATCGTTTTGACCAGGAGCACCTAGGTTACCAAAACGATCTGATTCAGATACGTAAGATTCTAATACGGATTTGTTTTTAGACAAAACAATACCGGTGTTGTAGTTTAGTTTATCACCTTGAAGTACATCGTAGTTCAAAGCTAATTCTACACCTTTAGAAGATAGTTCTCCTGCGTTTTCCCATCTTCTGTTAAATCCGTATACAGTAGCGTCTACTTGACGGTTGATGATGAAGTCTTTAGAAGTTTGTTCGTACAAATCTAAAGTAGCTGAGAAACGATCCATGTTGAAATCGATACCGAAGTTCATCTCCGCTTTTTCTTCCCATTTCAAATCTGGGTTAGCTGCACGAGCCAAAGCTGTTGAACCACCAGTGGCTGCACCACCTGCCCATGCATAAGTTCTGATTTCTTGAGAAAGACCTGATCCACTTGGTAGGTTACCCGTTACCCCGTATGAAGCACGAGCTTTCAACTGGTTAACTCCTTCAAGTTCTAGGTATTTGTTTAAGTCAGCACCCAATGAAACTGCAGGGAATAGACCCCACTGATTTCCATCACCTAGTTTGGTAGATCCCTCACGACGAAGAGAAGCATTTAAGAAGATAGAATCATCGAAAGTCATGTTCAAACGACCGAAGTAAGCGATGATTTTTTCATCTGGGCTCTTATCAGAGCTTGCTCCGATCAAACCAGCGTTTTTCAAATCTTGAGAGTACTCAATAGCATTGATGTAGTCCATATCATCATTAGGGAAATCTCCTAATGAGAAGCTATGAGACATGTAGTTTTGTTGTTGGAAAGAGTAACCTGCAGTTACCGTCATGGCCAAACGATCAAACGATTTTGCATAAGTACCGTATCCTTCGTACAATTTGAATCTGAACTCATCGTTGAAGAATGAAGCTGATCCCTTACGTGTAGGAGAGTCTGCTCTACCATTCCAAAGTGAAGTAGTTCTGTAGTACAATCTGTTAGAGTAACGAGACAATTGCTCAGCAGCTCTGAAGTATCCAGTGAAGTTGTCAGAGAAGCTGTAGGTAAAGTTGGTAGAGTGGTTAAATTCTACTTTGTTACCATCGTTGATGTTTTGTCTGATGATGGATACCGGGTTGTAAGAATCAAACAAACCTAATGTTTCGAAGTATCCTCCGTAAGTAGCTGAGTTAAATGCATATGGAGCATCAGCACCGTAAACAGGAGCAGTTGGGTTGTACAAAGTAGCGTAGCGCAAAGCTTCGTTAAAACCGTTCTGTTGATCTCTCTTAGTGTATGAGGTAGTAAAGTCAATTTTCAATTTGTCATTCAAAGTTCTAGTAGAGAAATTTAAACGAGTGTTGAATTGCTCAAAACCTGAGTTTAACAAGATACCTTCTACATCTCTGTAGTTGGTAGAGATACGGTAGTTGGTGTCACCAGCACCACCTTGAACAGCGATGTTGTGTACTTTAGTTTGTCCTTGACGGGTAACTTCATCAATCCAATCTGTTTTAGATCCTAGATCACGACCGCCTGCAGCGATAAACTCGTCTGGAGACATTAGGTCGATTTGATTTAAGATATCAGCTGTAGTGAACTGAGCGTTGTAGTTGAATTTAGGCTTGCCTTGAACCCCAGCACCAGATTTAGTGGTCACCAAGATAACACCACTAGATCCACGAGAACCGTAGATAGCAGCAGCAGAAGCATCTTTCAATACGTTGATAGAAGCGATATCAGAAGGATCGACGTTGGCTAGAGATGCACCAATAACTCCGTCGATTACTACAAGAGGAGAAGAGTTTGCACCGATGGTAGACAAACCTCTCAAACGAATAGTAGCCCCTGAGTTAGGGTTACCACCTTTGTTGTAGATCTGAAGACCAGCAACTTTTCCTTGAAGCAACTGAGACGCGTCGTTTACGTTTCCTTTGTTAAAGTCTTTCTCGCTGACAGCAACCACCGCAGAGGTGATTTCTTTTTCTCTTTGAGAACCATAACCGGTCAACACAACTTCGTCCAATTCGTTTCCTGGGATAAGTACCACGTTGATGGTATCTGAACTTCCCACGGTAACCTCTTGTCCGGTATAACCTACAAAAGAGAAGAGAAGTACATCTCCAGCTTTTGCAGAGATAGAATAATTTCCATCAAAGTCAGCCGAAGAACCAACTGAAGTACCTTTAATAACCACTGTAGCGCCTGGCAGAGGGCCATTTGCATCAGAAACGTTACCGGATACTGTCTGCGCTCCTACCAATCCGAAGCACAAAAGTGCGCCGACAAGCAGAAAGCTTTTAAGTAGCGTAATTTTCATAAATGTTAATTTAGTTTAGTTAATTTTTAGTTTTTAGGTTTTTTTAACACTTGAAAAAACAACATGCGCCTAGAATCATATCAACCGTGTTGTTGGGGGTATTGGTGCAATTTTATCAACAACGATAAGGCTTCAACGGTTTTTGGACACGCTGCATTTATGTCAAATGCTATGCAATTATAATCAAAAAAAAGCACGCTTTCAATTTTTACCGCCAAAATGAGGGTGAAAATTTCACTCTTTTGCGAGAAAATAATACAGTCAATCAGGGTTGAGTACTTGTAAATACTAAAGTTGTCGGATCTCCTGTTTATCAAATAGGAAAAATCACCCCTCAGATTTTAAACATAAAACCATTTTAGTGTTAAATATTTCTAAAAATTCTGCGTTATAGCCAATAAAATAAAGGAATACACTCGATGATACACCCTAAAAACGACACCGAAATCGTTATCGATGCCTCGAGGTTATCAACAATCTCCTCATACGCGCTTAATCAACAGGTTTGTCGCTGATTTT
>Ga0208922_1000140_pt1:10000-15000 | contig 19695 bp, 13 predicted proteins | sample ColrivemetaGS743_FD_187614 | JGI IMG/M metagenome (GOLD analysis project Ga0208922, IMG submission 187614) | Estuarine microbial communities from the Columbia River estuary - Ebb tide non-ETM metaG S.743 (SPAdes) (version 2) | ecosystem: Environmental > Aquatic > Marine > Intertidal...
CTAAAACATTATTTTTATTTAATTCTGGATCATAGTCACGAACAAAGAAAATTGCACCGTGAGCAAATGCACCAACCATTAAGAATCCAGCAATATATTGATGATGAGTGTATAATGCTGCTTCAGTTGTAAAGTCTTTTGATAAATATGCATAAGGTGTTAACGCGTACATGTGTTGAGCTGTTAATGATGTAGCAACACCTAAACAAGCTAACGCTAAACCTAATTGCATATGTAATGAATTTGTAATGGTTTCAAATAAACCAACATGACCTGCTCCTAAACGTCCCCCTGGTGGACGGTGAGCATCTAAAATCTCTTTCATATTGTGGCCAATACCGAAATTTGTTCGGTACATATGTCCAGCAACAATGAAAACTACAGCAATTGCTAAATGGTGGTGAGCCATATCACTTAACCATAAAGATTGTGTTTGTGGGTGGAAACCACCTAAAAACGTTAAAATTGCTGTACCTGCGCCATCACCTGTATTAAATGCATGTGTTGCACTATCAGGATTTTCAGCATACACTGTCCAATTCCCAGTAAAGAATGGTGTTAAACCTGCCGGGTGTGGTGGAGTTGTTAAAAAATTATCCCAACCAACATGAACGCCTCGAGATGCAGGAATTGCTACGTGAACAAGATGTCCAGTCCATGCTAATGAACTAAAACCTAATAACCCTGATAAATGATGGTTTAAACGTGATTCATTGTTTTTAAACCATGATAAACTCGGTCGGAATTTTGGTTGTAAATGTAACCAACCAGCAATTAATAAAACACTTGCAAGTAATAATACACCAATAGAGGCTTTGTATAATTCTTGATTTGTTCTAAATCCGATTGTATACCACCATTGGTATAAACCTGCAAATGTAATATTTACAGGATATGTGTTTCCTTTACTAAATGCTTTTAAAGCTGATTCACCAAAATGTGGATCCCAAATTGCATGTGCAATTGGACGTGTTTTTAATGGGTTTGAAACCCATTTTTCAAAATTACCTTGCCATGCTACGTGGAATAGATTTCCTGCAGTCCAAAGGAAAATAATTGCAAGATGTCCAAAATGTGATGCAAAGATTTTTTGGTACAGATTTTCTTCTGTCATACCATCATGAGCTTCTAAATCATGGGCTGTAGCAATACCATACCAAATTCTTCTAGTTGCTGGATCTTGCGCAAGGGCTTGGCTAAACTTTGGAAATTTAGTTGCCATAATCGTTAGATACCTTTTTATATAATTTATAGTTGTAAATAAAGTAGAACTTAAAAAGTTTTTTACGAAACTATGTATAAAATTTACATAATTTTGTGTTTAGAATTTTTTAAAATTATTAATTTACTAAGTAATTGATATAGAACGCGCTAGGAAGAATGCCCAAGTTGTTCCAATACCACCTAATAAATAGTGTGCTAAGCCTACAGCTCGACCTTGAGTAATACTTAATGCTCTTGGTTGAATTGTTGGAGCGAAGTTTAATTTATTATGTGCCCAAACAATTGATTCAATTAATTCTTGCCAGTAACCACGACCACTAAATAAGAACATTAAACTAAATGCCCAAATGAAATGTGCTCCTAAGAAGATTAAACCGTATGCTGAAGATGCTGAACCATATGATTGAATTACTTGAGAAGCTTGTGACCATAAGAAATCACGTAACCAACCATTAATTGTAATTGAACTTTGTGCAAAGTTTCCACCTGTAATATGTGAAATAGCACCGTCTGGTGTAATTGTTCCCCAAACATCTGATTGCATTTTCCAACTGAAATGGAAGATTACAACTGAAATTGAATTGTACATCCAGAATAAACCTAAGAATACATGATCCCAACTTGAACTTTGACAAGTACCACCACGACCTGGGCCATCACAAGGGAAACGGAACCCTAAGTTAGCTTTATCTGGAATTAATTTTGAACTACGTGCATATAATACACCTTTTAGTAAAATTAATACTGTTACATGGATTGTAAACGCATGGATATGGTGTACCATAAAATCAGCTGTGCCTAATTTAATTGGCATCATTGCAATTTTTCCACCAACTTCAATAACGTCACCACCAAAAGCATAACTTGTTGTTGCTAAAGCATTTGGAGCTGTTGTTCCTGGTGCTAATAAATGGATATTTTGAATCCATTGCGCAAAAATTGGTTGTAATTGAATTGCTTTATCTGAGAACATGTCTTGAGGTCGACCTAATGCTCGCATCGTATCATTATGAATATAGAATCCAAATGCATGGCAACCTAAGAAAATACAAACCCAGTTTAAATGCGAAATAATCGCATCTCTGTGGCGTAATACACGGTCTAATAAATTGTTGTAATTATTGGCTGGTGTATAGTCACGAACCATAAAGATAGCACCATGGGCTGCCCCACCAACTACACAGAAACCACCAATCCACATATGATGTGTAAATAATGATAATTGTGTCGCGTAATCTGTTGCAATATACGGGTATGGTGGCATTGCATACATATGGTGCGCTACAATAATACTTAGAGATCCCATCATTGCTAAATTAATAGCTAATTGAGCATGCCATGATGTTGTTAAAATTTCATATAATCCTTTATGGCCTTCACCAGTAAAGGGACCTTTATGAGCTTCTAAGATTTCTTTCATGTTATGGCCAATACCCCAGTTTGTGCGATACATATGACCCGCAACAATAAATAAAACTGATAATGCTAAATGATGATGTGCAATATCACTTAACCATAAACCACCTGTTACAGGATTTAAACCACCTTTAAATGTTAAAAAGTCAGAATATTCACCCCAGTTTCCACCAAAAAATGGTGCTAAACCTTTACTGAAACTTGGATATAACTGCGCCATTAAGTCACGGTTAATTAAGAATTCGTGTGGTAAAGGAATTTCTTGTGGTGAAACACCTGCATCTAGTAATTTATTAATTGGTAATGCAATATGTATTTGGTGACCAGACCATGATAAACAACCTAATCCTAATAAACCAGCTAAATGATGATTCATCATTGATTCAGCATTTTGGAACCATTCTAATTTTGGTGCCGCTTTATGATAATGGAACCAACCAGCAAATAACATAATTGCTGACATAGCTAATCCACCAATTGCTGTCCAATATAATTCTACTTCACTAGTAATTCCTTCTGCTCGCCACATTTGGAACCAACCTGATGTTGTTTGAACACCTTGGAAATTACCACCAACGTCAGCATTTAAAATTTCTTGACCAACAATTGGCCAAACTACTTGTGAACTTTGTTTAATACCGATTGGATCAGTTAACCAAGCAGAGTAATTAGAAAAATATGCACCATGGAAATGCATACCACTAATCCATAAAAAGATGATCGCTAATTGACCAAAATGTGCACTGAAAATTTTACGAGAAACTTCTTCTAATGAACTTGTTTGACTATCAAAATCATGAGCGTCAGCATGTAAGTTCCAAATCCATGTAGTTGTTTTCGGACCTTTAGCTAAAGTTCTTGAAAAATGTCCCGGTTGGGCCCATTTTGCGAAGCTAGTTTCGACGGCGTCTTTTTCTACAAAAACTTGTACGTTTTTTGAACGACGTTCTGTTGAGCTTATTGCCATTAATTTTCTCCTTTTGGGAGACAGAAATCTATGAAACTCTCATAAAAAATAAAAAATAGTTAATATGTTTATCTATTTGTTAAATACGAGTTTTCATAATATATTATACATGATTTTTCGATTTATCGAAAAAAAAAATTGTAAATAATCGAACAAATTTTTCTATGTTAACTGAAATGATAGTTTATAAAACTAAAAACATTTAAAATCAAGATCTTTTTTAATTGTTACATCGGGATAGTAGGATTTGAACCTACGGCACCCTGCTCCCAAAGCAGGTACTCTACCAAACTGAGCTATATCCCGTTATTACTATAATAACGAAATCAACTATATCATACATATAAAATTATGTTAAGTCATTAAAAATTTAATGAAATACTTTTCAATATATTTTATATACTATTCTATTAGTTCCATTAGAAATAATATATAGAAGCGGTTTCTAACAACTTCTAAATGAGTAGTTTTTATTTTAAAATTAAAATATTTTTTTAAGAATAAAGCTTAGGGTCGTCATAAATTATATATTTTCAAGATAAGCTTAAGTTAAAATATAAAATAAAAAAGAAGTAAGTGTAACCCAATCAAAACTTGACAACTCCTATAGACTAATTTATATATATATGTGTAGAATATCGAGAGTTAAATAAATAAATTACTTTTAAAAATAAATTTAAAGAATGGTTTTTAACAACCGTATCAAAGAAGTACAAACAATAGTTTATGATGGATTTAAGGGAGTCTTTGATTCCATCGCTGGATTTTTAGGGTACCCAGATGTTCCTGGTATGCCAATTTTTCCACTAGACTCAAAAGCACGTGACCAATTAATTGGCCAAGATTTATTGCCTAAACATCTTACAGACATACCTCCTAGTCAAGTACAACGGCCTGAAACTTTGACTGAAGCATTGTTTGGTACTTTTCCGTATACAATGCCAGTCGAGAAACATTTTTATCAACATAAGGCCGAAGGATATTATAATTATTATGTTGAAAATTATAGAAATATGTACTTTCTTCCTGATTGGGTTTCAGGATATATCCAAATCCACTTTAATATAACAGTTGATCACTCCAATTTAGAATTGTGTCGTGATGTATTTTTTTATGTTATATTACTTTATGGAGCAATTGTTAGTATACGAACAACATTATTTTGGATGCTTGCAATTAATCCCTATACGTACCCTTGGGTATTCGCTGTTGATTTTGTAGATTGGATTTATGATGGTTTAGCTGGGATATTACCATGTGTTGCCGGAATTGATTTAGTTCCAACTTTTTTAGCAATGATAATTGGAAAAATTGCAGATTCAGCAAATCATCTAGTTTTTACTATGCCATTTTTACCAAGTGAAGGTAATAAAGTTAAAATGTTGATTGATGG
>Ga0208922_1000155_pt1 | contig 18977 bp, 11 predicted proteins | sample ColrivemetaGS743_FD_187614 | JGI IMG/M metagenome (GOLD analysis project Ga0208922, IMG submission 187614) | Estuarine microbial communities from the Columbia River estuary - Ebb tide non-ETM metaG S.743 (SPAdes) (version 2) | ecosystem: Environmental > Aquatic > Marine > Intertidal zone >...
CAAGAGTATTAGCTGAAGAAGGTAGAGTTGATGCAATCTTATTAGCTGCTGACGCAGATAAGGATTCATTCGCTGAAATCGTTTCTTTAATCAACGCAGTTGACACTGTAAACGACGACGCATTAGCAGTTGTTATCGGTAACTTAAACTCTGAGATCGCTTCTACTAACACTGATGTTGCATCTATCGACGCAAGAATGACAGCTGAAGAATTAGCATTAAGCAACGAGATCGCTGCAACTAATGGTGATGTTTCTTCATTAAACGCTGCTTTAGCTGCTGAGATCGCTGCAACTAACGGTGATGTTACTTCTATCGATGCTAGATTAGGTGGTGGTGTTGCTTCTTTAGAAGCTGCTTTAGCTGCTGAAATCTTAGCTACTAACGGTGATGTTTCTTCTTTAGATGCTGCTTTAGCTGCTGAAATCTTAGCTACTAACGGTGATGTTTCTTCTTTAGATGCTGCTTTAGCTGCTGAGATCGCTGCAACTAACACTGATGTTACTTCTATCAACGCTGCTTTAGCTGCTGAGATCGCTGCAACTAACACTGATGTTACTTCTATCAACGCTGCTTTAGCTGCTGAGATCGCTGCAACTAACGCTGATGTTACTTCTTTAGCAACTGTTGACGCTGGCTTAGACGCTAGACTTGTTACTTTAGAGGGTACTATCATGGAAGACAACGAGCAATCTGTTGAAGTATTCGCAGGTGCTGGTTTAAGCTATTCAGTAACTAACCCAGTTCAAGACGACAACAAGAACTTAGTTGACGTTTACGTTAACGGTCAAAGAGTATTAGTTGGTTCAGTTTCTGGTACAGCTATCGAATTACTTAGCCCTGGTTATGTAATCGACGCTGCAGACCAAGTTATTGTTGTATACCAATACTAATAACAATTAGTCTTTAATCACTAAGGGCCCTCGAAAGAGGGCCCTTTTTTATTTCCATAAATGGAATAATCAATTTAAATCGAAGATAAATATCTAAAATAAACAAAGTACACACTATAAACATGGAAGATAATATTAGAGAATATTTAGAATCTTTAGAAAAAATTAAGATTTCGATCGTAATGCAAGTTTACTTGGGTGATTATCCTACTGCTAGATTTGATGCGCTTGGAAGATTTAGAAGAGCCATCAAAAGTTTTGAAAATCAAATATACAAAAACTGCGAATTAATTATTGTAGCAGATGGTTGTAATAAAACACAACAAATTTATAATAGAGAATTTAAAAGTAATCCAAACATTAGATTCGTGTATTTAGATAGAGATAGACAAGAAGAACCAGCTACTTACGAAACTATAGAATATTCTGAACAACATTTTAACGTATGGAGAGGAGAAGCTAGAGCCTTTGGCGTTACTGCAGCTTCAGGTTCTGTAATTACATACATGGATTCAGATGACTATTTAACTCCACAATTTACACAAAATTTATTATTGATGTATAACGCATCAAAGGACAAACAATGGTGGTTAAATAAATCGTGGTATGAAAATCAGGCATCTTCATTCAATGCAGAAGATGGATATAAAACAGATATGGCATCTCAACCTACCATTAAGTTTGATTACCTACCTAGTCTATGGAAAGAAGCAATCATTGAAAAATCAACTGATATGCCATGGTTATTTGCACACAAAGCGGATTGTACTTCTGTTAAGTGGAGAGATACCTTTGGAAGAGTAAATGAACATGCTGACTTTGTCCAACGATTTATAGAAAAATATAATAAAGGAGCTGTTTACGAAAAGGCTACTTACGTTAGATGCCATTGTGCAGAAAAGTGGGATATTTAATATCTCACTTTTTTATTTTAAGATCTAAATACATTCGTAATAGAGCCTTTAAAAATATTAGCACATTGTTCTAAATATTCTCTCTTATTATCGGCGCTTGGTAATAAATACCACTTATATGCCATTGACTCCTCATACTTGCTTATTTTATCCCTAACTTTAGCAATGTTTTCTTGTATATTATCTAATTGAGATTGATTAAGTTCATCTATCTCCACCTCTAAGTCCATTGAGACCTTTAAAAGTAGACCCCAATTGTATTGATCATTAGCCTCAGTTATATCGTTATAACATTGTTTCAGAAACTTCTTTTCTCTTTCTGAAAAAGAATCGTCTAATTTATCTGGATGACATTTAACTGCCAATTTCCTAAATAGTTTTTTAAAATCTTTATCATCAAAATGGATGGTCTCTTCTATATTAGATCGGGCCGCGGGAGGTTCTTCATCACTTTGTCTAGGAGCAGCTAGCGCTTTTAAAGCATCAGGATCAATTTCTTCCAATGCTCCCCTAAAAACCTTTTCCGCCTCACTGGAAATTTGAGAAACATCTTCCAGAGTTTCTGTATAATATATGTAATCTCGTATTAGTTTTTTAGTAAGTCCATCCATACTATATCTATCATCAACATATTATACTAATAATATTCATAAAAGGTTTCTTTTTTAAAAACGTACTAATTTCATAGAAATATATAGACAGTAAAGAAATGCACAACGATGTGTATTTTTCATAAATTCAAATTAAAAAAAATTAGAAATCTATGTCACTAATTAAAATTAAGCAAATCGAAGGTTTACAGACCGCGCTTGATTCTATCAATGCTCATTTGGCATCAGGTTCATTAAAGTCAGACTATACACAGGCTGGTCACGGATTCGCGGCAGGCCAAGTTATTGCTTTCTTTAATGGCTCTTGGGTTTTAGCAGATGCTTCATCAGCTGATAAGCTTGGTAGATTAGTAGTTGAAAGCGTTGATGGCGACACTTTCACTGCGGTGCAAATCGGTACGATTACAGTAGATTCTTGGAACTTAACTCCAGGAACATTCTACGTTGTAGATGAATCTGCAACGGGCTCTATCGCAGAGTACGTTAATCCTGATAATCCTAGCTTCCAATACAGTAATCCTGTATTACAGGCATTAACAACAACAACTGCCCATGTTTTACCATGGAGACCTTCACTAGGTGCAACTGCAATCGCACAAGGTCAAGAATACACACAATCTAACTTACAACCTTTAGCATCTAATGGAGATTACTCTGCTACAGGTATTACATTAGATTACACACCATATGCTGATTCTTCAGTACAGGTTTATATTAACGGTGTAGCAGTTACTGAATTATACGGAGTAAGAACAGGTGATGTTTATTTCTCTAACGACGGTGGTGCTACTGCTAGAGGAGTTGCAGAACTTACGGCCGGCGATGAATTATACTGGAACTCTTCAGTAGCTGGTTATGAAATCGGTAACGGAGACTTATTCGACTTAGTATACGAAAAGAATTCATTAGATTAATTAAAATAAATTAAAAAAAACAAAATAGATTAAATTATGGCATATTCAGCATATATTTCTACCGCCGGCCCACAAGGTGAACAGGGTTTCCAAGGGTTACAGGGAGATACAGGTGCTCAAGGTATCCAAGGAGATCAAGGTCTTACGGGATCCCAAGGTATTCAAGGTGATCAAGGTCTTAAAGGTGACCAAGGTGAACAAGGAATCCAGGGTATTCAAGGAGATCAAGGTATTCAGGGTATTAAAGGTGACCAAGGCGAACAAGGCATTCAAGGTCTTAAAGGTGACCAAGGCATTCAAGGTGATCAAGGTGTAACTGGTGATCAAGGTCCAGTAGGTCCACAGGGTATTCAAGGTGAAACTGGTCTTAAAGGTGATCAAGGCGAACAAGGTATCCAAGGTATCCAAGGTATCCAAGGTGATCAAGGTCTTAAAGGTGACCAAGGCGAGCAAGGTATCCAAGGTCTTAAAGGTGACCAAGGCGAACAAGGTATCCAAGGTATTCAAGGTATCCAAGGTGAAACAGGTCTTAAAGGTGACCAAGGTGAACAAGGTATCCAAGGTATCCAAGGTGAACAAGGTATTCAAGGCGAGCAAGGTCTAAAAGGTGACCAAGGTGAGCAAGGTATCCAGGGTATTCAAGGTATTCAAGGTATCCAAGGTGAAACTGGTCTTAAAGGTGACCAAGGCGAGCAAGGTATTCAAGGTCTAAAAGGTGACCAAGGTGAGCAAGGTATCCAAGGTATTCAAGGTATCCAAGGTGAAACTGGTCTAAAAGGTGATCAAGGCGAACAAGGTATTCAAGGTATCCAAGGTATCCAAGGTGAAACTGGTCTTAAAGGTGATCAAGGCGAACAAGGTATCCAAGGTATTCAAGGTATCCAAGGTGAAACTGGTCTTAAAGGTGACCAAGGTATTCAAGGTCTAAAAGGTGACCAAGGTGAGCAAGGTATCCAAGGTATCCAAGGTGAAACTGGTCTTAAAGGTGATCAAGGCGAACAAGGTATTCAAGGTCTTAAAGGTGACCAAGGCGAACAAGGTATCCAAGGTATCCAAGGTCTTAAAGGTGATCAAGGTGAGCAAGGTATCCAAGGTATCCAAGGTGAAACTGGTCTTAAAGGTGATCAAGGCGAACAAGGTATCCAAGGTCTTAAAGGTGATCAAGGTGAGCAAGGTATCCAAGGTATCCAAGGTCTTAAAGGTGATCAAGGTGAGCAAGGTATCCAAGGTCTAAAAGGTGACCAAGGTGAGCAAGGTATCCAAGGTATCCAAGGTGAAACTGGTCTTAAAGGTGATCAAGGCGAACAAGGTATTCAAGGTATCCAAGGTCTTAAAGGTGATCAAGGTGAGCAAGGTATCCAAGGTCTAAAAGGTGACCAAGGTGAGCAAGGTATCCAAGGTAACCAAGGGTGAGCAAGGTATCCAAGGTATCCAAGGTGAAACTGGTCTTAAAGGTGATCAAGGTGAGCAAGGTATCCAAGGTCTTAAAGGTGACCAAGGCGAACAAGGTATCCAAGGTATCCAAGGTATCCAAGGTCTTAAAGGTGATCAAGGTGAGCAAGGTATCCAAGGTATCCAAGGTCTAAAAGGTGATCAAGGCGAACAAGGTATCCAAGGTATCCAAGGTCTTAAAGGTGATCAAGGTGAGCAAGGTATCCAAGGTATCCAAGGTCTTAAAGGTGATCAAGGTGAGCAAGGTATCCAAGGTGAAACTGGTCTAAAAGGTGATCAAGGCGAACAAGGTATCCAAGGTATCCAAGGTCTTAAAGGTGATCAAGGTATCCAAGGTCTAAAAGGTGACCAAGGCGAACAAGGTATCCAAGGTATCCAAGGTCTTAAAGGTGACCAAGGCGAACAAGGTATCCAAGGTATCCAAGGTCTTAAAGGTGATCAAGGCGAACAAGGTATCCAAGGTCTTAAAGGTGATCAAGGCGAACAAGGTATCCAAGGTCTTAAAGGTGATCAAGGTGAGCAAGGTATCCAAGGTCTTAAAGGTGATCAAGGCGAACAAGGTATCCAAGGTCTTAAAGGTGACCAAGGTGAGCAGGGTATTCAAGGTCTTAAAGGTGACCAAGGTGAGCAAGGTATTCAAGGTCTTAAAGGCGATCAAGGCGAACAAGGTATTCAAGGTCTTAAAGGCGATCAAGGTGCTCAAGGTGCTCAAGGTAACCAAGGTCTAAAAGGTGATCAAGGTCTTAAAGGTGATCAAGGTGCTCAAGGTGCTCAAGGTGCTCAAGGTAACCAAGGTGTTAAAGGTTCTCAAGGTGCTCAAGGTGCTCAGGGTAACCAAGGTAATACAGGTCTAAAAGGTGATCAAGGTTTCCAAGGTACTCAAGGTAATACAGGTCTTAAAGGTGATCAAGGTTTCCAAGGTACTCAAGGTAATCAAGGTAATACAGGTCTAAAAGGTGACCAAGGTGCTCAAGGTAACCAAGGTAATACAGGTCTTAAAGGTGATCAAGGTTTCCAAGGTGCTCAAGGTGCTCAAGGTAATCAAGGTAATACAGGCCTAAAAGGTGATCAAGGTTTCCAAGGTACTCAAGGTACTCAAGGTAACCAAGGTAACCAAGGTAATACAGGTCTTAAAGGTGATCAAGGTGCTCAAGGTGCACAAGGTAACCAAGGTAATACAGGTTTAAAAGGTGATCAAGGTGCTCAAGGTAACCAAGGTAATACAGGTCTTAAAGGTGATCAAGGTGCACAAGGTGCTCAAGGTAACCAAGGTAATACAGGTCTTAAAGGTGATCAAGGTTTCCAAGGTACTCAAGGTGCTCAAGGTAACCAAGGTCTAAAAGGTGATCAAGGTGCTCAAGGTGCTCAGGGTAACCAAGGTAATACAGGTCTTAAAGGTGATCAAGGTGCTCAAGGTAACCAAGGTAATACAGGTCTTAAAGGTGATCAAGGTGCTCAGGGTAACCAAGGTAATACAGGTCTTAAAGGTGATCAAGGTGCTCAAGGTGCTCAAGGTAACCAAGGTATTAAAGGTCTTGATGGATTAGATGGTGATCAAGGTGCTCAAGGTAACCAAGGTAACCAAGGTAATACAGGTCTTAAAGGTGATCAAGGTGCTCAAGGTGCACAAGGTAACCAAGGTCTTAAAGGTGATCAAGGTCTTAAAGGTGATCAAGGTGCTCAAGGTGCACAAGGTAACCAAGGTCTTAAAGGTGATCAAGGTCTTAAAGGTGATCAAGGTGCACAAGGTAACCAAGGTAACCAAGGTCTAAAAGGTGATCAAGGTGCTCAAGGTGCTCAAGGTAACCAAGGTCTTAAAGGTGATCAAGGTCTTAAAGGTGATCAAGGTGCTCAAGGTGCTCAAGGTAACCAAGGTGTTAAAGGTGCTCAAGGTGCTCAAGGTAACCAAGGTGTTAAAGGTGATCAAGGTTTCAAAGGAAATACAGGTGAAAGAGGTAGTGATTGGACTTCAGGAACTAACCTTCCAGATCCAGGAGATAATGGCCAACTCATAGGAGATAAGTATTTACATACTACTACGGGAGATGTATATTCATGGAATGGCTCAGCTTGGGTTACTACTGGCAATGTTAAAGGTGCTCAAGGTTTCAAAGGCGATCAAGGTTTCCAAGGTATTAATGGTACTAATGGTGCTCAAGGTGCTCAAGGTAATCAAGGTGTTAAAGGTGATCAAGGTTTCCAAGGTTTCAAAGGTAACCAAGGTCTTTATGGTGCTCAAGGTGCTCAAGGTACTCAAGGTGCAGCAGGTACTAACGGTTCTAATGGTGCCCAAGGTGCTACTGGTCAATCTGGTAAGATCCACGTAGACTACCAATGGTACGCTGGTACTAATACTATTCCAGGCGTAAGCGGTTACACTAACACCCAATCAGCTGTTATTGCTGCGAACTCGGGTTCTACTACTATTAGATTACACGAAATTGATGCAAGTGGAACTAATAGAGCTGTATTGTTTGGATCAGTTGGTACAGGTACTCAAATTATCTTTACTACTTTCAACGATCCGTATGATGGTCAATATGCATTAACAGTTGCATCTAAAGTTGATCAAGGTTCTTATTGGGAATTCACTGGTCCAACTGAATTATGGGGTCAGCCTTCCAATGGTAACGCGCCTAATAACTTAGGAGTTCAAGTAGAATTCTCGGTTGTTGCAGTAGCAGGTACTAATGGTACTAATGGTTCTAATGGTGCTCAAGGTGCTCAAGGTGCTCAAGGTAATCAAGGTAATCAAGGTGTTAAAGGTGCTCAAGGTCCTCAAGGTTTCCAAGGTGCTGAAGGTTTCCAAGGTTTCCAAGGTTTCAAAGGTAATCAAGGTCTATACGGTACTCAAGGTGCTCAAGGTAACCAAGGTGTTAAAGGTGCTCAAGGTGCTCAAGGTGCTCAAGGTAACCAAGGTCCTACGGGTCCTGAAGGTCCTTCAGGTGCTAATGGTACTAACGGTACTAATGGTTCTAATGGTGCTCAAGGTGCTCAAGGTAACCAAGGTAACGTAGGTCCTAACGCGGGTATTACATCATACACTAATGCTTCGAATAATAGAATCATTACTTCTGTTAATACTTCAACAATTAACTCTGAATCTAACTTAACATTCGATGGTAATACATTCGCATGGAAATCAGATGCTATTAGATTCATTGGTGTTTCAGGTACGTATAATCAGACTAATCACTTGAACATTGCTTCAGCAGTAATGGTTCCTGATGGTGACATGGACGCTCCTGTACCAATGATGTACGATATGGTTAACGGTGGTATAGGTATTCAATCTTCGTCTTTAAGATTTAAGTCAGACGTATCAACATTAGACTTTAATGCTGAATCGTTCTTAAGTCTAGATGCAAGAGAGTTTACATGGACGGAATCAGGCAGAAGAGACATTGGTTTCATCGCTGAAGAAGTTGCTGCATTCGATCCTAGATTAGGTGTTAGTGATGGTCAAGGTGGTTACATCTCGATGCACTATGATAAAATGACAGTTTACTTATTCCAAGTTGTTAAAGCTCTTAATGCAAGAGTTGCAGAACTTGAAGCTAAACTTAATGCATAATAAACAAGAATGGGACCGGTTTCGGCCGGTCCCTTTTTTAAAAATATAAAATATAAATATCATGGCAGATATATCAAGAACTACAATATTAAAAACTACAACTGATTTAGAAACTAATCTTAAGTTCTTAAACGTTGAGTTAAATGCTATTAAAGCTAAATTCATTGCAGCTAATAGAGAAGGTGCTAACAAGCCTGCACAATATGGTGCAGATCAAGAATATACTGAACTTTTTAAAGTTGGTCCAGTAGTTTCAGATTTAGTAGATGCAGTTAAAAGATTAGAAAATGAAATGGCTGATTTACACAGATACATCGGTGAGCAATTAGGTAGAGATCCAAACGTAGTTGAAATGCCAGCTACAGTTAAATTAGGAGGTTCAACTCAAATGTCATCAGATGCTAATGGCGATATTAGTTTTACTAGCTTAGTTTAACCCCTAGGTTTTGAAGATAAATAAAAAATAACAAACAAAATAATTATGGCTTTAAAGTTTACACATGCAACTGGGGTATTCTCTGCTGATGTATTTAATGAAACAGAGAATGTCTCTGCTATTAAGACGTCATCACAGTCACTTTCTGCTGCTGGCGAATTTACAGAACTTAATACTTGGCCATCTAATAAATCTTTATTAGTCCTTAGAAAATCTGGTAGTGTTGAAACTGCTGGTATTTTTGAGGGTGTTGGCGTTTTAAACGCAGGCACTCTGATTGGTGGACATGAAGCTCTTACTACATCTAATTTTGTTCCAACTGATCCTATCTATTCATCACTAAAGGGTGCTAGAGGTACTCAAGGTGTACAAGGTACTGTAGGTAATCAAGGTACTAAAGGTCCACAAGGATTTTTAGGTCCAAAGGGTTTAAAAGGAGCTCAAGGAGAGATTGGATTTATTGGTAATACTGGTTTTATAGGAACTACCGGTCCTGTCGGTGTACAAGGTACACAAGGAGATCAAGGAGCAGTAGGCCCACAAGGTGCTAAAGGTTTTACAGGATATCAAGGAACTAAAGGTGGTCCTGGAATTGATGGACCTGTTGGTCCAACTGGTCCAATTGGAGTACAGGGTTATGTTGGTGTACAAGGTAATGTTGGTCCAACCGGTTATCAAGGTTCTTTAGGTTCTCAGGGTGCTAAAGGTATTGTAGGTGCTACTGGAGCTACAGGAGACAGAGGTTTCCAAGGTTCTCAAGGTACTAAAGGTAATAAAGGTTCTACTGGTCCAATTGGACCACAGGGTGCTCAAGGTGCTACAGGTGATAATGGATTTAAAGGAGATACAAGTCCTATTGGATTCATTGGTGATCAAGGTGCTACGGGCGGAAAAGGTTTAAAAGGTCCTACTGGAGCTCAAGGTTCTCAGGGTGCTACTGGATATAAAGGTACAACAGGCGCTGTTGGTGCTGCTGGTGTTGTTGGTGCTCAAGGTGCTACAGGTGATGGAGGTCCAATCGGATATCAAGGTTCTACTGGTCCAACTGGGGATACTGGTTTTATCGGTTTTAAAGGTTCTACCGGTTTAAAAGGTACTACAGGTCCACAAGGTTCTCAAGGTGCTACAGGTTATCAAGGTACTACAGGTGCTACAGGTATTGACGGTGTCGTTGGTGCTCAAGGTGCTGTAGGTGATGGAGGTCCAACTGGATATCAAGGTGCTACAGGTCCTATTGGTCCTATCGGATATCAAGGAGGAACAGGTAATACTGGTGTTCAAGGTGCTGTAGGTCCACAAGGTTCTCAAGGTGCTACAGGTTACAAAGGTGTAACTGGATATACAGGTATTGATGGTATTGTAGGTCCACAAGGTTCTACAGGTGCTACAGGTCCTATTGGTTATCAAGGTACTACTGGTCCTGCAGGTTACGTTGGTCCACAGGGTGGAACAGGTGCTGTAGGTCCACAGGGTCCTACTGGTCCTACTGGATTTATTGGTTTCCAAGGTGGTCAAGGTGTTAAAGGATATACGGGTCCTACTGGTCCTACTGGAATTACAGGTAATACAGGTCCTACGGGTCCTACTGGAAGTACAGGTCCAAGAGGTGCTCAAGGTGCTCAAGGTGCAACAGGTTATACAGGTTATATTGGTGTTACAGGTACTTCAAGTGTTGTTGGCCCACAAGGTGCAACTGGTTATACGGGTTATACTGGTATTAAAGGTTCTACTGGTCCTGTTGGTTTCATTGGAGTAGGTGGTGATACAGGTCCTACGGGTCCTATTGGTGCTACTGGTCCAACTGGATTTATTGGATATACGGGTGTAACAGGTTACACAGGTCCTACAGGTACTGCTGGTACACAAGGTTCTCAAGGTGCACTCGGTTATACAGGTCCACAGGGTTCTCAAGGTGTTGCAGGTCCTGCTGGTCCAACTGGATATATTGGTGTAACAGGTTCTGGTGGTGACACTGGTTCTACTGGTCCTACTGGATACATTGGTGTATATGGTGGTACTGGTCCAACTGGTCCTGGAGGTGATTCAGGTGCTACAGGCCCAAGAGGTGCTCAAGGTTATACAGGTCCTACTGGTGGTACTGGTCCTATTGGTCCACAAGGTCTAACTGGTGCAACTGGTCCAACTGGTCCAACTGGATATACCGGTTCTACGGGTACTACTGGTCCAATTGGTTATACAGGTCCTATTGGTCCAACTGGTCCAACCGGTTCTGTAGGTTCAACTGGTCCAACTGGTCCAACTGGTACAGGTACGACAGGTTCTGGAGGTCCAACTGGTCCAACTGGTCCGACAGGTCCAACAGGTTTCCAAGGAGCAGGTGGATATGTTACAACCGGAGGTTTATCATTTACATTATATATGAATGAAGGTGCCCGAACAGTAAGTAATGGATTCATACAATAAAATTGATTAAAAATAAATATAGATACAAATGGCTAAATTAATCTCAGGTACTACATTGAATGGAAATTTAGTATTGCATAAAGGAAACTTAAATGCAACTAATTTTCCTACCTTTGTAGGTGCTCAAGGAAATGCCGGTAATCAAGGTCTTAAAGGTCAAGATGGTCCTCAAGGTCCCTTCGGTCTCGATGGTCCTCAAGGTTTTCAAGGTTCTAAAGGTGCTCAAGGTATCCAAGGTTCTCAAGGTACTCAAGGTCAAAACGGTACCCAAGGTCTTCAAGGATACACTGGATTAACTGGATACGTTGGACCAACTGGATTTAATGGTTTCCAAGGTGATCAAGGTAAAGTAGGTGTAACTGGAGACGTTGGTTTTCAGGGTTCTACTGGTCCCCAAGGAGTTAGAGGTCCTCAAGGTGCTAAAGGTCTTTCAGGAAGACAAGGAGATACTGGTGCAACAGGTTTCACAGGTGTTGACGGATATCAAGGTGCTGCAGGTGCTAAAGGTAATCAAGGTAGAACTGGAGTCGTGGGTTACCAAGGTCCTCAAGGAACTGCAGGTACTCAAGGCGTTACTGGTGTTCAAGGTAATAAAGGTGCTCAAGGTCCACAAGGTGCTTTAGGTGCTCAAGGTGCTCAAGGCAACCAGGGTATTAATGGTGACTTAGGTTATCAAGGTGCTGCAGGTGCTACAGGAGCAGTTGGACCAAGAGGTCCACAAGGAATTTTAGGTGATACTGGTTTTAAAGGAGCTGATGGTGCTCAAGGTGCTAAAGGAGACATAGGTCCTCAAGGTGCACAAGGTAGCGCAGCTTCAAAAGGTCCACAAGGTTCTCAAGGTGCACAAGGATATAACGGTATTCAAGGTGCAGTTGGTGCTACTGGTGCGACAGGTATTAGAGGTCCTCAAGGTTTAGTAGGTACTCAAGGTGCTAAAGGTGCTGATGGTGCACAAGGTGCTAAAGGAGACACAGGTTCTCAAGGTGCACAAGGTACTGCAGGTGCTCAAGGTGTACAAGGTACTACTGGTGTAGTTGGTTATGTTGGTATTCAAGGTTCAGTTGGTGCTACTGGTGCTACTGGTCCAAGAGGTCCACAAGGAAATAGAGGTCCACAAGGTGCTAAAGGTGCTGATGGTGCACAAGGTATTGCTGGTGATACTGGTAATCAAGGTACTCAAGGTTCTGCAGCAAGTCAAGGTCCACAAGGTGGTACTGGTGCAGTTGGTTACACTGGATTTATAGGTGTAACAGGAGGTCAAGGTCCTCAAGGTGGAACAGGAGGAACTGGTCCAAGAGGTCCACAAGGTGCGACAGGTCCACAGGGCACTAAAGGATATACGGGTTATATTGGAATCGGTGGCGATACGGGTTATACTGGTCCTACTGGAGGTGATGGTCCAAGAGGTCCACAAGGTGCTCAAGGTGTTCAAGGTTCTCAACCTGGTACTGGTCCACAAGGATTATTAGGTTCTCAAGGTGCTCAAGGTGCTCAAGGTGCTGCAGGTACTCAAGGTGCTCAAGGTGCTAAAGGTCCTTTAGGTTATATCGGTGTACAGGGTACTACAGGTAGCCAAGGTTCTCAAGGTGCTCAAGGTGTAAGAGGTCCACAAGGTACTAAAGGTTGGACAGGTGCTACTGGAGGTGGTGGTCCAAGAGGTCCACAGGGTGGTACAGGTGTTACTGGTTTTACAGGTCCTACAGGTCCACAAGGTGCTCAAGGTGCTGTTGGTTATAAAGGTCCTACTGGTGCTGCAGGTACTCAAGGTGCTCAAGGTGCTGCGGGTTATACTGGTTATATTGGTTTAAAAGGTGCTACTGGTCCAACTGGTGGTGTAGGTGCAAGAGGTCCTCAAGGTTCTACAGGAAGTGGTGGTCCACAAGGTGCCACTGGTCCAACAGGTTATACTGGTCCAATTGGTGCAAGAGGTCCTCAAGGTAATGCAGGTACTTCTCCAAGAGGTGCTCAAGGTGCTAGAGGTTATGTAGGTCCTACTGGTTTTGTTGGTAATGCTGGTAAAGTAGGTCCTACTGGTCCTGGAGTTGCCGGTCCAACGGGTCCAACCGGTCCAACAGGTCCAACAGGTGCTAGAGGTGCAACTGGATATACTGGTAATACAGTAACAACTTCAGGAGCAAATGGTCAATTTACTGATCAGTTTGGCGGCGTGTGGACTGTGACAAATGGTCAAATCGACGGATAAAATTATATTATAAAATAAAAATTAAAACAAATGGCTAAATTAAATACAGGAACAAGTATCGGAGGCTCCCAAGGTATATTACATGAAAGGAACTTCGTAACTTCTAATTATCCGGCATTCGATGGAAACCAAGGTTTCCAAGGAAATCAAGGAATCAGAGGTTTCCAAGGTTTCCAAGGTTTCAAAGGTAACCAAGGTACTCAAGGCGGTGTAGGTGATAGAGGTTTCCAAGGTGCTAATGGAGCACAAGGTCCAGCTGGTGATAGACCAATGGGACCACAAGGTTTCATGGGTTACCAAGGTGGTACTAATAGAGGTTTCCAAGGTGACGCAGGTGTTATTGGAGCTAAAGGAGATCAAGGTAATCAAGGTCTAGTTGGTGCAAGTCCAATTGGACCAGAAGGCGTACAAGGTCCACAAGGTGCTGCTCCAACTGGAGAAAGAGGTCCACAAGGAGAAAGAGGTTTCCAAGGTGATGTAGGTTCAAGTCCAGTAGGTCCTGATGGATTTATGGGTTTCCAAGGAGTTACAGGTCTTGATGGAGATAGACCAACTGGTCCTAAAGGATTTACTGGCGCAGATGGTGCAGTTGGTCCAAAAGGAGATACTCCAACGGGTCCAACTGGTGCTAAAGGTGCACAAGGTGCTCAAGGTGTAGTTGGTGATAGTCCTATTGGTTATCAAGGTGCTACAGGTCTTAAAGGTGATCAAGGTGCTCAAGGTTCATATAATCCAGGAGCTAAAGGTGCTCAAGGTGCTACAGGTGGAATTGGTCCTAAAGGTATCGTAGTAACTGGAGCTCCAGGTCCAAGAGGTCCTCAAGGTGATCAAGGTGGAGTTGGTGATAGTCCTACTGGATTCATAGGTGTTACAGGTGCTCAGGGTGCTACGGGTGCTCAAGGTAGATATACACCTGGTTTAAAGGGTGCTCAAGGTGCTACAGGTGGTTCAGGTCCTAGAGGAGCTTCTCCAACTGGTCCAACAGGCCCAAGAGGTTATCAAGGTTCACAGGGTGTTATTGGTGCTAATCCAACTGGTTTTATTGGAAATACTGGAGCTGACGGTGATACAGGTGCTCAAGGTAGATATACACCAGGTTTAAAGGGTGCTCAAGGTGCCACAGGTGGAATTGGTCCTAAAGGTATTATTGTAACTGGTCCAACAGGTCCAAGAGGTCCTCAAGGTGCTCAAGGTGCTAAAGGTGCTCAACCAACTGGTCCAACTGGTCCAATTGGTTTTATAGGAGGTACTGGTGATACTGGTCCTAGCCCATTTGGTGCTCAAGGCGCTCAAGGTGCTAAAGGTGCTCAAGGTGCTCAAGGAGGTACGTATACTGGATTTATAGGTCCAACTGGTGCTACAGGTCCACAAGGTCCTGCTGGTGCTATTAGAACAGGTTTTAAAGGTGATACTGGTCCTACAGGTCCAGTCGGTCCAGGAGGAGATAGACCAACAGGTCCAACAGGTCCAAGAGGTCCACAAGGCGCTGCAGGTGGATTAGGTCCACAACCTACAGGTCCAACAGGTCCAGTAGGTCCAGTTGGTGCTCAAGGTCCACAGGGTAGTTCTCCAACAGGTTATCAAGGTGGTCCAGGTCCTACAGGTCCAAGAGGTTTTACTGGAAGTGCTCCTATTGGAGGTACAGGTCCAAGAGGTCCACAAGGAGGAACAGGTTCAGGTGGTGCTAGACCAACTGGTCCAAGAGGTCCACAAGGTTCTCAAGGTGCTCAAGGTGCTACAGGTCCATCACCTATAGGTCCACAAGGTTATGTAGGTCCTACTGGTCCTACTGGTGCTTCACCAACAGGTCCTAGAGGATATCAAGGTTCAACTGGAGGTCCTGGCGGCGGTGGTGCTGCAGGTGCTGCAGGTCCAACCGGTCCAACAGGTCCACAAGGTCCACAAGGTAATAAAGGTGCACAGGGTGCAGCAGGTCCATTAGGTGCCGCGGGTCCAACTGGATACGGTCCAACTGGTCCAACTGGTCCAACTGGCGCAACTGGTCCACAAGGTGCAAGAGGTCCACAAGGTAAAACAGGTACAATTACAGGATTTACCGGTAGTTTAACAAGTGGTGAACACTCTATTTATGTATCAGGCGGTAGAGTTACTAGTATAACGTTCACGGGCGACGGCGGCGGCTCTCCACCTCCAAGAAGTAGATAATAGTTTAATATTTTAAAAAGAAAAGGGATCCAAATGGGTCCCTTTTTTTATGAATATATAGAATATAATATAATATTAACATAATATGGATGATTCATCTATAAACTATTTTCAAACTTTTAATATAATAAACAAAAAAGGTCAAAGCATATGATACACACGCATCAGACCAGTGTTCCTGGTCTATTTATGAATGTTGATTCTGTAATTAAACAAGAAGAAACTTATTTGTTGAAGGGTTGGATTGGATCCACTATTAACACCGTTGAGGATATTCTAATTAATGGTGTTTCATTAAATCCTTTCTTTTATCAAAGAACGGACGTTATAGAATATTATCCAGTAATTGGTGATATGTTAGGATTTGAAATCTCATTACCGTTTGAATTAATGAATAACATCGTCGAAGTTAAAATGTCAAATGAGGTTGATATTTCTTCAACTGAAGTTTCATTTAATCAATGGATTGTTTTTAAATCCGGATACGGTCAATTACATAAAGATATTATCGTAGTGGATAATTTTTATGCAGATCCTGATATGGTTAGAAATTATGCAATGTATTCTTTACAATATCAACCTTCAGGTTATCACAAAGGTCAAAGATCTCAATCTAAATATATTTTAGAAGGTACTAAAGAAAGATTAGAACAAATCATGGGTCGTAAAATTGTAAATTGGAACCATCCTAATTATGCAAATGGTGTTTTTCAATTTTGCACAGCGGATCAACCTATTGTATATCACGTAGATTCTCAACAATACGCAGCAATGGTCTATTTAACTCCAAACGCACCTGTTGAAACAGGAACTGCTCTATATAAGAGTAAAGTTACGGGACTTCGTGGTTTTACAAAAGAAGAAAGAAACGAACAAGGTTACTATGATACTTTTAAAGGATTAAGTGCCGATATGAATTTCTACGATAAAACTCAATTTGAAAAAGTTGATGACGTAGGTAACGTTTACAATAGACTAGTAATTTTTAATTCATCAAATTTACACGCAGCGACAGGATACTTCGGAGATGCAATCGAAAACGCACGATTCTTCCACCTATTCTTCTTTGACGTAGAATAATTAATATAAAGATAAATGATTCATAATTTAAACATTATCACAAGATGCACCAGACCTAACAACCTGGTAACCGTTAGAGATTCAGTATTCTCTAATTTAAACGAAAATATTAACGTAACATGGCATGTTGTTTTTGACACTGCTCCATTAAAGGATATCGATGCAGAGTTACTTTCAACTCTTTCAAACGAATCAACTAAACTGCACTTTGTTAAAGCAGGCGACGGTGGACTATTATATCCGCAGACAACAGAGTTAATGAGAGGATTTGAAAATAGAAATGAATGGTTCTATTTTCTAGATGATGATAATATCTTACACGAAGATTTTTATCAACATGCATCAAACTTCTTAGGAGAAGAAGGTATTGAAATGCACATCGTTTCACAATGGGTTAACGGTCGTGATTTTACGAGATTAGATATTCGCGAAGCAACTCCTGAAAATACAGGTTTCCAAAAAACTGATATTGCACAAATCATTTTCAAAAGATCTCTTTTAGATACATTTGAATTTGGATCTAGCTATGCAGCAGACGGACACTTTATTCAAGCAGTGTACGACAGTGGTTCTAATGTAATCAACTGGCATAATATAGTTCTTAGTCATTATAACTTTTTAGAGAAACAGGCATCACCTAAGGTACCTAAGGTGTTATATATTGGTGAAGGTCAACCTGATTTAAGATCAGTTCAATATTTGGATTACGAAGCAGACGAATTAAATGTAAAATATTTGGAAGACGATTCTAATATTGCACAAATTCTAGGAGAATTCGAACCAGATTCTATTATAACAGTAGGAGAAAGTTGGATGGCATTTCCTGAATTAGGAAGTATGCCATTACAATACCGTAGAAAATGGGTTAATATTCCAGAAAAAGAGTTTGAATTAAAGAATGCAGGTCAAATGGCGTATTCAGTTGCAATGAGCGCTATGCTAGATCCAACTACTCTTAACGATGAAAGCATGATTTCTTTCTATACGCCAATTTATAATACTGGCATGAAACTATGGGATACTTATAGATCTGTTGCTCGTCAAACATATTCAAATTGGGAATGGGTTCTTGTTAATGATTCTAGCGATGGTGGTAAAACACTTAAAATTGCAGAAGAAATCGCAAAACTCGATCCTAGAGTTAGAGTATTTGATTTTAGAGAAAAAAGTGGAGGTTGTATAGGTGAAGTTAAGTGGAGAGCATGTACAATGGCAAGAGGTTATATCTTAGCCGAGTTAGATCACGATGATCTATTAGTAGAATCATGCGCACAAGATCTACATAACGCAGCACAGGCGCATCCTGATTGTGGTTTCTTCTTTGGAGATACTGCTGAGGTAAATGAAAACTGGGAACCGCAGCGATATGGTCCAGGTTTTGCATTAGGTTATGGAAATTACAGAGAAGAAGAATATAACGGAATGATGTTAGCTGTTGCAAATCAACATAACATTAACCCTAAAACTATTCGCCACATTGTCGGTGTTCCTAATCACATTCGTGCTTGGAGAAGAACCACATACTTTGAAATTGGAGGTCATAATAGAACTCTTACAATTGCAGACGATTATGAATTAGTGGTAAGAACGTTCTTAAAATCTAAGATTTGTAAGATTCCTAAATTAAGCTACATTCAATTCCTATATAATAATGCAAGCGGAAGAAATACGCATGATCTTTCAAGAGCAGACATTCAGCGTAGAGTTAGAACGATTGCTGCGCACTATAATGAGGCCATTAAAGCTAGGTTCGAAGAACTTGGAATTCATGATTGGGCATATGAAGCAAATCCACACTATCCAATTTTAACAGAATCCATTTATGGAGAAGGAGAAGGAGTTGCAAACGTAACATATAACGAAAAAAAACAAGAAGAAATTAAACAAAAAGAATATGAAAGTACCAGCATTTGAATCGCCACAAAATAATGCAATGGATTATTATTGGTTTGATCAAGGATTTACTCCTGAAGAATTAAATAAGGTTTATACTCAAGTTGCAACGTTACCCTTTGAAGTAGCTTCTACACAGGGTGGAATGTCAGACGATAGAAAATCAAAGATTAAGTGGATTCCACAAACAGAAGAGTGGATGTGGTTATATGAAAAGCTAATTGGATTGGCTGATCATGCAAATAAAGAGATGTGGAACTTTGATTTACATACTGCACCTGAAGCAATTCAGTATACAGAATACTATGAAACAGATCAAGGTAAATATGACTGGCACCAGGATATTGGCAGAGGAGATCTTTCAATTAGAAAAGTTTCAATCACTGTTCAATTATCAGATTCAGATGAATACGTTGG